>JAABUS010003341.1_pt1 | contig 26371 bp, 23 predicted proteins | sample 5560161 | NCBI WGS metagenome assembly JAABUS01 (sample SAMN10711885, study PRJNA513376) | rock metagenome | isolation source: Antarctica rocks | place: Antarctica: Victoria Land, Trio Nunatak nord | collected 2016-01-04
AAGACCCTGCCGGGTTCTTGAAGCGGTGGATGGGCAGCCAGAGACGGGATATGGAGGTTATGCTTGGGGAGCGGTGGGGGGTCGATGAGGGGGGGATGCAGGGGCGGGAGTGGCGGAGGGGTGGTGATGGGGGGGTTTGGGGCACGGAGGGGGTGAGGGAGAGTGTGGGGTTGATGGTTAGTAAGGAGACGAAGGGAAGGGGTGGGGCGGGGGGATGATGGCAGGAGAGTGCAAGGAGAAGGTTCTTCTTCTGGGGGGGGAAACTTGGAGGAACAGATGTTTCTGATCAGGCAGGGAGGAGTCTTGGTTCATCTACAGGATTCAAAATACCGAGGTGACTGACTCCGCTGCAGTCGCAGCATGAATAGCCAGTATTGCTGGCCTGCGGAAAAGGTTGGAACATGGAATGGTACTCTAGAATGTACTTTAGATACGCCCGACCGCCAAAAGACTGTCTCTAGAGCATTGGCCCGACTCCCCATGGCCGGAAAGAGGCGTTATGAACAAAATTGCCCTTGTGCCCTCGAAACACCTCCGCTAAAGATACCCGACCCAAGAAACCCATCCCAGCGCCTCGACTCCCCATCCCCCATTTTTTCAACCCCCCCTCCCTTTCCCAACCCCACCATATATCTCCCATCCAAACCCCTTACTTCCCAAAATAATCACTCCCCCCGCCCTCAATCTGCGCCGTCGGCAAATCAGTCCCCAACCCGCTATCGCTCCCACCCCCCTCAAACACAATCATCTCCGCCGCATTGCTGATCTCGCCCTTCACGCCCATCGCGTCGGGGATATGCATCTCGTAGTCCCGCTCGCTCTGCCCCTCCTCATCGCTCTCCTCCGTCAGCGGCAGCTCCCTCGTCCCCACCGTGCCCACCGTCGAAGTGGCGTAGCTCGGCCGGGACACCGCGCTGCCGTCGCTATCGGCATACGTCCCCGAGAAGCTGGTGCGGCGCTCGGTGCCGGCTTCGCTGCCCTCGTCGTCGTGCTCGAGGATGCTGTTCTCCTTGTCGTCGCCGTCGGCGCCGTCGTCTACGTACATGCCCAGGGCTTTGGTGCCGCCCCAGCTGCTTTTCCGGACGGGGAAGTTGGATTTCACGCTGTGGCTGCGTTTCAGGGGGCCGCTGGCGAAGGCGGTACCTTTTGTTGTAGGGTGGGCGAGGACCATGGAGCGGTCGGCGCCAGGACCTTTATTGGGGCCGAGAGTGCTGAGGCTGAGGATGCGGCGGTCGGCTTTGCTGGAGGTGGTGGAGGGGTTGCTTCGAGGTGGGGGTCGGCGTTTGACGGCCATGCCGATGCCGCTGCTTATGGCGCTTGTGGTTAGGGAGGAGAGTCTGGTGCCGGTGCCTATGGTGCTGGTTCGCGGGACGGAGGTGGTGTTGCTGGCTGAGGAGGGGACGCGCTTGACGTTCATGTTTTTGAGGCTGGTGGGTCTGGAGGTTGTGAGTAGGGATCGAGAGTGATCGAGGACGCCGTCTAGGATCCGACGCTCGAGGCCCTCTGCTCTAGCCTCCATGACGTTGAGTTCCTCGCGACGAATGTCGAGGGCTGTGTGCAAGGAGGAGAGGTCCGCTTGAAGTCTTGACTTTTGGGCCATCATGTCGTCTTTTTCTCGGACGAGGTCGGTGACCTGGTTGAATAGAAGCGCTTTCTCATCCGAGAGGCGGACAATGTCGGCTTCAACGCCTTCCTTCTGCGACATCCTTTGCTGCAGAGCCAACGCAAGTTCTTCGGCCTCCTTTGCGCTGGCTTCGTTGCCCTCGGTGATCCTAGCTTGCTGTGCGGCAATGAATGCAGTGAATTCGTTTGCCGAAGCGGCAACTTGCTCTCTTATCTGCTCCAATAGATCAAACTGCGTATCAGCTTTGCTTGCGTCTGCAGCATGTTTGACGAGACGGTCAAGCTTGGTATGTACTTCGGAGTCATCATATTTTTCGGGCATGGATATGACTTTGGGGAGCTCCGGAGACGGCATAGGCGCTGCAATCGCTGGGAAAGGAATGGCGTTGGGGATGGCATTAACGCTTGTTTTGATCTCTTCAGTGGACGTTTTGGCTTGCTCGTAATGTTGGCCGACAATGCTCAGCACGTCCTTGACAGCTTCGAGTATCTTAGGCTGGTACTCATTCGCATGTGCTTGCACACCTTCAACACTGGTCAGTGTCTTGGAAATTTCCGCTCTTGTAGCTTGATGCTCGACTTTCATATCAGCAAGAAGTAGCCTGTCAAGTTTGGCTCCTAGGTCCTCAATGCGGTTGAAGACTGTCTTGGAGTCTTCTCCAATCCGGTCGCAGGATTCTGTGAAGGTTGGTCCAAGAGTATCAACAAGAGCTCTCAGGTCCTCAGCAACGATTCTGGTAGCGTTGAGGGCTTCGGTCCGCTCTTGGTCTACCCCACCGATGGCCTTTTCTTTTGCTTCTGCAGCCCGCTGAGCATCGTCGAATTTGATCATGATCTCGTCGAACCGGTCGTCGAGCTTTGACTGTAGTTCGGAAACGACTGCAGATCTGTGCTCATCATGCTTTTGTAGGATTGCGTTATGATTCTGATGGTTTTCTTCCTTGAATTCTGCATCTCGATCGGTAACGGTCTTGAAATCACTCTTGACCGCTTCCAGTATTTCCTTGGCTGTTTCAGCGGCGTCAGTAGATACCACAGTTTCCGTCAACCCTTCGAGGGTCTTCGAGAGGTCCTCGAGGCCGTGATGGCTCTCCTTTATCTTTGACTTCAACTCATGCCGAACCTCATCCAGGGACGCACGTAGATCAACAAGCATATCAAGGAGTCCTTCGTGTTCCTCTTTGCGAGCACCCAAAGCTAATGCAGTACCTTCAGCTTCATTGAGCATCTTGTCCTCAAAGCCTTTTACAAGATCTCCCAGCGCCTCTACCTGGGACTTCGTGGGTAATATACTAACGTCAGGGAGGATCAGCTCGTTTATCTGGGTCTTGGTGTCCATGCAAAGGATCTCGAGACCCTCAATATCGGTTTTGCGGACTCGGTCATTCGCTTCATCAGGTTCCAATTTTTCACGCATATTTTCGAGCCCGGAACGGACTTCTATCAGTATGGCTCCGAGGACATCCATATCTTCTTTCGTGGCACTGTCAGACCCGAGACCAGTCATGGCATCACGAGCCTCCTTGACAACATTCTCAAGAGCTTCAAGGTGTGCAACTCGCGCAAGACCCTCCGACTCAATGGACGACAACTCATCGATCTTGGCTCTCGTGTTGCGTACAAGAATCTCTATCGCCTCAGTATCGGCCTTGGTTGCCACATCATCATCCGCAGATCTCTCACGTTGCGCGACTTCGGCAACAGCAGCTTGGACATCCTGCAATATGGCTTCTATACGTTCAACATCTTCTCTTACTACAGCCCCTTCATTTACCGGTGGTGTTTGCGGTGGAGGTGGTGGCATATTGTCGAGCGCTTCGACTTTGATCCTTAGCTGTGTTATCATCATTTCGAGGTTTTCGATATCGTTGCGTCGCAGTCCTTCGACTTCTCTATTTGCATCGGCGATAACGACCTCGCCCCCTCTCCTCAACGAGACCTCATCCTGCTCGCTTTGAGCTATATGTAAGCGATCGACATCGGCTCGTACAGCGGCAAGACCTTCTTTGAGCGTGTCGAGAATCTCGTAGTTGACAGTCATATCTAGGGGTCTATTAACAATCTTTTCCACGTCTGCGCGTAAGTTGTCGAGACCCTCGTTCATGGCATCCAGGATCTCGCCAGTGCTGGAAATGATACTTTCAGGTCTCTCGTGCCTTCGCTCAAGGTCACCGCGGAGTGACTCGAAGCTCTCCCGTATGAGGTCTAGTGTTTCTTCCCTGTCAACTGATGCACCTCCGCGAACTAGAGCGGTTGACAGTGTCTCTCGGAGATGCGCAAACTCATCCTTCACGTTGACAAGAATTTCTGCGTCAGAGTCTGACGGACTGCCGTGTGGTGCAGCCTTCATGTTATCGAATCCGTCTCTAATGGCATCCAGAAGCTCTTCCCTCTTATTTGGAGGTTGCTCAGAGTGAAGCATTGTGGTGGCTATGGTTTGTCGTAGATGTTCAAATTCTTTTTCCATGGCATCTAGCATTTCACCGTTCTGGTGTTGTCCGACACCTTGAGGGATATTTGCGATGGTCTTCTCCAAATCGCTGCGAAGACCGTCTAACCCGTCCTTCATGACTTCAATAATTTCGTCTTTGCCTGTAACATCAGCGGCTCGATCCACATAGGTCTCGACATCTGCTCGTAAGGCTTCTAGACCGTCTTTCAAAGCATCAAGAACCTGCTCCGTATCGCCACCGTTGGCAGCCGAATATTGTTTGAATTCGAGTCTCATGCCATCAGAAAGGTCCTGCATCTTCTCAAGTACCTGCTCACCGAGACCGCCCATTGGAGTTCGAGCCCCTTCGAGACCTGCTCTGACTGCTTCGAAAAGATCATCGCGGTTGAATTCTAGTTCTTTCGAGATCGGTGCCTGGGTTGAAAGTCCTTCTTTCACCGCATCAAGGACATCCTCCCGCGTGATCTCTGGTTCCCTCGAAGTCCCGACTTGAGACATCGGAAACTCGAACGACTCAAGACATTCTCTTACAGTTATCAGGAGCTCCTCCTTAGTTATGCTGGCTTCGTTCTCGACGAGCGATGGTGGTTTGAAGTCTTGTAAGCCTTCGCGGACGGCATCTAGAACTTCCTCATAGCTAGCACCTGCTATGTCCTTGCTTTCTTCGCGAGGCTGATACTGCTTTAGTCCTTCTCTCAGACACTCTAAGATCTCATCGCGCTCCAGGCCAAAATTTTGTAACTCGATCTCGGGTTTGTAGGTTTCCCATGCCTCACGGACGGCTTCAAGTATCTCTTCCCGTTCAATACCAGATCCTGGCTGTTGAAGGGCTACCTGCTGTTGGAGCGGTATCTCTGCTAGAGCATTCTTGACGGCCGTATAGACCTCTTGACTGTCTGCTGTGGTTCGGGAACTGGTGGATGAAGACGATTGTCGTCGCCTTTCTCGCATTACGCTTCCCATATGTTCTTTGAGATCAGCAAGGCCTTCCTCGACGACTCTCACAATCTCTTCACGTCCTGGACCGTGTGCATCGCCCCTAGAGCTTGCATCGCTCCGAGTTGTCTCTGCTTGCTCAAGTTTCCGACCGATTTCCCGACCCATGCCTAGCACCTCACCACGAAGCTCACGTACGAGCGCCTTGGTTTCCGCCGTCAAACACCCACCTTCAGTGATGCTATCCTTCATTCTCTTGAGTAGGTTTAATATTTCATCGTTAAGGATTGCTTTTCCATTACTGCCCACATATTCTCGGCCAGTCACCGGGTTTATTTCTCTTGAGGCTCGGGCCAAAGGTTTAGGCATAGGATCGAAATCGAGCTCAAGCTTTGGCGGAGCATCCCCCATCCCATTAATTTGATCTCGTTGAGAAACAAGCGCACGACTTGCGTTACCATCCTTCAGAAAGTTCAAGATTTCCTCCAGCTTCTTGACTACAGCTGCATCCAAATCTTTCGTCTTTGGTAGGTCCTGGAGCTCCGACAAAGATGACATTACACGCTCTTGACCCTCTTTGGTGCCCATTTCTCGAAAGATCTTTTCAAGAAGCGCTATCGTAGCTGCGCCATCCGTACTGTACGGAGCAGGCGATACCTCCCGGTCCGAATTTGCAGCAAATGTGTTCGGGCTTGCAATACGAGGCATAGAGTAGCTCTTGGACATGCTAGGTGGCGATACGTGGGCTTTGCTGTCCAGAAAGAGAGCTCCTGGTTCTCCATACCGACTGGTTGCACGTGACGAGTAGTCTGCTGCGGGTGCTAGTAGACGTGATGATAGATTTGTGGCCAAGTCGCGCAGACTCTTGCGGATGTCCTCGTCCCGAGAATTAGTGGCCTCCTTCAGAGAGATTAGGTCTGTCGCGTTATCTTTGCTTCTTCGGCTGAGTTGTGCCATCTCCCGTTGAAGATTCGTTGCAATTGTTGTTAAACTTAGAATTTGAGTTGATATCGCATCAAAGGTCTGTGGGCTTCGATTTGTAGGGAAAGAATTCTTAGTGACATCGCTCAACGATGAGTCTGTGTCCTTGGAGTGAGGCATGTTCTGGATTGCAAGCATTGTCGCTGAGGGTGGCGTGTTCTCTCTGAGTATGGCCTTGACAGGCGAACGAGGGTGGGGTCTTAACACCGGAGTGTCTCTACCGAAATCTCTTGTGCTCGGAGTTGGGGTTGCTGAACGTGTGGAGTCTCTCTCCGGAGATCTGACGTCCTGATCAAAGCTCGGAGTGCGTGGTAACCGCTCGGGAGACCGCTCTGGAGAAGCAGCTCCCTCAATGAAGCTGCTGCGATCCCTTACGCTGCCATTTCCGTTCTGCTGCGATTGCATGCGCTTGTGGTACTGACCCCTGATCAGGGACTTCTCCGGTGATCTATTGGGAGATGGATTCGTGATGTAATTGCTCTCACGAGCTCTCGCCGCTAGAGCTTCCGCTGCCGCTGCAACAGTAGCTGAGGTATTTGGCTTCGTTACCGGGCTCGAGGTGCCCGGGTTCAATGGCAAAGGCGGTGGTGCGCGTTCCGGGTCTGAGCTATCCCACCTAAATTTTTAGAGCATAGATCTTAGCTTCACAGAATTAAACACCAGATGGGCAGGCCACGAATTGTAGCAGCGCAGCGCATGCCGCGTGCTGGTAGGACTTACATAGGGATCGATGATCGCCCATTGTCCGAAATGGAAGGATGATGCTTCAGCACGAGTTCCCGGTCACGAGACTCTTCCCTATCCTGCGAAGGCATAATTCGTGTCTCTGATATCTGAGGGCCGAGTTTCCGAGGAATGCGAATGACCTAAGCAGCAAACATCACCACGTGGCGAGTGGAATCATTGAGCAACTTATTTTTGCTTGATCTTCTTAACGCTGGTCCCCTCGACGTTCAATTGAAATCTCGCAGATCTTGCAATTGTGAGATTGAGTAGTATGCGAGTATGTTGGGGAGTAAACAAAACGGATACAGGGCCGTACATCCGACAGGTGAGAAAGGCTACTTTACCTCAGCATTATAGGGCCAGCCAAATACGCGTTAGCGGCCGCAAATTAGCGTACGTGAAACCCACACAAGAAATCGCATCTCAACCACAAGCGTCAGAATCGTCGACAGGTACAGCCACGATGAAATGTAGGTCGATTGCAGCACATGATCCTCTATCGAGACAGCAATGACATTGGTGTAGTCCTCAAAGTTGGCCGAGTGGCCATCATCACCCGGGGCAGATACGCAGGGAAGAAGGTCTGTCCTCCCAGTGCTGGATATTTACTAGGCAGTCGCAAGAAACCCTCCTCTGGTCAAAGACTGATTATGTTATTGGCAGGTCGTTATCATTCAACCTCTCGACACTGGCTCAAAATCTCACCCATTTCCCCACGCTTTGGTTGCTGGCATTGAGCGCTACCCGTCCAGTATCACACGCCGTATGTCCAAGACTAGACAAGCGAAGCGAAGCAAGGTCAAGCCGTTCATCAAGACGATCAACTACAACCATCTGATGCCAACGCGATATACTCTGGAGCTGGAAGGACTAAAGGGCGTGGTCACGAACGACACCTTCAAGGAGGTTTCACAGCGAGAAGAAGCCAAGAAGACTGTGAAGAAGGCTTTGGAGGAGCGCTACACGAGTGGGAAGAATAGGTGGTTCTTCACACCTCTGAGTGAGCGACCTGAATAGAATTTCGAATATCCAGACGGGAATGCTGACCTTCGCCCAGGATTTTGAGGGGAGCGGGGGATCATGAGCAATCAAAAGCATGAGGCTAGTGTACGAAACAAGGTCCAATAGACCAGCATCCACAATGCTCTCCCTGCGATAACATTGGTGTCAAGCAAGTGCACCAAGTTCTTATGATTCCACTAAGACATACTATGCATTTGTTGTACCTCGTTGTTGGTTCTCTTATCGGCGTGTTCGGGTCTATATTCCACGAATCGCTTTCTGTTGCTAGAGGCTCCCTTTCTTCTAACAGCTCGACACCCTCTCAATGATGTTCTTTCTCTCTTGTGTTTTCCGACCTTTGATATGTGAATGTTCAATTCTTCACTCATCGCAGAGTATTCGCGACGTGGGCCTTTTTGGAGATCTTGTTGTGGAAAGGCTCGAGTCAGGTGTCACAATATGTTTTCAGTCAGAGCCTCTGTATCTTCGATGTAAAGTCTCAGATTTTTGATGGTTTACTCAATTATAGGCGATAATGTGATCCGTGCATCTTCTACTAATTTTAAATAGCGATAAAGCATAACCATGTAATCGCAAATCCATGGGTAGTCGCTATGGATAGCATGGAACACGTTCTGAGCGACCATGGAGACTCCAGCACAATGCAGTGATGGCTGCCCAGTACCTGGAAAATGTTGTAGGACAGAAGAGGCGAGATGATACTTTTGTCATTTGGGAGCCTTGCCTTGCAGTTGCCAAGCGCTTACTGTGGGGATCGGATCGTTTGAGCGGGCGAGAACAGCAGAGATCTTCACCCCAAAACCGCTCGTGGCTGCAGCACGAGCTTATCAGCAGTGGCAGCGGTATGGTCCGGGGCCGATGGTGCGGCTGGAAGTGTACTAATGCGGGATGCTGTGCTCTACATTCTGCTTACATCTTCTGCGCTGCTTCATCTTGCTTCTTTGGACACTGGCACTCCCAATTCTGGCTTTGCGTTGTCTCTCGTTACGTCGCTTGGGCGATTGCGTTTGCGCGTTGTGTCGCGCTCCAGTGCCAAGCCTGAGGGTCCTCTCTAGACGGGCCGGTGGGAAATGGCCTTCGTCTTTCCAAGTCCATCAACCATCAATGTCGACGCGGGGAAAGATGATTTCAAGGTCGAGTAAGTCGCGTACCTTGTCTCTTCTGAGGCTCAAGACTGATGATCAATAGTGTCATTTGTGTCCCTGCGATTGGAGCCGATGCTCGCAAGACGTGGTCCGGCACTGGAGAGGAGGGCATTGGCTGGCTAGGCTCGCTGCAGCGCAAGCTACCGTCTGCCAATGTCCTGCTTTATGACCATCTCGAGCCAGGGGAGCGACGCTTAGAACTGAAACATGCGCGCGATGCTGCTACGGCGAAGGAGTTCGCTGCAGCTGAAGCGGCGCTTGCGTCGTTTGGCGTCGATGAGTATGCTGAGAGGTTCCGCACGGTGTTGGAGGAGTATCGGCGGATGTCTGGAGTATGCAACACTACAAACCGTCGGGCGATCAGTTGGATCCAACCACAGGACATGCTAATAGTGGAGCGTTCTAAGGTGGAGCAGCGGCCGGTTGTATACATATGTCACAGCACTGGAGGCATTGTTGTGAAGTCCGTGAGTCTTGGGTATTGCTAATTCTGTGGTCACTGGCTTACCTTCTTAAAGGCAATGAGCAACAGACTAAAAGAAGAGGAATATAATCTTGCTACAGCCTGTATAGGCATAACGTTCTTTGGTATGCCTGGACCATAAAGGCTTCCGAACGCGTGGCTGACCCGGGTTTAGCGACTCCACACCATGGCTCAAGCGTTCTTTCCTCCCCAGAGTTTGTGCAAACTGTGCAGCATCATCTGGGGCTCAAGTGGAAGATGGCGGAGCGTCTCCGGCAAGACTTTTCACTACAAAGTCCACATCGTGAGCTTCTGAACTACAAATTTGCAGTTGCCGCCATGGGGATCAAGATTTACAGCTACGTTGAAAAACAGGATACAACGCTGCATGTTTTGTCTACTATCGATACAGGCGGAGAGTCGATCGTGGAAGTCAATCTATGTGTTGTTGATAATCGATCTGCTAAGCTTGGAAATGCTGATGTACCAGTTGAGGAAGAAGAGGTCATTGAAGTGAACACTACGCATATTGGTGCTGCAAGGTTCACCAAGGAAGAAACCCTCCGCAAGCTCTACGTGGACGAGCTTGTTCTCTTTCTAGAGGGGTTTAGCATTGAAGAGCGTTCTGCTTACGACAAATTGAATAATGACATCCTCAACGACGTAAAGGTGGACGTGCATCAATTCTATCGAACAGGCGCAAAAGGGGAGCCTGCGTCTACGAAGATAATAACCGGCCACCCCTCTCTCAAATTCTTCCTCGACTACGGCCCATCTGAGTGCTTACGCAGACGACTCGAGACAGGTAAGAAAGGAGGCACTTCGAGCAATGGCGTCTCAAAGCCGGAGATTCGGATTCGCCATCCGTCAGAACCAGGGAAACCGATAATCAAAGTGGCACCTGCGCCGCCGCCGAACACCAGCGACGATTCTGCTATTGCCCCAGATGATGTTGATATGAGACTCTCATCTACGTATGGGAACACCTTGGCTACTCCGAAGGTGGAACCTCCGACGACGATACATACGAGGCGCCCATCGGTACCATCGATACCGTTCGCTTCATCCTCAGTCAGACGGCCATCACTTAGCGTCGAAGACATTCCAACAAGGCAGCCACGAAGCGTGCACTTTGCTGAAACAATATTTCATGACTCCGGATTAGCTGAGTCTGTGCCAAATGCCCTTGCTTATGAGGATAGCGAGAATGTCCAGCGACCTAAACGATCAGTCACCTATCAACTTCCAAGCGCGTCCTCGAACCTATTTCGGTGGATTCATGTTCCGTGGAATCATACGGGTTGGGGTATGTTATTCTTCTCGAGCATCTTTTAGCCCCTTTCGAGAGTTTGAAGAGCCTTGAGACGTGTCTAGCGAGCATTCACCCGAAGGACATGCCTTATGTCTTCATCCCTAAACTTCCAGAAGGAATACTGACACGGAACCTCATAGTTCCGCACGTCCTTACGACCATATCAGCAGAAAAAGCGAATCTCAACCTCCATACAACGCTATTGCTAGACCAAATGTGGCTTTCGCAGCACAATCGATCACGGCATGCGTCACCCCATGCTCGCTTCGTTAGGCCTTCTGTCAAATCGTTGCTTCCAAAGGGAGTTGATCTCAATCAAATCGAGGGATCGGCAACACTTCGAAGTGCGATCGATGATGTGCAGCTTGTTATATACATGCCTTACCTTCACTGGGATAACTTTAAGCGGCTCCAAGATCGTGCTGCTGTTATCAAGAAAAGACGCGAGCAAACGCGTGCACGCCCAATCGATCGACAGATTGCAGAAGGCAACTCCATGGAAAGCAAATTGATCTGGCAGTATCTCATGTCAGATCTCCCATTACACTGCCGCAGGACCTTGGATCAATTCGGCTACCCAAGTCTCCGGAATACCTCAGTCAGAGATGGGGATCAAATCTTGTACAAGCGTACCAAAGCTGACAAAGATACCCATCCTCCGCGTGACACGGCGGCGAAGCATCCGAAGCATGTCGGCCGTAGTGCTGGTGGCTCATCCCTATCCGGTGGCCTTGCAGACAACAAAGCCGCGAAAGTCCTAATGGTTGATCAGCTGTGGCTGTGGGTCTTGGATGGCGAGACTGTAGTCACATTCGCATCACCTAAAGAAAAAGACGAGAACGATGGCGGCCTTTGGAAACAGGCTGATCTTGTCGGGAATATCTATCAGGACATCAACGGTGACTTCGCCAGGCAATGCGAAGATCCCTTTGATTTTGCGGCGCTCGCGGTTTTCCACGCTGTCAAAACTTTATTAGACCACACAAACGACCTGAATTTACAGGTGTTCCGAATTTTCGAAGAATACATCAGCATACTTACCGAACGTCAAACGGTTAGCTTCAAGGAATTTAGAAACAACAACCGTTCGAAAGATCCAGCAAATCTTGCCATGAAGCGGCTGCGATACTTTGACAATTCTAGCGACCTGGACGCTTTGCTGGAGCTCCGCGATATAGAAGACGAACTCAACACATTGGACAAGCTGTTCAAGGAGCAGCAAAAGAGCGTTGCGGACATGATTCCCCAATATGAGCATCTGAACGTATGTCACAAGAAGGGGTTACATGGCAGCCATTTTCTACAAGAAGTCAAACTGACACTGGACGGGTATAAAGAGCAAATTGAGCTGAGTTTAAAAAGTGCGCAAACTGCCCAGAAGGCTTACAAGGAGCTTTTAGACATGAAGCAGAAGCAAGCGAATATCGACGAAGCGCACCTTACTCGTGAACAGACCGAGGTCGCCGCCGACCAGTCTCGCTCGATTATGATCTTCACTATCTTCACCATTATTTTCCTGCCTCTGTCCTTCTTTGCCTCGGTCTTTGGGATCAATGCCCGCGAATGGAGTGGCACATCGACGAACCTGAGCCTCCACAACATCTTCCTCTACATGGGTACCATCTCACTTGCTGTCATCATTGTAGCGCTACTCGTGGCGTTCAACAGATTTACCCGAAAGATCACACAAAAGGCTTGGAAGAAGTCCAAAATACCAGTACACAAATTTTACTGGAGCTTCCGCAGAAGGCCCCCTCCACCTGACGTGAGCTTGGCAATACATGATATGACGATGGATTTTGAGAAAATGGCGGCCATCGACGCTTCGAGACATCAAAAGCGCCTCTCTATAGTCTCGAGGACATATTCTAAGATGGAGTGGGACGAGGAGATGGGGCGCGGATATGGATAACGTCCTTGCCACGCTGCAGTCTGTTTCAACCCACCGACAATCCGTCATTTCGGGCATCCAGAAGCACTAAGGAATGAATGCTCCATCTTCTACCAATGAATGGGGGGCGAATACTCCTACAATCTATAAGTTTGATATCCACATCGATCTTCCTGGAGCGAACCTTTGTTTTGAAATTGAGATTTGGAATGTTACACATTAATAACTTCCTCTGCTCTGATCACGGACCAGCACGTAACGTCGCAAACCTTGTTCGCGGAATCCAGGACCACCAATCACAGAACGGGGACGAGCACTAAGAAGAGGCTTCGAGTCGCTTTTGTCGCTCACGAGCCTCATTTCCTTTCGGTGGCCTTGCGCTTCGTAGTAGATAACTGTTTGAATTTTGGATATACCCTCGAGACTAGGAGGCTTGTAGTGTAATGTATATTGGAACAGCGTCAAGGGCAGGCCTGGATCGTGAAGCTTGTAAACACCATCGTCGACATGGAAGAGTAATTTCATCTCAGAACCCCAGTCTTTTTAGGTAGGTAGAAGCTAGTCGTGGATATGGAATATACATAGACAGGTTGAATTATTGTATGGGCTCCGAAACTGTACACTGTAAGTGATCATTCTTAGTCGATAAAGCTGTACCACAATCTGCGCCCAATTACTAATGCAATTGCACGTTCGATTGAGAAAGCTCAGTCTCGCCTTTATGTGCAATGCCTTGCCTAAAACCCCAGCCCCTTCCCACCCATCAAGCCATGCCCTTCGCCTGCACCCAGAAATTCTCCATCTTCGCCTTCCTTAACACATCCATCGCCTCCTTATCCGTCTCCACAACCCTACTGCCCCACCGCCTGTACCCCTTCGTCTTCTCCTCTCCCTCAAACACCAGCTGACACCTGTTCGCCGTCAAATCCCGCAGTTGCCCGCTCTCATCCTCAGCTCTCAGCCAGCTCGCCAACGCCTCCTTATTGCCTTCCCTGACCGTCGCATTCGGCGCGCTGTTCTCCGTCCAGTCAATCCGGTTCATCATCAGCTTCTTGTAGGCCGCGATGCTATGCACCCCGCCCTCTACGATCACCAAGCAGAAATTCGGCGATATGAGGCATAATCCGACAAGGCTCTGCTGTTCGGCATTCTTGTTGATCTTGAACCGATGCCGGCCGTTACTCAGATTATCGATGCGATACACACAGATATGCACGCCCTTCGCCACGTCCTGCGCCTGTTGTGTCGCTAGTTTTGCATGCGCCTGCTCCTTGGTGAGTTTCCGCTCCTCGTTCATGTCCAGATGCGCTTTCTCCCTCCCTGCAACTTGCTCCCGGACTTGCGCTTCGACCTTCGTGGGGTCGCGAACGGCTTCTTCACCGAGGACGCGCATGAGGTTGCCGAGTTTGACTTTTGGAGGCGGGGCGGGGACGAGGCCGAGGCGAATCTTGGCTTGTTCTTCTTTGAGGTTCTCCATCCGGCGTTGGCGGCGGACTTTGGCTGCTTCGCGTGAGGTCAAGGGGAGGGGTTTTTGGACGGTGAGGAGTTGTTGGGAGGGGGGCTCCAGTGCGACGGGGTGCTGGATATAGACTGTGACGATGGAGTCGGAGGTATCGAGTTTTAAGCCCGCTTGAGATTCGATTGAATCGTAGTTTTGGTCTTTCACGAGGCCTTCGTCCCACCATTCGATGTCTGGTGGTTTCTCGGCGAGGAAACCTTTCTCGGTGTCGAGATCTTCGTCGATACCGACTTTACGGGAGGATTCGGCGATGCGCTTTTTCATCGCTTCGAGGGCGGCTTGCCGGCGGAGAGCGGCGGCTTGTAGGATGAATTTGCCCTTTTGGTTGAAGACTAGCTGCTTGGGTTTGCGGGACTTCATCGTCGCTGTCTTTGCGCCGAGCGAAGCATCGAAGTAGGGGTTGCTTCTTGTCTCTTCTAGGGAAGGGCCTGATAGATCGAGCTGCTTCTTGCCTTTGCCGGGCTTCGAAGCCTGGTTTGACGGCGACTCTGCCCGACGATTCGCCATAGTGGTTGCGAACTTTGGCTGGATGGCCTGTCTGCCTTTTGAGGACTTTGCGTCGTTGCCGGTGTCACCCATCAACGCTGGATGCAAGCCAACATCTAGGCCACCTCTCACGCGTGGAAAGCCATCGTCTAGACCAGGCTGCTGAAAAAGGCCTGATGTAGATGGAGCATTTCTTTGCTGGGTGGTAGCATTTGCCTTCTGGGTTGCAGCAGCTACTCTGGCTTTCATCTGCGCTATTCTGTCCATAGTGCTCCCAGCTGGTGCCGGCGTCGCAGACTGTGCTGCTGGGCTCGCCGTCCCTTGTAGTCGGGCAGCAGCAGCAGCGGCTCTTGCCCTTGCCTCTGCGATAGCCTTCGTGAGATCTGGTCTCGCAGTAGGCGTCGAGCCATTGGTGAGAGGTAGTGGAGAGCCATTGTTTGAGCGTGACTTCTTTTGAGCGTTCTGCTGGTCTTCGTCCGGATGAGGGCGCTTCAAGCCGTTGGTGGAGGCCTCTGCCATATTGAGAATCTAGCGGTGCTAATTGACTCTGGAGTGAGAGTCTACTTACACTTATGCGCACCGATCTGTCCGGAGGAAATGCTGGTGGTTGATGAAGAAGGAGGAGTCCACGATTCTCAGAAGGTCAGGATGGACCAAAGTTCAGCCGGAGCCGAATCCTTGGCAAAGTGGGACTTGTCAGTGATTGGCTAACTGTACGTTAATCGCTAAAGTAAAGACTGCGAATCTGAAGAGCTTCGATAGAACTTTTGATCTTACGAACCACCCCATCGCAAACTGAACGCCAGCCGTGAGTCTTGTTGTTTTGTGTGATATGGCTTGTTTAGCCCATCATGAATATTTCGCAGCCGCTAGCTTCCTACATTGGAAGCGTAGACTTCGGCTTCCTGTCGTCGGAAGACATCAAAGCCCTGTCAGTCAAGAATATCTCCAATCCCACAACCTTCGATTCCCTCCTTCACCCGGTGCCAGGAGGCCTGTATGACCCTGCACTAGGTGCATGGGCTGATACTCCGTGAGCTTTCGTTACCTTGTCTACAAAATACTCATCTCATACGGACAGATGTTCAACATGCCGCCTTAATTCCTATGCTTGCCCTGGTCATGCAGGTCATATTGAGCTACCGGTTCCTGTATATAATGTTACTTTCATGGACCAATTGCTTCGACTCTTACGCGCGAAATGTGTCTACTGCGGTCATCTCAAGATGCATCCTGCCAAGGTCAATTTAGTCACATGTAAGCTACGTCTTCTACAATACGGCCTACTTGAAGAAGCAGAAGAACTGGAAAATGTCGGTACAAAACGGAAAGGCATGAACAACCTGCCGAACGGGGCTGCGTCGGTGGCTAGCGCAGGCGGTGAAGATGACTCGGAAGATGACATCGATTTGAAGGAGATCAGAAGTCTATTCACGAAGCGTGCTGTCAAAAAGGCCGGCGGTACCGTGCGAAGATACGATATGTCCAAGGAAAAGGTGGAAGCTTTGTCTGAGCAGCGACGAGCTGTCATCAAACAATTCCTTGGCGATGTCACGAACGGGGGCGCGTGCGGCCACTGCAACGGGTAGGAATACTCTGCACTGTCCATGAACGGTAAGACTAAACTGGTTTAGACCTCCTCACACTTTCCGGAAGGATAGGTATAGCAAGATCTTTCGAAAACCTCTTAGCAAAACGGCCAATGCGAAGGTGATACAAGGCGGCTTCAAGGCGACCAATCCTCTGATCAAGGCTATGAATCAACGCAAAGCTATGCAGCAGCAGAAGCGGGAGGATCGTGAAGTGGATGAAGGTATCGTTGCAGATTTCGAGGATGTTACTTCGGGAGAGTCGGGCGAGGATATCGAGATGCTTGATGTCGGCAATGCCAGTGTTGACCTAGAGAACACGGGAAAAGAAGGAGCAGCGAAGTCAAAATCGAAGACCGAGGAGCACGATGTCTTCATGAATGCGCATGAGGTTCACGCAGCAATATCGGAGCTTTTCGATAATGAGCGGGAGATATTCGAATTAGTCTACAACGTACGGAGCATGAAGAACAGTAGTCCGTTGTCAGCAGATATGTTCTTTATTAGAAACCTGCTTGTACCACCCAACAAATACCGGCCGGAAGCCAAGACGGGCGAAAGAGAAATTGCAGAAGCACAGCAAAATACTCTTTACAAGCAGATACTGACGCAGTGTCAGACGATGGCAATGATTAGGAACGACATAAGCGCAGCTGAATCAAAGGCTGACCGCACGCCTCGAGACTTCCGAGATCTCCAGAACGCTTGGGTACGCTTGCAGGACGCTGTAAACTCACTTATCGACTCTAGTCGGAGTCCCATCCAAGGAGCTGCTGGTAGGCAGACCGAAGAAGGGATAAAGCAGAAGCTAGAGAAAAAGGAAGGTCTCTTCAGAAAACACATGATGGGTAAACGAGTCAACTTCGCTGCTAGAAGCGTTATATCTCCGGATCCAAATATAGAAACGAATGAAATAGGAGTCCCTCCCGTTTTTGCGATGAAGTTGACCTATCCTGAGCCCGTGACGGACCACAACTTTCTCGAATTGAAGGAGGCTGTCCTCAATGGGCCTCTAAAATGGCCTGGTGCTTCTGCAATCGAGAACGAGAACGGCCAAGTGATCAACCTTCGAACGAAGAACGTCGAAGAGCGTCAGGCGTTGGCTAATCAATTACTAGCGCGGTCTAATATCAGTGTTAATGGTGCTAGGAACAAGAAGGTCCATAGGCATTTGAACAATGGAGACATTGTTCTCATGAACCGACAGCCTACGTTGCACAAACCGTCCATCATGGCTCATCGTGCCCGTGTTTTACCCGGGGAGAAGACAATTCGCATGCATTACGCCAACTGCAACACCTACAACGCTGACTTTGACGGGGACGAAATGAACATGCACTTCCCACAAAATGAGATTGCTAGAGCGGAAGCATTAGGTATAGCAGACACAGATCACCAATATCTGGTAGCAACCTCAGGCAAGCCACTTCGCGGCTTGATTCAAGATCATATATCCATGGGGGTTTGGCTAACAAACCGAGACACCTCATTCAATCGGGATGACTACTACCAGCTGTTGTGTAGCTGCTTACGGGTCGAAGACAACCATACTACTTCTGATAGGATTCAGACTATACCTCCTGCAGTGATAAAACCCTCGCCAAGATGGACAGGTAAGCAAGTCATCACATCTGTTTTGAAAAACATCACACCAATATCGCATCCTGGGATTACTCTGGAGGGCAAGTCTTCCACTTCGGCTGAGCGGTGGGGGGATAATTCAGAAGAAGGGAAAGTCCTGTTCAAGGATGGTGAATTCCTTTGCGGGATCCTCGATAAAGCCCAGCTGGGACCGACGACAGGTGGTTTCATTCATGCAGTGTACGAGGCTTACGGCCACACGATAGCGGGGAAGCTTCTGAGCGTCTTGGGTAGACTTCTGACGAGGCTTCTTCACATGCGTGCTTTCTCCTGTGGAATGGATGATCTGGGCTTGACCGATGAGGGGAACAAGCTCCGACGCCAAAAGCTTCAAGATACCGACAAGATAGGATTGGAAGTTGCTTCGAAGTACGTGACACTAGAGGGTGAACGTGATAGTAATGACAAAGAGTTGGTTTCTCGCTTGGAAGAGGTCCTCAGAGACGAAGAGAAGATGGCAGGGCTCGACGTAGTCTACAATTCTCGAACGGCCGTACTGACGTCCGAGATCAATTCTACTTGCTTACCAGACGGCTTGAGCAAACCTTTTCCCTGGAATCAGATGCAGACTATGACTACATCAGGCGCGAAGGGATCTTCGGTCAATGCAAGTCTAATATCTTGCAACCTCGGCCAGCAAGTGCTCGAAGGAAGGCGAGTGCCTGTAATGGTTAGCGGGAAGACACTACCATCGTTCAAGCCTTTCGAGACAAATGTCCGCGCTGGAGGCTACGTTACTGATCGGTTCTTGACGGGTATCAAACCACAAGAATACTACTTTCATGCCATGGCTGGACGCGAAGGGTTGATTGATACCGCAATCAAAACGGCTAGATCAGGCTACCTGCAGCGATGCTTGATCAAAGGCATGGAGGGTCTAAAAGTGGAGTATGACAGCTCGGTCAGAGACTCTGACGGCACAATGGTCCAATTTCTGTACGGTGAGGATGGCTTGGATGTGACGAAACAGAAGCATCTTACGGACTTTAAGTTTCTTGCTGAGAACTATCTGTCACTGGTTGCGCAGCTTAATGTGAAGGAGGAGTACTCTAAGCTGGGCGATAGCGGAGCTGCCGATTGGCACAAAACGGCGATGAAGAAGGTCAGAAAAACCGGAGACCTAGACGCCATGGATCCTGTCCTGGCACAGTTCAACCCCGGGAGCTCAATGGGCAGTACCTCTGAGAGGTTTGCGGCTGCTTTGAAGGCCTACTGTGATGAGAATCCGGAAAAACTTCTCAAAGACAAGAAAAGGGCTCCCGATGCTACCACCATATCTAAGAAGACATTTTCGGCTTTACTTGACATGAAGTACATGAAATCCGTTGTCGACCCGGGTGAGGCAGTTGGCATAGTAGCAGGGCAATCTATTGGTGAGCCATCGACTCAGATGACCCTGAACACATTCCATTTGGCAGGTCACTCAGCCAAAAACGTTACGCTGGGTATCCCGCGACTGCGCGAGATCGTCATGACCGCGAGCAAGTTCATTTCGACTCCCACGATGACCCTGCATTTGATTTCCGAGCTGACAGAAGAGTCCGGCCGAAGGTTCGCCAAAGCTCTGACCAAGCTTACACTTGCAGAGATCGTTGATAGTATCACTGTCAGCGAGAGCATAGGCACTGGAATTGGACACGAGTCGGCAAAGAGGTACGACGTTCGACTGAACCTCTTCCCATCGGAAGAATATCAAGAAATGTATGCCATTGAGACCGGCGACGTCCTGAGAACTCTGGAATACAAATTTGTACCCCAATTAGTCCGAGCGATCAAGAAGGAGTTGTTGCTCAAGGGCGACATGACTGTGCTCAAGACAAATGCTTCAAAACCCGAAGTGGGCAAATCGTCCGGCACCATCAGGGATGCACCTTCACGGCCGGAAGCCGAAAACGAAGGGGGCGATGACGATGAAGATGACGATGGTGATGACGATGCCACGAATAACAAGCAAAAGCAAAACCAGAGGGAAGCCATCTCCTACGCCGCACCGGATGAAGAAGAAGAGGCCATTGCTCTTGACGCCCAACGCCAATCAACCCCAGACCTCGAACCCGAGGACGAAGGCTTCAGCGGCAGCCCCCGCTCACCTCATCCCGACAAAGACGACGCCGACGATGAGCCCACCCCCTCACAACTTGCCTCCACCCTCGCCGCCGAGCGCCTCGACCGCCTCAAATCGAAACACGCGCCCCTAACCTCCTTCACCTTCGACACCACCACCGGCAACCTCTGCGCACTAAGCCTCGAATACGACATCACAAGCGCCAAACTCCTGCTCCTCCCTCTCATCGAATCCATCTGCCGCACCACCATCATCCAATCCGTCCCTGGCCTCGGCAGCGCCGTCTACAGCACCTCCAAAGCCAAAGACCCGACCACCGGCGAAGAAACCACCTCCGCCCTCATCCACACCCAAGGCGTCAACCTCCCCGCCATGCACGCCTACCAATCCCTGCTCAACCCGCACAAGCTCGCCACCAACAGCATCCACCCCGCCCACCAGACCTACGGCATCGAAGCCGCGCGCGCCCTCATCATCCTTGAGCTTGACGCCGTCTTCAAGGGCCATAGCATCGCCGTCGACAATAGGCATTTGAACCTCATCGCCGATGTGATGACGCAGGCGGGGTCGTATCGGCCGTTTAGTAGGGTCGGGCTGAGGGAGAAGACGAGCCCGTTGGGGAAGATGAGCTTTGAGACGACGGTGGGGTTTCTGAGGGATGCGGTGCTGGAGGGCGATTGGGATGATTTGAAGGGGCCGAGTGCGAGGATTTGCGTGGGGAGGGTGGTTGCGGGGGGGACGGGCGGGTTTGGGGTTTATATGCCGGTGGGGTGAGAGCTTTGGGTAGGAGGTAGGTGGTTGATGGCTGTGTAAATGGATGGCAGGGGAGGAGGGTTCGCTTGCCGAAAAGCAAGATTTGGGCGAAGAAACGTGGTAGTATATGATGCTCCAAGATCCGACATGAGGTTTCTCAGCCGGGTTTGGTGAACGATGGATGTTCGAACTGTTCCAGGCGGGAGCAGTCACAAATCTGACCGTTGTCGTCATCGACGTTTCAAGATCAGACGTGTCTCCATGCGTTATATATCATCATCCATCGAGGGCACACATCTATTGATCCCCCCCCCCCCCCGATCAAAGTCAGATCACCCAACCGACAAGAGACGATAGCTGTCTCCAGCATCGAACATCCGGACCCCCGACAATGACAATGAAACAGTCGACTACTAACCATGGGTCCTGACACACATCCAAGTTACGATTACAAGTACATTGGTTGACTAGTGGCTCGATCCACGACCTCAGCCCGCCGTCAAAGCCGTCGCCAGTTGCTCGATCAAAGAGTTGCGGAACCGCATCTATGTTGTGTTTTGAGAAGCTATGGTAGATGTGGAGGATCATGGGCTCCTGTAGTCATTGTGTGCGACAGGACGAGGTTCATGTATTGTATTCCATCGATCATTCTTGCCACCTACGCGAACAGCAACGCACTAGGAAAGAGGGATCTTTGTAGCTTGAAGTGGCCATGATCCGGTGCTTCGAGGACCCATCATCAGACAATTGTTGTCTTCTTGTTATTATACAATCCAGTAATACAATAACAGTCTATCCAGTATTGACTGGGTATTGTCTAATCTCATCAAATGCAGCACAAGCCTTGCAGCTCTATCGATGCGTTTCTATGCCCACGCCACGCATCTGAATTTGCAACTTACAGCACTATTCATCCCCAATGATGCAATCCTCCTCCCCACATCGGCATCCCTGGTAGGCAAGGAGCAAGCGCGATCACGGCAGACAGCGTCTTCTTCTGTACGAAGTTTCCGACCACCACTTCAAGCACCAGCCCCGGGCTTCATAAACAGCTTGTCGCCCGGCTTCATCAAGAACGCCAACACCAGCGCCAGGGACCCCGCCGTGATGGTGAGGATATACGCCTTGCTCATACTCTCCACAATCGCATGGAGCACCTTCTCCCTCGTGGCGGCGTCAAGGCTCTTGAGGAACGCGCTCCCTGCGCCGCTGATCGCAGCCTGGATATCCGACGTCGGGACATTCGGCAAGATCTTGGCGATGGAGGTCGTGGAATAATTGAGGAAGACGGAGTTTGCGATGGCGAGGGAGATGGTGGCGCCTGATATCTGGCCCGCGGTGATGAAGCCGATGACGGAGGGGATATATTTGGGGTCGACCTTGGCCTGGGCGACCGCGAACGAGGCTTGGATGAAGGCGCCGCAGCCGATGCCGATGAGGACGGTGTAGCCGTAGATCGAGGCGGTGCTGGAGTACTCAGTGACGGTGTACATGAGAGAGGCGCCGACAATGTTGAGGACACCGGCGATGATGTACCAGGGGAAGTAGTAGCCCGTGGCGCTCATGATGGCGCCGTTGGCGACGCAGGCGACGACGAGGAAGACGACGAAGGGAAGGAGGCGCACGCCGGCTTCGAGGGCGGAGTCCGAATGCACGAATTGGAAGAAGAGCGGGATGAAGTAGATGGGGAGGAAGGTGGCGGTGCTGGCGGCGGATGTTTCGGCGAAGAGGATGAGCATGATTTTGCGGCTGAGGAATTCGATGGGGAAGATGCGGCGTTCAGTGGTGGTGAGGAGGGCGAGACTTTGTTGGATGCCGAAGATGATGAAGAGGACGCCGGAGCACTATATGATGTCGAAGTCAGCATTCTTTCTTGAACTTTGGGGATGGAGATACAACGCATGTCTTTCGAGCGAATGCTCGCTGGACATGTCTCAAGGCTCTTCAAGTGCTCGAGAACGGGTATAGAAGCTCGAAAAGGATAACCTACGACGAAGAGACCGATGATGCGGCCGCTGTTCCAGGCATAGACTGAGCCCCCGAAATTGATAGCCATGACTCCTGAGACGAAAGCACCTGCGATCAGAATTGTTCCGACGTAGTCGAGTTCGGTGATGCGGTTTTTGGTGGGCACGCCAGGGCGAGGATCATGGCGAGGCAAAAGGAAGATCCAAACACCCGCAAAAAGTGCTCCAACGCAGAGATTGATATCTAATACGTGGTTAGCCCTTTTCATCATGTCTCTGTTTGGGGCATCGGTACTAACAAAAAGCCCATCGCCAGGTAGCACCGCTATCAGTGAACGCACCCCCAATAATTGGACCTGCGCGCATTAGCTGGTCCTTTCATGCAACTTGACCGCGAATTTGTAAGGCGAGCTTACCAAGTACAGTACCTGCACCCCAGGTCAAGCCAGTAAAACCGAAATATGTAGGCCGCTCGTGCTCCGTCGTAGTTACGGAAAGTAGTGTCATCACCCCTGTGTACATGCCGGCACCACCCCAACCGCAGATTGCACGGCCAACGATGAGAGCGTTCATACTTGGAGCGGCCCCGCAAACGGCAGAGCCGACCTCGAAGAGGAAGACACAGATCAGGTATAAGGTCTTCGTCTCGAATTGACCATACAATTTACCCCTGCATACTTGTTACTATGCCAACTTTGCAGCGGTACTTACGAACCACATACCATATCAGATTTGTGCCGGCGGCAGCGACTAAGAAAGCCACGGAAAGCCACGGCAGCTTCGTTATCGAATCGAAGCGTTCCACAATGGCCGGTTGGACGTCAGCAACGATGGTGTTGTCAAGAGCGAACAGGAACGTCGAAGATAAGATGGAGAGCACGACAAGGGCCCAGGCAATGCCATGAATGTCGCGTGGTGGCTTTTGCTCCTCGACAGGCTCGAGAGCTTTCTCAGCAGACGCGGCATCACTCAAATTGGAGTTCCCAGACGGAGTCCCTGGTGAGAAGGGGCCGTCCGGCTTGAGGAGACCGGGCGGTGATGAGGTATCCTTCTCTTCATGTATAGCCTTCTCTTCCGGCTTTATTCCGTTTTGATGATCCATGTTTTAGTTTATAGGCTAAGTACCGCAACGTGTGAAAGGTTTGCGAGGAATTGATTGCTCAAGTCAGGACGGAAGCGTTCAGAGACTGATATAAGAAGGCTCGTCGGGCGCGATGCTTACGAGATGGCATTTGAAGAGAACGATAGCCACTAGGGCTGTTGTGAAGATGACAGGACTCACAAAGACCGAATCTAGCGATTATTAATTGAAACAGAGAAAATGCAACGCTGGCCCAATGGCACGGGCAGAAGAGTGAAGGCAAAGGCTTGTTTGGAGTCATGCCGGTCCATGATAAGCGCTTGATATTGCGAGAAGGGAAAGTACCGGCGAAAAACATGCGCGAAGGAGTTAGATTGATAAGCACGGCACAACTATATCCCACTGCTAGAGGAGTAGCAGGAGGGACAACGGCTCAAAACACGATGATCAAATCAGATGTCGCGTGATCTCAGGACGCTCGAGACGTTCAACAATGGACCGAACCGCGTTTTCACACGCCATAAGGTGGCTGGATTCTGTCTGTATAAAAACCTAAAGCTTTCGAAGTATCCGTACATGTAGCTTGGCGATACACGACGAATAAAGCCTCGGAGATAAGCAGCCTTTCCCCGGACAAGTCACTGCACCAACGTCACACTGTTGAAGAACGTTCTTTCTGCTTTTGGTGACCATTGGTGAACAGATCGAGCCACCAACACTCGGATCGGTCGGAGGATTCGCATGCGCCGCGTGGCCATAGAGATTGCATGGCTAAGATTGCAGGGCTAGTACAGACGGGTAAAGACCAGCCGGCAAAATCCGAGATGTCCTGGTATCGGAGACACCAACAAAGCTGATGCCTCGGTGATTGGCAACCGCTCGTATGCAGAGTATCCATTGAGCAAGGAGGATTCAAAGCAGACTTACGGTGTCTAGATTGTGACGGTATGATCGGGTGAGGGTGAGACTGCTTCTCCTTTAGTCTTGAATGGATCCGTGGCGGCCAGATCGTACGCTTTCTGGCTCCGGAACTCTCTTGATGAGCTCTTGGCTTGTGGGTTTGCTGTGATGGTACTCAGCCCGAATTTGCTGTCAGCATTCCAGCAGCAATCGGCCTGAGTAGGCCATGTAGTGAGGCAAACTGATTTGAGCTTTATGCTGTCCCCGTCTGACTCTCAGTCCAGTTCTTGCTTGCAACTTGCAAGGCTTCCTCCAAGCTAGGCCCAAGGTGGGCTAACGGGGCGTCCTTCACGTAAGGTCTTCGATGACGAGGAATGTCGAAACAGCAATGTAGGATGGAAACGCCCGTAACTCTCAGTGAAGTCGGAAGTGAAGGAAAGTCGGAGTTGACGAGCATTGCTTGAGTTGGGGTCGGAGATGTCGTCCAAATGCAAGCCCCTCATTCCTTTCTGCCGACGTTACTCCACCCCGCCTCGGATCTCGTCATCGTCTGTCTGCTGCCAATCCTTATCTTCCAGTTCACAACCACGTCCAAGAATCGCCGCCGTCGCATACCCAACACACACACTACCAAGCATTCACATCCCGAGATCTACAAAGTCATCCAGCATGTCTTCCGGCTTCAGCAACGCCGACGTGCCCGGCGACAAGCCCGCGGACCCATACAAAGCCGCCAACAAGAGCGAGCCCGAGCTCAAGGAGAAAGTCGAGGACCTCAGAAACTTCGTCTCCTCTTGTAAATTCGGCATGATGACCACCCGCATCGGCAGCAGCGGTCTGCTCACCTCTCGCTGCATGGCAGTGGCCGCAAAGGTACTGAAATCCTGCTCCTCCACACATTTCAATCCTTCAGACCTCGATGCTGACTCAAAGCTCAATCATATAGGAAGGCGGTGGGCTTGACCTCCTCTTCCACACCAACACCGAATCCGGCAAGACCGATGATCTGAAATCCGACCCCAAGATCAACATCGCTTTCCTCAACCCCATGGGCGAATGGGCCTCCATCTCTGGGGAAGCCGAAATCATTACCGACCGCGAAGTAGTCCGCAAATACTACTCTCAATCTCTCAAAGCCTGGCTGGGCGATCTGGAAGACGGCACGCATGATGGAGGGCCTGGGGACCCGCGAATCGGCATCATCAAAGTGAACGCCAAGACAGCCACTTATGCGATTGCCACGAGCACCATGCTGGGGCGGGGTTTGGAGGTGGCCAAGGGAGCCTTGACAGGGAGTGCAGCGCAGGTGAATAAGTTGAGGGAAATCAGCGAGAAGGAGATTGAGCAGTGTGAGCACTTCCCACTCTCCCGAGTAGCCCATATAAGACTGCCTGATGCGCACTGATCGCTAATGCAAATCGTGCAAGATAGGGCGTCAACAACACGCATAGGTAGCAAGATATGAAACCTGAACGTGGGATAATGTCGCATATGCCACACTACGAAGAGATGCATGCATAGAGAAGCCAGACCAAGCTTCAAAAGCCAAGCTTCATCAACTGCATTCAATTCATCCTGACAACCAAACCACATCTCCACTCTCTCTACTCGTAGGTCAAGGCCTCATATCTCCCAAATCCCCATCTACACCTCCTCCCCCTCCTCCTCCTCCTCCTCCAGCACCATCCTCACCTTCGCCCTCTTCACACTCAGCACCTTCCTCCCCTTCCTTAACTTCCTCGCCTTCCTCCCCTCTTCCCTCCCCATCCCCATCCCCACCCCCATGCCCACCCCCCTCCCCAGCCCCCACGCACCAAA
>JAABUS010003343.1_pt1 | contig 26356 bp, 24 predicted proteins | sample 5560161 | NCBI WGS metagenome assembly JAABUS01 (sample SAMN10711885, study PRJNA513376) | rock metagenome | isolation source: Antarctica rocks | place: Antarctica: Victoria Land, Trio Nunatak nord | collected 2016-01-04
CGGCGGATACGAGACCGCCGGAGGAGAGGTACGAGGAGCAGTTGCGGCAGTTGAACGACATGGGGTTTTATGAGTTTGAGAGGAACGTGGAGGCGTTGAGGAGGACGGGGGGAAGCGTGCAGGGGGCCGTGGAGTATTTGCTTACGCATTAGGGGGCTTCTGAGATCGAGGGAGGTGGAGCGACTTGGTTGTGAGACGATTTCTTTGAGAAAAGATGTTCGAGGTGGGTTTGGGAGGTTTCTCATGATCGCAGAAGAGCGGCGGAGCAGGTTCAAATACCTTTTCTTGCTCTGCACGCATCCCTTGTCACTTCACGTTTATCATCGAAAGTAGATGGGGTACACGAATCAACTACATCCGTTTTTTTCTCTTTCTCTTCTTCTATTTCCGAGCCTTTGTGAACATCCCCCGATCAAACCCAAATTTGGAGAACCCATCACACACAACCCCCCCTCCCCCGTCTTTTTCCCACCCCTTTCCTACCTCCATCCACTTTCCCCCGCTTCGTCTCTCAGTGCCAACACTTTGCCCATCTTCTACGTTCTTTCGATACTTTGGATAAGCGCGAACAACCGGAGCGAGGGGTCTCTAGGTACATGGGGGATGCTGAAACTCTGGAGCCGTCCTGTTCGTTTTGAGAAAAAAAGAAAAAAGGGGGGGATTCGTTGATTCTGTTTATCTCTCCCCTCCACTCCCCTCCATTCACCTCACCTCTCTTCGTCACACAACCCTTTTTAACTTTCCATCGAGTCGTTTAATAAAGACAGGGGGTTGGATGTAGGGTTTGGTATCGATACTGGGCCGGGGTGTGGTTTGGTGGGGTCTTGGTTGAGATGTTGGTGTGTGTGTTATTTTGAACGGTGGGGATAAGGGGGGGTTTTGGGGGATGAGTTAGGGATGGGGTGGGGGAAAGGGGTGTGAGAGTGGAGGAGCGCGAGAGCTTTGAAGAACAGAATCACCGGGAATGAGGCCGCATCAAATAAATATTTCCGCTCGAATCATACAATGAGATGCAAGCGACGCGGTGGATGGGTAGGGGGATTTTCAATACTAGGGACAGAGCGTGTAGTAATTTGCCATGGTCGAGATTCCATTGCGACAGTTGTCAGGTGTGGGAGATGCAAGATTTTCCAATCGGCGTGAAGAGTTGGAGGTATTGAGGGATAGTGTATTTTCTGGGTATATGATATAGTGACGATGAGAGGGGGTGTGGTGTCAAGTTGCTATGCGGCAAGTATGCGTGTCTCCAAGGAGCCAAAGGGTAGTTCAGATGTCTGTTTGCTGGAAGCATGGCTTGTCAACTTTGGGGCTCCGTGACATTGATCCAAATTGTCTGCCGCGTTGTGGGACATGTTGGGAAGTGGATAAGGCCACCTGGGAGTATGGCCCATCGTCGTTTCTCTCTCTCGAGAATTCAATGCTAACTCTCTCTGTTCGCCACCTTCTAGGAGGTGAGCGGTAACACGTCCGATGTAGGAGAGCCTTAGGATTGCCACTTCTTCTTGGTGGGATTATGATTTGATCGAATTTCCTTTCTTAAAGCCAACCGGTCAAATGGACAACAGTGATCATTAGGAGGATGACGGTATGGTCATATTTCTGATCAGTTTATCGCCTAGATAATGGATCAGTCTCTTCAGCCACCCTGTCCTCGAAATAGGCACTGAGTCCATACACCAATCTAAGCCATACCTTGCTGTTCGAGTTGGCTACATAGACAGTCCACAAGACCCTCCAACACCCAGTTCAGAGGATTGAAGACTTCAATAACCAGGTTTGCTAAGGAGTGATTGTACGTTCAAGCATGCTTGAACGAGCAAAGCTTGTATCGCAACGAAGCTCCTCAGCTTTCAACAGCAGAGCTAGGGTTTGTGGCTGTCTTTCACCTGCTGAGTTGTAGATGGATTTGGAACATGGCATCTCCGGACTAACGGTTTGATCGTCTTGTCTTATGGTAGACCATCAGATATTTTGGTCAACAGAGCAAACCTTCTGCTTTTAACGCATGCTGTGAGATCGTACTGTAAGAGCATGAGTCCATGACCAATGCGTGGAACACAACCTTTCGAGAATGGAGGCTCACGTGATCCAGCCTTGAGGCTCTGCAGCAGAGCCTCGTCTTGCATTATAAATCAAGGCAAACTCAAGGCATAGTCCAGGCAATCCTCGCAGGGTTTCAGCTCTTCAGCTCTCGAATGCTGACGTGCATAATGGAACCTAGTCTTTCGTGCATTTACAGCTTTGCCGCGTGTCTTGTTGTTTATGGCTACCCAACTGCAAGCTCGCGGCAACCCCTACACGTGTCGCACACCCCATTTTTATCCACTTCTGCTGTCATCGTTCCATTTGCTCTTTTTTCAAAAGGCTGCTATGTATCGCCTGTGGATGCCTTGCACACCGTAGGATTCCAACAGTAGAATATGTTTGGGCAGAATGGCGTCCGTCCAATCCCCTAGGGTTGGGGCGCAAGAATGACATCAGCATGGGAGTCTTCGAAATTCATATGCTGAGACAAATCGGTATTCCGTTCTTCGCCCCGGTGGTGATCCTGATGGATGCTCTGAATACACCGAAAGAGCGGTGAAATTTCGAGATTGTTGCTCCCCATGCCTCATCCTGCTGTCAGGATTTATTGGAGGGGGCACTGAATTAGGCATGCTTTCCACACGGGAAGTATTGCGGTCCAGGACATGGTGGTAGCGGTTGTCCAAAGGTCTTTGGAGAGGGGTATCTTTGCCATAATCGCGGCCAATTGGTCAGGTATATCGGACCGTCTCCAAGGGAGGGACAGTCATCTATTCCGAAAGCAAGCGTGATAAAAAAATTTGACACTACTATCTCAGATCCACCCAAGGACATATAGAACTGCGCGATAATGTACATAGTATTACACGAAGTGTAGTGTAGCAGAATCGATCGGTGTTGGTTGAGAACATGCTATAACGGAGTATGGCGAAGATTAACCAGTGCTTCTCTTTGTCCCAATCACGCCGATGAGCTCATTGTAAGAGAGCTAGTATTTCCGAGGAAGACCACCAATACCGCACAATATGCGGCTGTAGCTGCGAAAACTTCCTGTCTTTTCGCCTTCGTAAACAAAGAGCACAAGGCTGAAAAGGCGATTGTGAAAAAGAATATGACAAGGATTTGGAAGTAGGTATGGCGCTCGACGTCTGCTCTGTTTCGCGGTTGAATTTTGAACAGGATAAAGACAGGAGTGAGCAGGAGGAGGGATGCACAAACGGTAAGGACACTGCGCAGTAGGATATCCAGGCGAGCAGCGGACAGGAGGGTAATGGGTTCCTCCCCGGTTACGACCTTCAGTTCGGGGGTGCGGAAGATTGCCTATACGTGAAGGTGAGTGGAAAGAAGTAACGTGTTTGTGCGACATAGGCCTTTCATGTAAACTCTTCCCAAGCCCCAAGTGGAAATTGAGATATTTCCCCAAGTACATGTTCCAAGTGGCAGTCTTCCAAAAGAAGGTATTCCAAAAGATAAGTGGTGGGGGCTAAGCGTATGGTGGCTAGACTATAGGAATACGAAGGCTCAATGGAATAGGCAACTTACAATCGCAGCTTTCCTAGATATCTTTAGTAGAATATTTTCAAGAAAGTCTATGAGCCATCCGTGCTCTTGATCGTGTGCCACCGCTATCAAGTCGTTACCTATCCGTATCCAATCCGACTCCTCTGCAGCTTGACTTCCAGTATTAAAGATGAAGTTTGCTAGGCTTTTCTGGTTTCTCGTTGTTGGTCTTCTTATTGCTTGGATCTTCTGCAGGCGAAAGAGAGATTCATCTAATATATCAGATGGCCGAGCCTTTTTTTTTTTTTTCAGCCTACTCACCGTATTCAGCCAACTTCTCTCTTATCTTCGTAAGGAGCTCACGCCGTACGAGTCCGTCAGGACCATCGTTTTGGCGGCGGGAGACAAGCCTTATAGGTTTCTCTGTAAAATCGTAACTGTTAAGGGCCTCAAGGTCTTCTTCAAGCTCGACAAGCTCATCTTGAAGATATAACAAAGCATTGTTCCGAAGCCAGTCGAACTTCCGATATATTCTAAAGTCGGGATCACAACCTTCGATTGCGGCGAGCTTACCATACCCGACAGGATGTTGATCCACTTTGCTGTGGTTAGTAGGTTTCTTCTGCATAGGTGGGGCGAGCTTACGTTTTGGGATAATTTGATCCAATTCACAGTGGTACGAATATTTTGCAGACTCGCTAGAAGGATGTTTATGGAGTCGCAGGGCCCTCCTCAGCCTGAGGTGAAGTGACTGCGGTTCTGCTTCCAGCGAGCGCTTAGCGTTACAACTTACTACATTTAGTCCAAAACTTACTTTCACAGTCACCACCGTCCTCGGCCAGAGACGCTGCATAGTTGGAAGCATCCTGATCGCTCGTTCTTTCCAAAGAGGCTGTTGCGGGTTGATGGCCCGGAAGCTGGGAGACGCCGGCATCATGAAGAGGCTCTGCTCCTTTACGCGACGTCAAGCTAGGAGGAGTCCGCACCGGCTCCACCAGTGCCTTGGACATGGCATATAGTTAATGAGTAACGGCAGTCCACAACATGGCTGTTATTTTTTGAAAAATGAAGACGGAGCCAGGAGCCAGCATTCATCCGACGCATTTTGTTTTCACTCAGCATTGCATGATGTAGGGGGGCGTAAAAAGTCCTTTGCCGGCACGGGTAAGACCATTGGAAAGCGATGATCACCGATTCCGATAACCCTTGGAAGCTCTCCTTTTCCTGACAAAACCAGGCTTGTGCGTACATGCGAAAATGATGCTCGGTGCGGGACGAGACCACCTATCGCAATTAAGGACACCTCACCCTTTTGGTGCATGTCCATTATTCGTGATACGGAAAGATATCGATCGATATATTTGGTTGGTGATCGCGGTAGGCCCCCGGAGAAAGCGATGACGAGGCTGTGTTATGAGCTGGGGTTTCATTTGATAACTTTCAAGTATTAATACGGTAGGTTGGTATTGTAAGGTAAGATCAGGGGTAAACTTACCTTACAGTATACTCACACAGTGCTCGTCCTCTAGAGCCAGCACGACAAGGCTCCATAACACCGAAGCAGACCATTCCAGCTTACATCTACCCAATAGCGTATCAATGTTCCGGACATATTAACAGTGTGATATCGCTGCATAAACCAATCCCACGGGTCAAGTTCAGGCTCCAACAGAACACGCTGACAGGCCCTCTAACATCCGACTGCTGGGTTTAAATTGGCATCTTTTCGCTTAGAGGCGTAGGTAGCCTTGGATGTTGAGCTAGTATGTAAAACGGTGTCCATAATAAGATACGGTCGTTCTAATGTGCTGATATCGGTTTCAATGTTATCTTTCCCATTGGTCGACTTGCTCCAGGATTTTATACGGAGGTAATACAAGAAGCACTCGCACAGAAATGATAATGGATCTGCAAACCCGAAAGCCTATCACCTTTATACCTCCAGGTCCCATTTCTTCAGCTCGCTTCCCTTCACCCAATGGCCCTCGTCATTCGGGTTCCTTTTCACCCTGTACAATGGCTTTCCATCGAGGCCCGGCTTTTTGCAACAGATGTAGTAATAAGTCTTTGCTTGCTGATGTTGTGAAGGGCGCTCTCGTTTCATGTAAACCTCATCGCCTTTTTCGTATATCGCTGTTGAAGACGATTTCTAGACGCGAGGCTTAGTGTAAGAACGGACATGTACAGCAAATACAACGTCCTCAGGGGTCGCACCACTGGTCTGCCCGTCTCTTTGTTTTTCTTCTGAGGCATACCACTTGCGGACCTAATACTCCGCTGATCCAAAGACACATCTCCAACGCTCTGGTCTTATCAGTTCATGAACAAATCTGTGCCATTGTTGAAGAAGGAAATGGCTTTTCAAATCACCTTCGTGCCAGAGCAATTGGGAAAGACTGTATTGCGTTCCATCGAACAAATGTCGATAGGTTCCTTGGTTTTGGGGAGTACCCGAAAGCACGGGTGTTTTCGCACGTTCACCTCTGAAGAGTCTTGCCTATCGTTATATAGGAGGTAAGGCCTAGTCCCAAGTACTTAAGTAATGTTATCACCCATCTTCGTGCATACTTACTGATCGCCTTCAACAATGGCTTGTTCGCTCTGGAGCCGCCAATCTTGCGCCGCTCGAGTGAGACAGAGTCCTATGCGGTGATGCCTCGAATTTCCGCCACGTCACATACCCTGTCCCTGAACTTATTGTTCGAGGTTTCACCGCCGCTCCCAAGCATCATGGACGATCAGAAAAACACACCGCTTAGCGCCGCATAAGGCAGCCTTGTACGACAGTACAGCTTTCTTTCCACTTACAGTGCTCCCCTTAATCCGATACACATGCGTGTTGCTGCCCAACAACCATCCAGTCCACGAGCCTTGGAAGGCAGCCGAAAAGCTATGTATATGCCTTACTCACGGCATGGCTTGCTGCTTACTCCATAATGTAGCGGGATACCGCTGACCTGTCAACGATGTTTTGATTGGTATACCAAAACATAAGCTGAAGTGCCTATAAATCAGTAAGGAAATCCTTCCAGTGCCAAGCATGGCGAAACTCCCGGATCGTGCCTCCAGCGAAAGCCAAGACATCCAAACAGCCTATCGTAATAAGGAAAGCTTGAAACGATTAAATGCTCCACGCTGCATTATGAGGGAGAGAGGCCCAATTTCCAGAATTCCACGTCGTTTATTCGTTCAACCCCACGCATACGTACTTACTATTGCATGATCAAAGGGGCGAACTTTCTCAAGAGTGGAATAACTGATTGCCTTGGCTTACCTGCCTTTCCAGAAATATTACGGAATCACGACTTATAACAGTCGTCAGGACTGCGAAGAAACAGACAAAAGCGATTGTGCTACAAAGATTTTGTAACATGAGCTTACAATGATCTGAGAATTTCGTCCGAAGAGTTTCTCATTATGTAGAAATCCAGGCTCGATTCAAGTGATTCATTCGCTTAACTTATTACGCATTGACGAAATCGCGGCTCAGGACCGAGAGAAGTGGAACCTGCTTAGCTCGCTCGTCCCTTCAAAATGTTGATCCATCACAGTTAGAAAAGTCGTCAGGACTGCGAAAAAATACATAAAAGCGATTGTGATGCACAAATATTGTAATCTCGGCTTTCAATCATCTGGAGAATCTGATCCCGAGGAGCTATTATGATATAGAAACCATGCCTGAAAATAACTATTCCAAGTGGTGTATTCGCTTAACTTCATGCATATTGACGACAGGCGGCTGAAAGATCGAGAGAAACTGAATTATCTTAGCTCACTCGTCCCTTTATATGATTCATCAATCACCACTTAGAAGAGTCGTCATGACGGAGGAAGATTAATCGAAACTGACTGTAATGCAGAATGTCTTATCATCTCAATTCCCAATGGTCTGGAGAATCTGGCCCGAGGCGCCTATCTTTTGTAGAGAGTGAGGCCTAACACAGAAAATTCCAAGTGGTATATTCGCTCACCTTTATACATAATGAAGATTTGCCTCCTGTAAGGACGTGCGCATACTATCTCTGTGCGACCTTACAATAACCCCCTTCCACGCCGTTGATAGGGAACCAGGAAACTTGTCGATGCATTACTTACCATCGCTTACTGCTAGCTTTGTGGACCTGCTTGATACGGCCGGTCCGTTCCATGATGTATTATGATTGATATACCGAGAAATAAGCTGGAGTACCAAAGGAAAACCCTTCTCCAAAGGCATCCAAATAGCCTGTCGTGATAGGAAAAGCTGGAAACAACCAAATGCTCCACGCCTGCAGCAGGGTATCGCCATCTATAGCTAAGAAAGATGATAGAAGAAACTCCGATTCCTCGTTAGCGCATCAGTCATCGTCGATCTCAATTACCTCACTCTCCCTACGGATAGGGGCCTTTCCCACACGGGCAGGAAGAAGCTCCTCAGACCCTAACGAACGCGTACCAAAGCCATTTCCAGACTCTTCAGACTCTTCGATCTCTTTTATCTGCCACTCGCCACTCTCTTGCAGGAAAATGGCCTTTGCATCGAGTCTATTGATCCCCGACAGCTCCTCTCTCACTTTCTCGAAGAACCCATCCACCACCAAGCTTTGCGGTCGAGCATCACCACCACAAAGTGGGCACTTGAACTGGTCTGGCCCACAAGGCTCGCCTGGAGTCTTGCTCACACGGGTCTGGAGGAAGACATCCAGATCAAAGCACTGGTTGTGGCGACAATTCTTCCCACGTACTGGGACCTCATATATACTTGACGTGTATGGGTCCGTGATATCCAGAACGATCGAAGGGTCTATGATTTGAATGTCTGGATCAACGTTGCTCGCTCTTTCTATGATGCGCTTTTGAGATTCTGGCCGTTCAATTGTTAGAATTTCTTCCTTGATCTTCTTGTCGGTTGTGACCTCGAGAGTCTCAAGCGCGACGGCGTAGACAGCCTGGTTTTCTTGCGGAAGCCACATAGTGGCAATTGACAGTGTGTTTTGGCCTTCCTGGATATGTTGGCTAACGTCAATAGGTAGGTCTTTGCCGTAATGAAGTTTCCTTCTGATCTCAAGGGCGGTCCCATTAAGAATTATAGCCACATTTCTTGGCCATGTGTTATCTGCGACAGCCCAGTCGCTCTCGGAAAGGTTAGCGCCAATGTCGGAGACTCGGACGCACCGAACACGGCAAAATCGAGAGCCAATATTAACAGTTCTGGTAGGCGTTGGACCCTCGAATTCCGTCGCATTCTTTGCGAGTAACTGTACGCTTTCTTTGCTCACCGTAAAAGTCCACCTTACATGTCGTTTTTGCATGTGTAGCCGATTAGGCATTACTGCGAGACCCCACATGAATCCGAAGTATTTCATGGTTTTGTCGATATCTCCTTTCGAGTTGATTGCTATCAAGATAGGACTCCTAACGTGAGCTTGGTGAAGTGCTGATTCAACTGGATTGGGGTGCGTATTCGTTTGTTGACTGTAACCCAGCGGAGGTAAGAATTGCGGCGGCACTACATAGGGTGGCAGTGTATGTTGCCTCTGGGTCTCGACTTGCAAGTCGAGCTGTCTATTAGCTATATTGCCACTTGAATACTGCAACGGTGATTGGCCATGAACACGGGACTGGTGTTGAGTGCCAGCATGCGGCCGATGAGCATCAATTAAGTGCGGGTGTTGAGGTAAGGGCGGTATTACTGCACGGGGCGATTGCTCGGTCCATCCGTGGGCTCGGGCCAGTAATGAGTCTAGACCTGTTTCCGGTTCCGTACTGTTCACGAAGCCTTCGAATGGCAGAGCCGGAGACGAATTCCCAGTCATACTAGACGTTGACGGAGCCCTGCGCGGATGCTGATTGTGCAGATGGCCGTGGCCTGATGTAGGTGATGACGCAATACTGGAATTTCTGGTTGATGTAAGTCTGTACGCGGTCCCTATTGTTTCTGCATTCGATGGCAGTGTCGCTCCAGAGGGGGGTAAAGCAGACGACGAGTGTTGGCCAGCGAGATAGTTACTCCAAGAGAGAGGACTTCGTTGTGCTCCTGGAAAAGGCGATGATGGTAGCGTAGGCGTGTGTTCGGAATTAACTTGGCTATTTCTTCGATCAACCTGCGTATTAACATTGAGCGTATGTGGCCTTCGAGCCTGATCAAATGAATGTGCATTGTTGCTACTGGCGGACCTGGCTTGTGGTATTTGGTTTTGAATCTGCTCTGACTGTCTTCTTTGAGAGATCGCTGGCGGCAGTGCATAGTGCAGATTCTGACCACTAGGGGCTTGCTTTCCGTGCTCACATTGGCTAGGATGTCGTTGATGCTGGTCCCAAAGCTTTTGGTAGGAGATAACCAATTTTTGGTTATAAGCTTTTTTATTCGCCTCCATGAGGGCAAAAGATGTGGAAACTTGAGCGTCTCTTTGGTAGACATCCTGCTGATTGATGAGGAATAATTTCTCGCTGCTATGAAAACAACTGTCTTGAGGTAGTAACCAGATATTACGGAGAATGGCTCTGGATATGACACGCTGAAGAACAACAGATCTCAAGTCGATTGCATTCAACTCATCTACAAGCGGCACATAGTGCCTTTCATGACAGAGTATCCTCAATCGCGGCCAGAATTCGGCAAGCTTCTCCAGACATTTGACGACTCTTCTGTATGATAATTTATATGCTGCGTAGCGTTCAAGCAATACCCGATTGGGTAGAGGAAATTCGGAGAACCACTCCACAGCATCATAGACCAATTCTGCGTTGGAACGGATGAGTTGATCCAGTATATGAAGACCTTGGAGATGCTGTTCTCCGAATCCGAGCATAGAGAAGTGACGGATACAGCTTGGATCTCTGGTTTTCATGCAATGTAGTTGATGAAGCAGTAGATAATCGTGGTCATAGCATTCACAGGCGTCTCGAAGCAGCAACAATCGCCCATCCTCGATGGGACCTCGTCGATCTTCCGCACGCTGCACAAACTCGAGCCGCGAAGTAATACGGCCTACGAAATGCCGCATTTCAGCTTCAGCGGGAGAAAAATTAAGTGCACTTGTCGTTGAACTTGTTGCTCCTGCTGTCGAAACCTGGGGAAGTGGGTCATCGGGGCCTACAGGCACAGTCGTGGCCGAGTTTTGGGATCTTTTGTTTGAAGATAAATCATCTTCCATGGCCCTCTTGTTGGTTGTATTATCTAGAGAGGCTGGGGGTGTATGCGGCTCTTTTGATACATTCGGCCGTTCTTGTAAATGCTGCACTATTTGTAGCTGTTGCTTGCTAGCTACCTCTGCCTCTTCTCCCCCTTCGAGGTCTATGATATGGATGTTTTCTTGTCGAGGTTCATCGCTGGGTGCAGGGGAGGGCAGAACGGCCTCAGTGTCAGAATTTTGAGGCTTTGCAGTTTGGGAATCCGCTCGTGTGGCCAAAGGCGGCGATGTTGTACTTGGAGAGGGTTTTGAGGTATGTGGTGCCGGGGGAAGTATATCTACGGGACTCTGACATGACCGGGCTGCTGGTCCCACGGGTGGCAAATTTTCTGATCTTGTGTCCTCAGAGCCCAATTTTGGCGTCCGAGAGTTGAAATTCTGAGGTTTGTGTATAAATGGACGGTCTGTTGGCAATTGTTCTCCTATCATCCATCCCTTCTTTTTACCCCCAAGGAACATTGCCATGGTCGAGTTAGACGACTCAAAGCCCTTGGCCGCAGTATGCTGGAGAGAGGTACCACCTTTGTCTCGCGGACGCTTTGGTGAAGAAGGCATCATGCTTGACCGCAACCTAGAAACCTATCATTCCTGTCATATCAATGTTAGCAATTGCCAATCAGTTGCGATAGTCTATCTTACTCGCTTGGTCATCTCAACATCATTTGCATATCAATAGACTTGATGGCACGTCGGTACAGATTTCTTATAGCTACAAAAGCGCCTCGTCAGTAGCTTCGGTCGCTCCAGCACTGGCAAATGATCGGATTTGCAGCATTATCCGCAAGCTGCTGTTGATTATCACAATTGCCAAGCGAATGTTGATGATACCGTACTTTACCAAACGCTGCCTAGGGAGCGTTTTAAGGTTTGAGCCAAGAGTATTAGCGCTCGGATTCTGCCGTTTTGAGACTAACACTAGACAGGCATTATCCCCTCCCGCCTTGGCCGGAGGAGGAGATTATGGCAAAGTAGGTATTCCGTAGAAGTTGCTGTCTTACGTGGTGAGGTGTTGGGTCATTATCCACATTATAATTAATCCCATATCACACCCCAACGGCTAATAGGGCTTCGTGCGAGGGTGCCAAAACCCTCCAAACAGTCTCTCGAGACACCGTAATGTTGAGAATTTAGTTACAACGACTTTTTGCAATCCGCGCCTGCCATTGCGATCTGCTGAATCTTGTATCGGTGTCCTAGCCATCGTTGGGAACGTCGCGAAGGATCGTGTTTCCCTCGGCTGATCTGACCGCCTGAAGAGCCCTGTTCACCCAAAATTCATAGCAGCAAGCATATTGTGTTTCTTGTTTCATGTTAATCCACCGAGTAAGCTCCGTCCGAGTCGACTTGCGCCTTCAATGAACCAGATATCCCGAAGAGCTAGCGAGTCTGCATGGAACCACAAAATCTAGAGCTATGGCGTTGAGATATCAAGGCGCAGCGCAGCAGAAAGTTCTGCAGGGGCAGGTGCTGCTCGTCGTCCGTAAGTGGATTCGTTGCGACGTCTCGTCTCAAGCACAAACCCATCAGATTGTACTTTGGTTAGACTGGTGATGCTCGCTGGCCTCTAAGGATAGAGGGGGGATAGTCGTGAAGATTCTTTGCTAACGACAAGAATTCAATAGATGACTTCGAAGCTCGAAGCCCCGACGAATTGAGTCTGCGCAAGGGAGACAGGATAGAGCTCATAGAACGTGATGACGATTTCGGAGATGGTTGGTATCTTGGGAAGCATGTGCAAAACGGGAGAACGGGGCTGTTCCCAGAAGGTAAATCCGCAAGTATTGGGAACAAAGGAAATTGCTGACATCTTGTCCCCCAAGTCTATACCACTACTGCACCGCGACCAACAAACTTTCTCGGCACTACCATTTCTCCAATTCCAGCTCCGCCGTCCAGTGTCGTCTCCAATACCTATATGGGAGATTTGCCGATACTCGATCAACCAAACTCCGTCGCCTGTGAAGCTTCGAACGAAATCGCATACCAAGCGTCCCAGAGTACAAAGGGAGCCGAAATATTCAGCTCTGGCGATGCCACTCCGCCTCCGCTCAACACAACACCACCCTCTCAGAAGACTGGTACCACGGCTCACACTTCGCTACCATCTCAAACAACCACTGCACCTGCACTCGCCCAGCGAAGTATAAGCCTCAGCATGGGGAATCTAAGAGCACAGGGGGAAGACAGCCCAGTTATGAACGAGACACTTAGTGTGATTGATGAGCACATCATTGATCTGAATACTCCAGGCTCGAGCCTTCGCGCAAGCGAGCGCAGGGGAACAAATGACTCTGGCAGCGAGTATAGTAGTCACATCGATCATCGTCTATCTTACATTGCTGGTCATGAGACAGACGAAGAAGAAGCCAATCTTCACAAAGGTCAAGACGTCAAGAAATGGGCGCCAAATCAAGTAGCCAAGGTGTTGATGGATATGGGTGTAGAAAGCCGCCATTGCGAAGTCTTCAAAGAACAAGAGATTACCGGTGAAGTGCTGCTTGCTATGGATCAAACGTCAGTAATGCTGAAAGAATTTGATCTTGGTGTTGTCGGTCGAAGATTGCGGACGTGGCAGATGATCAAGAAGCTGCAAGATGAGGTCCGAAGGCAAGAAAAGCATGACAAGAAGAGGCTAAATTTGTCTCGTGGTAACGCGTCGTCTGACGATTTTGAACTTGGGGAAAGTCAAAGCAATGTCAATGGATCGATCTTGCCGTCGATGGCACAAGTGAACAACCGGCCCGAATACAGAATAGCGCATTCGCGACAAAGCTCACAACAGGAATTTCAGCATGCACGACAAGAGTTTCTGAACACTTCTCAGCTGCTGCAAAGCGAACGTAACGATATAAATCCAACGCCTGTGTCGTTCACACTTACCTCTCAACCAGGCAGTCCAACCCGACCTTCTGCGGCTTCCATCAGGGAGTTTCACCACTCAAGACGCCATTCGTCTGTCGACTTTGGCGCAAGTACTAGAGCAGACAATTCAGGAGATCGCGTTTCACCTACAACGCCTAATCGGACGGCCACCTCACCTCACCAGAAAACTCCCTCTCTCGACCGCGGGTGGACGATGGGTAGCCCAGTCTCTTTAAACAACACGCGACCACTCTCGGCGGTTAGCACCCGGCAAGCTTTGAATACAGATCACAATACTTTCGACCCAGACCTGCAGGATTCTGCGAATGCCCTCCAAGACCTCGATCGTGGATACACCTCTGGTGGCGAATTGGAAACGAAGAAGACGCGCAATGTATTGCGGAAGCGAGACGTTGTTAGTGCAAGTCATTCTAGACAGAGCAGCAACATAGACGAGCATCGCCGGGCAAGTATGGCAGGTTCCAAGCGTCACTCGAGGTTTGGCAGCGTCGACTCAATCCGCGACACAGTTGCAGCTATGACATCTCCAGCCGCCAAGATGTATCATGGGAATAGCTTGAAGGGAAGATTTCGTAATTCCAGTGCCAATGAGACCATTTTGGCAACAACAGTACCTTTGAATGAGCTTACCTCCCCTACTGTTACTAAACTCGAGTACAACCAGAAGCCAAGTATGAGCATAGTCACATCTGCCCCAAAGCTTAACGGGGACTTGCCGTCCAGTGTACCACGTCGATCATCAACGGCAAGTCCCGGATCAGCTCCGAAGGGTCGTATGGGTCTCCGAGCAATATCTGATGCTGTCACTGGAAGCGAGAGAGCTTTGCTCACATCGCCAACATCAGCGCCCTCTCCAGTCAAAGAGTCTACTATGCACTCCCCAACACGCACAGGATCCACGACAACTTCTGGCGCTTCTTTGAGCCTCGACATCGAGAGTACAGATGCCTCTTCCAAAGGCACCAACGGCACGCCTACAGGATTAACACCCACAAGTGGTACACGCCGGAAGACGAAAAAAGCGACAAGCGCCTACGTTCGTGGTCTCGAGCACAAATCGCCTCAAGAGCAGATGATAGGCTGTGATTATAATGGGTGGATGAAGAAAAAGTCTTCAAATCTCATGACAACGTGGAAGCCTCGTCTATTCGTCCTTCGCGGTCGACGTCTATCGTATTACTACTCGGAAGAAGACACTCAAGAGAAGGGACTGATTGACATATCCTCCCATCGTGTTCTACCAGCTGACACCGACCTAATCACGGGCATTCATGCCACAGTCACTGGGGCCAAATCAAGCCCAGTCTCACCATTAAACGCCCACGCTCCCACAATAGCCGCAACAGAAGCTGCAGCCCAACCTGAACCCACCTTGCCCAAGAATCTACAGAAGCCTGGTACTGACAACATGTTCATCTTTAAACTTGTTCCTCCTCGTACCGGGCTTTCTCGCGCCGTGAATTTCACCAAACCCACAGTTCATTACTTCGCTGTGGACAACATCACACAAGGTCGCCTCTGGATGGCCGCGTTGATGAAAGCAACGATTGACCGCGACGAGACTAAACCGATTACAACCACCTACCAGCAAAAGACTATAAGCCTGGCGAAAGCGAGAATGATGAGGCATCGGCCTCCCGCCCTCATGGGGCTGGAGGAAAAAGTTGAGGGTCTTGAGAGCGGGCCGAAGAGTGACCAGACAGGTCTGATGATTCAGGATTTAAACTCCGAGAAAATTGGAGGGACATCGGACCGCGAGAGGACAGGTAGTATAACCGTTATTCCACGCTCAGCATCCACGCCAGCGGTCGAGAACGAGAAGTCCGAAACCATGGGGTAAGGGAGGATGAGGTATAAGGTATACCCCGGATATGAACAAATCTAATGATGCAATAATAAAATGGGGAGTATTTTGGTTTGGTTATCGGATTGGAGCAAGCCAGGAGGAATACGAGGACTGGGCATATACCTTCCGGCTACGATAGTAATTAGGGGAATACCAGGATACTTGACATGTACAGCTCGTCGTTAATGTATAAAGCGTGATGGTTCTTAAGTATCTAGATTATACAGCATTAGACTGCCTGACACGGTTGCTCTATGCTTCAAACAGCAATCGCATATTAACACACATTCTCGACCTACTCTCCAGATCAATTGATCCAGCATCAACTCCTTTATGAATACCAGATCTGTGGCACAGAAGGATACTCCCGATCCCGTGACCAACACTTCCTGCACGACATTAGAGAATCGGCGGATCTTGCCGGAGCCTAAGCAAAAGAAGGTTTCGATGGTGGCAAAGCAGAAGCTCTCGTCAGAACTCAATCCGACTGTTTTTTAGCATCTCGAAGTTCGCTTTGCATTACTTGAGGTTATGCGGAGAGTATCTTTGGTACTTGGACTGCTGCTGATTTGTACAGAAGACAGCGCATCACATTGAGTTCACTATATCCGTCCATGACGAGATCAAAGCACGAAGCCGACGTCCCTTGCGGTCGAGTGGAAGCCTCTAAATATTTCTAATTTTTCCATGCCATGAGAAAAGTTCGGTGCCGGCATCTGCAAGTACCCTTGACAGGCTGGCAACTTCTCATTGGTCTAGTACTCGAATAGGATGATCTACTGCCGTAAGGCGGAGGAATCTTGTGGCTGGAGAAGGAGAGTTGGGAACAGTTGTTGCGCGCAATACGGAGGGTGCTCCTAACCCTGCTACATCTCTGTTCTTGCATACAAGCTCTGGGTGATATCCCACAGATTAGGATGGAGACTTGTGGAAGGCGGAGGATAGTCCACGATGCAAGGGGTTTGAGGCAATTGGATATTGGGATTCCAACTGGCCCGAGTTACACACGCAGGTTATTCCCACAGCTCGCTGCCCAAGATCCCGTCAATTGACAGCAAACTCTTGCTCTTTACCAACGGGACCAATTGCTCAAATACTGGTTCGTATAGCACGGGTACTTGAGCAACAGCAATGAGACTTCGTAGGCCATTAATGATCCATTGTCACAAGTCCCATTGAATCTGCCGTTCCCCTCGTAGCTTGTATACCTTACATCCCATCAATTTTTTATTAAACTTGGGTGTGTTGATCTAACCACTTGGCGGCTAGACTTCCCGCTTCGACTCTACTTCCCACTCTCATGAAAAGTATTTCCTTCTCTTCCCTCCCCAACTCTTCCGCAGCACGCACGCTTAACAGTATCTTTCCAGCGAATTGTCTCTCCTCTTCGTGTCCTTTTGTGTCGCGGGTGTTATTGATTTACAGCTATTGACTCGCAGCTTTGGCTTGGTCTATGTTACAGCCAGCGTTGTGGTCTGGTGAGTCCGACGAGTATTTTTTTTCCATCCTGGAGTGCCCGCCTTATCCACGTCATACCTCTGAGGCGCTATGTTCGAGCTGCTGCGAATGGGGGCTTCCAGAGACCGGCATCCTCCAGCTTCACCCCAACGCTTTTGGAAAGTACCTGTTCCGCAGCAAATCATATCGGGGCTGGTGTTGCGCAGTTGTCGCTCCAATCCACATCTTGCCCTTGCCTTTCCGCCAACACACCAGCGACGTTTCGAAACTCGCATTTATTTGCCATGGGATCTTCACCGTTTTTAAATGTGACGCTTTCTTGGTGAATGACCAGACTAACGTGTCACATATTAGGTCAGCGGATTTTCTGTCTTGAACTTATTCTTCGACCAACCCAATAGTCTTTAAAAAAGCATTAACACTCTTTAACGGTTCTGGTGCTTCTAAGCGTTGTCTCATCTACACGCCATATCGTTGACAACATAATCGGTGATATCTCTCGTCCTTCGGATTTCAAGCTTCGGGAATCAGCCATCTCGGATCGCAAATCCTTGAATCTTCCTGTCGTATCCAGCAGTCATATTCAAAGGGCGTCTTTGCAGCGGCTGAGCGTTGACTACTGTTTGGTACCATTGAAGCCCGTTACACAGCCATTCTCTTGTAATTGAGGAGTTCAGCGTAAGTCAATTCACTCCCGCTTAGTCGCAGTCCCGTCGCCATTGCTCGGCATTTGTCATACTGTTGATTGTACGACTAATCGGCATTCACATAGAATACACCGCGATTGCCTTTTACGTGCTTCGTGGCCCAAGACCTTTTGTTCTCTTAACGACATCTAAGCTTAATCAAAATTCTCGGTGCTCTTCAACATCATGAGCTTCCAAAACTACGAAGGGTTCCAGACCCAGCCAGGCCAGCAGGATGCCAGTGGGGCAGCTGCTGGTGTACCAACCCAGCAGGATGCGCCCATGGGAGGCCAGATGGCGGACAATGCTGGACAATTCCAGGGAGGTAATGGTGGAGATCCTGGATCTGCAGGTGGTCAGCAGCCTGGAGGCGATGCCAAGACAACATTATGGTACGCTCATTCCATTCCTGATCTTAAGTCAGAGCGACGCGGCTGTCCCTAGCCGCAATCTACTCTCACCTATTGAATACGACGTTGCTGTTCCCTTTTATATATAGCGAGTTGTAAGATCACGCGTCTAAGATGAATGCTAATCATGTCCTAGGATGGGGGAACTCGAGCCATGGATCGACGAGAACTTCGTTCGTAGCGTTTGGTACAACATGGGAGAACAAGTCAATGTAAAGATGATTCGGGACAAGTTCTCAGGGTAAGCTATCTACTCCAGTCCTCGTGTGGACTTCTACCAATACGTACTGATTTATAGCAGTAACGCTGGCTACTGTTTCATCGATTTTACGAGCCCTGCAGCTGCAGCCAAAGCATTGACTCTCAACGGGACAATTATTCCCAACTCGCAGCGCCCATTCAAGCTAAATTGGGCATCCGGTGGCGGACTCGCGGATCGCAGGTAAACCCAAATTGGTTGAATGCATGTTTTGTCCTGCTAATTATCCCAAGCCGCGATGAACGGGGCCCTGAGCACTCTATCTTTGTTGGCGACCTTGGCCCCGAAGTCAATGAGTTTGTACTGGTCTCCCTTTTCCAAAACCGATTTCCGTCCTGTAAATCCGCCAAGATCATGACCGATCCCATCAGCGGAATGTCACGTGGTTACGGCTTTGTGCGCTTTTCAGATGAGGGTGATCAACAACGTGCGTTGTCCGAGATGCAGGGTGTCTACTGCGGAAATCGCCCAATGCGAATCTCGACCGCTACACCGAAGAACAAGACCGGTGGAGGCGGACCCGGTGGCATGGGCGGTATGGGCGGCATGCCCGGCGGCGGAGCTCCAGGACCAGTAGGCATGTACTCCATGGGAAACCCCCCAGTTGGTTACTACGGCCAACAACAGCCTATGAACCAATTCACCGACCCAAATAACACTACCGTCTTCGTCGGCGGACTTTCAGGTTACGTGACTGAAGACGAGCTTCGCTCCTTCTTCCAAGGATTCGGCGAGATCACCTATGTTAAGATTCCTCCTGGAAAAGGCTGTGGGTTTGTGCAATTTGTTCAGCGCCACGCGGCAGAGATGGCGATCAACCAAATGCAAGGTTACCCTATTGGAAATTCCCGCGTCCGTTTGAGCTGGGGTCGTAGTCAGAACAACTCTGGGCCTGCAGGTACTCCTTATCGCCCGGCTCCTCCTCCACCCGTTTACCCATCGATGGGTATGCCACCTTCGCACCCTTACGGAAATTTTGCTCCTATGAAGGTCCGTTAGCTAGCAATACTAAGACGGCCAATTGTCTCGATGCTAATCTGGTTATAGTAAGACAACTCTCCATCTTATTCCTAAGCTTGAAAGCAATCCTGTCCTCCAGTCAGGCAGTAACGGTACCATTCCAATGTGGTTTTTCACTTCTGCACCAAGTCTTGCTCAAGACTTATTCTCCGCTTAGCGTTATGCATTAGAGAACACACGGAGGAACTCTGTAAAAGCTGGTTTCATGAGGTCTTTGCAAGTTCTACAATGACTGTACAGCAATGTGTCTTCCAAGACGATGTCATGAGTGCCACGAAGTGTCCGACCTCAGCATAACTACTTCGAAATTCCTTGCATGACACAATGTTTCCATCTCGCTTGAGCCGCTATTAACCCCTTCAGTGCTCAAGTACGATTGTTTTTGATAGTACTATGTAGTGGGATTTGTCCTCAATAATCATTTCAGTCACTAGCTGGCCTATCAGTACCTCTCAAATCTCAATCTAGTTTCGTATCCTTCAGGGCTCCCTAAACCATGTGTTCTATGTTTTGTTATCATGAGAGATATTCCCAAGTCACCTTAGAGCAGAGCCGCTGACGATGGACTGTTCTTATGTAGTCCTAACGCGGCACATACACATCCACCGCCAACTCCTGGACAAGGACCACCTCTAGGACCGCCTGGTGCAAGGTCTCCTGGCGAACCAGGACCTATCGAGCCCATATCAATCAGCCGCATGAACGAATTGTACATGCAACAGAACCAATCCGTCAACGATCGCCTTGAGGCAGATGCAAGGGGCTATGATAACGTTTTCTCTCAATAGACAGTCTAGCGTTTGATAGTCGATGTTCTCCTGCACATTGCACAGATTTAAGGCTACCGCATATCTCTCCGCCTACGCAAGCGGCATGTCTTGCACGCCAGTGATCAAGTTTCTCCTCTAAGTCTACCGCAAATCTGTATTCTGGACGGACAACCGAAAATCGATGTCCACGTTGCCTCTTTAAGATTATGAAATGTATCACGAAAGCAGGCGGAATCATAGGTACATCAAAGAAAAAAAGTTAAGCCGATATTTCGATTGGAAATTCCAATTCTGTACCATTATGCAACAATCATCTGCTGCTCGACTTCTTTAGAGTCATGCATCCTGTACCTTTTAGTTCAAAGCGATTCTCTAGCCTGCCAAGATAAGGTGTAGAACCGATTTCTTATGTAGTGTTCCTTCCATAGAAGTGAAAGTTGAATGCACTTGCCAATACTCGTAATGCTCTTTTTTCCACACCACTATCTTTTAAAAAGGTCTCGAAAGGTTAATCGTTCGTAAGAAGAAACAGCAAGTCAGCGCAGAATGAAACTATCTTGACAACCTACACACTCCAAGCATAAGTCGAACAGAAATATCAATCACACTCTCGCCTCATCATATCACCATCCCGTCATTTCATTACACGACGACTAGCACAATCCCTTTCCGTTCCATCAACAGTCCCCACCAGTGCGACCAGCAACAATGCGTTACCTGAATTGGGACGTCCTCCTCTTCCCCGAAGACTCTAAAGTTCCAATCCAGGAGTTCAAAACCGGCTGCTTCATTACTTCAGACCCAGGTAAGACCTTTCCTCCCCCCATAATCCCCCCATCCCAACCACCCATCTAACAACCCATAATAACAGACTTAACCACTCTTCCCTCCTCGCTCCCTCAACCCTTCCCGACCACCACCACCACCAACAATCATGCAATTCCCCCACGCCCCCTCCCTACAGTCGCTTGCTTCCTGCCCGCCTTGCCGCAGGGCACGCCGTTTAGGGTCAGCTTGCATAGCTGGCAGCAGCCAGTACCCAGTCGGGCTACGTTGGCTGTGGCGCCGCATGAGGCGATGGTGGTTTTTGAGGCGAGGGTGTTGTTGGATGGTGTTTGTGCTGCGTAAGTTGGGCCTTAGTTTTGAGGATGATTATGGAGGGGAATGGCCGGTGCTGATGTGTGAGGGGCTTTGCAGGGGGATATTATTTGGGCAGAGGCCTGGGTGGCCGCAGCAGATTGGTGAGCGAGAATAAGTTTAAGGGGTGAGATCATGCTTACGATTCTTCTAGATACTTGCTCTCGTAGGTTCAAGTCTTTTTCGTCTCTAGTTCCAGAGGTCTACGTTCCTACTTCGAGGGTCTTGGCTTTTACGCTCCGCATGACGAATCTTGAGTCATCAATCCTCGACTTCTTGGTGCCCACTTTATCATTCTTGGTCTCTCTGCCTATCCATCTTAGAACTCATTCACTTATGTTTGATCCTGCACCTTCCCTAAGCATCGGTCACCGGAATATCGAACCAGCGGATCATGATATCTTCATATATTCTCATCATTCAATTTTTTCCCTCTCGATCTAGGTATCTGTTTATTTCGTGGGAACTGAGGGTCTTAGCTAATCTTCATGTGCAGAAGTGGACAAGGCAGGAAACCATGATGCGTTAGGATTCCCTCCATTTCATGAAGCAATGCTTACACAGAGTTGGTGGAATGCTGGTGAGAATCTTGGACGCATCAGGGTAATTATCGCGGAAGGCATACTCAATCGCGCCGGGTCTTCTCCTCCTTTCACTAGGATTGGGATTATTGCTTCGTTTTCGTTTCAGCATGCACCTCTCCGTGAGTGTACTTGTCCCGTAACTTGAGAACGTTCTTGGTTTGACAGCACTTAGATATTCTCGAAGACGCTGGAATAGCATGGCCAAATCCTGGCATGTGGTACCCACCGCCACAGAGGTTTTCTGCAGTCCCATCACCTCGCAAATCAGTAATAGATCCAGACGCACATGCACATTCTCCGCGTCGTCGGGGTGAATCTCAAGACATGATGAAAACCACTCCAGCAATGCTACCGCTCCCACCAGCGATGTGGAATCCTGAAGCTCGAGACTCTCAGTGGTCGCCCCTACCTCTGCTAGCTGACCCATTTACTGAAGACACTCCATTCCAAAATCATTACAATTGGGCTGCTACCCGTGTATCTACCTCTACTGGAGACCAATCAATGCCTGACTATTCCCACTCCGCCACACCAGCAAGCAGCCGTCATCACTCAAACCATGGCGAGGTTCCCAATCTTCTATCCGGAAATGCGGACAGCCAATTCGACGAACTCATGGCTGCATTCAGTCCACACAGAGAAATGACGGGTACATATGCTCCAACAAATACCAGGATTAGTAGCGCAGCCAACTCACCATCGAAATGTTTCAGACCCTCTGCAGCGGCGGAAGCAAGGGCTGCGTCATATTGCCATGTAAATGCTCGCTCGGTTTCCGTGACTACCAGAGATCCTCAGCAGCCACCACCACAGATTCGCGACTCCTCGGATGTTAGTATGAAGTCTAGCTTCTCCACCCAAAAGCGCGAGCAGCCCGTAAAAGCGAAGCCAGCTGCCGAAATTAAGAGTCGCAAAGAAGGTCGATCCGTCGAGGATGGTGTATCTCTCAAAGCCTCGCAGAGAAAGTCCTCTGTGCGGCCTATCAAGACCGAGGAAAAGGCGGAAGAGAAAGTCATGATAGGCAACGATAGCAAGAGGAAACGATCATTGATTCCGGCAGGGCAGAAGATGCCTATTGAGAACTTGTTGAGCTCTTCTCCTACGAGGAAGGTGTCTAGGGTTGAAGGGAAGGGGGAACGTAAGGGGAATGGTGTCGTCCTCGATCTGACGGAGGGATTAGCTATGAGGAATCCGTTAGGAGACTTGGGCAATGTGCAGTAGGGATATGCAGTGATGGAGAAGTGGACTCTATTATGGGTTCCTTCTACCAGAGGTTTGTTGGGAAAGCGTCGGTTTTGCGTTCTGTTCCGTTCAGCAGGTCCAGAATGTAGACTATGACTATTAGGCCAGTACCTTAGAAAAATCTTCATTAAGGAGAAAATCTTCCATCTTTTCCTTGCCCTCATACACATCCGTCAGATCGATGTGTAATTTAGAATTGAAGGAGCTGCTGGGTTGGGAGAATTTTTGACATGGCTGAATTACGAGGTGCCTACAGTAAATGGCAGGTTGGGGTGGTGGCTTCACTCGGTGTATCCGTCTTGAAGCGATACATCTACTTGTCATGATTCATGGGACTTTGTATTCTATCCTGCCACTTGCATTAGAATGCTAACATTTATCTGTTGCACGTGTGCCATGTTGAACGTTCGGATTTACTATCTGACTGACACTTGTACTTGTCTGTTGAGTCATGTCTGTGACGATGAGTCAACAAGATGATATCCGCTAATAGAACACTTGAATCCAATGATTTAATCAAGCAGTCTTTATCCATCGTTTTTTGCCAATCATCCACATCTTTGAATGACTCATCGACATATCAGAATGATCCATCGCACACTAACCACATCGTACGGGGTCCATCTCGTTCCTTGACATGCTGGGTCGATTCGATGGTCTACGCAGCAGCAGCATACTATCTTTGTCTGACTCTCGTCCGCATGGGACCCCAAAGGCATTCCATAACCACTTTGGAATCTTGAGACCCCGCGACCGCCTATCTCTGACTCTGCAACTCTGGGCAATATAAAACTGGTCCTTGCCTCCTTTCTCTTTCTCGCTACGAAATCTGCTTCTGCACACAGCTACTTGTTGTGGATTTCTATCTGAAACAAAAAAGCCCTATGGCTCAATCCCAGATGCCATCGGGCGCTCACGCACTGGTATTCGGCGCATCCGGCCTCGCCGGCTGGGGCGTCGTCGACCAGCTCCTTGACAACTATCCTCTCCAAGGGACCTTCTCAAAAGTGACCGCGTTGATCAATAGACCATTCAGCGTCACGGAGTCGTACTGGCCAAGCCCCTCGCCGTCGCGGCCGAAGCTCAAGCTGGTCTCTGGCGTGAATCTCGCGGTAGCCGAACAGACGGTTGAAGAGTTCACGGCCTTGTTCAAGGAGAAAGTAGAAGATATTGCAACTGTCACGCATGCCTTTTACTTTGGTACGTTTGAGGGAGAAGTCGGATGCTCTTTACATGGTTGAGATGACTTTTGCTGATCAAAATTATGATCTGACAGCCTACAAACAAGACGACGATGGAGATGCGGAAATCAAAGTCAACCGTGAGATGCTTCGGCGCGCTATCGGCGCCTTGAATAGCTTGTCATCGGATTTGATCTTTGTCGTTTTCCCGAGCGGTACCAAGGTATAGTCTCCAATGTCAGATAGTCCTCAAGATTGGTGTCTTGTTGAGGTGCTGAAACCCAATATAGGGATATGGAATCCATATCCCAGGTGGCGTGTTCACAGCTCCATTCAAAGAATCCATGGGACGGCTCCCAGAGCCCGCAGGCAGCAAACTCATCTACTACGCGCTTATCGACGTCCTTGAGAAGGAGAGCAAAGGAAAGAAGTGGACATGGTGTGATATCAGACCCGATGCCGTCGTAAGCCCAGCATCAAACTCTGTAGCACACATCTCATCTGCCATTAGCGAAATTATCCAACCACATCCTAACACCTCACTCTCGTAATAGATCGGCTTCACCCCCAACGGCAGCGCCTTCAACCTCACCGCACACTGGGCCACCTACCTCTCCCTCTATGCCCTCATCGAAGGCAAAGGCGCCAAAGTCCCATTCCCCGGCACCGCGCCCGCCTACGCCTCCCTCTTCAACGAAGCCTCCGCAGACATCATCGCCCGCCTTTCCATCTGGGCCGCCCTGCATCCCGAAACTACCGGCGGGGGCCAGCTCTTCAACATTGCAGACTCCGCCACCCCCTCCAACATGGCCTCGCGCTGGCCCGCTCTCGCCGCCTACTTTGGTCTTGAAGGCACTGGCCCCACCAATGATGACTCGGCCGTGCTGAAACCGAGCGAGTACATCCAGAAGCACCGGCACGTGTTGGACCAGGCTGGCTGTAAGAGCAGCGCGGTGTTCAAAGCCGACTTCCTGGATTCGTACGGGTACTATTTGACGCTCGACCGGCAGCTCAGTCTGGACAAGGCCAGGTCAGCGGGGTTCTTGGAAGAGATTGATCCTATTTCGTCGTGGTTCAAGGCGTTTGAGAGATTCAAGAGCGCGGGGATGATTCCTCGTTGAGGGTATGTGGTTGGGTGTGAGAGCGGTGGAGGTGGGAGGGGGGGCTGAGGGGGGCTGAGGGGGGGGGGGAGGGGGGGGGCAACAAGGAAGGATCGAAGATTGAAGAGCTAGCGGGAGAGAAAAGCGTGGGTATGAGGGGGAAGGAGGGTTTTAGTTGGGGTTTGGAGGGGGGAAACCGGGATTGGGGGACCAGGACCTGACAAGAAGACCAACCGTCAAGACAGACGAAAATAGAGAACCGATCATTAACACACACTCCCTGCCCAATAACCCAACTCGAGCATTCCTCCCAAGTTGGCTCAAGAAACACCCCCCTTTTCCCTCCCACCCCTATCCTCCCTCCCACCGACCAGACCGCGCAATTCACCACCTACAACAAACAACGCCATACCGACCATATTCAAAATATTTCGAAGGTCAAAAGGCATCTTCAGGCACAGGGGAAAAAAAATCACCGGTCCAGATTCTCATCTATCGTAGAACTAAAGAAATCACCGCTCGTCCACAAGTACTGCAAGAATTGAATATACGGAGTACACCCTGAACTTAGGATTGGGGATTGCCGTTTTCGATTGGGAAAGGGAGCAAGGCCGCTTTAGAGGGAGCACTAAGGGAGCACGGGGGAGCACCGAGGGAGCAAGGGGGCGCAGCGGGGGAGCACTGAGGGAGCAAGAGGGAGCACTATGGGCCAGTACAGGGGCGCAGCTGGTGGGAGCCTAAAATGGATCTCCCCAGCCTTCGGATTAAGCTGCCCTTATCTTTTAGTAACTTAAGCTCCCTCGACCGCAGGCAGGGGCCCAGCCTGGCGGTATTGATGCTCACTGCTCTGGGGCGTTCGTGCGTGAGACCGTGTCCAATGAAGCAAAGTCATAATAGAGGCTGAGCACCGTTAACGGTTGACGGCTGGATAAATTAAGGTTACCACTAAACGTACACCCCTTTTTACTACATATACGTCCCCCTCAGATAGGTTTAGCGGTTACCCAACTAGGTTTAGCGGCTCAATAATCATGACAACGCGCACACGTTCTTTCATCAACCAATTATTTTACCTACCTACCA
>JAABUS010003344.1_pt1 | contig 26348 bp, 32 predicted proteins | sample 5560161 | NCBI WGS metagenome assembly JAABUS01 (sample SAMN10711885, study PRJNA513376) | rock metagenome | isolation source: Antarctica rocks | place: Antarctica: Victoria Land, Trio Nunatak nord | collected 2016-01-04
ACTCAGCCCGCGATACCCTCTTCCTGGCGCGCGCCAGATCCAGGACCAGAGCCCGGTTGTGACGCCGCAGATGCCGCGCCGCCCTTCCCCCAGTCTGAAACTCCTGTTGATGATTCATAATCATAAGTTTACCCTTCACGGGTTTACTAATACATATTAAGTAACTGCCACAATATAAACGCAAATTTCGCCTGCGTCAAGGTTAAACAGTCTTGTCTTGCAGTGGATTACCCGAAACTTTGCTCGTGTAGTTTAGAAACTACGTGCAAAGTATTGCTATCCAGGGTCTTTAATGGCATCTTGATCTTCGAGGCGAACATCCTTCAGGGACGCCGGTGTTTGCGCGCCCGCGCAGAACGCAGCGACCTTCATTTCCTGATGAAAACGGTCAAGCCAGCGGCAAACTGCGTCTGCGGATTGCGTGGCCGGCTGGAGCAGCGGGAGCGCGGCGCCCGCAAAGTCCGCCCCGAGCGCGAGGGCTTTGACGGCGTCAACTCCCGTGCGAACGCCGCCGGAGCCGAGCACGAACTTGTCCGGGCATGCCTCCCGCGTCCCGACAATGCTTCTGGCTGTCGGGGTGCCGAACTCATCGAAGGCGTCGAGGTCGTCCCGCCCCCAGGCGATCTTCTCTACCTCCAGCCAGGACGTACCGCCAGCCCCGCCAACGTCAACGCCCCAGATAGGTAAATCCCCCAACTTCCCTGCCGTGTTTCGGTCAATACCGAATCCGACTTCCTTGACCATGACTGGCACAGACAGTTGCCCGGCGATCATCCGCATCTTCTCGATGATGCCTGACCAGTCCGTGTCGCCGCCGGGCTGGGCGACTTCCTGCAGCGCGTTGACGTGCAGGCACAGGCCGTCGGCCTCCACGGCTTGCACGAGGCGCTCGCACTCCTCGACACCGCACCCGAGGTTGAGCTGGGCGGCTCCCAGGTTCGCCCACAACGGCACGTCAGGGCAGAGATTCCTGACGCGGAAGGTGTCGGCGGCGGTGGGATCCTCCAGAATGACGCGCATGGAGCCGAGCCCGAGGGCAACGCCGCGTTCCTGGGCGGCCATCGCCAGGTTGCGGTTTATGGTCTTCGATAGCGAAGCCCCGCCGGTCATGCTCAGGATCATGAACGGCATCGAGAGCCGTTTGCCAAGCATCACACACGACAGGTCCACGTCCGAGAGGTCTATCTCAGGCAGCGAAACATACGGTAGCCTGATCCGCTCGAAGCCCGTGGAAATGACGGGATGCCTCACATCTTCCTCAAGGCAGACCCGGACGTGCTCCCGCTTGCGCTGTACCAGGCTATCCGCGCGGTTGCCCGTTTCCGCGCCTTCTCCGGGTGAGTCGCCGGGTGGGCTCAAGAGATCCTTTCTTCGATGGCTGACAGCTTCATCTTCTCGTTTTCGGCGCATCCGGGACGGGAACACCGTTCATACCGAGGAGCAGGTCGCGCACGTCGGTGGCTGCGATCTGATCCCGGGCCACGCTGGAATCCGAGCAAAGCATCACAGGGCCGTCGAACGCATGGGCCGGAAGCCTGCCGTGTGGGGGCTGTTGCCTGTAGACGGGGTTATGCGGGGGAGTTTTCTTCAGCGTTGATTACACGCCTATCTCTACCACTTTGCGGGCAATATCCGTGAATTCCTGGCCTTCCACGGTATTCGAGGACAGGGAGCGGGTCGAGCCGTCGTCGAAGACTACCTGTACTGCTTCTTCACCTAGGGCGTCGGTTTTCCCGAGGTAGTTCCTGAGTACGACCACCGCGCCGGCAAGCGTTCCTACGAGCAGCAAGCCACGAAACAGCTTCTTCATTACTGTCTCTCCCCTTCGATGGCCTTTTCTATCCCTTTTCTCGCGTTGCGCATGTCGTATAGGACGAGGCCGCTGCGGGCTTCGAGGGCTGTGGTGGCGACCAGCGTGGAACCATCATCCAGGCCGACCATCAGGAGATGTCCAGCCTCGGTGCGAACCCTGATCTGGGCCGCCCGCTCCCGGCCATCCTCCCTGGCCGCGCGCCCGGCGAGGCCGACCAGCGCGCCAAGCATGGCCTTCACCCGATCCCGCTCCACACCAGGCCCGTGCGAGGATGACAAAAGCTCGCCTTCCCTAGAGAGCACGGCGCAAGATTCCATGTCGCCCGATAGCGCCCTGAGATCGCCGAGCAGGCGGTCCAGTTCGCCCTCCGAAGTAGCCCCCGTGTTGGCCGTGTCCTTCTCCGCCATGCGCGCCCTCCGTTTTGAAATCTGGCAACTCCTTCGCCCTGCATTATATCCGATGCTCCCCGCAGAACTTCCAGGGAAGTGGGATCACGAAAAGAGCCGCCGGGTGTTCCCCCAGCGGCCCTCTTCGATTGCAGGTTTGGTGCAGCTTGCTTCAGGCCGCGACGTGCCTGAGGATGTGCCCGTACTCGCCGCTCTTGAGCATCTGCTCGGCCTCGCGCTGAAGCTGGCGCACGCGCTCGCGCGAGATACCCAGCTCCTCGCTCAACTGCGCCAGGGTGGCCGACGCCTGCTCGTCGAGGCCGTAACGGCGGACTAGCACGTAGCGAGCCCTGTCGGGCAGGCGCTCTATGGCCTCTTTCAGATGGGCGGTCTCCATCTCCCGCATCACCTGTCCGGCTGTGTCGGAGGCCCGCTCGTCCTCGACGAACTCGCCGAGCTCCGAGGCGTCGCGCTCCTGGCTCAGGGGCTGGTTGAGGCTGGTGGCGTCAGGCATGGCGTCCTTGACGTCCCTGACCTCATCCACGGTCCACCCGAGACGCTCAGCGACTTCCTCGTCGTTCGGGTTTCTGTCGAACTCCGCCGACAACTCGTTGTACGAACGGGCCATCTTGCGGATCTTCTCTGTCATGTGGACAGGAACCCTGATCGTTCGCCCCTTGTCTGCAACCGCCCTCTGCACAGCCTGACGTATCCACCACGTCGCATACGTAGAGAAACGGAAGCCCCTGTCCGGATCAAACTTCTCCACGGCCTTCATCAACCCTATGTTGCCCTCCTGGATGAGATCCTCGAAAGGTAGCCCGTATCCCCGGTACTTCTTGGCCACGGACACGACGAGGCGGAGGTTCTTTTCGATGAGCCTCTCGCGGGCCGAGCGGTCGCCATCTTTGGCGCGGGTGGAGAGGTCGACCTCTTCAGGGTGTGTGAGGAGGTCGCCACGGCCGATGTGGGCGAGGTATCTAGCCAGCAATTCTGGCGTATCACCCTCACGCTCGACCCTCGTGCCCGACGTGCGCTGCTTCTCCAAATTGGTAGCCACTTTGCCCTCCTGGCTGCATATGATCTTATACGAAACCAATTTTAAAAACTAGTCTTGTTTTTACCTCTGCGGCCCGTTTTCTAAACCCCCGTTTCCGCCGCGTTCTCCATTATTTTTTCGCCGCCTGCGTCCCCTCCGACAACCGTATATACGCTACGTAACCGCGGAAGGTTTCGATCATCGGAGATTGAAGTCATGGTGCAACGGAACGGGCCTGGAAATCGTGGTGAGCGTCTGGGGAACTGGTGCGGTTATACTGATGCAATGGAAAGAACATCCCGGATAGCGGATGAGATCCGCGGTAGCCTGCCGAAGATACTCGATTCCTGGCGCGATACCCGCGATGGGGTAGTGGATGATGACGTTTTCGGGAAGCTCCTCGGGGGCATCGAGCGCGTCACCCTGGTCTTCACCGAGTTCCTGACCAGCCCGGATACCGTGGAGACCTTCACCAAAGGCGGCGCGGTTCGCGAGCTGGTGGAGGAGATAGCAGCTTACCAGCACGAGCTCGGGCGGGACAGCGTCGGGGTGATCGAAGATTTCGTTTCCCTCCGTCGCGCGGTATGGCAATCCGTGGAGGAGAACGTCAACATCTCAGCCTTCGACGGGGCCGAGGTAGCCCGGTTCTTCGTGAAGTTGATGCAGGCGACGGACTGGGTGGCCGAGGCGGCCCTCGAAGCCTTCGACGCCATAGTTCGCACAGATATGGAAGAAGCGCTTGGCCAGGCTGCCGCCACCGATCTTCTGACAGGGTTGCCGGATCGGGACCTCTTCAACCGCCTGCTACTGCCACGGGCCATCACCTCGTACCACAGGTTCTCCATAGTCGTCTTCGATGTTGCGAGCTTCTCGCAGGCCGTGGCGGCGGGAGAGGTGGACCAGGCAAGGGATGCCATACGCTTCCTCGCTGATGCCGTGCGGGCCTCTGTGTCCGAGGGCGTATCCATTGCCAGGTTCGGTGACGATGAGATCTGTGCCATCCTGCCTGATGAGGGAAGCGAGGCTGCATACGGGGTCGCTGAGCGCGTACTCGAAACCATCCAGGCGCACGGGACTTTCGAAGTTGACGCTGGCGTCGCGGAATATCCGGCCCACGGCCGCAACGCGGCGGAACTTGTGACCGAGACCCTGAAGGCGCTCAAGATGGCGAAACGCGTTGGCGGCAGCGGCATAGTAGTCGCCCGCTAGCCAGCAGGGAGGGAGAGCCATGATCGCCATCGTAAACAGGCTGCCCGTCAAAGAAGGGGCGGCGGACGAAGTTGTCAGGCGGTTCGCCGGAAGCCGAGGCTACGTTCAGGATTTTCCCGGTTTCGTCTCAATGGAGGTTCTCCGCTCCGAGGAAGGCGATGAGGTGCTGGTCGTTACCCGGTGGCGCGACCGCGAAGCATTCGAATCGTGGGTCGCAAGCGACGAGTTCAGGAAAGCGCATGGCAGGAGCGGCGGTGGGGACTTGCTTTCAGGGCATCCGAAGATGAGTTCTTACGAGGTCGCCGTCGAGCGCGGTCCAGGCGAAGGGGCGTTGGATCAGGCGGGGTCCACGAGTTCGTAGGGCGGTGGGGCTAATGCGCCAGGCTCGTATTCGCCCTTGCCCAGAACCGCGAAAACGAAGGCGAAGAGGAAGATCATGATCAGAACCATGATCCCCATGGCCACACGTTCGCGCAACTCGTCTCCTCTCCGCGTTTTCAGGTTCCACTGACATTCTAGCGCAGCCGCGAATGATGCGCTCTGAAAAGAGAAGGTCTGACCTTTGACGATAAGGTACAATGTAGCAACATGTAGCAGATTGGCGGCATGAAAGGCGTTTCGGCGATTATCAACCCTGTGGAAATTTGTAGGATCGGTGGTGAGGATGTTGGAGGCTGATCCCTTCCTCCCGGATTACCGGGAGCTTCAGGAACGCGAATGCCGGGATCTGCTCGATATCCTGAGCAGCATGGGCATCGCCACCGCCACGAGAACCTACCGTCCCGGTGACGCCGTATACCGCGAGGGTGAGTACGGTGACGCGCTCTACGTGCTCGTCTCGGGCGTACTGAAGCTGTTCAGGCCATATTCTGGGAGCAAGGAGGCCACCCTCCGGCTGCTGAGGCCATGGGACATCTTCGGCCATCTTGCCTTCGAGGGCGAGACCAAGCAGCGCGCCTACGCCGAGGCAGTCACCGAGTGCCAGGTCACGAAGGTGCCAAAAGTGTTCGTGGAGCGGGCCGTGCGCCAGGAACCAAGGGTGGCGTTCAAGATCATGACGCTCCTCGAACTGCGGCTTGTGCAGTACGAAGAGTTGGTGAAGTGCCTGTTGCCCCGTGAGACAGAGGTGCGTCTCGCCAACCTCCTGCCCATCCTAGCCCGCAAGTTTGGCGAGCGCGAGAACGGTGACCATTCCGTGACCATCGACCTCCGCCTGACGCATCAGGATCTCGCTGCGATGGTCGCATCCACCCGCGAATCAGTAACCAAGGTTCTCAACGACATGCGCGCCCGCGAGGTAATAGGGATCGAAACTGGACGCATAACCCTCAAAGACTCCCGCGCCCTGACGGAGCTTAGCCGTCCGTAGCAACGCGCCGTGTGTTGGAAGCCCGCTGACCGGCTAAGATATCCGTCATGCTCGAGTTTTTTGAAGCGATAGTTCTTGGCGTCGTCCAGGGACTCACCGAGTTTCTGCCGGTCTCCAGCTCCGGCCACCTTTTGCTTGGGCAGTATTTTCTCGGGTTGAATCAGGAGCGCTTCGGGCTATCCTTCGACGTGGCGTTGCATCTGGGGACGCTGGTCGCGGTGATCTTGTATTTCTGGCGGGATCTCCTGCGGATGGCTGCGGCGTTTTTGCGATCTCTTGCCCGGAGAAGCATCTCCGAGCCCGATGCGCGGCTCGCCTGGCTTCTACTTGCCTCCACGGTTCCCGCTGCCCTGCTCGGATACTTCCTGGAAGATTTTTTCGCAGGCGTGGTGCGCAGCCCCTGGGTAGTCGTCTTCAACCTTGTACTTGTGGGGGTTCTGTTCATAGTGGGCGAGGCTGTGGGACGGCGGAGCCGCGATGCGTCGAAGCTGGGGTTTGGGGAGGCCATTGGCATCGGGGTCGCGCAGGCGGCTGCGCTGGTCCCTGGCGTCTCTCGTTCTGGGGCCACGATCACGCTCGGACTCTTTCTCGGGCTCAAGCGCGAGGAGGCAGCGCGGTTCTCTTTCCTGATGAGCGTGCCGATCATCGCGGGGGCGGGAACTCTCCAACTCAGAGAGGCGTTGGCGGATGGCATGGGCACATCCGAGTCGATCAACTTCGGGGCTGGATTCCTGACTTCGGCTGTGGTCGGGTACCTCGCCATCAGGTTCTTCCTGCGCTTTGTTCAGGATCACAGCCTGCGCGCGTTCGCCTACTATCGCTTCGGGCTCGCCGCCGTGGTGGCGGTTCTGCTCCTCCTCGGCCTTTGACATCGCACCGGAAGTTCTGGTAACTTGCGCGCAATCATGCGTATGGAGACCGTGGCGGCCCGGCGATTTACCCAGGAGGAGCGCGTCGGCGCCTGAGTTCCGACTGCGTTTCTCCGCACTAGAACCCCGCAAGTTCACCATCTCCCGGGAGGCCGCAGAGCGCCATGATCGTTCATAGATCACCGTCCAGACATTACTTGACCACGGAGCATCGCCATGTTCGCTGAAGAAGACAAGGGCCAGGGCGGGATGGATGGACTCCGGGACGACATAGACGCGGTTGACGCTGAGATAGTGCGCCTCCTCGACCGCCGGGCACGGCTGGCCCGCAGCGTGGGGGAACTCAAGCGCGAACACGGGCTGGATACCTACGTCCCCGCGCGAGAGCGCAAGGTTCTCGACAGGGTGGTGAGCCTTGGCGATGGAGACTTCCCGCAGCGCGGGCTGGAGGCCGTTTTCCGGGAGATCATATCCAGCTCCATTTCCCTCGAAGCGAGCCTGAAGATCGCGTACCTGGGGCCGGAGGCCACGTTCACCCACGAGGCCGCCCGCCGCTCTTTCGGGACCAGCGTTGACCTGGAACCGCAGGCCACAGTCGCTGAGGTCTTCGCCCGCGTGGAACGTGGCGAGGCCCAGCACGGCGTAGTCCCCGTGGAGAACTCGATGGAGGGAACAGTCACCCACACGCTGGACGAGCTAATGAACAGCCCGCTCAAGATATGCGGGGAGATCTACCTTCCAGTCTCCCAGAATCTGCTCTCCAGGGAGACGGATCTGGGAGGTATCACGTCTGTATATTCGCACCCTATGGCCCTGGCACAGTCGGGAACCTGGCTGCGCCGCGAGATTCCGGTGGCGCGCCTCGAAGAGGTCGAATCCACTGGGGAGGCAGCCAGGCGGGCCGCAGAAGAGCCAGGGGTCGCGGCGGTGGGGAGCGTGCTCGCTGCTGAGGCGCACGGCCTCACGGTTCTTGCCCGCAACATACAGGATGCCCGCGCCAACGCCACGCGCTTCATAGTGCTCGGACGGACGTGGGCTGGCCGCACAGGCAGGGACAAGACGAGCCTCGTCTTCGTTTTCAACGACAGGCCGGGCGGCCTGAGAGATTCCCTGTCCGCGTTTTCTGACGAGGGGATCAACCTTACCCGCATCGAGAGCCGACCCAGCCGCCGTCAGGCTTGGACCTACGTGTTCTTCGTAGATTTCCAGGGTCACCCCGAGGACGAGCGGGTCAAGAGGGCGCTCGAGAAGCTGGCCGAGCGTTGTACCTACGTGGGCCTCATCGGGGCATACCCCGAGGTTCGAGTGGGAACCGCCGGGTAGCCGGATAGGCAGTGGATTTCAAGACCGCCGCGAGGGAGGTGCTGCTGGAGGTCGGGCATCCCCTCCACTACACCGATATCACGGAGATAGCGCTCGCATCCGGGTACCTTGAGAGCGCCGGGCGGACGCCGCATAACACCATGCGCGCCAGGCTCTCGGTGGACGTGAGGGACAACCCGGAGAGCCCGTTCGCCCAGACGGCCCCTGGCGTCTACACACTCAGGGAGGGACTCTGATTCCCTGGAATATGCTGTATATTGAACGTCCGAAGGCACCCTTTGCATGAATGATCAGGAGGCGTGATGGTCGAACTGGCGGATAGAACCGTGGTGGATGCGGCCTGGAAGGTAAAGAACCTGGAAGACTACGATCGGCGGCTGGAGCGGGCGGCGCGGCGGGTGGACGATCTCGCCAGGGCGCACGAGACTGCGGCGCTGGTGATCTACGAGGCTGTCCTGATGAAGAGCAGCCGCTCCGCCGACGAGGTGCGCGAGACCGTGCGGCGCTTCGGGGAGAGGTGGCAGGATGAGGAGGAGCCGCTCACCATCCCGCGCGTCAGCGGCATCATGAACGTGGAGACCAACGACTGGTTCTTCGGGGACGACGATCTGCGGGTGATGACGGGGCAGCTACTCGGGCAGTTTCAGCACAGGGTCGCCCAGTACAACTATCTCGACGAGAAGGAAGTACTCAAGCGCTGGGCCAACTCCCACGACACAAGGCTTTTCATAAGGCGCCGCATCTACGAAACCGAGCCCGTGGTCGGTGTGATCTCCGGTTTCGACTTTCTCCACGTGCAGTACCTTCGCGTCGCCGCGGAGGGGAACACGCTGGTTCCCTCGCGCAACGTGGCGCAGGCGCTCGCGGCCCTTGGTTTCGGGGATGGAACTGATGAATACGAGGCGCTGGCGAACGCGGAAAACCTCGCGCTCCACCTCGATCTCCCCGCGCCCATAGTCGGCGAGATGCTCGAAGACATAGCCCACGACGGGCTGACGGATTTCCCACAACCTCCCGAGCCCGCCTCCGAAGACGAGGTGGCGGAAGAAGGAGAAGAAGCATCAGGTGGGACGCCGAAGCCCTCTCCCGAGGACCGGGAGGCGCGGCGGGCTGTGCGGAACGACCCGAAGAAAGGTGACGAGCCAACGCGGGTTCAGGACGCGCAGGCTACCGACGCTCCGGGGGTGCGTGAAGAGACCGGGGACAAAAGCGCGCCCGCTTCCCCGGAGTCCGGTCGGGAAGGAGCCCCTGGCAAGTCGCGGGGCGAAGACGAGGGCTAAATATGCTTCTGGTTCGGCGTGCCTGACCCGGCTGGCTCGAGGTGATAAGATATCCCGGAGTTTAAGCAGTAATTTGCCACATCAGGCGTGACGATATTGCACGAATCAGAGGGGCTGCAAACTTCCCAGAGAGATCAGCGAGGAGCATCGCGGGCATGGCAGAATCGAAAAAGCGCATCGCGCTCAAACCACACATGAAGCAGATCCGGGAGTGGGTCGACCAGGGCAAGGCTGACGATTGGATCGCCGACGCCCTCGGCACCAGTGCCTCAAGCGTGCAATCATTCCGTTCCCGCAACGACATATACCGTCGTGAGCGGGGTCGCAGCGAACCCGAGAGCGTCTTCGAGGGCGTCCTCGACCACGGGGAGCAAGACGGCTGGGGTATGTGGTTCGATCCGGCGGTGGCTGACGACCCGATCTGGCGCCAGTACTGGTCGGGCGTCGAGGCCGTGGTCGTGAAGATCGCTGAGGATTCCATAGTCCTCGAAGCGATCTCCGAGGATGGCTCCACCGACGGAGCTGGCCTCACGCTCACCCTGCCGCAGGTCATGGCGCCAGCCAGCCCCGATAGCCCGGCAGAGAGTCCCATTAACGGACCAACCGAGGCAGCAGCATCAGCGGACGGCGCGGGCGCAGATGCGGAAGCATTGCCAAGGGAGCAGGGCCGCGTGAAGTGGTTCGATTCTGATAAGGGGTACGGTTTTCTGGTGCGTCCCACGGGCGATGATCTCTTCGTCCACAACTCCGAGGTGCAGGGTGATCCCTCGGCGCTCGAACAGGGCGGTGAGGTCGAATACGAGGTCGGTCGCAACGACCGCGGCCCCAACGCCCGCAAGGTTCGCCTGCTGGGCTAGCAGCAAGCCCGAGGCTGGGGAGAGGGTCCAGCCTATTCCACGTTGGATGCGCCTGGCTTTCGTCCTTCCGGCAGGTGTGTCGTGGAAGCCAGTTTTACCAGGCGCGGCTCGGCGCCGTTATCATCCCACTCGATGCGTGTCAGGGAGGCGTTCGCCGCCCGCGTGTTCCCTGGAAGCACGTCAGGGCCGAAGCGTTCGCGCAGGAAGGCGCGCATCACGCCCCCGTGTGAGACTGCCACTATGCGCGCCCCGTCTGGATGGCGGTTGATGATCTCCGAGATAGCGCGCTCGAACCGATCCAGGATTTCCTCGTCGGTCTCGGCCCCTGCCATCGCCCAGCGTTCCTCTTCCGGGAGCGAGAGGAACTTGCGGGCGAACTCGGGATTGCGAGCCTCTTGTTCTTCCCAGGACTGACCCTGCAACACGCCGCCGTGGCGTTCCGTCAATCCCTCGACGGGGGTTATCTCCCCCGCGAAATTTGCTTCCCGAGAAACGATACTGGCCGTCTCGAAGGCGCGGGAGAGCGGGCTTGAGTAGAAGGCGTCGAGTTGTTCATTTGACAGGGCGAGGCCAGCGTGGCGCGCCTGCCTGCGTCCTTCTTCGGATAGCGGGTAGTCGAGCTGACCCTGCCACACGCCGCTGGCGTTGGCTGTGGACTGGCCATGACGGATCAGGATTATCTCTCGCACGATGCTAGAGGTTAGTCCATGTGGATGCTTTCGGCAAATCGGCGTGGATGCTAGAATCCGCGGATCGCAGAGGTTCCACGCTGGGGGAGTTTGTCGCATGGTCGAGGAAAGTGGGGAGCGCGCGACCGGGGGAGAATGGTCCTCCGTCGAGATCGAACGCGACGCGCAGCGGCCCTCGGCGATACTGCGGGTCGCTGGTGAGCTGGAATCCCGCGGAGGTGAGATCGTCGAGCTTTTCAAGGAGATCCGCACGGATCAAGGCCGAGTAGTGGTGCCCATCCACCTGCGCCGGGATGATGAAGACTTTTTCTTCGAGGTGGAGACTGGCCCCTGGGACACGGCCAGGAAAGAGAGGGCGGTCGAGGCTGTCTCGGCGATGCGAGATGCGCTGGGGGTAGGGGCCAACCTGGAACTGGTCAGCGCGTACCCTGTTCCAAGGGAGATTTCGTTTCTGTTCGAGCGGTCACCCGCAGCCTTGTTTGAGTTGGATCTCCTGCACGCTGACCCCGCGCAGCCTGAGCAGTGCGCTGAGTTGTTTCGGCAGGCTGCGGAGCGTCACTGGGACACTGACCTGGATTATGCGCCGGAGGGACTACCGCTTACGGAGGAACTTTTGAGGGCCGTCCTGGAGGAGGACACGGATGACCCTGAGCCAGTTCTCGACGGGCTCGTGTACGGCCTTGGCTGCTACGTGGGTGAGGTCATCCGGCGCAACAGCGGGGCGGAGGGATCGTGGCGCCCCGCGGATGACTGGGGCGAGGCGCTCGTCCTCGAGTTTCCGGATCTCGTAGTAGATTCGGTGGGCAAGGCCCGCACCTTCCTCGAAAGCGGTGACGAAGACTCGGTCTCCTATTACGCGACGTACGCCCTGAAAGCACTGGGGAACGAGCAGGAGGAAGAGCCGGAAGGCTGATGCCCCGCCGCTATTGGTAGCGGCTGCGCAGCTCGCGGACGATTTGGGTCGAGTCCACCAGAACTTCATCGTCGATGGTCACGATCGGGATGGCCCTCTGACCGGAGAGCTCAATCACTTCCCAGCGACCGTCCGCATCGGCGTTGACCTGCTCGTAGTCAAGATCCAACCTGTCTAGCTCTTTCTTGACCCTCCGGCAAAACGGGCAGTAGTTCCCTGTATAGAACCGGATTTTTTCTTTTTGCTGCTGGGCAACGCTCAAGATCTCTCCTCATTCATACGCTGAAACAATTAGATTGTACCGCTCATGGCCGGAACGTCAGGGGGCGGGGCGTCAGCCAGCCTCGACCACTATCTCGACCTCGACCGGAGCCCCGAGGGGCAACTCGGCGACCCCGACTGCTGAGCGGGCGTGAAGCCCTGCTTCCCCGAAGACTTCGCCGATGAGCTCGGAAGCGCCGTTCAGAACCTGTGGCTGGCCGTTGAATCCCGGGACGGAGGCCACGTAGCCGGTCACCTTGAGGACGCGGGCGATGCCGGCCAGTCCGTCTGTCTCGGCGGCTGCGGCGGCGAGCGCGTTGAGGGCGCAGAGGCGGGCGGCTTCCCGCGCATCGTCCACGGAGACCATGTCGCCGACCTTGCCCGTGAAGGCAAGTTCGCCATCGCGGAAAGGAAGTTGGCCCGCGGTGAAGATCAGGGTTCCCGTTCGAACGGCTGGGACGTACGAGCCAGCGGGTTGTGGGACTTGGGGAAGTTCGTAGCCAAGATCCCGGAGTCTCGTGGATGGTGAAGTTCCGGCCAACTAACTCAGGGCTCCTTCGTATTCGCTTGGGTCGTAGAGGAGGGGATGGTCTTCGGCCAGGCGCTCTCCTGCCGTGACCTCTCCGACTATCACCGTGTGGTCTCCGGCCCGTACAGTATCCAGAACCCTGCAGTCGAGGTATGCCAGGCAGTCGAGCAGGTGCGGGGAGCCGTTCGGGGTGAGGCCGTATGGGATGCCGAGGAACTTGTCTGCGTACTCGCCGCTGGCGTCGCCGAAGTGGGTTGCCACGTCCACCTGATCCTCGCGCAGAACGCTGAGGGCGAAGGTTGCGCTCTGGAGGATGTGGTCGTGGGTGTATCGGTCCTCGCGCACTGAGACCGCCAGGCATGGCGGCCTTTCGGATACCTGGGTCACCCAGGCCGCGGTCATGCCGCTGGTGGCTCGTCCCCTGCGCGTGGCGAGCACGTATACACCGTGGGTAAGGTAACCAAGAGAGCTTTGTATCGAGCCGCGATCCTGCGGGTCCCGCTCCAACGATTTTCCCTCCTGTCTCGGGTGCGGGTATTCTATCAAGTGTGGGTATACTGCTCGTCATGCAGTATGAGAAGAGCGTCTGGAGAAGAGCGTGAGCCCCTCGCTCATCGGCGTTGGGATCTTGCAGGCAGTCCTTTATCTGCTGTTTATACGGGCTGCCGATCTCTACGAACGCGAGCCGCTGCGCTACGTCGTGGCCGTCTTCGTATGGGGCTTTACGGTCGCTGTGGTCATAGCGCTGGTTTTCAACACCCTCGCCTCGATGACGTTGAGTGCGATGGTGGGTTCTCAGGCTGCGAACGTGGTGACTTCGGTCGTCGTCGCGCCCGTGGTGGAGGAGAGCGCCAAGGGACTGGCCCTGGCGATAATCTTCGCCATAGCTTATATCGTGGGCCGGCGCGGCGGTGAGGTGGAGTTCTCGGGCGTTATGGATGGCATCGTGTACGGTTCCGCCGTGGGGTTCGGGTTCGCGATCGCTGAGGATATTTTGTACTACGCGCAGTTCGGGGCCGAGACGTTTATCGTGCGCCGGATCTTCGGCGGGTTCGGTCACGCCGCTTTCACCTCTTTGACGGGAATCGGGATCGGCCTCACAACCTGGGTGCGTTACCGGGCGCTGAAGGTGATCCTTCCGATCCTCGGCCTGCTTGCCGCCATGATGCTGCATTCCATATTCAACCTGACGGCCACGCTGTTTGGGCCTGTGGCATACGCCGTGATGCTCCTGGTGCTGCTCGTCTACTTCGCCCTGATAATCATCTGGCTGGGAGTCGAGCGCCGGACCATCCGCAGCGAGCTTCGCGATGAGGTCGGCGCCGGCGTCATTACCCCTAACGAATACCAGATACTGCCAACTTACTTCCGCAGAAAAGCCTACTACCTCGGCCTCTTCTTCACGGGAAGGCTGCCCACATGGAGCCGTGCCCACAGGCTGCATCGAACGGCCGTGGATCTCGCGTTCACCAAACGTCTGGCCCGCAACAACCACGCCGAGCCGCAGCGGCTCCGCACCCAGAAACTCCGGGGACGCATCAGGGACATCAGGGCCTCAGCGTCCACCGCCAGGCTCTGAGCCTTCGGGAGAAATCCACAGGCGTGCTGCTGGCCGGCGGAGAGAGCCGCCGCATGGGCCGCTCCAAGCTGCCGCTCGAAGTCGGGGGCGTGCCGCTCATCCGGCGGGTATACGATGCCCTGATCTCCCAATGCGATGAGATCTTAATCGTCGGCCCGGAGGATGCGCCTGGGATCGAAGGCATCCGCCTGGCGCCGGATCTCAGGCCGGGCAGAGGGCCGCTGGCTGGCATGGAGGCGGGGCTTAAGGCCGCCAGTCATCAGCTCGTCTTCGTGGCGGCTGGGGATCTTCCATTTCTTCCCCAGGCTCTCATCGCCTTTCTTCTGGAACGCGTGTTGGTCGGGGCTTCCGCCGCTGTTCCGATGTTTGAAGGGCGGCCACATCCCCTGTGCGCGGCCTATGATCGAGGGGTACTGCCAGCCATCACCTCTTCATTGGACGAGGGGATTGGCGCGGTGCGGGAGTTGCTGCGGACGCTCGACGGCGTTGAGTTTGTTGACGAAGAACTGTGGCGATTTGGAGATCCAGAGACCTTCCTGATGAACGTGAACACGCCGGAGGATCTCAACCGCGCCAGGGACATATTCCGTGGGGGGCGACCATAATGCTCGCGCGGCTGGCTGGAGCGGTCAGGGACATAGTGCGCCTGCTGAGAGTGTACAGGGGAGGGGAGATCCTGAAGTACGTCGATGGGGAGCCGCCCCGGGTGGCTGTGGTCCTCGGGGCGCAGGTACTCTCCGGTGGGAGCCCGAGCAGCACGCTCGAAGCCCGCGCCAGGCACGCAGGGCGGATGTACGCGGATGGGAGGTTGGATCTCCTGATACCGACGGGAGGGCTGGGACAGCATCCGCCGAGCGAGGCCGAGGTTATGGCACGCATACTCGAGCAGGAGGGCGTGCCTGAACTGACCATCGTCCTCGAAGACGAGGCCAGGAGTACATGGGATTCGGCCTGGCTGGTCTCCGAGATGGCGCGGCGGCTGGGTGTGGGGAAGGTGTGGGTGGTCACTGATCCCCTGCATTGCGTGCGGACGGTTGGGGCGTTCGGGGAGGCGGGCCTCGCGGCGTTGGCGGAGCCCGTGTACTCTAGCCCGATGTGGCGAAAGCCGTGGTCGCGGCGGGGACAGTTCATGCGGGAGACGGGGGCGCTGGTTTGGTACAGGATCAAACATGGGGTAGGATCGCGCTCCCGGCGGTAGCCGTCGGCGTGCTTGCGGTCTCTGCATCCGCGATCCTGATCCGCCTCTCTGAAGCGCCAGCCCTCGCCGTTGCTTTCTGGCGCTGCGCCCTCGGCGTCTTGGTGCTGTTGCCGCCAGCCCTGGCGAGAAAAGAGCAGTTCCCGAGGGGGAAGACGCTGTATATCGGGCTCGCTTCCGGGGTCGCGCTCGGGGCGCATTTCGGGTTCTGGATCGTCTCCCTCGACTACACCAGCGTGGCGGCGAGCGTGGTGCTGGTCTGCAATTCGCCGGTCTTCGTGGCGATACTGGCCTACCTTTTCCTCGGAGAGAAGACTTCGCCGATGTCGTTTGTCGGCATCCTCGTGGCGCTCGCGGGAACCGTACTCATTGCACAGGACGGCTCGGCTGGAGGGACTGCTATCTTCGGGAACGCGCTGGCACTTCTCGGGGCCGCCACGTTCACGGTCTACGTACTCGTCGGGCGCTCGCAGAGGTCGGCGGCGGAACCGGTGGGCGTTCTGCCTTATTCGATAGTGCTTTATTCCGCTGCGGCGGCCACGCTCGCGTCCGCCGCGTTGCTCGCTGGAGACGGGCTGTGGGGATATTCGGGAGAGACCTGGTTCTGGCTGATCGTGATAACCCTCGGTCCCTAGATCCTGGGCCACACGGTATTCAACTGGGCGCTGGGTTACGTCGAAGCCTCGGTAGTATCGAGCGCCGTTCTGGCGGAGCCCGTGATCGCCTCGGTCCTCGCCTGGCTGGTTCTCGACGAGGCACCCGGCGTCGCGACCATCATCGGGGGCGTGATCGTCCTCACCGGCCTGTCCTTCTTGCTACGCGGACGCCAGAGTCCGCCATCCACCGAACCCGCATCCTGAATGCAGGATGCAATTCGAATCCTCGCGGGCCACGAGCCTCTCACAATCCGTCCCAGCGGTATGTTGTATTCTGGCCCTGAGGACGTTTTGGAATGCGAGAGGAGGCTTTTGGGACCGCTTAGGACAGGGTTCAGGTATGGGGTCGTGGCCGTGCTTGTGGCGCTGGCCGTGGACCTGCGCTTCCTGTGGATGAGCCCGACTGGGACTCCGAATTGGATCCTCACGGCCTTCGAGACGTACCGAACGCAACTCGCCCTGGCTACCTTCGTGTTCCTCGGCATACTCGCCGCGATGCGGATGCGCCCCGAACGATTTGAAGAAGGTGTACCGTACCGATCCCTGCTGCTTCGGGATGGCGCCCTGGCGGCCAGCGTGGTCGCGGTCATGGCGGGGGTGACGCTTTTCTTGCTCACCTTCCTCAACGCGACTGTGTTCTCGGATGACATCGAGAACTATGCCCACGCAGCCGCTCCCAGCATCGTCGCCTACAACGAGAAGGTGGCGAACAGGCTCGAAGAGCCACCGCCGATCCCCGGCCCCGCCGTGATAGAGCGCGGCCTCCAGCCCCCGATGCTCGGGGATCTCGGGAAATCCATGGCCAACATCGTGCTGCGGGCTGTCCTCATCGGCACGGCGGGCGCCATCGTGGGCCTGCTGCGGGGCCGCCGCGCCGGTCCAGACCCCGCCGGACCTTTACAAAACTCGTCGGACAAGAAGCCTCGAAACGCCACATGACCCCCCGCGCCAGGCAAGTCGCGGCAGCCCTTCTCCTCGATGCCGTTGCCGGTGAGCCTCCTGCATTCCTGCACCCTGTAGTCTGGATGGGGAAAGCCATCTCGCTCGTCGAAAGAATAGCGCTCACCCGGACGAGCCGGGATATCAGGCTGCTCTCGGGCATTGCGCTCGCTGCGGCGTTGCCCTCTCTGAGCTTCTTCGTGGCTGCGGCTGTTATCCGAACCATACCCAGGCCGCTGCGCCCGGTTCTCGAAACCATTCTTCTGTCGAGCACCCTGTCCGTGCGCGGCCTCGCCCGCGCCGCGATGGCAGTCGAGCGGGAACTGGAGTGGGGGGATCCGGAAACAGCCCGGGCGCGTGTCAGGGAGTTCGTTGGCAGGGATACGGAGAACCTGTCCGAGCAGGAGGTAGTTCGGGCGGCAGTGGAGTCGGTCGCGGAGAATACCAGCGACGGCGTGATCGCGCCCATGTTGTACGGGCTCGCCTTCGGTGCGCCCGGTGCGCTCGCCTACAAAGCAACGAACACCCTAGACTCCATGATCGGATACCGTGACCCTCCATACGCGGACTTCGGGATGGCCTCAGCCCTCCTCGACGACCTGGCCAACCTCATCCCGGCCCGCATAACAGCCATCCTGGCAGCGGCAGCCTCCAGCCTCCCCGCCGCCGCGCTGACTTCCGCCCGGCGTTATGGCCCGCTTACCAGCAGTCCGAACGCGGGATGGGCCGAAGCCGCGTTCGCCGGTGCGCTCGGGGTGAGGCTCGGCGGCACGAACTCCTACGGCGGCGTGGTACACGAGGGGCCGGTGCTCGGCGACGGTCGTCCTCCCGTTTCACAAGACATCAGGCGGGCGGTTGCCCTCATGCGCAGACTCTGCGCGTTGCTCGCCGGGCTCATGCTCTTGCGGGAGGCGGCTCGACGTGGCTGAGGGATGGGCGGACCATCCGGGTGGAAGGCACCACGGCGCGCACTCGGGACTAGCGTCGCGCTCAATGCCCACCGCCAACCGATTCCTGGACTTCAGCCAGAACGTGAACCCGCTGGGTCCACCTGATGGGGTGCTCGACGCGGCCCGCAATGCCGTCACGGACGAGTCGGGCGGGTACCCTGATCTCGGCTACCCCGAGTTGCGCGATGCGCTCGCCCGCTACTTCGGGGTATCAGCCGAGACGGTACTTCCGACGAATGGCGGGGCCGAAGCGCTGTTTCTGGCAGCCCGCGCCGCCTCGGAAAATCCGGGCCGGAAGGCTGTGGTGCTGGAGCCAACCTTCTCCGAGTACGCGACGGCGGCCCGAACTGCTGGCCTTGAGCCCGTACACCGAATCTCCCGCCGTCCCGAGGACGATTTCGCTTTCGACGTCGGGGTTCTCGAAGATCTCGAAGACGTTGCCGCAGTGTTCCTGTGCAACCCGAACAACCCGACGGGGGATGCGCTGTCACGGGATGAGGTCATGCGGGTGGCATCGACGGTTCGAGGGGCGGGGGCAACCTTGATCCTGGACGAAGCCTTCGCGGACTTTATCCCCGGCGTGAGCGTCGCGGATGGGGTGGAAGGACAGCTATGCGTGGCCCGTTCCCTCACCAAGTTCTTCGCGATACCGGGGCTGCGGCTTGGATGTTTGATCTCCACCCGCACAGAACTCGCACAGTCTTTCCAGCCATCGTGGCCCGTCAACGCCCCAGCCGCGGCGGCCGGAACCGCCGCCGCACGCGACTTCGAGTTCGTCGAACGTTCCATAGCAACGGTGGGACGTTTGCGGGAGGATCTTGCCCAGTCTTTGGGTGCTTTGCCTGGCATCAAAGTATTCCCGGGTGCGGCGAACTTCTTGTTGGTTCGTGGGCCTGAGCGGATGCCGGGGAAGCTCGCGCGGCGTGGGATACTGGTGCGTGGCTGTGAGCCGTTTCGCGGGCTCGGGCCTGAGTTTTTCAGGGTGGCGGTTCGGGGTGAAGAGGAGAATGGGCGCCTGATCGAAGCCCTCAGGGAGGAACTATAGCCGTCCACGCGCTCATCCTCGGCGGGGCCCGCAGCGGCAAGAGCACGTTCGCCGAAAAGATGGCTGCGGAACTTGGTGGCGCCAGGGTCTTGTACGTGGCGACGGCCGATGTGTCCGGCGACGAAGATCTTGCGCGACGGGTCAGGAAGCACAAGGAACGCAGGCCAGCTACCTGGGGAACCGTCGAAGCCGGTGAGGAGCTGTCCGCCGCATTGGGTGGGGCCGGGGAGTGGGGGGCCGTGCTCGTTGACTCCCTGACGCTCTGGGTCTCTGCCAGGATGATCTCCGGTGAAGACGAGCCGGAGACGCTATGCATCTTCGACAGGTTCCTCGATAAAGCGGATAGCCTGAAGAGCGCGGTAATTCTTGTGAGCGATGAGGTCGGTCTCGGGGTGGTTCCTGAGAGCGCGGCGGGACGAAGGTTTCGAGATCTTCTCGGCCTGGTCAACCAGCGGGCCGCTGCCGCAGTGGCGGAGGTCCATCTGTGTGTGGCCGGGCTGGGAGTCAGGATAAAGTAGCGTGCGCGCCTTGCTCTCGTTCTTTACGGTCCTCCCGATGCGCGGCGCGACCCTGGAAGGAGCGGCCCGCAGGGTTCATCTTCTGCCATTCGTCGGTGTCGTTACGGCGCTCCCTGGCATGTTCTTCGTACTTTCGGGTTACGCTTTGCCTCCGGGAGTCGCCGCCACGCTGACCCTCGGGGCCATCCTGCTGGCAGCGGGTTTTCATCATACCGACGGCGTCATGGATGTGGGCGACGCCCTGATGGTCCAGGGAACTCAAGCGCGAAGGCGGGAAGTGCTCAAAGACGCGCAGGTTGGCGTCGGTGCGGTCGGTGCGCTGTTTCTCGTCTACGCTCCGTCGCTCGCAGCCCTCGTTGCGCTCGTGGCGGTGTCTCCGGTTCGGGCGGCCCTGATGATCCTTGCGTCGGAGGTCGCGGCCAGGTCGGCTATGCTGCTCACGCTGGCGTTCGGAGAACCGACCGAGGGTACTTCGTCGTCGGTCCCATTCGTCAGCGCGATGCGGGGTTCGAACAGAACCGCCGGGCTTGTGCTTTCGCTAGTGCTGGCGCCCCTGATCTCGCTTCCACTCGGTGGCTTGCCCGCTATCGCAGCGTTTGTGGTGGCGCCGCTTGTTGCGTTGGGAGCGCTCTGGGGCGCCAACGGCGCGTTTGGCGGCATCAACGGTGACGTTGCCGGGGCGACCGGTGAAGTGGCGCGGGCAGTGCTCCTCGTCCTGCTTTCAGCAACGATGTAGCCCCGGCTCGAAGGGACCGGGGCCACTTTTCAGCGCTTGAGAGTTGTTGAGAGAGCCTAGCTGGCGAGGTCGTCTCCTGGCTCCATTACGTGGACGTTGGTACCAGGGGCGATCTTGTCGAGATGTTCGCTGAACTTCTCAGGGGTGCCTGTGAAGATCGGCATGACGTCGGTACTGTAGTGCATCGGTATGACGTGGTTCACGCCGAGAAGCCGGACGGCGTGCGCCGCCTCCAGCGGGCCCATAGTGAGCCTGTCTCCTATGGGAAGCATGGCGATATCCGGATTGTATAGCTCGCCGATCAACTGCATGTCGCCGAACAGGTTGGTGTCCCCTGCGTGGTACAGCTTGAAGCCGCTCTCGAACTCGATGACGTAGCCAAGCGGCTCGCCGCCGTAGATGAAGGTTCCGTCGTCAAGGGCTATGGACGAGCCGTGCTGGGCGTGGGTGGCGGTGACTTTGATGCCGCCGATCTCGGCCGTTCCGCCCTTCATGATGGGCTGGGCGGTCTCCACGCCCTGGCGCTGGAGGTAAGACATGATCTCGAAGTTCGAGAGCGTAGATGCGCCAGTCTGGGCGGTCAGCGACTCGGCATCGTCGAAGTGGTCGAAGTGGCCGTGCGTAATGAGGATCGTATCCAGTTCCCCGACCCGTTTCAGGTCATCCGGCGTCTGCGGGTTGTTGGTCAGGAACGGGTCGATAATGATCTGCTCGTCCCCTGGGGTTGTTATCCTGAACGTCGAGTGGCCCAGGTAGGTGATCCTGGTTCCGCCGAGTATCTGTTCCACGGTTGCCCTCCATCAGTAGCTTGCTACACATCGAAACAAACATCTTACCGTATACCCTGCGCGTCAATCGGAGAAACCGGGAAGCCGTATGTTTACAATCGGCGGTCTGGTATCCGGACTTTGGCGAAACAGGGATGTTTGGGGGACTCATTGAGGCTTGCGATCTTGATTGCGATGATGGCCGGGATAACCGTGGCGTTTCAGGCGAGCCTCACGGCGGCTGCCCAGCGCACGCTCGGTCCTGCGATGGTGGTGGCTATCTCCGGTTTCGTCACTTGCTGCACGGGGCTGATCGTGGCCTGGCTGTGGACGAAGCCCGAGTTCTCGTCACGGATGGTGATCTACGCTGCGGTCTCGGGGTTGCTTGGCGCGTTTATCCTGGGTGGGATCTCCTTCGCGGCTGGTCAGGCCGGGGTGGCGCGGGCGTTCTCGCTGGTGATCGGCAGTCAGCTCATCGCCGGGCTTATCCTCGACCGCATCGGCCTTTTCGGGGCAGGAGAGGGTGGACTTAGCGCGTTCACCGTAGTTGGGGTTGCCCTGATTCTGGCCGGGGGAGTTCTGATGGTGAGGTTTTAGATGCGGCAAAGGCAACCCTGGATCGATTACCAGCGTAAACAGAAACACAATCAGGGTGGCCATCGGGCGTGAAACTGGCCGATGGCGCTGCGAAAAAGGTGTAATATCGCTGCCGTGCCGACGCCGGACAACATTCGGGTCAGAATTCGTGACCGCGTATCATCCTTTGTCGGTGCCCGGGATCTTATCTACGTTCTCAGCCTCATCATTCCGCTCGCCATCTTCGAGCTTGCCTTGAAGGCCATCGGCATCTACGCCGAGACCCCGGCCTCCGAGTTCAGCCTGTGGAGGCCGATTGATCTGCTGCGCTCCGAGGCCCTGTTCGTTGTTGGATATGGGCTGGTTTGGATCGGCCTGTTCGCGGCGGTAAGGCGGGGTATCGCGCGCCGCGCGGTCCTCGTGCTGTTCCACCTCTCGGCAGTCATTCTGGTGATAGTGGTCACCGTGGCCTACCAGTACTACAGATCCACCGGCACGGTACTCGACTACGGAATCGTCGCCTACTACCTGGCGACTCCGGGAGAGGCCCACGGCGCAGTCGCCAGCGATTCGCCGCTCTGGGCCTGGGTCGTCCTCTCCGCGGCGCTACTTTACGTTTTGCCAGGGCCGCTGCTGATAACGGGGTTTCTCTCACGCAGGCGTTCGAACGCGACCGAAACTCCTGAACGGGATGAGGTGGAAGTGGAGCCCGCCGGAAGGGGTGCCGATCTTCCGCGGCGCAGGATGTCGCGGGGACAGTTCCTGATTGCGGGGACGGGTACAGCGGCCGGTGTGTTCCTCTTCAAAGAGTCGTTGTTGGCTGGGCCAGCGATGGGCGCAGTCGATTCTTTTTCGCGGGCGCCGGTATCCAATCTAGTTGCGACAGGGTTGGAACAGGCGCGGCTGGAGGAGGCCGCCAGGAACGTCCGGGCTAACCACCCGCTCATCAACGCAAGCTTGCGCCCCACGGAACGAACGCGCCGCCGTCACGTCGCACTCATCCACCTGGAATCCACGCGGGAGCGCTCGGTCACCCCATATAACGACTCGCTGGAGACCACGCCGTATCTCGCGGACCTCGCAAAGAACAGCCTGATGGTCGAGCGGGCCTACACCACCATCCCGCACACGTCCAAGGCGATAACCTCGGTCAACACCGGCCTGTATCCCAACCCGACGACGGACATCGTCGAGGCCGTGAAGGGCGCAATCCCTGCCCGCTGTCTGGCAGACCTTCTGGACGAGCAGGGGTACAAGACCGCATGGTTCCAGTCAGCCACCCAGACGTTCGAGGATCGTCCAGAGCTGGTGGCGAATTTCGGGTACGGGCATTTTCAGGCTTACGAGTCCATGAACACCGACGGTTTTCAGATGGCCAACTACCTCGGTTACGAGGACGATATAGTGCTAGATCCAGGGCGTACCTGGCTCGAAGAAAACGCCAGCAGCCCCACGCTCGTCGAGTATCTTGGGGTGACCCCCCACGATCAGTATCTTCCCATCACCCGCTACGGGCGCAAGAGGTTCACTTCGCGGCAGATGCTCGACCGCTACCTCAACAACGTCTACTACGACGACTTCTGGGTGCGGAACGTCATAGAGATGTACAAAGAACTCGGGCTTTACGAGGACACCATCTTCATTATCTACGGCGACCACGGCGAGGGCTTCGACGAGCACGGCGTCAGGGGGCACGATGGCGTTATCTGGGAGGAAGGTCTGCGGGTGCCCCTGATCGTCCACGACCCCCAATCATTCGACGGCGGCGAGCGCGTCGCGGGTCCGGCGCACCTGATCGACTTCGCCCCGACCATCGTGGATATGCTTGGCTTCGATGTCGTGGATGGCGAGTACCCTGGCCGTCCCCTCACGAAGCTCCCGGAGGAAGACAGGGTTCTGTATTTCTCGTGCAGGCCGGACTTCCTGAGCGCGGCGAGGATACAGGGGAACCAGAAGTTCATCTACCACTTCGGCCATCGCACCGAGGAGTTCTACGATCTCAAGAAAGATCCCATGGAGAAGAACAACCTGATCGCGAAAGTTGGCAAGAGCGAGGTGGACAGTCTTCGCTCCGGCCTGCTGAAGTGGCACGCCGAAGCCAGGGCCGAGTACGATCAGCAGCCAGCAAGTTCGTAGATTTCATAGCCCGCTGAGCGCAAACAAAAATACAGGTGCATGGGGCGCGAGTTAACGCATCTTCTGTTTGCCGGTAAGATAGGATTGTGGCGTCGGCGACGAAGCGTTGAGGGGTGATGTGGGCTATCTTCCGATAGAAGATCACGGTGTCATAGGAAACCTGCACACTGCGGCGCTGGTCGGCACCGAAGGGACGATAGACTGGCTCTGCCTGCCGCGCTTCGACGCCCCGAGCGTGTTCGCCTCCATTCTGGATGACGAGAAAGGCGGGCACTTCAGGCTGCGGCCTGCGGAGTACGCGAAGAGCCAGCAACTCTACCTGCCTGACACGAATGTACTCCTGACGCGCTTTCTATCGCCCGAGGGCGTCGCCGAGATCGTTGATTTCATGCCGATTCTGTCAGGAAAGCCCGGCGCGGATGACCGTCACCGGCTGGTGCGTAGTGCGCGCGTGATCCGGGGCCACATGATCTTCGAGGTGGAGTGTCGGCCTGCCTTCGACTATGCCAGGGCAAAGCACGTGGTCACCATCACCAAAGAGGGCGCGGTCTTCCGCAGGCCGGAGATGTCGCTCGGGCTATCCGCTGGCATACCGTTGCGTGAGGGGCCGAACGGGTCGGCGGAGGCCCGGTTCGAACTGAAGGCTGGCGAGGCAGTGACGTTCGTGCTGTCCGAGACAGGGGAGGGCGAGGGGCCGGGGGAGCCAATCTCCGAGAAGGAGTATCAGAACCTGTTGTCAGATACGCTGGCTTACTGGCGGCGCTGGCTCTCGCAGAGCAGGTACCACGGACGCTGGCGTGAGGTGGTCAACCGGTCGGCGCTGGCGCTCAAGCTGATGGTCTACGATCCGACGGGGGCCATCGTGGCCTCCCCGACGATGGGGTTGCCCGAGAGGATCGGGGGCGGGCGCAATTGGGATTATCGCTACACCTGGCTGCGGGACGCGGCGCTCGCGCTGTACGCCCTGATCTACGTCGGCTTCGAGGACGAAGCGAAGAGCTTCATGGGCTGGCTCCGAGACCGCTGCCAGCAAGACACGGATGGACTTCTCCAACCGCTCTACGGAATAGATGGCCGCTCCGACATAGAGGAGACGGAGCTGAATCACCTCTCCGGCTATCAGAACTCCGCGCCGGTCAGGTTGGGGAACGGGGCATACAAGCAGCGGCAGTTGGATCTCTACGGCACGGTCCTCGATGCAGCGTACCTTTACAACAAGCACGGCGCTCCCCTGGATTACGATCTGTGGCAGAACCTCCGCAAGATCCTGGACTGGCTCTCTGAGAACTGGCGGGAGCCTGACGAAGGCATCTGGGAGGTCAGAGGCGGCAGGCAACAGTTCGTCTCGTCCAAGGTCCTTAGCTGGGTGGCCCTGGAGCGCGCCGGACGCATCTCCCGCCAGCGTGGCCTTCCAGCCGGGGATGGTAGATGGCGGAGGGAGCGCGACGCCATCTACGAAGAGGTCATGGAGAAAGGCTGGAACCCGGAGAAGCAGAGCTTCGTGCAGCACTACGGCTCCGATGCCCTCGACGCCTCGCTGCTGATGATGCCCCTGGTCAAGTTCGTCGGCCCCACGGACCCGCGCTGGCTCGCGACCCTGGATCGCATACAGGAGGAGCTCGTCTACGACACGCTCGTTGACCGCTACAACGTCGAGCACGCCGCCCCAGACGGCCTCGCCGGGGACGAAGGGAGCTTCAGCCTTTGCTCGTTCTGGCTGGTCGAATGCCTGACGCAGGCTGGCCGCCTGGATGAGGCGCGACTGGCGCTGGAGAAGATGTTCTCGTACGCCAACCACTTGGGACTGTACTCCGAGGAAGTCGGACGTTCCGGCGAAGCCCTCGGCAACTTTCCGCAGGCGTTTACGCACCTCGCCCTCGTAAGCGCCGCAGTCCACCTCGACCGCGCCCTCGGCGCGGACTGAGCGCTAGCCGCATAGTGGATGCCCCGCATCTCCTGACGAGCAACCCCGGGGCGCTGCCGGATTTTCCACTCGAACCAGACTTTCCGCTGGGACAGGAGTTTCTGGCGCGGGGAATCGCGGATTACCAGGACACTACCCGACACGTGATGCTCCTGCCCTACGGACGGAACACGGACAGGTCGGATTATCTGTTCGTCCTGAAGGAAGGGCGTGGCACGTGCAGCACCAAACACGCCCTGCTGTCCGCCTTGGCGAAAGAGCATAATCAGCCGGTAGGCCTGTGCCTCGGTATCTACGAGATGGATGGGGACAACACTCCGGGTATTGGGCCGGTACTCAAGCGGCACGACCTCGACTCTATACCGGAAGCGCATTGCTACTTGATGTACAGGGGCGTTCGTGTGGACCTCACCGGAGCAGGGGAGGCTTGGCAGCCGATACGTGCCTTCTTGTACGAAGAGAAGATCGAACCTCACGAGATCGGCGCGTACAAGGTTGATCTCCACATGGAATTCGTGCGGCAATGGGCGCACGCCCGAAATCTGGAATCGAACGCGGTGTGGCGAGCGCGAGAGGAATGTATCCAGGCCCTCTCAGCCCGCGACAGAGTGTAAGCAGCATATCAACTGCCTGGTAGTATGGCTGCGAGAGAGAATCTCGGGGTGTGAGGGAGGCTGTTTTCATGGAAGGGCGCAAACTTACGGCGGCGGCGATTCAGATGTCATCCACCCCGGATAAACGGGAGAACTGGAGCATTGCGGAACGCCTGATCCGGAACGCTGCGGATGCG
>JAABUS010003346.1_pt1 | contig 26345 bp, 27 predicted proteins | sample 5560161 | NCBI WGS metagenome assembly JAABUS01 (sample SAMN10711885, study PRJNA513376) | rock metagenome | isolation source: Antarctica rocks | place: Antarctica: Victoria Land, Trio Nunatak nord | collected 2016-01-04
GAACTTTTTTCTATACTTGTTGTAATAAAAATGAGAATTATTCTCATTTGCATCACAATCTTGATACAAATTCAGCTTTTAAGTAGAATCTAAAATCATAGCGAGATTGTATATCAGTTTATCTTTGCTCTTCATCTTGAAATAGTACTTTGCAAGCTTGTTAGAAGCTAGTTTGTAAGCTCAAAGAACAAGTGCTTGTGAAGTACATGCATTATCACATACTATCGTCTTAATAACATTGAGATGATTGAAAAGAGCATTAAACATTTGAAATTTTAAATGTATATTAACATTAATGATTCTAGATATGATCAGAGTTAGCTCATAGAAAGAATTTAACATGTTGTTAATGAACAATACTAGTAATCATTCATTCTTCTTTAATTGAATAGCTTGAATCTTTGCATCTGTCAAGAATTTCTCAACTCATATATTAATTATGTCACGCAGTTGATATTAAATCTGTTATCAAGTTAAAATTGAGTTAAGTTAAGAGAAATCAACTCAACTCAAGTCTGAATTCAAATTAAGATTGAATTGACTCTTCTTAACTTGAGCTCAATTCAGAATTGAGTTGAGTTGCTTAAATTCAATTTTTGTTACTAAATATAGTATACTATGTACTAAAAATAGTATACTTTTTCTCTTTTTTCTCATTTTTTTTTGCAATTAATTTTGCAATTAATTTGGTACAAAATTTGATAGAAAGATTGATGAGAAATATGATAGAGAATATAGTGAGAAATATGATAAAAATATGATGAGAAACATAGTGAGAAATATGATGAGAATATGATAGAGAATATAGTGGGAAATATGATGAAAATATGATGAAAAATATGATAGAAAGTGTAGTAAAGAATATGATAGAGAATATAATGAGAAACATAATGAGAAATATGATGAGAATATGATAGAGAATATAGTGAGAAATATGATGAAAAATATGATAGAAAATATGATAGAAAATATGATAGAAAATATAGTGAGAAATATGATGAAAATATGATGAAAAATATGATAGAAAACATGATAGAAAGTTTGATAGAAAGTTTAATCACTTTGATAAAGAATTTGATAGAAAATTTGATAGAAAGTTTGATAAAAAGTTTAATCACTTTGATAAAGAATTTGATAGAAAATTTGATAGAAAGTAGATCTGCAATCAAGTTCAAGTCAACTCGTCAAGTTGACTGAGTTGAATTGAGAGTCTGACTCAACTCGATTGAGTTGAATTAATCTCTCTCAACTCAACTCAACACTGAAACTCAATCTGAGTTGAGTTAAGCAACTTGAACTCAACGACAGATCTAGTTGATATGCACATCAAAGCATCAAATAAATAGAGTTTCAGCGAATGTAAATGTCTTGTATCAATTTTCAAGATCTTGTGACTTAAAGCTTTCGTTGAGAAGAACTGTTGATGACAATAGTAAGAGCGCGAATCTGTTTCACTGATTAGTAAATGCATTATCTTTTTGCATTATCAACTTGATAAATATCTTCTTGACAACAGTGCAAAGATCATCACTTGTGATTACATTCTCAACTTAATCATCGTCTAATAATACAACGAGATTGTCATTTAAAGTCTTTGATTCAATAATTCTGATAAACTCTTGAGTCATTAGATTGATGATATGAGTCATACAAGATATTGAGTTTTGTACTCTATTTCATGAAATGTCACGTTGACTGAGCACTTTTTCAAGCTTCTTCTTTAAAGTGTTATTGTTGCTTGCATTATTAATAACAACATTAAAAAGCTTGTTCTTAATGTTATATATATTCAAAATCTTGAACAGCTTTTGCATCAAATGATGATCAGTATGCTCAACTTGAAAAGATGTAAATTCAATGAGATGTTCATAATATTGAAATGTAACATTCATTCAATATATCAAAACTTTCAGATAAGCGACTTTTTAAGAACTAGATCATGCATTCAATGTAATAGAAATCTGTCGTGACTCTTTTAAGTCTTGCTTTATCTTTGCATGAATTTCATCATATTTTGAGAAAATCATGCTTGATAATTTAATACAATGAACGAAAGTAATCTCTGAACGAAGCATTTGTAGTAACTGTCGAAAATGCTCATTTTCAATGATTCAAAAAGACAAATTCAGTGCAACAAAAATCTTGTACAATATTTTTTCCCAATTCTGTTGATTGAATTAAGATGATAAGTTAATATGACTTTTCTTTTATAAATATGTTAACTTTGCATTATTTATTTGCATTATCATATTGAACTTACACAATTGAAAGATATCTTCATCTGTGAAAAAAAGTTGAGTCATTTTCATTTGAATCATTTCATGCAAGCATTTGTCTTGAAATGCTTGATCATATTGATCATACTAGATTCATCAATAGCTGTAAAATGATTTAGAATTTTAAGACAATTCTTGCATGAAATCTTAGAATATTCTTTCAACATTGAGATCATTTGAATAAACTTGTTTCAAATGCTGAATTGTTTATTTACTTCGATTTTCTTAACTTAAAGTGAATTATCTATCTTTTTTTGAGTCTTGTTAATAACACTTTCGTCAACAGACATCTGTAATCATCATTGTTGAAATTGAGCATTGATATCAGCACTTCACTCAACATATTGATTATTCTCTCTTAAGATCAAAAGAGAAGTATCATGATGAATTTTATTCATCGCTTCTTGAAGAGTTTGTTTCTTTTCAACAAAAGCATGATTGATGTTTTGTGAATCTTGACTTGCGAATTCATTAAAATGAAGACTACTGAAAGTAAATAAATGAACAATCAAGAAATTAAACTCTTTCTCGATTAAAGATCTTGACAATTCGTATGTCTTATCAGAATCAAATATCATACAATATATTTTATTAATAATGCAACAAGATAATGCAAACAACAAGAAGAGAAATAAATTCATTTGTTGCACGAAAGTTTTTTAAATATAATGATGTAATAGATTCAAAAATAGTAAATCTTAACATTTAATATCATTTTCAATTGCTTAATGAGTTGAGTTGAAAACTTGAATTGAACTCTGACTTAAAATCAATATCAAGTCAAGTCAGAAGATTGATATTGAGTAATTGAATTGAGTCAGAAGATTGATATTAAGTAATTGAGTCAAGTCAGAATGTAGATATAAAAACTCGACTTAATAATCAGTTTAATTACAAGTCAATCTTTGACATATACATCAAGAATGATGCTATGAAAGAAGAAATGTCAGCAGCAAAAAAACGTGTTGAAATGCTGAAAGACGTGCAAAATAAATTAATGTAATAATAATAAAATGTGATTGATGCTCAGACAAAGTACTATAATTAAAAACATAAGTTTAAGTTCTTTAATATCAATGATTTAGTCATGTTATCAGCAAAAAATCTGAAGCAGAAGAAGTTGAGTAAGAAGTTATCAAATAAAATGATAAAGTTCTTTTGTATACAGAAACTCATAAATAAGCAAATGTATCATTTTGATCTTTCAATTATTTATAAAGTTTATTCTGTCTTTCATGTATTTCTTTTAAAGTTGTATAATCATAGATTAAATGATGATTCTATCTTCAATTATCTTGTATTCAAGCTTATTAATGATGAGCAAGAATGAAAGATAGAAAAGATTTTATAAAGATGAAAAAGAAAGAAAATCTTATATTATAAAATACAATGAAAAGAATATTTCATTGAATATGATCAGATCAGCAATGAAACTCATCTGCATATGATGCTGACTACGAATCTACTGTTTAGCTACAGTAAAGTCTAGAGATTATCAAAAGTTTGAATGATATTGAAGTGCTGCATAATGATGAAGCGCTGTGCATTGATCATGTGCAGAGTTTTCGCGATCATGTAAACTTTAATAATCTCAATGTGCATGTTACAAGCAATTTGCATGCAGATGAGAAAGTTAAATAGAACGCAGAACTACAAGAGAAATCGCTTATGAAAATCATTCAATTCAATATCTTGTCATTACAATGACAAGAACTGAAATAAAACATTCTTATGTTTTATCTGTTAAGAATGATTAGCAAAAAAAACTTGAATCATGAACATTCTTTAAATTTACATGCTAACTACGTATAAATCTTGTTAAGACTGCATGTTTGTTACTACAACATAAGCAACTCATAAGATTCATTAAGTTTGATATAAGCAAACTTGAAAGTTTCATTAATATCATTTAACAGATGTTCAGACACAGACATTTTATACAAAAGCAATATGCTGATGAGAAGACTTCATTAAGAGAAGAGAGATACAAGCGAATTAGTAAAGAATGATTAAACTACGTTATCTGATTAAAAGTGTAGTATATGAACATTTTTGCAAAACATGATTGATCTGCATGAGAAAGATTTCTACAGATAACATGAAACAGATGAGTTGCACATCTTACAAGTGAAGCAAGCGTCTGCAAAACATAATATACAATGATGATGATTGTTGATCTCAAGAATTTTATTTCTTCACTGAGCTTTGACTCTTGAATGTCTTGATGATAGAATCAATCTTTAGTTGAAAACATCATCTATATAACTTGAAAGAACAGTAACATATATCAATATGATTAAAGAAGAAATCAACTGTGATATACATGCATATTGCAGATGAAACATTTGCAACTCATGTTTAAGAAGTAAACTGTCAAAATCTGAGTAGTGAAAGATTTTATTCATCTTGAACTGTGAATTTGTCACGAAGAAAACTCTTTGAGTAATCTTTTGAGTCTAAGAGAAAAATCAGCATAGAGATCATGCTTTATGTATGTTGTATGCAACGTATACAACATATTTTCAATAAATGACTGTGACTGAAATCATCAAATGATGAAACATGTACTTATGCATTGTTTGAACTGATTGCATCTGCGATCAAGAATGTTACAAGACGTTAACTTCTTAAACTATTGAACAATCATTGCTATCATGAAGAGTCTCAGAGCAGCTGCAAGAATGATGATGAAAACGAAGCTTCTGAAGCAATTTAAAGTGACTAAGTCACTCATTCTCTAATGTGCAATCAACGCGAACTAATTTGATACATAGTTTCATAATGATAGTTTCAACTGCGCAAAGCAGTTGTATAGACAGTGAGTGATTTTCTATCTCAGAGAGTTTTGTTCACTCAATATAGATAGCATAAAGTTTCTTATGAATCAACTTAATCAATGTCACAAAAGTATATGAATTTATTATTATTATTATTAAATATGATCAATGAATATTAAGCGAAGATATGAAAGATGTCTTGAAGCTTATAAAAGCTTTCAAAATGAGATTGAAACATGAGCGAAAAGCATAATCACTCACTTTCAAGCATAAACTCATTATTAGAAAAGAAGAATCACTGTATTATGATAGTTTCGCTCTCTAATGAGATGATCACATATGTAAATCAACAGACAGAAGAAAAAAGCGTAAAGACACTCAAATGCGTTCGACAAGAAAGTGTAATCATCACAATATAACAAACATCATGCAATCATTACTTCATCAAACATTTCTCACATGAGACAAGGTTACAGACTTCTTCTTTTTTCTCATTGTTAAATTTACATTAAAACGTGAAGACAGAGATTCAAGAGACGACAGATTATGCTAAAATATATTAAAATAATTAGAAATGTTGACAAAATGATATATAATCAAGATTAAATGTATTGCAAAGCGCTTTACATTTAGAATTTCTCTGACAATGTCATTAACAATTATCATCTTCTTAAGAATGAGCTTTTGAATCTTTAGAAACTCAAGTTTGTGAATCTTTCTGAGATGATTCTTCACACAAGTCACTGTCATTAACTTCTTGTAAAGAATTTTCTGATGAATAGTGAATGTTTTCAGAGTAACATTTTCTTCTTCATTCTTAATTGCACTATTATGAATGTTTTGCAAATGAAAAAATTCATTGATAGTTGAAATGTAAATGTTGAAAATCTAAATATCAAATCATGAGTGTTTAGCAGATGTATCAGATAAGTATATTCACTGTGATACAGAAGTTCTCATTACTTGCATAGCGAGCACACTTCTTGTACATTGTTTTTCTTTGAGAGATGACATCACATTATGATGCTTTATTCTTAGTGTGTAAAACTCAAGCATACTTTATATAAATCATTCTATTTAAAGTTTCAAGATCAGCAACACTTCTTTCGCTTATTTTCATAATTGACAGCTGAAAAGCATCAATAATGACATCAAGAAGTTGAATAAGCGAATCTTATCATTGTTTTTTGATTTCGCGAAGTCTGTGAGTTCAACAAAATCATTGACGAAGCATCAATAATTATTTTTTTTCTTGTCATTTTTTGAATTTTCTCTTCAATAACTGAAATATATTCAAAAGTTTGAATAGTAGAAATGATAAACTTTTAATCAGAATTTGATGACATTTGCATCATCATGAGCGTTTCAGCATCAGCAACATCATGATTATCATATCTGATCAATGTCTTTTAAACAGACTTATGATACTGTTAGCTACAGTAATAGTTGTGAAACTTCAAGTTGTGATATCACTTACTTTCATAATGATCTTGACTCAATCATCAGTTGACTTCATCATCTTATGATTCTTTTTGAATGTCACTGCATATTCATGACTCATAATTTAGATCTCTTACTCTTACTATATAAATATACTCAAAGTTTGTCAAAAGTAATCATACAATAATAAAAATACAATTATGATTGAAAAAGAATGAAGTTGAAGAAAATAAAAAGTTGAGAGAAACTGAAAGAGCAATAAACAAATCAACAATTATTATTCACTCTTGTTTACACTTTATTATCTTAATAACATCATTTACTTGAAAGATAAACAATGTTTATGTGCTATTTATACGTCATCATTGCTGTCATTTACATCAACTACACATTACACATACTATTTATAATGTCATTTATACACATTATAATCGAAGATGAATCATCATTCAATTGAAAGTTTCTCTTTTTCTTATTTTCTCACAGAGATTTGAAGATTTTTATCAAGAGCTTCTAGAGTGAATCAATGAATGCACGTTATCATTTATCAAAGTAAATAAAGACATTAATTATTAAGATCAAGAATGAACTCACTTAAAAAAAAAGACAATTGTCATGATGAATTGACTCATAAAAATTAGAGTCAGAAGTTGAGTCAAAGATCAGATCTGAATTAGCTTTGAAACTCTATGACTTTGTCAAGACATTATTTAGACTACGTCATATCTTTGACTTAATATGTCATGAGTTATGTCATGCTTAACTTGACAATGCTTGACAAACTTTCTATAGTTGATTAATTCTCTCAAGTTATCAAGAGCTTCTTAATAATTAACTCTATCATAATATATACTCATTCTGTGTCTGCTTAGAATATCACATTGTCATATCATTCTTATAGATCTTGTTTATTTATCTAGTAAACTTGATTATCACAAAAGCAATGAAAAGTTCGCAAAAAGAAGTTAGAATCAAAGTTAGTACTAGTAAGTGCTATGATTTCATCTTTAAAAAGATGCAAATAAAGAAACTGTGTGAAAGAATTGAATTTGCAGCCTTTTTTTATTTCTTCATTAAGTGCATGCAGTCTATGACTATGACATTGTCTAGACGCTGTGTGTATGTCAAGTTACATGTAATTTGATCAAAGTCACTGCTTTATATCTTCTTATTGATCAATCACATTGATAGTTTATGCATACAAGCACTCTCGCTCAAGCTCTTGCAATTGTACTTTCATTTTTCTTCGTTTCTTCACATTCTTCGCGTTCTACTCTTTCGTTTCTAATAGTCATTTTCTCGTTGCAATTCAAGTATTTTTCAAATACTTTAATGTTGCAATTCTTTCGATTTTGATGATGAACAGCATTAATATGATGTCTGTGTTTTTGAGTTGAGTCTTTTTCTTAAGCTTTATCTGCTCTGATCTATAATGCTTGCAATTTAGTAGTAAATGCTTTGATGTTTGACTTGCATTGCATATTTCATAGCATTTGTTCGAATTATTCTCTGATACTTGATGCAAATAGCTCTTGAAATAGTCGTGTCTCATTTTCAACTGAATAAAGATTGAAAACGTTAATCTATCGATTTTTCTAAGCTCTTTTAGTGATTTCTGACTTAGATTCACGTTCGATATGTGCTTTCAATACTGATTTTCCTTCTTGATGCTGCTTTTTCAGACATTTAATCATTGTAATTTCGTCTCTTTGCAAATTTGCTTTTTGACAAAGCTTATGATGATTGCTTTCATGTTGTCGATAACTGATGATTCTTGAGCAGCATTTTTGATCAATTAATCTGCTTTTTCGTTCTCAACAATGCTCTTGCGACTTGATATTCACTGTATGCAAATTTGACACTGATTCTGACGTAAATTGATCAGATTTTGTTGTATGTCATTGAATAACTTCGCATTGACATTGCTCTTTGCGTTTAGTCTTTGCAAAGTCATTTGACTGTTCATGTACACTCAAATTTCGCTGTTTTTGAGTACTTTTTCGCTGCACATTGCGATTGCATCGCTAATGACTTGCAGTTTCACTTTCGTTATGATAATTTTGCCTGAAACGCTTGTCGCTTTGCTGCATCTGACAAACTCATGCGTGAATATCACTGTTGTTTCAATTTCTGTTTCAATCTCTGCTATCTTTTTTCGAATTTGCGATGCATCGATATATATCACTATTTTTTTTATTTCTTCATTAAGTGCATGCAGTCTATGACTATGACACTGTCTAGACGCTGTGTGTATGCTAAGTTACATGTAACCTGACCAAAGTCGCTGCTTTATATCTTCTCGCTGATCAATCACATCGATAATTTGCACATACAAGCGCTTTCGCTCAAATTCTCGTCATCGTACTTTCGTTTTTCTTTGTTTCTTCGCTCTCTTTGCGTTCTACTCTTTCGTTTCTAATAGTCATTTTCTCGTTGCAATTCAAGTATTTTTCAAATACTCTAGCGTTGCGATTCTTTCAATCTTGATGATGAATAGTGTCAATATGATGTCTGTGTTTTTGAGCTGAGCTTTTTCCTTAAGCTTTCTCTGCTCTGCTCTATAATGTCTGCAGTTCAGCAGTAAATGCTTCGACGTTTGTCTTGCATTGCATATTTCATAGCATTTGTTCAAATTATTCTCTGATAATCGATGCAAATAGCTCTTGAAATAGTCATGTCTCATTTTCAGCTGAATGAAGATTGAGAACGTTAGTCTATCGATTTTCCTCAGCTTTTTTAGTGATTTATGACTTAAATTCACATTCAATATGTTCTTTTGATACTGATTTTTCTTTTTGATACTGCTTTTTCAGATCTCTAATCATTGTAATTTCGTCTCTTTGCAAATTTGCTTTTTGACAAAGCTTATGATGATTGCTTTCATGTTGTCGATAGCTGATACTTCTTGAGCAGCAATTTTGATTAATTGATCTGCTTTTTCGTTCTCAATAATGCTTTTGCAACTCGATATTCACTGTATGCGAATTTGACACTGTTTCTGACGTAAATTGATCAAGTTTTGTCGTATGTCATCGAATAACTTCGCATTGACGTTGCTCTTTGCGTTTAGTCTTTGCAAAGTCATTTGACTGTTCATGTACACTTAAATTTCGCTGTTTTTGAGTACTTTTTCGCTGCACATTGCGATTGCATCGCTAATGACTTGCAGTTTCACTTTTGTTATGATAATTTTGCCTGAAACTCTTGTCGCTTTGCTGCATCTGATGAGCTCATGCGTGAATATTACTGTCGTTTCGATTTCTGTTTCAATCTCTGCTATCTTTTTTTCAATTTGCGATGCGTCGATTTACATCACTATGTTCTTCGTCTTTTTGATAATTCTTTCTAATTTTCTATAGTGCATATTAATCGTTTCGCGAGTTTCGCTTTTTGCAAATTCAATTTGCAATTTCGTCAGATATTCGATTTCTTGATCTCATGATTTCTTAAAGTGAGATATTTCAATCTTCTGTATTGAATTCAGTGTTTTTTGCACTTTGTTCAATATTCAATATATCTGCGTGAGTCTGTCTTTGCACTTCTTGACTTTTCGAGGTAAATTCAACTTCATCTCGTTTCAGTTCAGATATTTCGATGCATTCAAATCTAGATTCAATTCAATAGAGTATTGAGATGAGTACGAAATAAATGTTCTTTTTCTGATAAAATGTTTTTTCGATAATTCAACTATTTAAATTGCATAGTTCTTGCACTTTTGATTTAATTGCATCTTCATCAACGAGATTTCGACTTCTATTTGCATAGCATCTATCGATGATGTTTGAAACACACTCAGAATTTTTCGTAATGCAGCGTTTTGCAGTTTGCGAAATTTGACTAAGTAGCTTTTTTGATTATTTCACCATATTTCGACGTCATAATCGCTAATAGATGTGATGCATGTCAGATATAACTGCTTTTCTGATTTGACATTTAGTTCTCACTCGCTATTTATTAATTTAAACAACGAGTGTAGCGTTCTTGTGACTGTCGCGATTTTCGTTTGCACATGAACTTTAAAGTTAAGCTTTCGATTCAGTCAGACTTCTAGTTATCGTACGCATGTCTTTGATTTTATGATCGTGTTATTGAGTAGAATAATCATTTGATTAAGTGTCGTCTTGTGACTTTCAAAGTGTATCAATTCAGATTTCGAGTCATTGAATTGCACTGCGTTGTTCTCAGCTCATGTGAAAGCGACTTTTGCTACGTTTTCCAGCATTTTCACATTCTTGTCAATATTTCTTTCCTCAATGTATAGCGTCACGTCGTCAATATAGCTGAATGACTGTAAATTTCCGAACTTTGCGTGAATCTTTGAAAACAAGTATCGAATATAAATTAGAAATAAAATAAGCGAGATAAATGAGTCTTGTGATATTTCTGTGCTTATTTTCTTTAATTTCTGACGTTCATTGTCAAATGCTAAGTCAATAATTCGATTTTGTAAGAAACATTTTATTCAATTGATTAAATTAATCGATATTTTCAATTTAATCAATATTTTGACCAGTTGTTTCAATGCAACATGATCAAAGACTTCTTTGACATCTAGAAGTAAACAGATAAGCATGTTTTCTTAACTTTTTGTCATTTGCGCATCATGTACTAAATTTAGTACTGCATCTATAGCTGATCTTTGTTTTCTGCCTCTCATTTGATCAAAATTCAGCAGCTTGTCGTTAATTTCAGCTGTGTAAGACAGTTGCACTGCTATTATTTTTTCTGCTACTTTGTCTAAACAGTTTAGCAGCATAATAATTCTGTATGTCTTCAAAATTGAATAATTCAACTTGTTTGATTTTTTCAGAATAATTTTCGTGCCTTCACGTCATATCTTTGAATGAGAGTTGTTTTTGATCAAATCTGAATACACTAAATTGAAGATTTTCAATATGCTTTTGTACGCTCGCTGTATGATTGCAAATGACATATCGTCTGATTCGAGTGCTTTTCTGAATGCTGAGAAGTTAATCGCGTGCTTGATTTTCTCTTTGATAATTCTTGATCACTGTATACTTTCGTTCAATAGTAATTCTTCATTGATTTGAATTTTCAAAGATGATGAGTACATTGCTTTCAGAAATGCCTCGCACTTTTCATTGAATTCAGTTTTCAATTCTTTTTACAAGTTTTGTATTGAAAGTAGCTTTTCAATTAGACGTGATTTAGTGAACTTGTATGTCTGAAACACTTCTTTTTCTTCAACGTTGTTCAAAAAAATGGTTCAGAATTAATTTTTGATCAGCTTTATTGCATCATGATACAAATTTCGCATTTGCACTATCTTTGCTCATGAATCATCATTTCTGCATCTTTTTCAGATTCGCTTTTTTGACAACAGCGTCTTTTACATTTTGATGAGTTTATTATTTCATCAGAGTTTTGATTTTGCGCATATTTGCTGTTTAAATACAAATAATTTCACTGTATTCTTAATGCATTTCGTTAAGTAAATGACTTTTGCTTCTAAAGTTGTGATTCTTTGCATCTTGACAATCATTTTGTCTTTCATCTTTTGCAAATGTTCATCAAAGTCTTTTCAGTCAACTTTTTGCAGATTGTATGACGCGTTCAACATATTTTCAATCAACTTCATCTTTTTCGTAACTATTATAAATAAAAATACTTCATGATTAAATTCTGTGTCTGCATTCTCATCTATATATCAATTCTTGATGTGATTGCGCATATTCTTTGATGCAAATGCTAAGTCAAGTATCAAGCTTAACTGACTTGAATAGCTGTGATATGTGTTTATATCAGAAGTATTAATCAGATTGCACTTATGTAAATTTACTCAATTTATTAACGCTTTCGTTCTAATAAAGTTTGAAATTTTTGCGTTTCATCAACTATGATGTGCATTAAAGTCTTTGATGATAATAACTTTTTGCTCAGAATTTAGCATAACTTTTGCTAATTCTCGCTGAATCATGTATGATTGCTCATCATCTGCATTCTGTGATTTTTCATTGTAAATATTGAACAATAAAATTTTCTTCTGAATTTTATTGTTCACTATTGATATTGCTTGCATATCTTCGCTATTGACTATGTCTAATCTTGATGTGCATATAAATTTCTTTGCGTTTTTCGCAACAAATATCAGTACTCTGACATGAGTATTCTGAACATTTGATTTGATGCAGATAAACGACGAATGCGAAATTGTTATATTCTCGTCTCTCATTCATGATTCTTGTAGTATAACAATATTTGTCTTGTTTTTTGCAAATTTCATGCATGCATACATAATTTGCGTTGACCTTGCGCAATTGTGCTGTAAAATTCGAATATTCAATGTGTTTGCAAAGCTTTTGTCATTTTCGATGTTTTTTGACATCTCAAATGCAATACTTATTACAATTTCGTGACTAGATGATCTTTTTGTGAGCTAATAGACTGAGCTGCCTAATATGTTTTGCACATTGCGCTATTTGCAAAGTGCGCATTTTGACAGTTGCAACATCTAGAGATCATGTGATTGCATGATTGCTCATCTTTGCATGTAAATAATTGACATTTATGATTTCAGATCTGATGATTTCGCTCTCAGTACAAGCATCTTGATGATCTGTTGCATTTGTTCTGCAAGTGCTCGAATGTTTGACATTTTTAACATTAATCATTTGATTGATAGTCTTGATATTCGACTGTTCAATGTGTCAATCTCGCAGCTAAGAGTCATTTTTTCAGATGTCTTTGCGCTTCTGCTTTGATTCTAAATGTTAATTAAGATTGTCAATGCATGTCTGTTTTATGATCGGTTTTCGCTCTTCGATAATCATATAGAATTGATTATTAGTTTCAATTCGAGATTGTACGACTTTAACTCAGTTTTTAGATTTTTTATTTCAGTTTTCGTGTTGAAGATTTCGATTTTCAGACTGTGTATGACTATTTTGTGTCATTTCTCGTCTTTCTTAATGCTTTTAACATCAAAAACATGCTCTTATATTGCTCTTTGCGCTAGTAAGACGTCTGCGATGTATTTTTTCAAGATCATCAGAACAATGTTGTTTTTCTTTAACATTTTGACTATCGTGACAACTATTAGATCGATTTTCGCCTTTTTCAATGCGTTATTCATTGAATCTCGCATTTTCATCGTCTTTAAAGTTCAGTTCTCATTTTTGAGATTGACAATGAGTCTTCTTTCGTGATACGATATTTCTTGTGATTTTGACGAGAATTTCTTGGTAATCAGGTTTCATTCGCCTGCATTTGCATTTGCATTTGCATTTGCATTTGCATTTGCATTTGTATTTGCATTTACGCTTGTGACTTGAGCTGCTTTTTGCACATATGTGAGCTTCTGCATTGGTTTTTGCGAATTTTGCATGACTTGCGACGTTTGCGAAATCTGCGTCTTCTGCGAGATTTGCGAATTCTCTGTCATTTGCTTTGCGTTGATTTTCTTTTTAATGTTTTCAGCATTTTGTTGAATCAATTGTAGAATGATCTTCAGTTTGTTGTTTGTTTGACTTTGAAGTCGATCAATTTGCTTCTGAATCGAGTTTTCTATGCTTTCATTGCATGCTTTTTGAATGTAGATTAAGCTATGACTTATAGTCTCTTTCTGTTCTGATATTGCTTGTCTTAGCTGATTGACTGCAAATTCAATTCTTTCGCGCAGTCTCTTTATCTGCATCTTTTTAGAGATGACATCGTAGCACTTGCTAGTACTAACTTCGATGCTAGCTTCTTTTTGCGAACTTTTTATCGCTTTTCGCTTTTTCATTTCTTTGAATTTCACAATCGCTCATGTTTGCTCTTTTTGCTGCGAATTTGCATTTCGCAAATTGATTATATTCTTGTCATTATGCGCATTTGCATGTGAATTTAGCATCAATGCATCAAATGAACTAAACATGTATTGCGTTTTTCTATTTGCTGATGTGAGCGATTTTTGTTGATTGCAAAATAAATTGACAATGTTGTTCTGCAGTTGTTTTTTTATTTTTTTTATTTCTTCATTAAGTGCATGCAGTCTATGACTATGACACTGTCTAGACGCTATGTGTATGCTAAGTTACATGTAACCTGATCAAAGTCGCTGCTTTATATCTTCTCGTTGATCAATCACATCGATAGTTTGCGCATATGAGCGCGTGAACTGTCTATATGATCAAATGATCACATAAACAATTCAAAATTATGAAAGCTGATCACTTCAACATGAGCTTTCAACTTGTTTGTATAATCATTCAGCTGAATAAACTAAACGAGCTTTGATTTATGTATTTGCAACGCATGTAAATCGATCAGAAAATCGAAAAACCGATCGAATTACTGTATCATGCAAGCGTGTAGATGCGCAAAAGCTGAGTCATGTCTTCGCAGTGTATATGTGTGTGATGTATATTAGTTGCAGCGTGTGCGCAAAGACGTTGCTGTCATTCTGTGTATATGAGCAAAGACTGTGTCGTGTCTTTGCAATGTATGTGATTGCGATGCATGTAAATCGATCTGATAAAGCGAAAAATCGATCGATTTACTGCATCATGCAGACGTGTAGATGTGCAAAAGCTGAGTCGTGCCTTCGCAATGTATGTGTGTGTGACGTATTTCTTTGACAGTCACAAAGTCAACCATTCTCTATGATTTACAATGCTAGTAGAGAAACCTCACCAATGACTAAGCATACAAACATTTGTTTGTTTGTTTGTTTACCTCGCTGTCGATCTCGCTGTCAATCGCATACAGATGTCTGAACGTGACTGTGAGTTTGAAATACTTGACGAATCTGATGTTCTACTATTTGCAGTGCGAAATGAGACTAAACAGAAGAAGAAATCTACTGTACATGAAGTGCTGAAGACAATTTCAACGTTTCGTGAAAGCTTCAGTTCTCTTTGAATAAAAGCTCGTTCTTCTGTTTCTCTGATTTCAAATCACATTCAGACCTCTCTACAGCTATTTTCTCTTTTTATAAGCTTCGATATGCGCTGCATCATAGTCAAAAACACGAAACAGAACGCTATCATTAAGCAGAAGCAAGAGAAGGTCAAAAAACAAGAATTGAAACACTGTCAAGCTTGAAGATCAACAAATGATCATAAGGTGAGAACATTTATGAAGATATTGCTTTACATGAGTCTTTATCACTGCTCGAAGTATGAGAACTACTGAAACACTCAATCTAATAAGTCAGTCTTCATCGAGATCATACAAGCAATGAGTAGAAAGCGATTTTGCCAAATTTTACGATACTGAAAGATATTCGATTCAGACGAAAATTTGAATTCTAAAGAATCTGATTTCTGAAAGAAGCTCGAGTCATTAGTCTCTGATATTTGAAAGACTAGTTGTCAGTACTGAAAGTCAGACAGAAACGTATCTGTTGATGAGCAATTAATACTCTTTCGAGAACGTTTCAAGCATATTATGATGCTCAGCACTAAAGCAGCTGAGATGAGCTTCAAAATCTACAGTCTATGTCAGGAAAATTACATACTCGATTTTCTTTTCACGTCAAAGATATGTTTATCTTCTGATTTTTGTATGTAATTCATCGAAGATTACCTGTTTTTGCTTTGAAAATGCTCGCTGAAGAGATCTCTGAAGATGCTTTTGAAGAGCTCTTCATAGACGTCTTCAAGAAGACTTCGAAGAAGAATTCTGTCGTGTAATGTTGAGTTTTTATTACCAGTTTAGAAAGATAATGAGCTTAGTGCTTAGAACTTCGATGAAGAACTCTCATATTTCCCAAGCAAAATCATACTTTCATACATATATTTCACTAAATTTCTACTACGTCAGTACTAACTAATGTCATAAATAACTTCAATTTCTGAGCTGTTAACTGCTAAGCAGCTAAGCTACAACGAGAAGACTAAGAGCAATGACACGCTGTCGTCATCTTTACGAGTGATTTTACAGCTATGCAAAGACTTATTTAAATCGTATGACTATGTAGTCTTTACAAACAACTTCTTCAGCAGTGTGAAGCTATTCAAAGCTTTAAAGAAAGAAGAAATTGATGCATGTGATACAGCTAAATCGAGCAGCGAATATTCAAATCAGCTACTTCGTCTTCGACTCATCTTCATCAAAGCAAAGAACTGAGGCTTACGTGCTCACATGATAGTCAAAGACGAGGTTTTATGCTTAGTATGACAGAATAACAACGTGTTGCAGTACATGATCATCTCACACGATTTATCTGATTTAGATGAGCTTCATTTGCTTGATCATTGAAAGAGGTGAAACATATCTTCAGAATTCACGATACTCAGGTTCAGCAATAATCTTACTGTCACCAGCTATCTTTCTTTCATAGTCGCTCATTCTACTCTCTACTATGACTGATCAGATTTGATGTTGTCAATTTCTTTAGTGACTAAGAAATACAATGATAATATGAAAGATTCGAATGAAAATGATCAACAGAGATTCTATTATTCTTTGCATCGAAGAAATAACAAATATTTCTGAAGACTGTTTGAATTTCTTCTTGAAGCAGCTGTTTTAAATAGCTTCAAACTGCATAAGTTACGAGATCTCATCTTCAAGCTGAAGCATAAAGACTTCGTTTTGCAGTTAGCTTTGAAACTCACGCAAAATTTCTATGACAATGATCATTTGCAAGAGTCAAAAATCTCTATTGCTACTTTGAATATGATCTATTCTTCTGAGCATCACTACATTAAGCTCGCTAAAAAGACTTATTGCACGTTATGTAGCAAACTGAAGAGAAAGAATTACACTATGAAGCGCAAGACTTTAGCTGAAATTTCTGACGTCAACGTCAATTGACTCAGAAAGAAACAACGACAGCGAGATGCAGAGACTTCATGAGGCTGTGCTGCAGCAGAGTGCTTCAAACTAGTCTGTTGCAGATGATCGAAGTGCTGAACTGCTATACATAGCACACTAGATTAAGCAATAGAAATAGAAAATGAGAATATTTGAAAGACGAGATTCACTGTCAAGCTTCATTTTAATTGAATTCAATGAGTCGACGACAGCGAGATTCATTGAGCATCAATATCTCATCTGATCAAGCTGCTATCAAATTGAGTCTAGATGCTGATCATAGAGAGTGATTGACTTTGTGACTTTCAAAGAAATATATGAGTTGCAGCATGTGCGCAAAGACGTTGCTGTTGTTCTGTGTATATGAGTAAAGACTGTGTCATGTTTTTGCAGTGTATGTGATTGCGATGCATGTAAATTAATCTGATAAAGCGAAAAACCGATTGATTTACTGCATCACGCAGACGTGTAGATGTGCAAAAGCTGAGTCGTATCTTTGCAGTATATATGTGTGTGATGTATATGAGTTGCAGCATGTATGCAAAAACGTTGCTGTTGTTCTGTGTATATGAGCAAAGACTGTGTCGTGTCTTTGCAATGTATATGTTTGCGACGCATATAAATTGATCTGATAAAGCGAAAAATCGATCAATCTACTGCATCATGCAGACATGTAAATGTGCAAAAGCTGAGTCATGTCTTTGCAATGTATGTGTGTGTGATGTATATGAGTTGCAGCTTGTGTGCAAAGACGTTGCTGTCATTCTGTGTATATGAGCAAAGACTGTGTTGTGTCTTTGCAATGTATGTGTTTGCAACTCATGTAAATCGATCAGAAAATCGAAAAATCGATCGATTTACTGCGTTGCATCGATGTGTATATGCGCAAAAGCTGAATCGTGCCTTCGCAATATATGTGTGTATGTCGTATATGAGCTCAACGTGTGAATAAAGCGCTGTTACTGCTCTGTGTATTATTGCGCTACGTGTGAATCGATCTGAAAATGCGAAAAATCGATTAATTTACTGCATCACGTCTGTCTGTATATGCGCAAAAGCTGAATCGTGCCTTCGCAGTATATATGTATATGTCGTATATGAGTTGCAGCATGTACGCAAGAACATTGCTGTTCTTCTGTATATATGCAAGCTTCAACATGTTGATAATTACGTTGTTATTGTCTCGCTTTTTGACTGTGTGTGAGCTCAACGCATGAGTAAAGCGTTGTTACTGCTTTGTCAATGTTAATGAGATTATTCAGCTCTTCTGACAAGCATAGTCTGCAGAAGATTCTTAGTCAGCATCTTGTATAAATAAATCTCGTTGTCAATCTCTGCAATTGTTTGCTTGTTGACAAACTTATGCTAAGTTCATTCTATAGATTTATTTCAATCTTTAACGTTAATCTTTTAATTTCTATCATCAACGTTTTGAGTTCTGACGCTGAGCTATTGCTTCTGCTGAGATTCGCGTTACTATTCGCGAAACGAGGCGAGAAAAAGTGCATAAAGTGACTCTTTATATTTCTTTTCATAAAGAGTTTTTTTCAAGTTTTGAGCTTCAAGCTTCTAGAAAATTCACTTGACATCACTTAAATATCTTTTTAATCTTTTATTCAGAGCGTTTCACGTAGACAGTAACTTTAGTGTAGAGATTTCTCAATTTTTATTTCAAAATCTGCAATAAATCATCTTCTATTATTAACTTATGTCAGATGAAAATGATATAAATCTAGTCTGCAAGAGTTTAAATTACTCTTTTTAATAGAAAATGCTTAACGCAATTGCTTTATATCTCATGTATCAAAGTAGTCGTGTTATCTCGCTCAGAATAGTAACAACTGATCTCAATTTATTGTTTTGCACATCAAGAAAAGATAAAACAGACAGTGGTTTGATAAGAAATGCTATACTTCTTTGAAATGATCAGCAATAAAACTCATCTGTACGCAATGCTGACTACAAATCTACTGTTTAGCTACAGTAAAGTCTAGAAATTATCAAAAGTTTGAATGACATTGAAGCGCTGCGTGATGATGAAGCGCTGTGCGTTGATCGTGTGCAGAGTTTTCGCGATCACGCAGACTTTAATAATCTCAATGCACATGTTACAAGCAATTCACATGCAGATGAGAAAGTCAAATAGAATGCAGAACTACAAGAAAAATCGCTTATAAAAATCATTCGATTCAATATCTTGTTGTTATGATGATAAAAACTGAAACAAAACACTCTTGTGTTTGATTTATTGAGAATGATTAGCAGAAAAAACTTGAATCATGAACATTTTTTAAATCTACATGCTAATTACATATAAATCTTGTTAAGACTGCATGTCTGTTACTACAACATAAACAACTCACAAGACTCATTAAGTTCAACATGAGCAAACTTAAAAGTCTCATTAATATTGTTTAACAAACGTTCAAATACAAACATTCTATATATGAGTGATACGTTGACGAGAAGACTTTGTTAAGAGAAGAGAAACATAAGCGAGTTAATAAAGAATGATCAAACTACACTGTCTGATTAAAAGTGTAATATATGAACATTTTTGCAAGACATGATCAATCTGCATGAGAAAGATTTCTACAGATAACATGAAACAGATGAATTGCACATCTTACAAGTGAAGTGAGTATCTGCAAGACATGATATACAATGATGACAATTGTTGATCTTAAGAATCTCATTTCTTCACTAAGTTCTGACTCTTGAATGTCTTGATGATAAAGTCAATCTTTAGTTGAAAACATTATTTGTATAGCTTGAAAGAACAGTAGCACATGTTGATGTGATTAAAAAGAAAATTGACTGCAATACATATGCATATCACAGATGAAATGTCTGCAACTCATGCTTAAGAAGTAAACTGTTGAAATCTGAGTAGTGAAAGATTTCGTTCATCTTGAACTGTGAATTTGTCATAAGAAAACTCTTTAAGTAATCTCTTAAGTCTAAGAAAGAAATCAGCATAGAGATCATGTTTTATATATATTGCATGCAACGTATACAACATATTTTTGATAAACATTTGAATCAAATGATATATTATTTGCAATTATACAGCAAGCGTACAAAAGCATATTGAAAATCTTCAATTTAGTGTACTCAGATTTGATTAAAAACAACTATCATTCAAAAATATGACGCGAAGACACGAAAATTATTCTGAAAAAATCAGACAAGTTGAATTACTCAATTTCAAAGACATACAGAATTATTACGCTGCTAAAATGTTTAAACAAAGTAGCAGAAAAAATAATAGTAGTGTAACTGTCTTACACAGCTGAAATTAATGACACGCTGCTGAATTTTGATCAAATGAGAGACAGAAAACAAAGATCAGTTATAGATGCAGTATTAAATCTAGTACATGATGCACAAATGACAAAAAGTCGAGAAAACACACTTATCTGTTTACTTCTAGATGTCAAAGAAGTCTTTGATCATGTTGCATTGAAGCAACTAGTCAAAATATTGATTAAGTTAAAAATATTGATCAATTTAATCAATTGAGTAAAATGTTTCTTACAAAACAGAGTTATTGACTTAGCATTTGACGATGAACGTCAGAAATCAAAGAAAATAAGCACAGAAATATCACAAGACTCATTTATCTCGCTCATTTTATTTCTGATTTATATTCGATACTTGTTTTCAAAGATTCGCGCAAAGTTCGAAAATCTACAGTCATTCAGCTATATTGATGATGTGATGCTATACATTAAGGGAAGAAATATTGACAAGAATGTGAAAATGCTGGAAAACGTAGCAAAAGTCGCTTTCACATGAGCTGAGAACAACGCAGTGCAATTCAATGACTCGAAATCTGAATTGATACACTTTGAAAGTCACAAGACGACACTTAATCAAATGATTATTCTACTCAATAACACGATCATAAAATCAAAGACATGCGTACGATAACTAGAAGTCTGACTGAATCGAAAGCTTAACTTTAAAGTTCATGTGCAAACGAAAATCGCAACAGTCACAAGAATGCTACACTCGTTGTTTGAATTAATGAATAGCGAGTGAGAATTAAATGTTAAATCAGAAAAGCAGTTATATCTGACATGTGTCACGTCTATTAGCGATTATGACGTCGAAATATGATGAAATAATTCAAAAAGCTACTTAGTCAAATTTCGCAAACTGCAAAACGCTGCATTACGAAAAATTCTGAGTGCATTTCGAACATTATTGATAGATGCTATGCAGATAGAAGTTGAAATCTCGTCAATGAAAATGCAATTAGATCAAAAGTGCAAGAACTATGCAATTTGAATAGTTGAGTTATCGAAAAAACACTCTATCAGAAAAAGAACGTTTATTTTGTATTCATCTTAATACTCTATTGAATTGAATCTAGATTTGAATGCATTGAAATATCTGAACTGAAATGAGACAAAGACAAATTTATCTTGAAAAGTCAAGAAGTGCAAAGACAGACTTACGCAGATATATTAAATATTGAACAAAGTGCAAAAAACATTGAATTCAATAAAAGAAATCGAAATTTCTCACTTCAAGAAATCATGAGATCAGGAAATTGAATATCTGACAAAGATGCAAATCGAATTCGCAAGAGATAAAACGTGCGAAACAATAAATACACACTATAGAAAACTGAAAACAATAGTCAAAAAGACGAAAAACATAGTGATGTACATTGACGCATCGCAAACTCGAAAAAAGATAGCAGAGCTCAAAACAGAAATCGAAATCGCAATGATATTCACGTATGAGTCTGTTAGATGCAGCAAGATGACAAGCGTGATCAATGAAATAATTATAACGAAAGCGAAACTGCAAGCTATCGACGATGCAATCGCGATATGCAGCGAAGAAGCATCTGAAGACAGCAAAATTTGAGTGTACACAGACAGTCAAATGATGCTGCAAAGATTGAAAGCAAAGAGCAATGTTAATTTGAAGTTATTCAATAATATACGATAAAATCTGATCAATCTGCAACAAAATCGATGTTATATTTGCATACAGTGAGTATTAAGTTGCAAAGACATCGTCGAAAACGAAGCAGCGAATCAATTGATCAAAGACGCGACATGAAAAAGATTGACAATCGACATCAGGAAAAGAACAATCATGAGCTTCATCAAAAAGCAAATAGACAAAGAGACAAAAGAGCAATGACTAATTGCATGAAACGACAGCATCAAAAAAGGAAATTAGTATCAGAAGCACACAGCGAGAATGAATCTAAGTTACAGATCACTAAAGAAGCTTCAAAAAATAGACAGACTGACGTTTTCAACGTTTATACAGCTAAAAATGAGACATGACTATTTCAAAAGCTATTTGCATCGATTATCAGAGAATAATTTGAACAAATGCTATGAAATATGCAAGACGAGACAAACGTTGAAGCACTTACTACTGAACTGCAAACATTATAGAGCAGAACAGTTACAGCTTAAAGCAAAAGCACAGTTCAAAAACATGAACATTATATTGACGTTGTTTATCATCAAGATTGAAAGAATCGCAATGCTAAAGTACTTGAAAAGTACTTGAATTGCAACAAGAAAATAACTATTGAGAATGAAAAAGTAGAGTGAAAAGAACACGAAGAGATGAGAAAACGAGAGCACGAAAGAAAGAAGTTGTTTGACTGAAAGTGCTTGTTTGCGCAAACTATCGATGTGATTGATCAATGAAAAGATATAAAGCAGCGACTTTGATCAAGATACATGTAATTTAACATATACACAGCATTTAGACAGTATCATAGTCATAAACTGCATGCACTTAATGAAGAAATAAAAAATAAAAAATAAAAATCATGATGACAAAATACTGAATTAAATAATTTTCATAAGCGATTTTTCTTGTAGTTCTGCGTTCTATTTGACTTTCTTATCTGCGTGTGAATTGCTTATAGCATGCGCATTGAGATTATCAAAGTCTGCGCGATCGCGAAAACTTTGCATGCGATCAATGCACAGTGCTTCATCATCACGCAGCATCTCAATGTCATTCAAACTTTTAATAATCTCTAGACTTTACTGTAGCTAAACAGTAGATTTATAATCAGCATCACGTACAGATTCAGACTTTGTCTTCTTCAGTACATTGTTTACTGCATTGTGCATTTTCATCACTTGTAAGATTCAGTTCTCATTTTTCAAAGTGACTATTAATTTTCTTTCATAATATAATATTTCTTGTGACTTTAATGAGAGTTTTTTGATGACTAGATTTTATTCGCTCGCTTTTGCATTTGCATTTGTCTTAATGTTTGCATCTGCTGATTGAGCTGTCTTTTGTGCATATGTTAACTTCGATGCAGATCTTTGCATCATTTGCTTGTCTTATGTTGTTTGTGAATTCTGCTTCGTCTGCAAGATTTATGTCTTTCTCGTCATTTGCTTTAAGTTGATTTCTTTTTCAATGTTTCATGCATTTTGCTGCACTATTTGCAAAATAATCTTTAGCTTTTTGTTCATTTGACTCTGCAACGCATTCATCTGCTGTTAAATTGAATTCTTTATGCTTTCATTGCATGCTTTTCTTATGTAACTTAAGCTATGCTCAATGATTTCTTTCTGCTCTGACATCATTGTTTCTAGCTGATTGATTGTGAATTCAGCTTTTTCTCATAATCTTTTGACTAAAGTCTTCTTGTAGCTGACATCTTGATTTTCATCATTGTTATCTTTATCACTGACTTCTTTATGTAAGCTTTTCATCGTTTTTCGCTTTTTTATTTCTTTCAATCTTACAATCACTTGCGTTGATTGCATATTCTCATTCGCATTTCATCAGTTTATTGATGCGTTGATTGTTAATGCATTTAATAAATTGAACACAATCTGTATTCTTCTTTTCAATGATGTAAATGATTTTTGTTGACTGCAAAACAAGTCATTTATATTATTTTATAGCTGCTTTTCTGTTGACAGAGTTCAGCTACTTTTAATTGACTTTACGCATTTCATCATCAACATTTTGAATTCTTTTCTTGAGCTGTTGCTCATGCTTATGTTCAAGTTGATCTCTGTTCTCTGCAAAGATGCAATCGACGAGAGTGAGATGTGCATAAGCACATTCAATCTCAATGCTTCTTGCAAGAGTTCAATTCTTGCAAATGCAAAATGTTCTTTCATTCTTTCTTTTCACTTATATATTTCTTTAACCTTTTATTCAAAGTGTTTCATGTAAATAGTAACTTTAGTATAAAGATTTCTTGATATATATTTTGAGATCTGCAATAGTTCGCTTCTATTGTCGATCTATGCTTTTGCTTCTCTTTGCGTTAGTAAGATGTCTGCAATGTATTTTTTCAAGATTGCTCAACAACTTGAATGCAGTTGCAGTTAAGAGTTGTTTTCTCTTTTCACTTTATTAATGCTTTCGTTCTAATAAAGTTTGAAATTTTTCTCGCAGTGTATGTGTGTATGATTTGAGTTGAATCAATTCATACATGCATGAAATTTGCGAAAAACAAGACAGATATTATTATACTACAAGAATCATGAATGAGAGACGAAAATATAATAATTTTGCATTCATCGTTTATCTGCATCAAATCAAATGTTCAGATTACTCAAGTCAAAGTACTGATATTTGTTGCAAAAAATGCAAAGAAATTTACATGTACATCAAGATCAAACATAGTCAATATCGAAGATATGCAAGCGATATCAATAGCGAATAATAAAATTCAGAGAGAAATTTTATTATTCAATATTTACAAGATTGATGACGAGATTCATTTGTACGTGATGTCGACTACGAATCTTTTGATTCTATGTTCTGAATAAAAGTCAGAAGAGTCAAGAAATCTCAATTCGACGCAATTCAAATGATGTTAGAATGTTGCGTGAGCAGAAAAGTCAATCGTGCAAAGTTTTCATCTACGCGACAGCATCTTTCCTAACAGTCACAATCGATCTACGAAGAAGATTAATGACATGTCGATGTCAGTAAGAGATGAAAAGATATCTAGTGAAAAAGTCGATCTCAGTATGAGAGTCGTGATTACAAGTGATTGAAGAATTTGCAATTCATTAATCGCGTCGATATACTGAAACGTCTTCATCACATTGACAGTGTCATCAAGTAATTGATGAAAAGATATCAGATAGAATAGTTGACCTCAGTCTAAGAGTTGTGACTACAGTGCTTGAAGAAGTAGTGACTCGTCGATCACGCTGATATACTGAAGAGACTTGAGCTCATCTTCTTTACTTGACGTCAAATCATATATCTATCTACGTGAAAAATCAAGAGCGCAGAAGAATGATCAGAACGCATTCTTCTTTATTGATCAGAGTCAAATCATCTAACGATTGTGATTGCACATCTATACTAACAATTCATTTAACGTCTGCATGACACAAGTCAAATCAAGAGAAGAAAAAAATTATTCAATACAATCACATTCTATCTTCTCATCATGTGCGTCTCTCTTTCATCATATATTTCTCTGCTCAATAAATGACAATTATTGAGCGAGAAAACACAGCTATCGACTACAATCATGAGCATCACGAGTGCAAAGAAAACGTCTTCGTCTTCGAATTGAAAATTGAATCGAAACATTGTTTGTAAAGAATACTATCTATGAAGAGCAGAACAAGAACAATGTGACATAATCAAACAGCACAGACACTTTTATCAAGAGTTTGCTAGAGCGTCACGCGCTGAATAGAAGCTATAGATTCAAACATGATACATAGTCTCAAAACTCACTGTCTTGACGACGTTAAAGTCGTTGTATAGTCGACGAGCGGTTTTCTTTTCTAGAGAGTTTTGTTCGTTCGATATAGATATCATAGTTTTTCTCATGAGTTGAACTTAAATCAATGTCACAAGAATGTATGAATTCAAATCAAATCAAATCAATATTTACAATGAAAAGTCACAAAATGCAAATGACGAGCAAGTATAGAAGTATTCTCGACTCGATGCACGTTTTGATCTCGTGCACATCTCACTTTACTACTTTCATCTTTCTTCAAAAATCAATTACAAATTCAATATGACTTCAATTGAGGCAGCGCTTGCAGATCTAGCTTTGCAAAAGTCATTTAACTACACTGCAACTGCAAAGAAATTC
>JAABUS010003347.1_pt1 | contig 26345 bp, 22 predicted proteins | sample 5560161 | NCBI WGS metagenome assembly JAABUS01 (sample SAMN10711885, study PRJNA513376) | rock metagenome | isolation source: Antarctica rocks | place: Antarctica: Victoria Land, Trio Nunatak nord | collected 2016-01-04
CGCAGACCCAGGGCAACCCGCTGGCTGCCGGCCTGATCGCGTTCGGTGCCGGTGCATTGCTCGGCGGCCTTCTGCCGGCCTCGGCCAAGGAGGCGCAGGCTGCCGAGAAGGTCAAGGACGCCGCTGCTCCGGTCGTCCAGCAGCTCGGTGAGGCTGCCAAGGAGACCGCAGAATCGCTCAAGGAGCCGGCGCAGCAGGCCGTCGAATCGGTGAAGTCCACGGCCACCGATGCTGCGACGACGGTCAAGGACGAAGGCACTTCCGCGGCGCAGGACGTCAAGGCGCAGGCCCAGAACTCGGCCGAGCAGGTACAGAACCAGCGGAGTTGACCGCACCTCGCAGCACAGCGCGCCCGTGCCGCAGCGTGGCGGCGCGGGCGCGTTGCGCGAGGTGTACGCCGTACGCGCAATTCATTGCGCCGTACCCGTAGGCACGCCGTACCGGTAACACCTTGCGAGGAGAAGACTGATGCCGAACGAGCAGCGAGATACTCCTGCCGCGAAGTCGGACAACGGATCACCGCCAGGATCGCGGGCCGATCGACCGACCGAGATTCCGGCCAAGGGCTGGCGGCAGGTGCTGACCCGCGGCTGGAAGGAGGCTCAGTCCGATCAGGTCCCACTGCTGGCCGGCGGGGTGGCCTTCTTCGGGTTCCTGGCACTGTTCCCGGGGCTGATCGCCACGGTCCTGATCTACGGACTGGTGGTGGACCCGGCGACCGTGCAGGAGCAAGTCGCATCGCTGGGCACCGCTCTGCCCTCGCAGGCGCGGGATCTGCTGACCGAGCAATTGCAGACCCTGACTTCCACCTCGTCCTCCGCCCTAGGCATCGGCGTGGTGATCTCAGTCGTGCTCGCACTCTGGAGTGCCTCCGGCGGGATCGGCAACCTGATCACAGCCGTCAACACCGCCTACGACGAGGAGGAGGACCGCGGCTTCATCAAGCGAAAGTTGTTGGCGCTCGGGCTGACTCTCGCCGCCATCATCTTCCTGCTGGTGGTCATCACCCTGGTCGCGGTCGCTCCCGCGGTCCTTGATTCGGTGGTCAGCAGCGGCCCGATCCGCTGGGCGCTCGAGGCCGTACGGTGGGCGCTGCTCCTGGTTCTGATCATGGCCGCCTTGGCAGTCCTCTACCGGACCTCACCGGCTCGGGACGCGCCGAAGATGCGCTGGGTCTCGGTCGGCGCCGGCGTGGCAACAGTGTTGTGGATCGCGGCCTCGGTCGGATTTTCGATCTATGTGGACAACTTCTCCTCGTACGGCAAGACCTACGGCGCTCTGGCCGGTGTGGTCGTCCTCCTGCTCTGGCTGTGGATCAGCGCGTACGCCGTACTGCTCGGTGCTGAGATCAACGCCGAATCCGAGCAGCAGACGATCCGGGACAGCACCAAGGGGCCCGAGCGTCCGTTGGGTCAGCGTGACGCAGTGAAGGCCGACTCCATCCCCACCGACGTATCCGCTCCCGGTGAGCGAGAAAGGGAGCACTCCACATGATCACCATCGAGCGACAGGTCGTCACGGCTACTCCATTCGACAGGGTGACCGCCTACCTGAGCGACTTCGCCAACACCGCCGACTGGGATCCGCACACCGAGGAGTGCCAGCGCCTGGACGGCGGACCCCTGCAGGCCGGAGCGCGCTATCGCAACGTCCAGAAGGTGGCCGGCAAGTCCTCTGAGCTCAACTACGAGCTCGTCGACTACCGCCCAGACGAGCAGGTCAAGCTCGTTGGCGAGGGGAAGAACTTCAAGGCGACCGACACGCTGATCTTCGACGAGGTCGCGGACGGCGGGGCCAAAGTAACCTACCGGGCCGAATTCGACTTCTCCGGTCCGTCCCAACTCGCCGAGCCGGCGCTCAAGCTGCTGTTGAGCAAGGTCGCCGACGACGGCGCCGAAGGCATGCAGCGCGCTCTCGACCAGCTCTGATCGGCTAGGGCGTAGGCAGGAGCGCTTGTCCACGGGCCAGCCCCGACCCCGACTCGCCCCTGCCCGGACACGTCGGGCGGACCGGCCCACCCCGAGCATCACCATCCTGGGCTTGCCGATTCCAGCCTTGCCGATCCCGGGCCCCGCGACCCGGAGTTTTCCGGACGGGCCCGGTCGCCGTGCACCTGTTCAGCATGCTCGGAGCGGTGTGGGGCGAAGCCCGATTGCGGCACAGGCTCACACCATCTCTTGCTGGGAAGCGGCCCGGCCGCATCGCTTTGGCCGCCTCAGGGGCCTCAGTCCGTACCGGTCGAACTGGATCGACGGCTGGCGGGACCTCAGAAGGGGTGTGGCTCGTCGTCCCGCTTGCGGCGGCCGTGGTGGTCGGCTTAGACGGTATGTAGGTAGGGCCGCTCCCGCTGTGTGCTCGTGGCGGCGTCGTCGCCGCGGATGGACAGCGGTCGAAAGCGGCCGGGGCCGGTGCGCGACCGCAACTCGACCAGGAGAGCGTGGAGCCGGGCCGGGACCTCACGTGCAAGTTGTCGTGGGTTGCCGGTCGGGCGCAGCCTGGCCGGCAGTGCCGCCCCGCCGACCTCGGATCAGTCGGAACCTGTCTGGCGATTTACGTCAAAACCGCCACGGCAGCGGCTCCCGCGAGACGGCCCGAAGCCACATTTCTGGCGGTTTACGTCAAAACCGCCAGACGGATGCCCGACGACGAGGGGCTCGATTGGTTTAGGTGGCCGCGGAGGCGGCGAGGTCGAATTGGTCGGGCCGCTTCGGGACAACGTCGGCGAGCAGACGATCCCAGTCACCGAGGAACCGGCCGAGGCCGTAGCGCGACAAGGCGACCTCGCGACCGGCCGTACCGATGCGCCGCGCCTCGGACTGCGAGTCGAGGAAGCGACTGGCTGCCTCGGCCAGTGCTTCGGGTCGGGTGCTGATCACCCCGGCGCCGGGCGGGATAGCGGTGACCGCCTCCGTCGTAGCCAGTGCGACCACCGGCATGCCGAGGTACATGGCTTCCAGCAGGGACAGTCCGAGCGAGGTCCAGCGGGTCAGGTGCACGTACAGCCGGCGCCGCGGTAATGCCGCGTGCATCTCGTGCTGCGGGAGGTCCTCGAAGGTCCGCATCCGCTCCTCGGGCAAGCCGAGATGTTCGGCCAAGCCGCCGACTCCCATGCCGAACACATCGAGCGGGACGGCCTCGGACAGCGCCGCCAGGAGGTCCGTACCGACGGCGCGGGCGCGGCGGATCGGGTCGTTGATGACCACAGCCGCTCGTGGTATGTCGCCGAGATACCGGTGTCCGGGGTCGATGATCCCGTGCTCGATGACTGCGGTCCGCGCGGATCCACAGTCCCAGAAGAGCCGGTTGAAAGCAGTGACGTGCGCGATCGGGATGCGGTCCTGATCGCCGTACGGGTGCCGGGTCGTCGGTACGTCGCCCCCCGGCGTGTTGTGCTCCAGGTAGATCGCCGGTACGTCGACGCCCGGGCGCCGGCCCAGCCAGCGCTCCACCAACTCCGCCTCGTGCGGCCGCTGCAGGATGACGACATCGATCTCCTGGGTTCCCAGTTGGTCGGGATCCACCTCGGTGACGTTGGCCGGCCAGTCCCAGGTGGCCGCGCGGCCTCGACCGTCCGGCCCACGCTCGGCGTCGACCGGCAGGACGTAGTCGTGGCCGCCCTGGACGAACGAGGTCGTCCACGAACCGTGGACGTGCCACAACAGAATGCGCCGGCTCATGCCGCACCGGTTCCCCGGTGGCGCACCTTTCATGCGCAACCCACGTTTCCGGGCGGGCAGCGGTTGTACGGCGGAGAAGCGTTTCTACGTCGCTGAAGCGGGAACTGATGCAGTGTCCCGCTCCACTCAGCAGAGAGAGGCAGGCATGCAGATCCTCGGCGTCAACGCGATCTTCCACGACCCGTCTGCAGCTCTCGTGGTCGACGGGAAGATCGTTGCCGCCGCGGAGGAGGAACGGTTCAGCCGCCGCAAGCACGGCAAGCGACCGGTTCCCTTCTCGGCGTGGGAACTGCCCGAGCAAGCGGCGCGCTGGTGCCTGGCTCGCGGCGGGATCACCGCGGCAGACCTCGACGGTGTCGCGTACTCGTTCGATCCAGGCCTGTCCCAGCCAGCCGACCAGCTTGGCCTCGACGATCCCTGGGACCACCTGCGGATCGAGTACGCGCGCACGGCGCCGGGTTTCCTGGGTACGGCGCTACCCGGCCTGGACCCGAGCCGGGTCAGCTATGTCCCGCACCACGTCGCCCATGCTGCCTCAGCCGGGCTGGCCGGCCCGTACCGCGACTGCGACGTCCTCGTCCTGGACGGCCGCGGTGAAGCGAGCAGCCATCTCGCCGGGCGCTACGACGACGGCACGCTGACCCCGCTGGCCGGGCAATCCCTCCCACACTCCCTCGGGCTTGCCTACGAAGAGCTCACCGAACACCTTGGCTTCCTGCGCAGCTGCGACGAGTACAAGATCATGGCGCTGTCGTCCTACGGCAAACCGCGCTTCGCCGATCAGTTGCGCGACTTTCTCTACACCACCGGCGACGGCGGCTTCCGTACCGAGCCCGTCGATTGGGCGAGCTTCGCCCCCGCACTGTCCGGCGGGCAGGACTGGACCAGCGATCACGCCGACCTCGCCTCCAGCGTCCAGCAACGCCTCGAGGACATGCTGCTCGAGCTAGCCGGCTGGTTGCAGGCCCAGACCGGTGGGAAGTCGCTCACCCTGGCCGGGGGAGTCGCCCTCAACTGCGTCGCCAACACCCGCATTCTCGAGGAGGGCCCGTACGACGGCGTCTGGGTCCAGCCGGCAGCCGGCGATGCCGGTACGGCACTGGGCGGGGCGCTGCACCTGGCCCACGGCGGAGGCGACCTTGTCGAGCCGATGCCCGGCGCCAACCTCGGCCGGGAGTGGACCGAGGACGAGATCGCCCACTACCTGACCACGGCGGCGCTGCTTTTCGAGCGACCCGCCGACGTGGCCGACACCGTCGCCGAGTGCCTCGCTGCCGACGGCATCATCGCCTGGTTCCAGGGACGCAGTGAGTTCGGGCCGCGTGCGCTGGGCAACCGGTCGCTGCTGGCCCACCCCGGTCGGATCGGCAACCTGGAGCGGCTCAACGACGTCAAGGGTCGCGAACAGTTCCGGCCGGTGGCACCGATGTGCCGCATCGAACGGGCGAGCGAGATCTTCACCCGCGGCCCGATCCCCTCGCCGTACATGCTGTTCGTCCACGACGTCGCCGCGTCCTGGCGGGACCGGATTCCGGCCGTCGTCCACGTGGACGGCACAGCTCGGGTGCAGACGGTCGATCCGGCGACCGATCCGCTGCTCGCCCGGATGCTGGCCTGCTTCGAGCGGCGTACCGGGCTGCCGGTCGTGGTCAACACCAGCCTCAACACGGCCGGCCGGCCGATGGTCGACGATCCACGGGAGGCCCTCGAACTGTTCGGCTCGGCGCCGGTCGACCTGCTGGCGATCGGACCGTTCGTCGTACGACGTGCCGGGCTCGCGCGATGACCGAATGGGCGCCGACTCGCGGTCCGGAGCTGCCCGGGAGTGTGCTGCCGACGACCGTGGTGATTCCTACCATCGGGCGGCCGAGCTTGATCACGCTGCTCACCGCTCTGCGCGACGCCGAACGGCCACGGCCGGCTCAGCTGATCGTGGTCGACGACTCACCGGTCCCCGGCGAGATCCCCGGGCTAGCCGATGTCCTTCCCGATGACGCCATCGTGTTGCACAGCGGTGGACGAGGTCCGGCGGCTGCCCGCAACTTGGGGTGGCGCAACGCCAGGACGCCGTGGGTGAGCTTTCTCGACGACGACGTCCTTCCCGACTGCGATTGGCCGGCCAAGCTGGCGGCCGACCTAGCCGCCGCAGCGCACGACACTGCCGGTATCCAGGGACAGCTGCGGGTGCCGCTCCCGGCTGATCGGCGGCCCACCGACTGGGAGCGGTGCACTGCGGGACTGGCCACCTCGACCTGGATCACCGCGGACATGACCTATCGGCGCTCCGCTCTGTCGGCAGTCGGTGGATTCGACGAGCGCTTCACCAGGGCATACCGGGAGGACTCAGATCTCGCGCTCCGGATCGTGGCCACCGGTGCGCGGATCGTGAGGGGCAGCCGCGCGATCTCCCATCCGATACGACCGACCAGACCATGGACGAGCGTCAAGCAACAGGCCGGAAACGCCGACGACGTTCTCATGCGTCGGCTGCACGGCCGTGGGTGGCGCGAGCTGGCCGAGGCGCCGGCTGGCCGGGCGCACCGGCACGCCGCCGTGACCGTCACCGGCTTGGCCGCACTCGTGGCCGCAGCGTTGGGCCGACACAGGATGGCCGCTGGCTGTGCGCTGGCCGCCGGGTTAGGGGTTACCGAGTTCGCGCTGGCCCGGATCGCTCCTGGACCGCGCGATCGGGCCGAGGTCACCCGGATGGTTTCCACGAGCCTGCTGATCCCGCCGGCTGCGGTCTGGCATCGGCTTCGCGGGCAGTGGCAGCACCGCCGGGCCGGAGCCTGGCGCGGCCTTCCCGACCTGGTGCTCTTCGACCGGGACGGCACCCTGGTCCACGACGTCCCCTACAACGGGGACCCGGCGCTGGCCCGGGCTGTACCGGGCGCTCGGGCCGCCGTGCACAGCCTGCGCGCCTGCGGTGTCCGGGTCGGGATGGTGACCAACCAGTCCGGTGTGGGCTCCGGCCGGCTGACCGAGGACCAGGTCCACGCGGTCAACCGTCGCGTCGCTGAACTCGTCGGGCCCTTTGACGTGGTGGAGACCTGCCTTCATACCGCAGATGCCGGCTGCGGCTGTCGCAAGCCAGCTCCCGGTATGGTCGAAAGCGCCTGCAACGCACTGGATCTCCTACCTGCCCGGTGCATCGTCATCGGCGACATCGGCAGCGATGTCGATGCCGCCCGGGCCGCCGGCGCGGTTGGTGTTCTCGTACCGACTCCGGCTACCCGACCCGCGGAGGTCGAGGCGGCGCTGCTCACCGAACCCGATCTGACCAGCGCGGCGAGCCGCATCCTGGCCGGTGCCTGGTGAGCCGCCGCATCCTGTGCGTACGACTGGACAGCGCTGGCGACATGCTGCTGGCCGGGCCGGCGATCCGTGCGGTCGCCGCGCAGTCCGTCGTGACCGTCCTGGCCGGACCGCAAGGCGAGTCCGCCGCTGGCCTGCTTCCCGGGGTGAGCGATGTGCTCGTGTGGCGCTGTCCGTGGATCGATCCGCAACCGGCCCCGATCAGCCCGGCTGATATCGCCGCCCTGGTCGCCACCATCGCGGCCGAGAGGTTCGACGCGGCGCTGATCTTCACCTCCTTCCATCAGTCCCCGCTGCCGACGGCACTGGTGCTGCGGATGGCCGGCCTGGCCTGGGTCGGTGCGATCAGTACCGACTATCCCGGCTCGCTGCTGGACCTGCGCCATCAGGTTCCCGAGGACCTGCCCGAGCCGGAGCGGGCCCGCTCGCTGACCGCTGCGGCCGGCTTCGCCCAGCCGCCCGGAGATGACGGGCGGCTGCGGGTCCGTAGGCCGCTACCCGACGTCACCAATCTGTTCGGTAGTGCTTTCGGGGACGACCGGCCGTACGTCGTCCTGCATCCGGGTACGTCGGTGCCGGCCCGTGCCTGGCCGGTGGAGAAGTTCCGCCAGGCGGCGAGGTTGCTGACAACCGAGGGCTGGCCCGTTGTGCTGACCGGTTCTCCCGATGAGCGGGCCCTGACCCGGCACGTGGCCTCCGAGTCCGAAGGCGCGCCTGGGCAGATCACCGACCTCGGCGGTCGGACCGACCTGGCCGGATTGGCCGCCGTTCTCGACCGGGCCGCAGCAGTCGTCGTGGGCAACACCGGGCCGGCACACCTTGCCGCGGCCGTCGGCACCCCGGTCGTATCGCTGTTCGCCCCGACGGTTCCGGCCTGCCGTTGGCGACCATACGGCGTCGAGCATGTACTACTCGGTGATCAGCACGCGCATTGCCGGGACACCCGGGTGACGCAGTGTCCCTATGCCGGGCATCCATGCCTGAACTCGGTATCGCCGGCCGACGTCGTCGACGCCGTCACCCTGCTGGCCGGCTCCCCCCAGCGTCGACCTGTTCCACGAATCGCTGCGGAGGTGCGCTCATGAGGATCGCGATGGTGTCCGAGCACGCAAGTCCGCTGGCCTGCATCGGCGGAGTGGATTCCGGCGGGCAGAACGTGCACGTCGCCGCCCTGGCCACGCACCTGGTCCGCCGGGGCCATCAGGTGACCGTCTTCACCCGCCGGGACGACCCGGACTTAGCTCCAGTGGTCCGCACCCTGGACGGCTATGACGTCGAGCACATCTGCGCCGGCCCGCCGACCGAGATGCCCAAGGACGAGATCCTCGCCCACATCCCCGCCTTCACCCGAGCACTCGAGCAACGATGGTCGGCCGAGCGCTTCGACATCATCCACGCCCACTTCTGGATGAGCGGCCTGGCTTCCACGCTGGCCGCGCCGCCCGGGATTCCGGTGGTGCAGACCTTCCACGCGCTCGGCACGGTGAAGCAGCGCCACCAGGGCAAGCGCGACACCAGCCCACCCGAGCGCCTCGCGGTGGAGGCGCAGCTGTGCGCCCGGGTCGATCGGGTGATCGCGACGTGTTCTGATGAACTCACCGAGCTGGAAGCCATGGGCATGGCTCGTGATCGGGTGGACATCGTGCCCTGCGGGGTCGATGTGGATCTGTTCTGTCCTGGCCTGGCCGGGCCGTGGCGAGGTCAACACCTGCTCACGGTCGGACGGCTGGTGGAACGCAAGGGAGTTGCCGACGTGATCGCGGCGCTGTCCGCGCTGCCCGACCAGGTGGACCTGACGGTGGCCGGCGGCCCCGCCCGCGACGCGCTCGACGTCGACCCCGAGGTCGCGCGGTTGCGCCAGGTCGCGCTCGATTGGGGGGTGGCTGACCGGGTGCACTTCCTCGGCGCCATCCGTAGGAAGGCCATGCCGGCCGTGTTCAGCTCCTCCGACGTCGTCGTTGCCGTCCCGTGGTACGAGCCGTTCGGCATCGTGCCGTTGGAGGCCATGGCATGTGCTCGACCGGTGGTGGCCTCGGCCGTAGGCGGGATGCTGGACTCCGTCATACCCGGGATCACCGGCGAACTCGTAGCGCCCCAGGATCCGGCGATGCTGGCCAGCGCGCTGGCCCCGCTGCTGGCCGACTCCGCCCTTCGCCGGGCCCGCGGTATGTCGGGCCGGCGCTGGGTCAACCGCCGCTACCGCTGGGAACGAATCGCCGAACTGACCGAGAGCAGCTACGCGCGTACGACCGCCGACCTCAGCCTGGCGCTTCCGTCATGAGCTCACCCACACCGATCGTTCCGGTCACGTCGGTCACGTCGGTCACGTCGGTCACGTCGATCGATCCGGTCGCGCCGGTCGCGCACGAGCACCTGACGGCTCTGCGCCATGCGGTGCTGGGTTTCGACGACTGTGTCGACATCGCCCACAGGTGGGGTCAGCAGCTGGCCGCCGTACTGCCTGCCGGCGGGCGGCTGCTGGCTGCCGGAAATGGCGGCAGCGCCGCCCAGGCACAGCACCTGACGGCGGAGTTGGTCGGGCGTTACCGGGAGGATCGGGCTCCGCTGTCGGCGATCTGCCTGAGCGCTGAGACCTCGAGCCTGACGGCGATCATCAACGACTACCCACCCGACGAGCTTTTCGCCCGTCAGGTGCAGGCCCACGGCAGGCCCGGAGATGTTCTGGTGCTCATGTCGACCAGCGGCCGCAGCCCCAACCTCGTCGCGGCGGCCGTACGGGGCAGACGCGCTGGCATGCGGGTATGGGCGTTCACCGGTCCACTGCCCAATCCGCTTGCCGCCCAGGCAGATGAGGTCCTGGCCGTCGACGCGCCGCTGACCGCCACCGTCCAGGAGCTGCATCTTGTCGCCCTGCACATCGTCTGTGCAGCTCTCGACGCGACGCCGTCCGCGACCGCTGGCGAAGTCACCGGCCAGTCCGTCGCCGGGCCGTCCGGCCCTGCGCAACAGCCCAGCCCTCGTCGGAGTGGAGGTTCCCCGGTGAAGGGTCCACTCGTCGTCGTCGGTGATGCGCTTCTGGACATCGACCTGGTCGGCCGGGCCGATCGGCTGTGCCCGGACGCTGCGGCTCCGGTCGTCGAGGATGTGGTCGAACTGGCCCGACCGGGTGGCGCGGCCCTGGCTGCGCTGCTCGCGGCAGCCGACTGTCGCGACGTGGTGCTGGTGACGCCGCTGGCTGACGACGAGGCAGGCGATCGGCTGCGTGGTCTGCTCGAGGGCCGGGTCGCGGTCGTCTCGTTGTCCGGCGGTGGGCCGACTGCGGTCAAGCGCCGGATCCTGGCATCCGGGCAGGCGCTGGCCAGGCTCGACAGTGGTGGCTCCGGTGCGGGATCCGGGCTCGACTGCCAGATCGGCCCCCTGCCGCCGGATCTCGAAAGCCTGTTCCAAGGGGCCAGCGCGGTGCTGGTGTCCGATTACGGACGTGGTGTGACCGCCGTCCCCCAGCTCCGCGAGCTACTCGACCGCGCCGGACAGCACTGCCCGCTGGTCTGGGATCCGCACCCTCGCGGTGCTGCGCCGGTGCCCAGTGCCCGGCTGGTCACGCCCAACCGATCCGAGGCCGCCGCGCTGGCCGGCCGGTTGGACGGCGGGTCCGAGCACCTCAGCTCAGCTGCCATGTCGGCCCCGCCGGCCAGATCCGTGGTCGCGGTCGCCGCCGGACATGCGGACACCTTGATGCGAGCATGGGGGGTCAGCGCAGTGGCCGTCACCTTGGGCGAGGCAGGTGCGCTGCTGTCCTACGGCTGCGGTGCACCCGCCCTCGTCCCGGCTCCCCCGCTCGGGACGGTCGACACCTGCGGGGCAGGTGACCGCTTTGCGGCTGCCGCGGCCACGGCCCTGGGAAACGGTGCATTGACTGCCGAGGCGGTCCAGTATGCCGTCGGAGCGGCCTCACGCTTCCTGGCATCCGGCGGCGTGCGGCGTATTCCTGATCCCTTGCAGGCCGACAACTCTCGGAGGGCCGTTCAAGCAGCGGACACCGAGCTGGTCGGCTCGGCAGCCACCGGCGTCACGGTGTGTGAAGCGGTCCGCGGCCGTGGCGGCGTCGTCGTGGCCACCGGCGGCTGCTTCGACCTGCTGCACACCGGGCACATCGCGACGCTGCGCGATGCCCGCCAGATGGGCGACTGCTTGATCGTGTGCCTGAACTCCGATGACTCCGTACGGCGACAGAAGGGTCCACAGCGTCCGCTGGTCTCCGAACGGGACCGGGCACAGGTCCTGCTGGCCCTGGAGTGTGTGGACAGCGTCGTCATCTTCGACGAGGACACTCCCGCGGAAATCCTGCGCCAGCTTCAGCCCGACCTGTGGGTGAAGGGCGGCGACTACGTAGGCACCGATCTGCCGGAGGCCGCCGTACTGGCCCGCTGGGGAGGTCAGGCTGTCGTCCTGCCCTACCTGCCCGGCCGATCCACCTCCCGCCTCGTACACAGCGCAGCTGCAAGCGGATCCAGTCCGCAAAACCTGGCGGTTTACGTCAAAACCGCCAGATCGAACAGCCAAGCGTAGGGAGAGCCATGAGCATAGGAACCGTTCTGGTCACCGGGGGAGCCTCCGGGCTGGGTGCTGCAGTCGTCACTGCGGTCACCGAAGCCGGCGGACGGCCGGTGGTCTTGGACCGGGTGGCAGCGGAGGCAGACGTCGAGCACGCCATCGTCGACCTCGTCGACCGCCGCGCCGCCGAGCAAGCAGTACGCGATCTGGCCGAGCGCCTGGGCGGGATCGACGCGGTCGTGACCTGCGCCGGCATCGATTCCTGTGGTCGGCTCGAGGACGTGCCGGCCGATGAATGGGACCGGGTCGTGAAGGTCAACCTGCTCGGTACGGTCGCGGTGATCCGGGCCGCACTCCCGAGCCTACGGGCCCGCGGCGGTCGGGTGGTCACGATCGCGTCCACCCTGGGTCTGCGCGCGCTGAGCGACGCGACGGCCTACTGCGCCTCGAAGTTCGCCATCGTCGGCTTCACCCGGGCCCTGGCTGCCGAGACCGCCGGCCAGATCGGCGTGACGATGCTGGTCCCCGGGGGCATGCAGACGCCCTTCTTCGACGGCCGCGATGAGCAGTACAAGCCACCGCCGGATGCCAAGCTCAACCGGCCCAGCGATGTCGCTGCGGCCATCGTTTTCGCGCTGAGCCAGCCGGCTGGTTGTGAGATCCGCGAACTGGTGATCACCCCGTCCGTCGAGGGCTCCTGGCCCTGATCGGCACAGTGCCCGACCCGGCGGAGTCCTACCCGGCGGGCCGGCCGCGGTTGCTGATCCTGCGGGCACTGGGGCTTGGTGACCTGCTCACTGCCGTGCCGGCACTGCGGGCCATCCGTGCGGCTGCGCCTGATCATCAGATCGTGCTGGCCACCCAGCCCCAATGGGAACCGCTGATCCGGCTAGCGGACGCGGTCGATGCCATACACCCGGCCTCGGGCTTGGATCCGCTGACCTGGACCGGGCCTCCTCCGGACGTGGCCGTGAACCTGCACGGCAGCGGCCCGCAGAGCCATCGCCTGCTGGCGGCTCTACGGCCGGCGCAGCTATTGGCCTTCGGCAGCGTGCACGCTGAGCACGAGGGCCCGGACTGGCGCACCGACGAACACGAAGTGCATCGCTGGTGCCGGCTGGTACGCGAGGCGTGGCCCTTTCCCGCGGATCCAGCCGACCTCCGGCTGCGGCTCCCGCCCCAGGTGCCTATCGCGAGCGGGTCCAATGTTGTGGTGCTGCATCCGGGCGCTGCTTATCCCGCCCGGCAGTGGCCCGCGCCGCGGTTCGCCGCGGTCGCGCGGTGGGCCCGGTCGCGCGGGTTCGACGTCCGGCTCACCGGATCGGCGCAGGAGCGTGACCTGGCCGCGTCGGTTGCCGCGCAGGCGGGACTAGGCGAGGAGGCGGTCTTGGCCGGAAGGACGTCAGTCGTGGGCCTGGCCACCCTGATCAGTCATGCCCGACTGGTGGTCAGCGGCGACACCGGGATCGCCCACCTCGCGTTCGCCTACGGCACCCCTTCGGTCACGATGTACGGGCCGATCTCACCGGCATTGTGGGGTCCGCCGGCCAGCGCCAGGCACATCGCGCTGTGGGCTGGCGTTGCCTCGAATCAGCCTTTCGCCGATACCGTTGATGCGGCGCTGCTGTCCCTCGACTCGAAGGCCGTGGTGGAGGCTGCCGAGAAGCTGCTCGCGTACGGCGACCCCTACGCGCAGGACGGCGCCTCCTACACCAACCGCGTCACCGCATAGGCCTGCACGGACCCGCCATCAGTCGGCACAGAGCTGATCCCGGAGCCGACCCAGAACCGAGGTGAGCAGCCGGGACACCTGCATCTGGCTCACCCCGATCCGGTCCCCGATCTCTTTCTGGGTACAGCCGTCCACAAAACGCAGGCGGAGGATAAGCCGGTCGCGGGAATCCAAGTTGGCCAGCAGCGGAGTCAGCGACTCGTAGTTCTCGACCCGCTCGTAGGCGCCATCGGTCGTGCCGATCAGTTCCCCAACGGGCACGTTCGCGTCCTCGCGCGCCGGCGCATCCAGCGACGCCGGCCGGAAGCAGCCACGAGCACCGTGCACCTCGTCGAGCTCCGGTCCGCTGAGCCCGAGCTGCAGAGCGGTTTCGGCCACAGTCGGAAATCTATGCAACTCCTGCACCATGTCGTTCTCGGTGGTGATGACCTCGCTGCGCAGTTCCTGGATCCGACGGGGGGGCCGTACCATCCAGCCGTTGTCCCGGAAGTAGCGGCGGATCTCACCCCGGATCGTCGGCACGGCGTAGGCCAGAAACCCCGAGTTGCGGTCGGGCTGGTAACGCCGTACCGCCTTGACCAGGCCCATCTCGGCGACCTGACGTAGATCGTCGGAATCCACTCCGCGCTGGTTGTAGCGGGAGGCGATGCTGGCTGCCACCCGGCGGTTGAGCAGGATCACCTGGGCCTGGAGCTGCTCACGTTCGTCGGCTGGGCAGGGCGGAGAGGCTTGGGCCAACAGCTGATGGCTGCGGCGGGCGATCGAGTCGTGATCCTTCACTCGGCTCGCTGAAACAGAGTCCGCAGATGCGGCGTCCCGAGACGATGGGCTTGGAGAAACAGCGGCTGGGAAGGTGGTGTCCGCAGAGGTGGTGACTACACAGGTGGTGTCTCGGGAAGCGATGTGCCGGTCTTCACTGGTGGCCAACTGCACGGCGACTCCTGGGGGGACAAGCATCGTGGCGCCGCTGCTGGGACCAACTCGTTTGAGTTCACCACAGATCCGCCTACTTTGGTAACGCACGACCGGTTCGTTCCGGGTTGCATAAGATTCGGTCACCAGACTGCTCCCGTCGGGTCACTCCAGACGGTGATGGCGCAGCCGTCCGGGTACGATTACCCGGTTAGCTTACGCCGTATGTTTACTGCGTACACCATCTCTGCGCACATAACTCTGCGTACATCCACGATGTCGATCTGTGCGGGCGCACGCTCATCATCACCAGTCAGTGAGCCGTCTGCCGTCGGCGAGCTGGGGGATGGCGTGAGCGATCGGTCCGGTGAGCAGCCGTCCTCCGGTCTGGCCGACGACGTGTCCAGCAGCTCGAAGCACAACGGCAGCGAGTGGAACTTCTGCAGTTGGACACCGCGATTCCAGCGGAGGCGCTCGAAGAGAGCGTGCTCGAGATCCAGGTCGCCCACGAGGAACTCCGGGTCACATAGGAGGAGCTGCGGGTCCAGCGGAAGGCGATCGAGGGCCTCCTCGATCAACAGCGTAATCACGGCGTCTGGCGCGAACGTGTCTCCGCGCTGCTGCCCGTACCGGTGTTCGTGACTGACGGCTGCGGCACGGTGCTCGACGCCAACAGCGTCGCCGACGCGATACTCGGGGTCACCGAGCCAGGACTTTGCGCAAACCGCTGGCCTCCTTCGTCTCCGAGCCCGACCGGAACCAGTTGAGCCAGCCCTGGCCGGGTTCAACGATCCCGGACCGGCCAACAGCGATAACCGCTACCGCTGGGTTGCCGTACCGACCAAGCAACTTGATCCCGGCGCAACTGTCGAGCGCTCCGAGAGCAGCCCGGCCGTCTTCGCCAATCTGTGCCGGCTGCCGATCGAGGACGACAATCCGCGGCAGCTGCTGTCCCGAGTGGCCACCCTTGGAGTCAGCGCGATCCCACATGCATCCGGGCTGAGCGTGTCCCTCGGTCCACCGCGGGAGCCGGAGGCGGTGGCCACCGAATCGGAGTTCGCCCAAGCGGGTGGACGGAGCGCAATGCGAAGCCGAGGAGGGACCGTGCATCGAAGCCTACGAGAAGGGGGTGATGACGGTCTCGCAGGACATCTCCCGTGATCGACGCTGGCCGGTCCTTGCCGGCAAGGCCTCAGCGGCCGGGCTCGGCAGCGTGCTGGCCGTTCCCCTGCAGCGGGGAGCCGAGACCATCGGAGTGCTCAATCTGTACGCGCCGAGCTCGGACTCGTTTGACTCCCATGACATCCGCATCGCCGGTCTGTTCGGCGAAGCTGCCGCTGCGGTCGTCGAGGACGTGCGCGAACGCGACGGTCTGCGCCAGCTCGGGCGGCAACTGGAGGAAGCCCTTGCCTCGCGCGCCGAGATCGATCAGGCCAAGGGCATCATCATGGCCTGCCACGGGTGCTCGGCCGACGAGGCTTTCGCCCGGCTGGTAGCGGTCAGCCGTAACACCAACCAAGCTCAGCGAGCCTCAGCTGGAGATGGCCTGGACGAGGTCGCCGGTCATCTCGTCCGGGAGATTCCGGGCGACGTCTGCCTGGCTGACGATGCCGATGAGCTCGTGCCCGTCGATCACCGGAAGGCGGCGCACCTGGTGCTGCGACATCGTCCGCAGCGTCTCCTCGATCGAATCGTCCGCGCCGATGGTGACCGGCTTGCCCTCGGCGTACTCCGATGCCTTCACCGAACCCGGGTCGCCGCCATCGGCGATGCACTTCACGACGATGTCACGGTCGGACAGCATGCCCTTGAGCCGGTTGTCCTCGCCGCAAATCGGTAGGGCGCCGACGTCCAGATCGCGCATCATGCGGGCCGCGTCTGCGAGCGTCTCGTTCTCTCCGACGCACTCGACGCCACCGGTCATGATCTCGCGTGCTGTGCTCATGCTGACTCCTCACGTTGCCGACGGCTTGGCGTACTGCGGTCTGGATACCCGCTCGGCAGGGTGTGAAACCGATGCGGATCACCCCGGAAGGCATCCCCCCGATCCGAGCCCGGTGATCTTGACCTTATTGCGGTTTCGGGCCGCTCCACGCGGCGTGTCGCCACCACAAGGTCAAGATCACGGGGGAAATGGCTGCGATCAGGCTGCGATCACTGCGAACTGGCTGTGGCTGTGGCGGATAGCCTGCCGCGAGTGAGCGATGACTTTGCGCGGGTGAGCGCTGTCCAGCAGAGCGGAGACGGGCACTACGAGGGGTCCGTCGAGGATGGCTGGGACATCGGCGGCGTACCCAACGGCGGGTACGTCCTTGCCATCGCCGCCCGGGCGATGGCCGACGCCGCCGAGCGTCCGCCGCTGGCGGTGACCGCGCACTACCTGGCCCCCGCCCAGGCCGGCCCGTGCTCGGTGTTCGTCGAACCGGTACGGGTGGGTCGGCGGACGGCCACACTGACCGGGAGGTTCGAGCAGGACGGCCGCGAGATGTTCCGGGTACTCGGCACGTTTGGGGAGTCCTCGGGTGCCGACCCGCAGCTGATCGACGGAGCGCCCCCTGAACTCCCGCCGTACGAGGACTGCATCGCCGTACCGTCGAGCTCGCCACCTTGGCCGGCGATCTATGACCGGCTGGCCGTGCGTTGGCGGCCGGGTGACGACGGATTCATGCGCGGCCAGCCGACCGACCGGGCAGAGGTGGCCGGCTGGTTCGCCTTCGCCGATGGCGCCCCCCAACCGCCGGCCAGCGTTGCGGGTTCCGAGCCGTACAGGACCGCCGGTTCCGAGCAGAGTCCGAGCGCTGCGCGCGTCGATGCGATCGGTCTCCTGCTGGTGGCCGACGCCTTCGCCCCTCCGGTGTTCAACATCGGTCTCGGTCCCGGCTGGGTGCCGACCCTGGAATTGACCGTGCACATCCGCGCGGTCCCGGCGCCGGGACCGTTGCGCTGTGTCTTCCGTACGCACTACGTGCAGGGCGGCCTGCTCTCCGAGGACGGCGAGATGTGGGACGAGGCAGGCGTTCTCGTCGCCCAGTCCCGTCAGCTTGCCCTGACCCCCAGGACCTGACCGGTGAGCGATAAGTGGTGGCAGTCGGCGGTGGTCTATCAGATCTATCCACGCAGTTTTGCCGACTCCGACGGCGACGGGATCGGTGACCTCCGAGGCATCCTGAGCAAACTGGACTACCTGGCCGAGCTCGGAGTCGACGTCATCTGGCTCTCGCCGGTATACCCCTCGCCGCAGGACGACAACGGCTATGACATCACCGACTACCAGGACGTCGATCCGCTCTTCGGCACGCTGGCCGACCTCGATCGGTTGGTCGTCGAGGTGCATCGCCGCCGGATGCGGATCATCCTCGACCTGGTCGTCAACCACACCTCGATCGAACACACCTGGTTCGCCGAATCCCGCTCGTCCACCGACCACCCCAAACGCGACTGGTACTGGTGGCGGCCACCGCGCGCCGGCATGGCGGCCGGCGAACCGGGCGCCGAGCCGACCAACTGGAGTTCGGCGTTCTCCGGACCGGCGTGGACCCTCGACCCGACCACCGGCGAGTACTACCTGCACCTGTTCTCCCACACCCAGCCGGACCTCAACTGGGAGAACGACGAGGTACGCGGCGCCGTCTACGCGATGATGCGCTGGTGGCTGGACCGCGGTGTCGACGGCTTCCGGATGGACGTCATCAATCTCATCTCCAAGGATCCCAGCCTCCCGGACGGACCGGTCACCGCTGGCCGGCTGCTGGGTGATACCTCCGAAGCGGTGGTCTCGGGCCCGCGGATCCACGAGTTCCTGCAGGAGATGCACCGGGAGGTCGTGGCCGGCCGCCCGGAGCCGCTGCTCATGGTGGGCGAGATGCCCGGCGTGACGGTGCAGGACGCGAGGTTGTTCACCGATCCCGATCGCGGCGAGGTGGACATGGTCTTCCAGTTCGACCACGTCTCGATGGGTCCGTACAAGTGGAACAACCAGTCTCCACGGTTAACCGACCTCAAGGCCTCGCTCGGCCGGTGGCAAACCGGGCTGGCCGAAACCGGTTGGAACAGCCTGTATCTCAGCAACCATGACCAGCCCCGCGTGGTGTCGCGCTTCGGTGACGACAGCGACTACCGCGTCGAGTCGGCCACCGCTCTGGCGACGGTCCTGCATCTGCACCGCGGGACCCCGTACGTCTACCAGGGCGACGAGCTCGGCATGACGAATGCGACGTTCGACAACATCGACGACTACCGCGACATCGAGTCGCTCAACCATTTCGCCTATGCGACGGGGACCGTCGGCGAGTCGCCAGAGGATGTCCTGACCATCATGCGACTGGTCAGTCGGGACAACGCGCGGACGCCGATGCAGTGGGACGATTCGCCCAACGCCGGTTTCAGTGCTGGTGAGCCGTGGATCCCGGTCAACCCCAACTACGTCGAGATCAATGCGGCGGCGGCGCGGGCCCACCCAGACTCGGTGTGGCACCACTATCGAAAGCTGATCGAGCTCAGGCACACCGAGCCGGCCGTCGCGCTCGGCGACTTCACGATGCTGCTGCCCGCCGACGAGCGGGTGTATGCCTTCACCCGGCGCCTGGCCGAGGTCGAGCTGCTCGTGCTGGGCAACCTCTCGGGCGACTCTGTCACCGCCGATATCCCGGACGCCGACGCCTGGGCCGGATCTGAGCTGATTTCCGTGAACTACCCGCGAGCGGCCAGGCGGAGCCCAACAACGCACATGGGCGGGGTAAGACAGCCGGCGCCGGGCCCGATCGCCCTGACCCTGCGACCATGGGAGGCCCGGATCTACCGGCGCAGCAGGCCACCCACTCTCGCGTGAGAAACCTCGCTTTGATCATGAGCGCCCTGGGTGCACCCCGACGTGACCCCTGGCGCTCACGATCTTGCTGTTGGTCGGCCGATGATCGGGGCAGGATGGTCGGGTGAGTGTCGGCGATCTCGTACGGGATGCGATCGAGGAGCTGTACGCGCTCGACCCGGACGAGTTCACCGAGCGGCGTACCACCCTTGCGGCCCGAGCGCGTACGACCGACAAGGCCGCGGCCAAGGAAATCGCCGCGCTGCGCAAGCCGACGCGTTCGGCGTACGCGCTCAACCAGCTGGTCCGATCCGACCCGGAAGCAGCGACCCGCCTGGCCGAGCTCGGCGACAACTTGCGGGCGGCCCAGGAGTCCCTGGACGGCGCCCGGATGCGGGAGCTGTCGACGCTGCGCCGTGGGATGGTCGAGGAGCTGGCCGACCAGGCGTTCGCGGCCACCGGTCAACGATCGCCGCCGCCCGCCCTGCGGGACGAAGTGGTGTCCACGCTGAACGCAGCCGTCGCGGACGACGGCGTAGTCGAGCAGCTCGGCTCGGCAACGCTGGTCAAGGCCGCCCGCTGGGACGGATTCGGATTCGCCTCACCGCCTGAGCTCAGTGTCATCCGGTCATCCGCCCCGCGCCGACCACGCGACGCTCCGGCCGCGGGCAAGCCGAAGGCGAGGATCGGCACCTCGGAGCCGACCGTGATCAAAGGCCGCAAGTCGACCAAACCGCCGACCAGGGCCGAGCAGCAGGCCCAGAAGCGAGCGGCGGATGCGGCAGCAAGGGCGCAGGCGAAGGCCGAGGGGCAGCAACGACGCCAAGTCCTGGCCGACGCGCAACGGGCGATCAAGGACGCCGGCTCGGCGCTGGCGAAGGCCATCACGGCCGAGGAAGACCAGCAGACCCGGGTACGGCTGCTGCATGAGCAGCTCACCGACGCCCGCCGGCGCCTGGACGAGATGCGGATCGACGTTCGGCGCGCCGAGAACCGCGAGCGGAAGGCACAGCAGGCGCTGGATCGCCTGCAGAAGTGATCCGGCCGGCCGGTCGCCATCCGTGCCGTTCCGCGGGTCAGATCAGCATATTTCTCCAGTTGCCTCTTGACCCCGTACCGTCGGAACGGCAATCTGTCGTTACTGTTTCGTGATGGCTTGAACGCGGACAGTAAGCGGGGGCCAACTTCAGCGCAGACGGGGCACCTGCCCCGGAGATCATTTTGTACGCCTGGCCGGTCGAGCCAGGGACCCGCCCCCGGCGCTCATCAGTGCACCGTTGACGCAGGACCGCCCGCTCGACGATCCACGATCGGAACAGCCGGCGAGGATCTCCCCCGGCGTCGAGGACTCTTGGTTGCTCTGATTGTGCTTGTCGAGCGATCAGATGGCGATGACGTGGACGAGCTCTTCTAGTCCTGCGAAGTCATCGGCGTTGCGCGTGAAGAGATCGAGACCGTTGGCGTGTGCGGTAGCTGCGATGAGCAGGTCCGCGAATCGGCTGTGCGGCTTGCGTCCTTCCTGGACGACCGCGGCGACTACGAGTCCGTAGCTGCGTACGGCCGTGGCATCGAACTGGAGCGGCTCCAACTTCGCCTCGACTTCCTGCAGCCGAGCCTGCCGTTTCGCGGCTTCGGCAGGAGTCGCGGCCAGGTGTGGTCCGGCCGTCAGCTCGGCTGCGGTGATTGCCGAGATCGCCATCTGGTCCGGCAACGCCGCGACGACGATCGGGTCGTGCCAGTCGACGACGACCGAGGTATCGAGCAGCCCGGTCGTCACGTCACAGTCCCTGGTCGATTACCTGGTCGAGGTCGGCTCGAAATTGGTGTCTGTCGATCCGCACATCGGCTGCCGCCAGCGCCGCGACCTCATCGCGGGAGATGAAGGCGCGGCGGCCAGCGCGGAGCGGTCGGAGCTCGGCGACTGGTTCGCCGTTACGCGTGACAACGAAGGATTCGCCAGCTGCGACGGCCTCGATCACCTTCGCGTTCTCGTTGCGCAACTCGCGCTGCGCGATGATCTTGGCCATGGTCGATTGTAGCACGTTATGCTACAGTCTGCGACGGTGTGGATCGCCGGCGCTTCCCGGCGAAGGAGACCACGGCCTGTGGAGCCGGGAACTCATCACCGAGGGGGACAGCGATGAGGAGCTGGTGAGGATGACGAGTCGCTGGGTCGCTCGGGTCATCGCGACATAGCGGTCGACCGCTCCTTCGATGCCTTTGCCGAACGCCTCGGGGTTGATGAGAACGACCAGGTCGAACTCGAGCCCCTTCGACAGCTCCGGGGTCAGCGACCGGACGCGTGGCCGGTCTCGAAACACGGCCCGGTAGGTGCCGTCTTTGATGTCATGGGTGGCGATGACGCAGGCGATCCCGTCGGCATGCTCGGCGAGCCAGGTGTCGAGGATCGAGCCCAGTTCCGAAGCAGATCCGTGTACGACGGGCAGGCCGGTGCTGCGGATGGACGTCGGCACGTTGGCGTCGGGGAGCACGGCCCGGATGACCGGCTCGGCTTGCGCCATGACCGCTTCCGGCGTCCGGTAGTTGATGGTCAGGGTGGCCACCCTGATCCGGTCGAGCCCGATCCGCTCGAGCCGTTCCTGCCACGACTCCGTGAACCCGTGCCGGGCCTGGGCCCGGTCCCCGAGGATGGTGAAGCTCTGGGACGGGCAACGGAGCAGCAACATCTGCCACTCTGCGTCGGTTAGCTCCTGAGCCTCGTCCACAACGATGTGCGCGAACGGGCCAGCGAGTGAGTTCGGGTCCGCCGTGGGCAGTGCGGTCTCCTCGACCAGGACGTTCTGGAGGTCCTGTCCGCGCAGCATCGACATCACGAGCAGCTCGGAGTCGTCGGCCGCGATCAGGTCGTCGATCACCCTGGTCATTTGCTCGCGGTCGGCTGCGGCGGCGACCTCCTGCCGACGCCGACGTCGAGACGCCTCCGGGTCCCCGAGCCGCTGTCGTACCGCGTCAAGCAGCGGCAGGTCGGACACCGTCCAGGCCCGGACGGCCGCGCGCTGCAGCTTCCGGACGTCGTCGGGGTTTAGCCAGGGAGCGCACTTGCCCAGGTAGGCGGGCACCGACCACAGGTCTCCAACGAGGTCAGTCGCTTCGAGCAGCGGCCACGCGTTGTTCAACGTCGTGAGCAGCTCATGGTTGCCCAGCAGCGACTTTCGGAGCAGGTCAGCCGAGGCGTCACCCTCGTACTTGTCCAGCAGGATCGTGAGCAGCTCCGCCCAGATCCGGTCGCGTGCCTCGTTGTGCGGCGTACCCGGATCTGGTGCATCGAAGGCCTCGGCCCAGTCGTCGGCGCTCAGCCAGATGTCGGACCAGTCGGTTGTGACCATCAGCCCCTTGGTGGGCGGCTCCTCGTAGAACCTCACGGCCGTCTCGATCGCCGTCACCATGTCCACGGACGACTTCAGGCGGGCGACGTCCAGGTCGGTCTCGATTGCTGCTGTGGCTCCCTCGGCGACGAGGTTCCGCAGAGTGGCAGTCTGTACGCCCTCCTCGCCGAGGCTGGGCAGGACGTCGGCGACGTAGGCCAGGTAGGGCTGGTGCGGCCCGACGAACAGCACGCCGCCCCGGCGGTGACCGAGGCGGGGGTCGGAGTAGAGGAGGTAGGCGGAGCGGTGCAAGGCGACGACGGTCTTCCCCGTACCCGGACCGCCGTCGACGACGAGAGCGCCGTCGGATCCCGCGCGGATGATCGCGTCCTGGTCGGCCTGGATGGTGCCGAGCACATCCCGCATCCGGGCCGACCGGAAGCTGGCCAGGCTGGCGATGAATGCGGACTGGTCGTCGAGCGTCCGACGGTCAAACCCGACTAGCCGATCAGTGCTGAACACCTCGTCCCAGTAGTCGCTGATCCGGCCGCGGGTCCAGCGATACCTGCGGCGGCTGGCCAGACCCATCGGATTGGCGTGGGTCGCTCCGAAGAACGGCTCAGCCGCGGGAGAGCGCCAGTCGAGCAGCAGCCGCCGACCCGCGCTGTCGGTGAGCCCAAGTCGGCCGATGTAGACGGGCTCGGGGTTGTCTGCGCTGACGATGTGTCCGAGGCACAGGTCCAAACCGAAGCGACGCAGGGTGCGCAGGCGAGCGGTCAGTCGGTGGACCTCCATGTCCCGGTCCATCGCCTCCTGACCTATGCCGCCGGGCGCCTTGCGCTCAGCATCGAGGCGGTCGGACAGGTCGGCGATCGACTGCTCGAGACTCTCCGCGATGGCCGCGAAGTGCTGCTCGTCGCCGGCGATCAGCGTCGGGTCGGCCTTGGGGGCGAGGTGGTCGGGTAGTTCAAATGCGCTGGTAGTCACGGGGTTCACGCGAGTCCCACCATTCGTTCGACGTCCCCGTGCGACCCGTAGCTCCACAACAACACACGCATCTCCGGACTCCCATCTCCGTAGGTTCTGACCTCGGCCGGCGAGTCTCCTGCACAACCCGGGTCTTGCCGCAAGTCCCCCGTTGCGCTATATGTTCAGAGTGGAGAGGGTGGGTCCTCTCCTTTGCTAACTTCCCTACGCGGACTCGGCCAAGGTTTCCGAGCAACGACAACCCACCGGTCAACGTCGCGTTCTCCACATCCAAGAGCAGTGAGTGGACGTTCATCTCGGGCACCGCGATGGGCCTTTGGGCGTTACTCGGGCTTAGCCGACTGCGGCGTGATCTCGGGGATGCCGGGCCGCCTCAGCCGCGATGACCAGCCGGTTGTCGTAGGCGACGAAGGCCGTCAGTTCGTCTCGGGTCGAGAGCGCGCTCGCAAGATGGACGGTACGTCCGCGGTCTACGGAGCTCCGGCGGACTGGATGTTGCCTTCAGCGAGGTAGGCCAGCCGGCGCAACGCTTCGGTGTTGCGCCACACGATCAGCGCCTGGCGCACCGGGCGAGGCACCAGCACACCCGGCCCGGCGACTGCATCCTCGGTGATCTGCACCCGCGTACGACTGGGCCCGTCGGGCGTGAGCACCAGGCGTACGTGAGCTTCCCCGGCCGGCCAGCCGCGCGCCTTGAGCATCAATTCACGCAGGGGGTCGACGCTAAGGACTTCGGTGTGGTCGTCGATGAGCGCCGGCCAGACGCCGAACGAGTGTTGCAGCTTGGTCCCCTGCTCCGGCCAGCCCGCGTCCACGGCGCGGATCCGGGCCGTGCCCACCACCCAGGAGGCGTAGGCCCAACCGTCGCACAGCACCGCCCAGACGTCCTGCGCCGAGGCCTCGATGTCGCGTACGACCTCCGCCCCGTTGGCCTCGAGTTCTGCTCCCATGTCGGTCTCCTCCGTCACTGCATCAGCTCGCCGCGGATGCCTTTTCCAGCGCCCGGACAGCGCCTCGCCTTCGACACGGGGTTCGAACACATTGCCCGTGGTCTCAGCTACCCGTACACGAGTCAGTCCAGCCACGTGCATGAGCGGACCCACCAGTACGTCGAAGAATCCAGGGAACACCCGAAAACCGGCGACCATCATATGGTTGGCGATTCCGACCGACGTTTCCCGGCGCGGCTTGTCAACCGCCCGGACGACGGCATCGGCCACCTTCTGCGGAGATGCGACCGGGGGCGGCGGCCGGGCACCGCGGCCGACGTAGTTGGCCGCCTGGGCGTAGGTCGGGGTGTCGACGCTGCCCGGCCAGATCAGGCTCACGTCGATCCCCGGGGTCCGCCGCGCCTCGATCTGCAGGACACGGGTCAGACCGTGGATGGCCCACTTGGCTGTGACGTACGCGCTCATCATCGGCGTCGCGATCTTGCCCAGCAACGAGCCGACGATGATCAGCGTTCCAGAGCCCTGAGTGCGGAACCGGCCGATCGCCGTACGGGCGACGTTCGCGGTACCGGTGAGCACCGTGGCGATCACCTGGTCGAAGACCTCGGCGGGCACATCCTCGAATCGGCCGTACGCCACGACGGCGGCGGAATGGACGACCACGTCCACACTGCCGTAGCGGGCCACGGCGGCGTCGAACAGAGCCTCGACCGACTCCCCGTCACTCACGTCGGTCGTGACGGCCAGAGCCGACACGCCGGCACCGGCGCACTCCCGTACGACGTCGGCCAGGCTCTGCTCGGAGCGGGCGGCGAGCACCAGGCACACGGGCTCGCCGAGCCAGCCGCGCCGGGCCAGTGCCTGGGCAGTGGCCCGGCCGATGCCACTCGATGCTCCGGTGATCACGACGACCAGGCCGGCCTCGGCCTCGAACGAGACCGGCCCGGCGGCTGCGGCCCCGGCCATGTCTGGCACAGCTCGAATTTCGCCGAACCTGGAGGCTGGCCTAGGAGCCCGGCCGGTCTACGTCGCCGCGCCAGCTGCCGGTGGCCGAGTCCCGGCTCTCGATGAACTCCTTGAACTTCTTCATGTCACCCTTGACCCGGCGGTCCAGGATGCCGGCCTTGTCGGCGACGTTCTCGACGAAACCCTCCGGGTCGATGTCCATCTGGGCGGTCACTCGGGTCTGGTTGTCGTCGATCCGATGGAAGGTGACGACTCCGGCGTGGTTGGGTCCGTCGTCGGCACGCCAGGCCACGCGCTCCTCGGGGTGCTGTTCGGTGATCGTGGCGTCGAATTCGCGGGTGACACCGGCGATCTTGATCACCCAGTGGATGTGCGTGTCGTCGATCTGGCGGATCTCTTCGACGCCCTCCATGAACTGGGGAAAGGATTCGAACTGGGTCCACTGGTCATAAACGGTCTTGATGGGTACGTCGACGTCGATCGACTCCGTGACGGTGCTCATGGTCCTCCTCATAGGTGCTGGTGATGGCCTCCGTACTTTTTCCCCTGTGCAACCGCTGCAAACAGATGCGCTCGATCCGGCGCCAATGCATAAGTTATCGGGCGGTTCGACCAACACTAGCCAGTTGCCGGAGTTGTCCCGCATCACCGCCTCGACCCGTACGGGCGCTCCGATGGAGGTTGGACGAAGTCGACCGCCCAACCGGCACACTGATCGGATGAGCGAGGCCCAGCCGCCAGCGTCAGGAGAGGCAGCCGAGATCGTCGACTTCGCGGGGACGCAGTGACCGACGGCGCGCTGCCAGCCGGTGAGGACAAGCGAGTCAGCTGGGCCGAACTCTTCTTCGACCTGGTCTTCGTCTTTGCCGTCATCCAGATCGCGACGCTGCTCGAGCACGATCACTCGTGGCCGGGACTGCTGCGCGCCCTCATCGTGTTCGTCCCCGTCTACTGGACCTGGGTCGGTACCTCCATCCAGACCAACGTGCGCGACGTCTCCCGACCGGGCACTCGGGTAGCCGTGTTCGCCGTTGCCCTTGCGGCGATCTTCATGGCCATGGCCCTGCCTCGGGCCTATGAGGACCTCGGCCTGCTGTACGCAGCGGCGTACTGGGCCGGGCGGATCGTGCTCGGAGCGGGGTTCCTCCGTACGTACGA
>JAABUS010003348.1_pt1 | contig 26336 bp, 15 predicted proteins | sample 5560161 | NCBI WGS metagenome assembly JAABUS01 (sample SAMN10711885, study PRJNA513376) | rock metagenome | isolation source: Antarctica rocks | place: Antarctica: Victoria Land, Trio Nunatak nord | collected 2016-01-04
TACTGGCAATCTATTTTATCAAACAAGCTATCAAGCGTCAATACTTCAGTACTTGCCGGGCTGCTAATACTGATTTGTGCATTCCTTATAATTAACTGATTTTTTTTTATAGCGTTATCAAAATAGGAAACCGTTTTATTAAAATATAAAATAGGGACCGAATCCGTCTCAACAAAACACTGAATGCTCACCCTCTCTTTATATGGCGGAGGGGAAACGGTTATATTTTTCTGACAAGCACATAGAAACATCAGCAAGCCTGAAAAGATCAATAAGGTTAAAGTTGTTTTTTTCATGACTTGATTAAAATTTAATATTATAACTGATGCTTGGAATGATAGGCAACAAAGAAACTTGTTTCGCCTGTGGCCTTTTAGTCGCCTGGTCAATGGTGAGGTAAACAAAATAAGGGTTAGCCCTGCTGTAAATGTTATAAAAACCAAATACCCATTCCCTTTCATAAGGATATTTGTGAAAAAGTTGATGCTGCTTGCGGTTTGATGCGCTAATGTCCAAACGGTTGTAGACACCCAGCCTGCTATTGTTATGACTGGTATAATCGTAATAATAATTATCATACAAGGAACCATCCCCGTAAACGGTAATTTTACCGGCAGGTAAAGTATAAGGCCTTCCAGATGTCAATACAAAATCAGCAGACAAGGTCCAGTTTTTAGTCAACTCATAAGTTCCTACCAACGCCAGGTTGTGCCTTCTGTCAAAGGAAGATGGAAATGGATTACCAAAATTAATTTCAGGAAACTGCTGTGTGGTTTTAGACAAAGTATAGCTTGCCCAGCCCGTTAATTTACCAAAACTTTTTTTGGCAAAAAACTCAATACCGTATGATTCCCCTTTTCCGAAAGTCAATACATCATCAAGATTTGTATTGATTGCGATTTGTGTCCCTTGTTTAAACAGGACCTGATTACGCATGTTTTTATAATATACTTCTACACTGGTTTCTATCTCATTATCCTTAAAGTTTTTAAATAGGCCTAAGGAAACCTGCGCACTGTTTTGAGGCTTGATAACAGGGCTGCTACTTAGCCAAATGTCTGCCGGAAGTGAAGCTGTGCTGTTTGGTATGAGGTGTACAAACTGGTTCATCAATGTATAAGAAGCTTTAACAGAGGTGTTTTCATTAAAAGAATATTGTGTGGTGATACGTGGTTCAAGGAATGAATAAGTTTTGCCCGAACCCGAAAAGAAAGGTAAACGCAGGCCATAATCTATTGAAAAGCGGTCTGATATATGGTACTCGTCACCTATGTAAAGTGCAGCTTCGTTAGAATATCGTCGTGGAATGCTATCCGGATTAATAGAAAAAAGGTTTCCTTTTTTGGGAACCTTGGCCGAAAGCGAGGCCGGTGATAAAGTATGATAGATATAATTGATACCAAACTTTAGGGTATGCCTTGTATCAAGCACGGCGGTAAAATCACTCTTGGCATTAATGTCTTTAATGCCGGTGTATAGAACTTCATAATAACTGGTTTGGGTTGTTCCCAGTTGTAAATGATAATCATTATAGATCAAAGATGTGTTTGAAAATACTTTATTACCGTATAGGTGGTTCCAACGTATGGTACCGGTTGTATTACCAAAATTAATTCCGTAATTCAGGCTGTTTGCCCCGGTATAAGCAGCAGCATCATTGCCTTTAAAGCCGCTGATGAATAAATGGTCCCTGGTGCCTAATTCAAAATTCACTTTTGCATTAAGGTCATAAAAAGAATATGATGTTGTATTTGAAGTAAGCGGTTTTAAAAGTAAATCAATATAACTCTTTCTTGCAGATACAATAAAAGAGGATTTGTTTTTTTGAACCGGGCCCTGAAAGGTTACATTGGCAGATAAAAGGCCTACGCCTGCTTCCGTTTGATATTTGGTTTTGTTCCCATCCTTCATGGTTATATTTAAAATAGAGCTTAAACGGCCGCCATATTCAGCCGGAAACCCTCCTTTAATCAGCCTTACACTATTTACAGAATTGACGTTAAAAGTACTGAACAGGCCAAATAAGTGGTTAGGGTTATAGATGGTGGCCTCATCCAGCAAAATGAGGTTCTGATCCAAATTGCCTCCTCTTACATAAAACCCCGAGGTCCCCTCTTGCGCCTGTTGTACCCCTGGCAGCAACTGTAAGGTTTTCAAAATATCATGCTCGCCCAATAATACCGGCAAATCTTTAATCGCTTTTACAGGGACATCAATTACCCCCATTTGAGGTTTGGTGATATTATCGCGGTTGTGATTGGCATTAATATTTATTTCTCTCAACACATTTGACGACGGTCTAAGTAGAATTTCCAGTTGAATATTTTGACCATTCACAATTGTTTTCTTTACAGCAATATAGCCACTGTAAGTAACCAGTAACTTCAAACTATCGGTCTTTTTACTGGTAAGGGAAAAATAACCATATTGATTGGTTATTGTCCCGGTTTTGTTTCCCAAGTTTATTACAGAAGCATTTACTAAAGCCTCTTTTGATATTTCATCTTTAACATAACCGCTTACTGTGATCGTTTGTGAAAAAGTTAAAAAGCTATCAAAAAGGAACAGGCATGATATTAAAAAACACTTCATAAATAGTTTTAGCATTAAACATATTTTGTTTGAATATTTAAGGTCTTAAAAAGCTTTAACTGTTATTTCAGGATAAATAAAGACTTTTCCTCACTTTGCCTAAGAGACAATCAATAACCTTAAAAGTCCTATACAAGTGCGCAAAGAATAATGCAGATAGTTGGGACTGTCCACAGCTAACAAACGGGAATAATTTTTAATAAGGGCTCAAAGCCCTCAACTTTCCCAGACAGGGTTTTAGAGCTTGCTTAAATTTCTATCCGGAAAAATTTCAATGCTGATAATTGGAATAAGTTTTTAAAAAACTTTGGTAAAAAATTTCAAAAAGACTTGATTGAAATAGCTCAATCAAATTTTAAAACTAATACCCCTACTAAAATAACAGGTCACCAATATTTGATTTTTGAAGAACCGAATAGTCAATTTGTAATTCCTCTTGAAGATATAGATAAATCAAAAACCGATAAACTAATTGAAAAATCTAACTTCGGTCAATTATTAGGAGCGGTAACTAAAGCAGGAAAACCGGAATAAAAATCATACTTCAAAAACAACTTCGTTAATATAAGCTATCAACAACCTAAAAGCTTCTGGTTTGAGTTTATTATTTGGTCTTAAATCCTTGATGTACTTTTTCAAGGCATATGTTATAAGATGGCACCTAACTTGAGAATAACCTGATTCTGAATCAATGGGTTTATCTAACATTGAATTATCAAGAATAAAGGAAAATTTATCTTCAATTACAATAGATGTCATCATTGCTAACACATAGCATCCATCGTCATCAAATACATCTTTGCAGGACAATATAACTCCGGGGTGATATTCTAATTTACCAGTATCAGGTATAGCAAATGAATAATGAATTATATCTCCTTTATTAAAAGACATCCAAAGAGTGCAAAGATTGACTAACTGATTCTTTGCTTAATTCAGCTAATTGATTTTTAATATAATCAGGAGTTGTTGAAACTTCTGATTTAGAAAAAGCTACTTTATGCAATCTCGCCTCATATCTATAAGAAGCCTTAAGCAAAGCTTTAATTGAGATTTTTAAGTCCAAGCTTGAGGAACTGTCTGAAATTTCTAAAAAACTCTCAAAAAATTCTCTATCACCTTTAAACCTTGATAGTTTTAGTTTTGCTTGTGATGGAGTTAAAATATTAGCAGTTTTTGTCTTTTCGACAATGTTTGTAGTAACATTGTCGAAATGTTTAATAATATTAGTTTGAAGATGTTTTTTAACAGAGAATTTATCTCTAATTGAAATTTTGAAAGTGTCTAAAAACCCTGCAATACGCACTTGAAAATATAACCAATGATATTCCAGGTTATTTTTATTTAAGGTAAACATTGCTTTAAGCGTTGGTTTTTCATCCCCCCACTTATACGATACTCAAAAATGTTAGTTTCGCGTATGCCGGGGGTAAATTTTGTTAGTGTTATTGACAGACGAATATAATAGAAGTTTTACATGATGTAAAATATTTTCAGCTTTTCTGCTAAAAATTGTAACCTTTTCTATGCTTTTCCATATAAAGCAGGTTTTTTTATAAAAAAAGAATAGGTGCGTTCACTGTAAATATGTATATTATTGCCTAATTTTAAACAAGCCCTTAATAAATAATATCTTTTACCAGGAATTTCTTCATGATGACATCATCTGCATAAAAGTAGCCGACGGCATTCCCGGTTACATTCCCGGTTATTTTCCCAGGTGTAGTAGAAAAAAGCCCTTTCCAGTCAGTTTCCTGAAAAATATTGTATAAAAAACGGCTATGATTATTGGAAAGGGAAAATTTATATACAGTAATACTGTCATTTAAGTTTAAATCAATGATCCTGGATTCCTGGATCAATGGATATAAGGCATTAGGTGATCCGAAGACATGAGAATAACTATAAGAAAATTTGGTGTCAAATTCCTGGGGCTGCCAGGCAGCCATTCCTTTGTATATAATTAACCATTGCTGAGGAATGGCCACACCAAAACTATGCTTTGGTATGGATAGGCGCACTTGACCATCATTTAAAAGCGTAGTTGTAAGGGGTAGGTAATGCGCTTCAATTGGCCTTGCTATTTTTAAGGTGTCAAAAGCAACAAATTGTTTATTGTTTAAAGTAACCTTTAGCGTATAAACATGATTATAATTTGCATTATTAAAAAATCTTGCAGTGTAAACACCAGGTACAAGTGTTTCTTTAAACGGGATATCCTGACTGCCGTCATTTACAAGTAAAACAGCCTGACTTATTGGCTGGGGCACCTGATTTGGCAATACAGCAGGTTTTGTTAAGCGGATGAACTGATCCTGTTGAAGGGTGTTTATTCCTCCTTCTATAACCAACTCATAAGAATTGGTTCCGCTTCCAAGATCAATATTCGTCAAAGCATTTTTTTCACAACTTGTTAAAAATATCAGATATAAAATTACAGGAAAACTAATCTTACATTTCATTTTTAAAATCTAAAGTTATAGGAAATAGTGGGTACTATCCCTGAAAAGGATTGAGCGTAGCCTAAATTATCTATTGTTGCATTCTGACTAATGTTATAAAACAGAGGATTCTTTTGTCCATATAGATTATAAAGTCCGAAATTCCACGTACCGAACCAATGTCTTTTTTCTAAATTAATTAATTTAGGTTTTAATTCCACATTAACATCAAGACGGTTATAATCCGGGAACCTGGATATATTACGCCCTTCAAATATAGGTACTTTAGTTCCGTTTTGTATGTAATAGCCAACCGGCAATGTTACAGGGCGTCCTGATGCATAAGTAAAAAAAGTGGTAAAGGATAACCGGTCTGCTATGTTGTAACTTATTGTCAACTTTAAATCATGCGGAACATCGTAATTGGCTGGGTATCTTATACCGTTGTTTATATTATTTATTTGACGAAACACCCTGGAAAATGTGTAAGCAAGTGTACCAGTGATTTTCCCTTCAGGCTTTGAAATAACTAATTCTGTACCATAAGCGTCTGACTTACCGGGACGAAGCTGACTTTCTATAACAGGATTTAAAATGATTTGGGCATGGTCAATCAGATCAAGCTGATGATTTAATTTTTTATAATAACCACTAAGATTAATACTAAACAAATGGATTTTCTTTTGAAATTTCAGAGAGAACATATCCGCTTGTTGCGGTGCTATGTTTGGACTGGCGGGGATCCAAGTTTCCAAAGAAGAATATGCAAGTTCATCATTTTGTATCAATTGAAGATATTGATAAGTCCGGTTATAAACTAACTGCATTATATTATTACGATCAGCCTGATACTGAAAAAGCAATCTGGGTTCCAACCTGAAAAAGGTGTTGTAAAAATCACTTACATTAGATTGGGTATTCACATTATTATACAAATCATTTAGGGTAAATAGCCTGTCAATTGCAATATTCTGAAATATACTTGCCCTTAAACCAGCCAATATCTGAACATGCCCTCCAATAATAGTTTTATTTGATATATAAAAAGCATATTCCCCGGCTTTGGCCCTTGGGGTATTAGCGGTAATGTCTTTGCTTGTAGATTCCCCAGGGATAAATAAATGGAGGATGCCGCTAAACCCGAATTTAAGTTCATTACCAGGTTTTGGATAAAAAATAAAATCCCCTTTAAGTGTTGCGTCTTTTATACCTGTTTGCCATTTATATTTTCCTTTAACAGAATCAGCATTAATATCTAATTGATTACTGTAATTGCTGTAGATAAGGGATAAATTAGAGAAAAGCTTTGAATTAAACAGATGGTTCCACCTGAGTGTAGAAGTTTGGTTTCCCCAATTATTTAAATAAGAATTAGTTGAGTATAAATGATCGCTTCCTAAATAAGCAGAGTAAAATATTCTGTTGGATTGGTTTATACGATAATTCACTTTGAAATTCACATCATAATAATTGGCGTTAAGATTAAAAAGTTGAAAGTTTTTATTCAAAAGGTTTGTCAAACTTTTCCGGTAGGTAATCAGAAAAGATGCTTTATCTTTTACAAGAGGGACCTCAGCAGCAATTCTTGCTGATAGTAAACTTAATCCGCCATTGATATGAAAGTTTTTATCGTTCCCATCCGCCATCCGCGTTTCTATTACCGAAGATAGCCTGCCGCCATAATTAGCCGGAATACCATCTTTATAAACCTGAATATTTTTAATGGCATCGGGATTAAATATAGAGGTAAGCCCGAACAAATGGGCAGGGTTATAAACGATTGCTTCATCCATCAAAACCAAATTTTGGTCTCTGTTTCCCCCCCTTACAAATAAGCTACTGCTGCCTTCGGTCATACCGACTATCCCGCTTTGCATTTGTAAAGCTTTTATCACATCAGCCTCCCCTTTATAATAAGGCAACTTTTTAAATTCGTCCACCTGCATTGTTTCTTCAGGCTTAAGCGTAGAAGCAGAATCATTATTTCCAGTAGCTGAATTTATAGAGACTTCATTTAAACTGATCCTTTGCTTTTCCAGAAAAACATCATGTTTAATATTTTGATTGCCCGGATGTACCGTTATTCTACTGTTTTTATAACCAATATGTGAAACCAATAATTCATAATTACCCTTAGGAATAGTAATGGAATAAAATCCATAATTATTACTCGTTCCGCTTTGGTTAATTGTTGAAGTATAGATACTGGCTCCAATCAGGTCTTCTCCATTATCCCGATCACGGATGTGACCGCTAAGGGTAACTAATTTTTGCAGATCCTTAACGATCACTAATTCAGAATTTATATGCTTATAGGATAAAACGGTTCCATTAAAAACAGAATCTAATATTTCCAATAAGGGTTTATCAACAAAAGATAAAGTAATATCCCTTTTAGGTATGATGGAAGGATCAAAAGATAAAAGAATGTTTCTTTCCGTCTCTAACCTGGTTAAAGCTTTTTCTATTGAAACATGAGAAAAACGAATAGTTAATTTTGGATTATAAGTATTACTTTGACCGCTGGCGAAATTACAAAAGCCTAAAAAAAACATTGTCAGAAAATAACACGAAGTTTCTGACCCTTTTAAGAAACATTTAAATATAGCTGAACAGTACAATAAATCGGATTCAATAATTAAGCATTTAAATTTAAGGTTTTTATCTGCTTATCAATAGTGCTGTTTAAATTTATACAAGAAAAAATGCCAATGCTTCTTTTACCCTATAAAAACTGGTGCGTTTAATACTTATAATTGATGGATGATAGTTCATTGCTGATGGCTGATGGTCCATTGCTGATGGCCCATACTCAAAAACCAAACACTTACCATTTTATAGGTGATAAAAGAAGCAAATAAACCTTCTGCTATAAATTTAAACTGCCCTTAATTTTTTAAATAAAATACATTGTCCTTCTTTTCAACCTTTAAAACTAAGGAAGTACTTATGATATTCATTACATCGTCAATGGATTGATGATGAAAAGTAGCTGTTAGCTTTCGCTTTTTTAATGAATTGTTTTTAAATACTACGTGAATACCATAAGCTTTTTCAATCTTTTCCACAACCTCATTTAACGGCGTTTGTATAAATTGGAAATCTTTGTCGTACCATGACTTATAATTAGAGTCCGTATTGTCAGCAACAGAAATTGAACCGGAGGAAATGTTTAATGTACCTTTATTGTTTGCATACAACAATACTTTTTTACTGGTTTGGATATTGGTTAATGAAACGCTACCCGTATTTACAATGACATTTATCAATTGATTTTCCAATTTCACGTCAAAAGTAGTCCCTATATCATAAATTTCCGCCTTTCCTGTTTTTACAATAAAGGGGTTCCTTTCTTTATGCACCACATTGAAAAATGCTTCACCTTTAATTAATTTAACTAAGCGGGAGTGCATATATCCATTTACATTGTACGATATTTCTGAATTTCCATTTAGGGATATTTCCGAACTATCAGGAAGCGTAATTTTTCGCTGTTCATTGACTGAGGTGATTATGGTTTTGGATCCTTTGTTCCAAGTTATGAGAAAGGAAATTGTTAAAGCTAATATTGTTATAGCGGCAATAGCTTTGACCCATCTTAGATATCGAATTGTTGAGTAATCCTCTCTATCAAATTTTTGTGGTTTATTACTATTAGTGTTTAGTAAGGTACTAAACCTTGTCCAAGATAATTCGGGGTCTGCCTTTTGGTAAATAGCTAAAAGTTCAGTATCGTAGGATAGGGCTAATAATTTTTGGTAAATGCCCTCATTTGCCGGGGAAGCTGTTCTCCAGAGCGCCAGTTTCTTTTGTTCTTCGTCTGGCAGTTTCCCCTCGATCTCTAAAATGATGAGTTCGTATGGAATATAATCAGGATCATCGGTTTCGTTCATAATACTTAAAAGACAATAATTTCAATTAAAAGTCCTACTTAAAATTTATGGAATAATATAACACATAAAAGCAGATTTTCAGCGCTAAGCATTATCCGCATCTTATTAAATCCATAAGTCAAATGGTTTTTAACAGTCTTTATAGAAATGTTCAAAGTATCAGCAATATCCTGCTGTTTACATTTGTCAAATTTACTCATCATCATCACCTTTTTGCATTGCGGTGGCAACGTGTTTAAAGCTTTTTCTATTAAGAGAAGTTGATTTTCAAGAAGCTCTGCTTCGTCGGGGAAATCATTTTCATCTTTTACGTTTTCGGTATAATCAAGCAATCTATTCATTTCTTGCTTTTCCTTTTTCAGCCAATTTAACGAAGCATTGACTACACAACGTGATAAATAACTTCCTAATGAATGCTGGATGTTTAGGGTATCAGCTTCATGCCAGATTTTGAGAAAAACATCGTGGACTATTTCTTCAGCATGACCTTCGTTTTTTGTGTATTGATAAGCCAGGATATAAAGACGTTTAAAATATTCCTTGTAAAAAACTTCAAAAAAACTTTCGTTCTTTAAACGAAGTTGATTTAAAATTTCAGTGTCCTTTTCTTGCATAAATCCTGAAGGGCCTGTTTAAATTTATATCTCAAAATGTCAATGCTTCTTTTATCACTAAAAAATTTGTGTTTGTATTTTATTAGGTATGGGCTATCAGCCATCAGCCATCAGCCATCAGCCATCAGCCATCAGCCATCAGCCATCAGCTATGAACTCTTAGCCATCAATTATAAGTATTAAACGCACCAGTTTTTATAGGGTAAAAGAAGCATTAAAAATCTACTGCCCCAACTAAAGAATTCCCAATTATTCATTTGTTTTATTCATCTGTTTTTTGAAAAATCCCCAGGCTTCTATAAATATATCAATCCCTTTTGGCAATTCGTGCTTACCGCCAATAACTTTTAATAAAACCACATCCGGCTTGCCCCGTTCACTATACTTATAACGTTCTATTAGCTGTTGATTCGTTTTATAAGGTGTAAAAACAGTTTCTTTAGTTGGGATTCCTGTGTACCCGGCTATAGCAGCCCAATATTTAAATGTTTGATCAGTTGACCGAACATAGCCCATATTATAACTGCCAATTAAATCAAGGCCGCCGTTATAAGGATTAACAGGATCGGCAGTCCCATTAGCAATTAATACAGGAACCGGAGTTCTTGAAGTTGCGCAATCCATGTTGTTAGTGTCAGGCAAATTAGCAATGATGGCAGTTATCCCTTTAATTTGATCGGGCATGGTCAATGCCAGTTTATAAGCCATATCCCCTCCTCCTGAAACCCCAATTGCAAAAATGTGATTTTTGTTAATTTGAAACTTATTCTTAAAATAGAAGATCATCTTATCAAAAAACAAATTTTCATTTATTTTTTCAATTTTAGCCAGTGTATTAGCCATCTTACGGCATCCGTTCCAAAATTTTTTATATCCATCCGGATAAACCAACAGCAGCTTTTCATTTTTTGATAACTGCTCAAGTTTAGTAGTTTGGGCCAACATATCTTTACCGGTCCCGCCCGATCCATGGAGTATGAAAATTAAACTTGGCTGAACAAGGTCTTTGGATGGTTTTAAATAATGAAATGTCCTATAATGCCCGTCTATCAAAACGGAATCGCTTATTACGTCAACAACAGGAAGGCTATCCGTGTATTGCTTTTTGCATGAAGCAAGCCCTGCAAACAAAAATAATAGGAATAAGATATTCTTCATTAAATGAAATTAAGCAGGCACTAAAAAATTAAACGGACTGCTTTGATCAATGGATTAAGGTTAATTGATATCTGAAGAATTGTATATGTTAGCTTTTATTTTGGCGTAAATATTTGGATTTTGAGTTTTGTCAATAACAATAACCCCGGTGGTTTGAGTGGCTGCATCTAAATCAGCATCTGTAATTCCTGTCATTAATTTATCTAAATGAAGCGTAATAGATGACGTACTATTATTGCCCACTACCAGGTTCTTTGCAGTTGCCCCAATTTCAATTTGTCCGGGATCTGAATGTTGGTTTTCCCCCTGCATCTGGTTATTGGTATCATTTTGTACAGTTCCTTCATTTAGGGAAAATTCTATTGCAGTTTTCTTACCGGCAGAATTAGTGTAAAATCCTTTAAGGTACAATGCCGGTTCTGTTGCAGTTTGCGCTATTTCAATCCAAACATTAAGATTGGGATAAGTGCCGGGTGCAATATTGATATTACCAATTAGTTGGTTCTGACCAAATAAATCAACCTTTTTTATTGCTGCCGCACTTTCTGTACTGCTTTCGCTACCCTCAATGTCTTTACTTTCAATATCAGAAGTAATATTGGCGATATTTGCAAAACCAGATTGCCAGGTGAGGGCAGAACTTATGGAAGGACTTGATGTTGTCGGGCTCAGACTAACTACATTACCCATACTTTTTAATTGAAAAGTCAGTTTGTTCGTGGTAGCTACGCCGTTTTTCTTAGAACAGGATATTAATATCAATGAAGCCAAAACCAGTGTCCCAATACTAAATACAATCTTTTTCATGTTTGCGTGCCTTTACGTTTTTTAATTATATTTTCTATTATTACAGTGGAGACAACCAGAATTTTAAAAAGTCCTATAATCTGATATATTTCTATCTAATAAAATGCTAATGCTTCGTTTGATATTAACCCTATTTCTTTTTCAATGTATGCCGGTCTGAATTCTTTGCTGCGGGAACCAGGGCTTGCGTCCAGGAAAATGCCAATAGTGGCTACGCCCACCAGCAGGCAACTGGGTTCCGTAAACAACACCCTTCGTACAGGTCGTGGTGCTGACTCTGCAACAAGGCCAAAATCCAGCCAGTGCTGTCCGCCAAAAACAAAGCCGTTGCCAGCCTTCGAGGCTTTTCCTGCCCTGACGACAATACAGAAATCACGAACATGAAAGCGGCAAAAGGCTTTTAGAGGATTGGTAACGGTAGAAGGTTCGTTTGCATTTGCTTATGGCCTGTTTAGTTTTGTACGGGATATTTTCCATGCTTCTTTTATCGCATAAAAACATTATGTTTTCCATGTTTTTCAGATAACGATACAAGCACCAAATTTACAGTACTAAAAGAAGCATGGCCATTTTTTTAAATAAGGACATAAGGATTTATATGATCAACTTTTGTAGCAAAAATGGAGAAACGTCAATTGATTTTCAGATCAATAAAGCCTGCTTTTTGTTTTAACACAACTTCAAAAAAGTTCTTTCCCGTTATCTAATGATTGTAACAGGCCCGGAGCGCAACTTGCCATAAGTTTTAAGGTCAATGATGTAATAATAAGTACCTATCGGCAGCGGTTGTCCTTTGTAAGTTCCGTCCCAGGGTGTGCCATAACCTTGCGAGTAGAACAACTGCATTCCGTAGCGGTTAAAGATTTTTACGGTAATGTCCGGATAGTTGTACAGTTCTTTTATTGTCCAGTTATCATTTATCCCGTCATTGTTTGGGGTAAAGGTATTTGGAATCGTTATAGGTTTCAGCACTTTTACAAAAACCTGGTCTTGCACCATGCACCCGGCAGATCCGGTAACGGTTAAAGTGTAAGTGATGTCTTCAGTTCCTGTCAGTACCGGATTTTTAAGGGTGTGATCATTCAGGTACAGATTAGGTGTCCAGCTATATTTCAGATCGGTACCAATTACGGCAGGCTGCAGAACTATATGCTCATCCTGCATGACGTAAATGTCTTGCCCGGCATTTACTTTTGGTGTAGGAACGATGAGGATTTTCATCTGATCAGAAACAATTGTACAATTTCCATTCCCGGTAGAAGTTAAGGTGAGGGTAACGATTCCTTCGGTCTTGTCCTTTTCACCCGGGATATAACGGGCATTTAAACTGGTGTTGGACGGGTTGAATTTGCCCGTGCCCGAACTGGACCATACCCCGCCATCGCTGTTTGTGATCTTACCTTTTAAGATCACCTGGCCATCCGAACAAACTTCCTGATCATTTCCTGCAAAAACAACAGGGGCCGGCGCAATCGTCAGTTTAAAGGATGATGCAGCGACGACGCAAGAATTGGCGTTGTTGGCCGTAAGGGTCAACGTAACCGTACCGCTTGCGATATCGGCAGCAGATGGCAGATATGTTCCTTTTAAACTTGTTTTTCCTGCCGTAAAAGTCCCGCTGCCGCTCGTGTTCCAATTACCGGTTGTACTGCCGCCACTTATACTGCCGGAGATTGCCGCAACAGGATTATTGGCACAAACGGTCTTGTTGTTGCCGACAATTACGATAGCAGGTTGATCAACGACAACAGTTGTACTGGTCGCGGCACTGGTACATCCATTTACCGTTACCGTTAAAAAATATTTGCCTGCATGTTTCACAGCAATCTTGTTGATTTCGGGATTTTGAAGGTTGGAGGTAAAACCATTCGGGCCGAACCAGGCGTAAATTGCCCCGTCAACAGTTGTTGCGGAAAGTTTTAAAGTTTGTCCGTCACAAAGCGGGCGGCTGCTGGTTGCCACAGGTGCAACAGGCGTTTGGTTTACTTTTACATCGGTAAAAGCAGTATTGACAACCGTGCAACCGGGCGTGGTTATCACAACAGTATAACGGCCTCGGCTTGCAATTACCGGATTGTTGATTACCGGGTTTTGCTGGTCAGAAGTGAAGCTGTTTGGGCCAGTCCACTGATAGGCAGCTCCTGGGTAAGCCGTGCAGGTAAGTTGTATCAGGCTACCGCTGCAAACAGGCGAATTGCTGGACAAAACAGGTTTTGGTGGCGCTTGGTTAACCAATACCGTTATGGAAGATGCAGGGCTGCTGCACCCGTTTGCGGAAGCTATAACAGAATAAATCCCGGAATTTTCAGGTGCTGCGGATGGGATAACCGGGTTTTGTAAGGCAGAAGTAAATCCCTTAGGCCCAGTCCAACTGTAACTTGCCCCTGCGGTACTTGTGGCAGTTAAGTTCAAGCTGCTTCCGGCACAAACCGGGCTGTTACTGCTTACACTTGGTGCCGGAGGTATAGGATTTACCACTACCGTAACTGTTCCGGCGGCACTGGTGCAACCGTTAACAGTAGCTTTTACAGCATAGGTGCCGGATGCTGCAACCCGGGCGTTATCAATAACCGGATTTTGAACCGATGAGGTAAAACCATTGGAACCAGTCCAGCTATAAGTAGCTCCCGGAATATTACTGGCTGTAAGGTTAAGTGTTTCACCTGCACAAATTGGCCCGTTACTGCCAGCAACAGGAGTTGGCGGCGTTGAATTTACCGTTACGGTTGTTGTACCTGCATTACTGGTACAGCCATCTGCGGTGATGGTTAAAGAATAAGTTCCCTGTGCAGCAGCACTTGCATTAGCTATTTCGGGGTTTTGCAGGTTAGAGGTAAAACCGTTAGGGCCTGTCCAGGTATAAATTGCACCGGCAACAGCAGGCGTTGTCAGCATTAAACTTGTTCCGTTACAAACAGGCGAATTGCTGCTGACTACAGGTGTGGCAGGCTTAGGGTTAACCGTTATGGTATAAGTCCTGTTTACACCTTCGCAGCCGTTATAAAAAGGTTTAACCGTATAAGTAACCGTACCTGCAGTTGTACCGGAATTTACCAGTGCTTGAGCAGGAATTGTTTCTGTACCGCTTGCAGCATATCCCGATGTGCCTGATGTCGCTGTTGCTGTCCAAGTAAAATTAGACCCGGTGACAGTGGAAGTAAGTGTCACAGGAACCGAACTTCCTTCCGAACAAATTACCTGGTTAAAAGAAGCATTGCTGATAACCGGCGTTGGGTTGACGGTAACCGTATAGGAAAAAGCAGTTCCTGTGCAACCATTAGCTGCCGGAACAATAGTATATGTTACTGCAATGGGTGCAGAAGTTGAATTAATCAGGCTTTCAGCAATAACACTTGTGGCCTGTCCTGTAACTGCCGCGTTACTGATCCCTGGTACTGCTGCCCTGCCCCAAGTATAAGTTGCGCCGCTTACATTACTGATGATCGTATAGTTTTGCACCTCGTTGTTACAAACTGTAGCACTTGCAGCACTGGTGACAGCAGGCGTTGGGTTGACGGTAACGGTGTAGGTAAAATTAGCACCCGTACAACCGTTGGCCTGAGGGATAATACTGTAAACAACGGCAATGGGTGCAGAAGTCGTGTTTGTAAGCGTTTCTGTTATCGTACTGCTGCTTTGGCTGCTTACCGCTGTATTGCTGATCCCCGCTACTGCTGCCCTACCCCAGCTAAAAGTGGCGCCGCTTACGTCGCTAATGATCGTATAGTCTTGCACTTCGTTGTTACAAGTTACAGCACTTGCTGCACTGGTGACAGCAGGTGTTGGGTTGACGGTAACCGTATAGGTAAAAGCAACCCCTGTACAACCATTGGCCTGAGGGGTAACGCTATAAGCAACGGCAATAGGAGCTGATGTGGTATTAACTAAAGCTTCTGTTATCGCATTGCTGGTTTGTCCTGCAACTGCTGCATTGCTGATGCCTGCCGTTGCCGCCCGGCCCCAGCTAAAGGTCGCACCGTTTACATCGCTGCTGATCGTATAATCCTGGGCTGTTCTGTTACAGATCGCAGCATTCGCCGAACTGGTGATGCTTGGTGTTGGGTTAACCGTTACCGTATAGGTAAAAACATTGCCCGTGCATCCATTCGCTTCTGGTCTAATGGAATAGGCAACCGCTACCGGAGCCGATGTGGTATTAACTAAAGCCTCAGTTATCGTATTGCTGCTTTGTCCTGCAACTGCTGCATTACTGATCCCTGTCGTTGCCGCCCTGTCCCAGCTATAAGTTGTACCGCTTACATTGCTGCCGATCGTATAATCCTGGGCTGTTCTGTTACAGATCGTAGCGCTGGCCGCACTCGTGATGACCGGCACCGGGTTGACCGTAATAGTATAGGTACTTGTTTCGCCCTGGCAATCGTTATAAAAAGGTTTAACTGTATAAGTAACCGTACCGGCACTTGTCCCGGAATTAAACAGGGTTTGGGCAGGGATTGTTTCTGTGCCGCTTGCAACATATCCTGTTGTTCCTGATGTTGCTGTTGCCGCCCAGGTAAAGTTAGCCCCCACAACGTTGGATGAAAGCGTTACCGGTGCCGAATTTTCCCCTGAGCAAACCACTTGAGTCAAAGAAGTATTGCTGAGTACAGGCGTGGGGTTGACGGTAACCGTATAGGTAAAAGTTGTGCCCGTGCAACCGTTTGCCTGAGGGGTAATGGTATAAGCAACCGCAATGGGTGAAGATGTCGTGTTGATAAGCGATTCTGTAATCGTATTACTGCTTTGACTGCTGACCGCAGCATTGCTGATCCCTGTCGTTGCTGCCCGGCCCCTGCTAAAAGTTGCACCTGTTACATCGCTGCTGATCGTATAATCCTGAGCTGTCCGGTTACAGATAGTTGCGCTTGCCAAACTGGTAATAGTTGGTGTTGGGTTGACTGTTACTATGTAGTTAAAAGCTGTGCCCGTACACCCGTTAGCTTCTGGTATAATGGAATAAGTTACAGCTACCGGAGCCGATGTCGTATTGGCCAATACTTCTGTAATTGCGTTGCCGCTTTGCCCGGAAACACTGGCATTACTGATCCCTGTCGTTGCCGCCCGGCCCCAGCTAAATGTTGCACCGTTTACATCGCTGCTGATCGTATAATCCTGAGCCGTTTGGTTACAGATAGTTGCGCTGGCCGCACTGGTAACCTTTGGTGTTGGATTTACTGTTACCTGATACTGGAATATAGTTCCTGAACAGCCATTTGCCTCAGGTGTTATCACATAGCTTACTACAATTGGTGAAGAAGTTGTGTTATTCAGGGTTTCTGTTATTGTATTGCTTGTTCGACTACTCGCTGCCGCATTGCTGATCCCTGTTACTGCTGCCCGGCCCCAGCTAAAAGTCGCGCCGGTTACATTGCTGCTGATCGTATAGTTTTGGGCTGTTTGATTGCAGATAACGGTACTGGCTGCACTGGTAATCGTTGATGTTGGATTAACCGTGGCCACATAATCAAAAGCCGGCCCAGTACAGCCGTTGGCTTCGGGAACAATAGTATAAGTTACCGCAATTGGTGCTGATGTGGTATTATCAAGGGTTTCAGTTATGCTATTGCTGCTTTGCCCGGAAACGGCTGCATTGCCAATGCCTGTTACTGCTGCCCTGCCCCAGCTATAAGTTGCGCCGCTTACATTACTGGTTATTGTATAATTCTGGGCTGTCTGGTTACAGGTAACACCACTGGCCGCACTGGTAACCGCAGGTGTTGGGTTAACGGTAACGGTGTAATTAAAAGCAGTGCCTGTACAACCATTTGCCTGGGGAATAATGGTGTAAACAACCGCAATTGGCGAAGATGTCGTATTGTCAAGGGCTTCCATGATGTTATTGCTGCTTTGGCTGGAAACCGCTGCATTGCTGATGCCCGCCGTTGCTGCCCTGCCCCAAGTATAAGTTGTGCCGCTTACATCGCTGATGATCGTATAATTCTGGGCTGTTTGGTTACAGCTAGTTGAATTGGCCGAACTGGTAATGGTTGGCGTTGGGTTGACTGTTACCGTGTAGGTAAAAGCAGGGCCTGCACATCCATTTGCTTCTGGTCTAATCGAATAGGCAACCGCAACTGGTGAAGAAGTGGTATTAACAAGCGTTTCTGTTATTGTACCGCTGTTTTGATTTGTAACTGCTGCATTGCTGATCCCTGCCGCTGCCGCCCGGCCCCAGCTAAAGCCCGCACCGCTTACATCGCTGGTGATCGCATAGTTCTGAGCAGTTTGGTTGCAAATGCCCGCGCTCGCGGCACTTGTAATTGTTGGGGTTGGGTTTACAGTAATAGTATAGGTAAAAGAAGTACCGGTACAACCATTGGCGGAAGGGATAATGCCATAAGCAACTGCAATAGGAGCAGCTGTGGTATTAACCAAAGTTTCTGTAATGGTATTACTCGTTTGTCCGCTTACTGCTGTATTACTGATTCCTGCAACAGCCGCTCTGCCCCAGCTAAAAGCCGTACCGTTTACATTGCTTTGGATTGCATAGTTTTGGGCCGAACTGTTACAAATCGTAGCATTGGCAGCACTGGTAACCATTGGCGTTGGATTAACAGTGATAGTATAGGTAAAAGAAATACCTGTGCAGCCATTTGCCTGCGGGACAATGGTATAAGCAACTGCAATAGGAGCTGAAGTGGTGTTGGCCAAGGTTTCTGTGATCGAATTACTGGTTTGATTGTCAGCAGCAGGGTTACTGATTCCTGTTACAGCAGCCCTACTCCAGCTAAATGTCGAGCCGCTTACGTTACTGGTAATTATATAGTTCTGTGCTTCGTTATTACAGATAACGTTGCTCCCGGCACTGGTAATAGCAGACGTTGGATTTACCGTTACGGTGTAAGTAAAAGAAGCACCTGTACAGCCATTTGCTGAAGGGACAATGCCATAAGCAACTGCAATAGGAGCAGATGTAGTGTTTACCAAAGCTTCTGTAATCGAACTGGCACTTTGATTGTCAACAGCAGGATTGCTTATTCCTGGCACAACAGCCCTGCTCCAGCTAAAGGTTGCACCGCTCACATTGCTGGTTATATTATAGGATTGGGCTGACCCGCTACAGCTAATACCACTTGCTGCACTGGTAACCGTAGGTGTTGGGTTAACGGTTACCTGGTAGTTAAATGAATTTCCTGCACAGCCATTAGCCTGAGGAACGATAACATAAGTAACCAAAATAGGTGAGGTAGTTGCGTTATTAAGAGTTTCCGTGATCGTATTGCTTGTTTGTCCTGAAACTGCTGTATTGCTGATTCCTGTTACGGCAGTCCTGCTCCAGCTAAAAGTCGAGCCGCTTACGTTGCTGGTAATTGTATAATTTTGGGCGAAATTGCTACAAACCGCAGCACTTGCCAAACTGGTAACAGATGGCATCGGGTTAACTGTTACCGTATAAATAAAAGTTTGACCGCTACAACCGTTTGCTTGCGGAACAATGCTATAAGCAACTGCAATAGGATCTGAAGTTGTATTGATCAGTGCTTCATTAATGGTACTGCTTGTTTGTCCGGTAACTGCCGCATTGCTGATTCCTGTTACGGCAGCCCTGCCCCAGCTAAAAATTGCACCATTTACATCACTTGTGATCGTGTAACTCTGTGGTATGTTGTTACAAATGATAGCACTTGCCCCACTTGTAACCGATGGTATTGGGTTAACCGTTACTGATACTGGTGTTCGCGTACTGGTGCAACCGTTTACAGTTGTTTGGACGTAGTAAGCAGTAGTGCTTGTTAAATTAGGAGTGGTAAAAGAAGCACCCGTAAAAAGGGAAGTCCCGCCGGAAGCAGCAGCATACCATTCATAACTTCCTGTTGATCCGTTTGCTGTTAATGTTGCTGTATTCCCACTGCAAATAGTTAAATCTGATGCTATTGGTGCAGCGGGGATTGGGTTGACCGTAACGGTAACGGCAGTCCGTGGACTTGTGCAGCCATTAACCGTCGTCTCCACATAATATGTTGTGGTTGATGATAAAAAAGGAGTGGTAAAAGAAGCATTGGTAGAAAGCAACGTTCCGCCGGAAGCAACATCAAACCATTCGTAAGTTCCTGTTGATCCGGTTGCTGTTAAAGTAGCCGTATTGCCACTGCAAATAGTTGCATCTGATGCAGTTGGGGCAACGGGGATCGGGTTGACCGTAACGGTAACAGCAGTTCTTGGGCTGATGCAACCATTAACTGTTGTTCGTACATAATAAGTAGTGGTACTGGTTAAATTAGGAGTGGTAAAAGAAGCATTGTTAGCAAGTGAAGTCCCGCCGGAAGCAGCAGCATACCATTCATAAGTTCCGCCTGGGGCTATAGCCGTTAAAGTAGTGTTGCTACCGCTGCAGATAGTTGCGTTAGATGCTGTTGGTGCAGCGGGGATTGGGTTGACTGTAACCGTAACGGCAGTCCGTGAACTTGTGCAGCCATTAACCGTCGTCTCCACATAATAAGTTGTGGTTGATGATAAAAAAGGAGTGGTAAAAGAAGCATTGGTAGAAAGTGGTATCCCGCCGGAAGCAACATCATACCAATTATAAATTCCGCCTGGGGCAGTTGCAGTTAAAGTGGCCGTGTTGCCTTTACAAACTGTTGTGCCAGATGCTGTTGGTGCATCCGGGATTGGATTAACTGTAACGGTAACGGCAGTCCGCGCACTGGTACATCCGTTAACCGTTGTTTGCACATAATAAGTTGTGGTACTTGTTAAATTTGTAGTGGTAAAAGAAGCACCCGTAAAAAGTGGTGTCCCGCCGGAAACTGAATCATACCAATTATAAGTCCCGCCGGGAGCTGTAGCCGTTAAAGTAGTGTTGCTACCGCTGCAAATAGTCGCATTGTTGGCAGTTGGTGCATCCGGGATTGGGTTGACCGTAACCGTATAAGTAGATGATTGCGGCCCGCCTTGCCCTGAAGCCGTTGCTGTAATGGTAGCTGTTCCGGAAAATGCGGCAGACCAGGTTACCAATCCGCTCGAAGCATCAATAGATCCTGCCGCTGCCGGGCTTAAAGCATAGGTAATGCCAGTGCTGTTTGTGGCGGTAGCGGTATAGGCGGAAGAACCTGTACCTGCACAACGGGATGCGATCAAACCCGGATCAAACACGGGGGCAGCAACCGGCCCGCCAACAGTTACGGTAACCTGGGCAATATCTGATTGGTTATTGCCATTGTTGGATACCCTGTAAACAAAATTATCTGTACCATAAAAGCCGGCAGTAGGCGTGTAAGTGATAACCCCTGTAGATGAAATACTATAAGACCCATGTTGCGGCGGTGTAGTTACCGTAACTGAACTTGCATCAATAGCAGTAGAAGGAACATCGTTATCTAAAACATTTATGGCTACCGCAGTTGCCATATTGGTACTTGCCGCATCGTCATTTGCACTTAATATTTGGATAATGCTGGTATTAAAGGCTAAAAATGCTGGATCGCTGTATCCTTTTAATTCATACTTTAAGGCAGTAACTGTTGAATAATTGGATGCATTAATGCCAAAAGCGCTTACATCTGCTGCCCAAACCCTAAGTTGACGGTCTGTTTTAGTATAATTTGCAGGAAGTGTGCCATTAAGGTCATACAAATCGGCTGTCCAGTTTCCTACAAAAGGAACCTGCGATTGATCTATAGAAACAATATTTCCCACCCTGTTGCCATTGGCATCAACAAAATAAATATTATCCGGTGGTGTACCAGCTACAGTAAAACCTACCTGACTTATCAGCAAATCCGGTATGCCGTCATTTATTTTATTAACATCAATAATGGCCCCAAAATCAAAAGTTAAGGGTGTGCTGGCAGGTACATCGATCACCCCTGTCCCAATATTTAACCCCTGGACACCATCTGTAAGAAAATTAGAAATTTTGGGGGGCGAAGTAAAAGGCGCAGGTGTTGACGCACCATTGTCTACGCCGTCTTTTAGTTGGCCTAATATAATTCTACTACTTCCTGTTAAAGCAATATCCCGCACAGGAAAAGCCTGAAAAACCACAGGTGAAAAGTTGACCCCATGTGCAGTTAGCGCGGCATTGTTTACACCGGTAGAATAAGTGGCGCCGTTCCAGGAAAAGCCAATTACGTTATGGTCATTTTCAGGTTTTATTGGGTTGATTGCTGCGGACGAAGAATTCCAAAAACCTTGATAATCAGTATAAATACTGGTTATACCACCCTGCTGGCCGAATGACTTTTCACTAAAAAACAACAGGAAAAAAAGGAAAATAAAATGAAGAACATTTAAATAATATTTTCCTGGTAAAAGTTTCTCCATATCAAAGGTCTATTACGCTTTTTACAACGAAAAAGTTAATGGACCTAACCTTGTGACTATTTAAGGTTCAAGCAAAAAACAGTCTTGATTATTGATAAAGGAGTAGCTGTAAAGAAACTTACTAAAGAAATGGTTCAATCTGTAGTCAACGTTATGGTTTACATCGGAAAAAAGGATCAAGAATGTATTTCCTCAATAAGCAAAACAACAAACTGCTAAATCATCAAAACAGGCTTTGGCTTTTTTAATCGCACAGATGTTGAAATAATAATTATTTTAGCATCCGATGATTTCTTTTCAATCCAAACTTCCGCAAACCGGAACTACTATTTTTTCTGTGATGTCTTCCCTGGCCCAGCAAGCAGGTGCCATCAATTTATCCCAGGGCTTTCCTGATTTTGACTGTCCGCCGGAACTGGTGGAACTGGTGAACAAAGCCATGCAGCAAGGCCATAACCAGTACGCGCCTATGCCCGGCCTTTTATCTTTAAGGGAAGCTATTTGTGCCAAAACCGAAGCATTGTACGGTGCTGTTTATCACCCGGAAAATGAAATTACGATCACGGCTGGCGGCACACAAGCTATTTTTACCGCTATTTGTGCAACTGTCCACCCAAATGATGAGGTGATTATTTTTGAACCGGCTTATGATTGCTATGCGCCCGCCATCCAACTGATGGGCGGCGTGGTGAAACGCATGGAACTGGAACCGCCCGATTATCGTATCAACTGGAACATGGTGCGGCGGCTGATCTCTTCCCGTACCAAAATGATCATCCTGAATTCCCCGCATAACCCGACTGGCACTATTTTGCAGGAGGAAGATATCCGCGAGCTGATCACCCTCACGAACAACACCGATATTTTGATTTTAAGTGATGAGGTCTATGAGCATATTATTTTCGACGGACAGCAGCACCGCAGCATGGCGCGCTACCCGGAACTGGCCGAACGCAGCCTGATCGTTGCTTCTTTTGGCAAGCTTTTTCATATCACCGGCTGGAAAGTGGGTTATTGCATGGCCCCGGCCTGGCTGACAAACGAGTTCCGTAAAATCCACCAGTTCAATGTTTTTTCGGTAAATACGCCAATGCAATATGCACTTGCCGATTTTATGCCGATAAAAGAAGCATACCTCGGCCTGTCGGGGTTTTATCAGCAGAAACGGTATTATTTTCGCGCCGGCCTGGAAAGCTCGCGTTTGAAACTGCTGCCTTGCGCCGGTTCTTATTTTCAATCTATCGATTACAGTGATATTTCCGAAGAAAACGATTTGTTTTTTGCCAAACGGCTCATCAGCGAAGTTGGCGTAGCTGCCGTACCTAATTCTGCTTTTTATTCTAAAAAAACAGATTTTGGGATCCTGCGGTTTTGTTTTGCCAAAAAACAAGAAACGCTGGAGAAAGCCGTTGAACAATTGTCTAAAGTATGACCCTCTTGAATATTTGCCTAAATAAGGGATGAAAATTATGGGAAATTTAAAAATTACTACTTTTCAGGGATATTTATTTTGGGAGAACGTAGATCAGAACCTGAAAAACATTGCGCTGCGCCTGTCTTCCGGTATCCGCGAAAATACGGAACTGATTATTCTGCCGGAGATGTTCAACACTGGTTTTACCATGAACACGGCTTTGGCCGAACCCATGAACGGTAAAACGATGGCCTGGATGGCGCAAATTGCCCAAAAATATAAATGTGCGGTGACGGGCAGCCTGATGATCGGCGAAAACGGCAATTGCTACAACCGCTTGATCTGGATGCTGCCGGACGGTTCTTTCTCAAAGTATGACAAGCGGCATTTGTTTGCAATGGGAAAAGAGCATGAAAAATTTACAGCTGGAACGGAAAGGCTGATCGTAGAACTGAAAGGCTGGAAAATTTGCCCGATGATCTGTTATGACCTGCGTTTTCCGGTTTGGATGAGAAACCTGGATGCTGCTTATGACCTGCTGATCGTGGTAGCCAACTGGCCCGAAAAACGCGCCTTGCACTGGCGCACATTGATCCCGGCACGGGCAGTAGAAAACCAGGCTTATGTAATTGCCGTGAACCGCGTGGGTTATGACGGCAACGAGGTTTACCATTCCGGCGATTCTTCCTGCATCGACCCAAATGGAAAAGTTATTTATTATAAACGGGACGAGGAAGATGTTTATACGTTTTCTATTTCCGCAGAAGAACTGGCCAAAAACAGGCGGTTGTTTCCGTTTTTAAAAGATGCGGATTTATTTGAGATGAAAGCCTCACCCCGGCCCGCTCCCGGAGAGAGGGAGTAAGAACCGGCCTGGCGAAACTGCTTCATCCTTTTTATTGAAGAAAATCCAAATCAAATTACAACACCAATAATATACCGGTAAAAGAAGCATCGGCATAAATTTTGATTTTGCTTCGGTTAATTGAATAAAACCTGTGTCAGCGGAATATCGTAAACGGTGGTTTACAGGGAAGTTTACACTTGCACCGCTGATAAAAAACACTGTAAGTTTACCGCCTGAATGGAAACCGACCACCTGAATTTGACAGCTACTTCTTACAAGCAAAAATGGACAGCAGAATGGAAGCTCTCGGCATTTAGAAAAAGACTTTTTACTGTGCTGTTTACGCTGCTGCTGGTATTGTTGATCAATCCGTTCTTTTTTAACCATATCCAGCACAGAAACGGCATCGAACTGAACGACTGGCTCCTGAATTTTATGCCGCAGCATGATGTTTCGATACCGGTTTTCTGCATTTTGTGGAGTATGGTCGTCTTGGCTTTCCGGCGTGCTGTACAAGAACCCCGCTTTCTGATCGTTTTCGGCTGGACGTATCTGCTACTCCTTGTTACCCGGTTCATTAGCATTAGTTTGGTTCCGCTTAACCTGCCAAAAGGCCTCATCAGCCTGCACGACCCAATCATCAATCTTTTTTATGGCAATCAATTGATTACGAAGGATTTGTTTTACTCTGCTCATACAGCTACCATGTTCCTGATATTTTTGTGCATGAAAAACAAATATGAGAAGGCGTTTGCTTTGTTTTCTACCGTTGCAATTGCTATATTATTATTGGTTCAGCATGTACATTATACAGTAGATGTGGTGGCAGCACCGTTCTTCACCTACCTGCTTTATATGCTGTCGAAAAGAATTGCGGCCTATTGAAGCTATTTTATTCCGTCTGTTTTCAAAGATGAATGTAAAAATAACACGATGGAAACTAAGATTTAACACAGTAAACCAAAATTAAGTAGATTTGAAACTTTTAATTAACCCGGCTTATTTTATCGGCAAGTAAACTTTTCCATGAAAAAGCAGTTCAGGTTTTTTAATTTTATCCCAACAAGAACAAAATGATAAAACTTGCATGCCCGGATTTTACACTTGGAGAAAAACTAACCCCAGAACAATTAAGTTTTTTTGATAAAAATGGGGTAATCGTTTTCAGGAATTTCATTAATAAAAACACGGTCGAAGACCTTTTAAAAGAGATCAACACCTTGCAGCAAACCTGGATTTCCGAAGGCCGTGAAAAAGTAAACGGGACACCTTTGAAGTTTGGCAAAGATGAAAACGACCAGAAGATTATCCAGCGCCTTTGCTTTTCCTCTTTGCATAACCATGTTTTACACGAATTTTTGCAGGACCCACGCTTTCACGCTTTGCCGGAACTGGTAGCACCTTACGAAGGCCGCATTGGCGAGAATGAAAAAGACGGTTTAGTGGTCAATCAATATATCAGGACACCCGACAGCAGTTTTTCGCAAATGGGCTGGCACACCGATAGCCCGCGGGATATTTTCCTTGGCCAGCGAATCATGCCCATGCTGAACGTCGGGATCCATTTGGATGATTGCCCGGCAGAAAACGGCGGCCTGCGGTTTCTCACCGGTACCCACAAACAAGGCATCCTAAAATTACTTTTTGCAAAGAAATACTTTGTCGACAATCAGCCTGATCCGCAGGAAACCGGATTGGACATAACTGCCGGCGACCTTACTATTCATGATGGCCGCCTGTGGCACCGTGTGCAGCAATCACCTTATACCGGGCTGAAAAGCAAACGACGCGTGATGTATATCCCGATCATCACCGGTAAATGTATCCTGAAACATGAAAAAAGCAAAACGCCTTTTTACCATCATTTTATTTCTAAAGTGAAGTTTTAACCTCTGATTTTATACACATGGCTGGCATAAAAACCAGCCATTTTAATGGATATAAAAAATGGCCTACGCATTAATTACCGGTGCCAGCAAAGGGATTGGCAAAGCAATAGCAACAGAACTGGCATTGCGCAAAAACGATGTGTTGCTGGTGGCACGTTCCGGCGGAACATTGGCGCAGGTTGCCCAGGAACTTGCCCAGAAACATGGTGTAAAAACAGCATACCTGGCTATCGACTTATCCGAAAAAAATGCAGCCCAACAGGTTTTCAACTGGTGCCAGGAGCATTATTACAGTGTGGATATCCTGGTCAACAATGCAGGCTATGGTTTGAGCGGCAACTTTGATAAACATGCGCTGGCAGAAAACCTGAATATGCTGCAAGTCAATATGCTGGTTCCGGTAGTGCTGACACAACTA
>JAABUS010003349.1_pt1 | contig 26330 bp, 24 predicted proteins | sample 5560161 | NCBI WGS metagenome assembly JAABUS01 (sample SAMN10711885, study PRJNA513376) | rock metagenome | isolation source: Antarctica rocks | place: Antarctica: Victoria Land, Trio Nunatak nord | collected 2016-01-04
CACCCTCCCCCCAACCTCCACCACCGTCCCCTCCCCCACCACCTCCGCCTCCACCACCGCCCGCGTCTCAACCACCACGCCCCGCCCCAAGCGCACCCCCGGGCCCGGCGCCACGCTGCCGCCGCCCGAGATCAGGAACGTGGGGTCTTGGTCCGTGGCCGAGGTGAGGACGCCGATGATGGCTTTTTCGCTGACGAGGCTTGATTCGCCTGTTGTTGAAGGGGGGGGAGGGGTTGGGTTAGCGTGGGTGTGTGTGTGAGATTGGGTTAGTTAGTGTAGGTGTGTGGGGTGGGGCGAAAGAGAAGAGCAAAGGGGCACTGGTTTCCCCCCCCCCCCCCCCCAAAAAAAAGACAATGCTAGAAAACTTCTCTTTCTCTTCTCTTCTCTTCTCGGATATCCATCCCCCCTTGGAACAAACAATATAACCAGCCAACCAACCAGGACATGTGACAACAACGGAGACTGTGTAATGAAAAATTCGTTGCGTACCCATGACCACAGGCCCGAAATACGTAATCACCTTCGCGCGTAACTGCACCACTGCGTTCGCGTCTAGCGTGACGGGGCTGGTGCCGACGAGAGAGCATTGCGGCGAGAGGAGCGCGGTCGGGTGCGTGGTTATGGGGGGGAAGGGCTGGGCGGGGTTGGGTTTGGGGGGGGGGAGGAGGGGCATTGTTGGTGGTGGGGTGAGAGGGGGGATGAGGGGTGGTGGGAGAGGAAAACTGGGTTCTGTTTCTGGGGGATTATTTTCTAGTCTGCTCGTCTAATTCTAGTAGATATCTACAACAATGTATTATTTCCCGGCGCGTCGCTACAACTGCTAAACCCCACCCTCTACCCCAATCACCCACCATACACCGCACCATCCACCCCCGCTTCCCCATCCCCACCCCTCGCCACCACTTTCCTCCTCCTTCTCCACTCCTGCACCCCCCGATCCACCTCCGCCCTCGTCACCCCGTCCACCACCAACCAAAAGCAAACCCCCAGCTGCTCCACATTGCGGTTCCTTCCCTCGTCGTCAAAAAACAGCATCTCCTCATACGCAATCCCCGTCGCCTTGTGCAGTTTCGCAAAATGCTGCCTTTTGTCCCCGGGGAAGATTTGCAGGTGGTCGAAGACGTCGTAGGCGCGTTTCGTGGATGCGGCGGTGGTGGTGCTGCTAGCGGAGGATGAGAGGGGCAGTTGGAGCTGTTTGAGGAGGGTGACGGCGAGGTCGGGGGCCGAGGTTCGGGAGGCGGCGGCGATCAGGGCGGGGAGGGATTTTAGGGCTTGGAGGATTGGGGGCACGTCGGGGTAGAAGGAGAAAGATTCGCCGCAGCTGCAGGTTAGACCTTAGCGTATTGTTTCCGTACCCAGAGAAAGAGAAGTTGAGGGGGAGGGGATAGATACCGGTCTACACTTCTAGCGCCCCCATCTTTTGCCTTGAGGGGAGGGGCGACGTGGGTGTCGACCCAGAACGGCCAGAGGGTGTAGTCGAGGTCAAAGACGAACATTTTTGGGAGGGGGAGGCCGTCGGTGAAGGTTTGGGGGACGAGCTGGGAGGGAGGGGCGGGTGAGGGAGTGGGTTGGGGTTGGGATTTCTTGGGCATGTTTGTGGGGATGGGAACGAGAAGGAGCGGGAGGATGATGGAGGGGAGTATGGCAAGAAGGAAGAAGGAAATGATGTTTGTTGTTTGAAGGATAGCTGGGAAGAGTGTCCCGGAGCAGAAGCAGGCTGGTGAGAACAAAATACAAAAGCACAATGTGTGAATCGGTGAATCGATTGTCTTCTGTTTCTTCGATCGGATGTTCCTTCCGGCACGGGTGGGGGGCCTAATTAGTCAGCTGGCCCCCCCCCAGAACTATTTAGTTCCGCAGAGCTTCAGCTCTGTTCTTAGAAATTCCACTCCTTTGCTACCTTCTAGAACCGAGTCTTTAGTGCTGAGTTGTTCTTCTCAATGACGGTGTCTGGATTTCGGCCTTATCTTATCTTATCTAATCATACTTCCAACTGTGGTAATCACACGTGACCGGTAATGGCGGAGGGAAGGATGTGTGCTGTGGGTGATTATTGTTGTTGTCAATGGCTCTTTGAGCATATGGGTTATGCATGTGGCGAAGTACGATTACATTTCTGAATGTTGCTCCTAGATGACCACACCGATGCAAAACGCAACTCGAATGAAAAGTCGGCTTACGACCCCAAAACTTACAATCTCCTCCACCTCCGCGAGTTACTTTCTTCCCATCCCTGCCTTCACTACGTTCCTCCGAGGCCCCCCCTGACCCTCTTTCCCCTGCCTCCCTCTCCTTCGCTCCCATGCCCCTGGCTACCTTCCTCACCATCCTCCCTCGGTCTCTTGTTCCCCGGTACAAACTGCTTAGCTCCTCCACTCAACTGACTTCCCGTCGGACTCGCCCGTCCCTGCTGTCCTTGCTGTTGACTAGTGTTTGTCGGATTTGGAACTCCTCCACGGCCAGCCCCTCGGCCCCGACCGCGTGGATTCGGGCCACCGCGGCCGCCTCTGGCGATGGGGAGGCCAGAGTTCTGAAGACTTCGGAGGGTGGCTGGGCCGGATCCTGCGTTAGGCGCTTGGTTACTAGGGGTTGTTTGGGGTTTGGTTGGGATATTATTGGTGGGTTGCGGATTCACGCGTTGGATCCCGTTTAGAGATCCTTGAGATGGCTGAGAGGCGGATGAGTTTGAACGATTTTGAGAGTTTGGAGATGGTTGCGCTTGCGTTGGAGGGTTTGTTAACGTCGCAGTCGGTTGCTGGTTCCCATTCTGTGGAGGAAGCATTTGCCCCAGTCTAGGCGCCTGTTGGGGCTTCCCTTGCGCATCGAAAGGATTTATTTGGGTGGGTTGTGTAATTGGAACTGGTTGCCCAAAAGTGCCAGTTGTTCCTGCCGTCTGCTGTGTTTGACCCGCAGCATTTGGCGCAGTGAGGGTCGGTTGCCCAAAGGTGCCCGTAGATATAGGTATTTGCTGTAATTGACCTGTAGCATTTGGCGCAATGAGGGTCGGTTGTACAAAGGTGCCCGTCGACATAGGCGTCTGCTTTGGGTGTCCTGGAGAGTTTGATGAGGGTCGCTGACCAGCTTGAATGGCCGGAGTCGGCTGCCTGAAAGTGCCCGTTTGAGGTGTCTTTTGCTGAGGCTGTTGAGCACTGGCTTGAGGCAGTCTGGCGTCTTTCACTAATGCCCAAACCTCCACAACCGGCTTCTGAGGCGTTTCATCGGCGGCTTTCTGGACCAAGGTCAATTTGAAAGTCGCGACCCTAGCTCGGTTATCCGCCATACTGAGCTTCACAGAATTGCGCTTTTCTTCAGTCATGACCGCCTGCTCCTTCGCAGTATTTGCCTTGCCTTGTGCCTCTGCAAGCTTGACGGCCAACGCTTTTTCGTGTTCTTCCTTGAGCTGACCTGCTAGTATCTCTTTTGCTTTAGCCACTTTCTCTGTGATATTTCTCGACAGAATGCCCCTGATAGTGGCATTTGATATGACGAGTTCTCTGGCTTCGGCATCGGTTGGCTCTGATGGTTGATGCGAAGTCTGGCCTTCAGGTTTGACGGTTGATCCGCCAGCATTGTCCTGGGTTGACTGTTCAGCAAGCCAGGTCTGCTTTAGCTCTTCGAGTCTTGAAGCTTCATTGTCCTTGAGTCTGTCGAGATCGGCTTGATGTTTCACCTTTAAGTCCTCTAGAACTCGCTCGTGTTCTATTTTACGAGCGTGTAAAACCTTCTCATGCTCTGCTGTCAAATTTTGCCGGAGTTGATCCTTGATTTCGGGGACTTTCTTATTGAATTGAGTTTTCATCAAGTCGGTTCTCTTCTGGTAAGTTTCCTCGGCTTGCTTCACTCGCTCGTTATGCCGCGATTCTAGATCGGCACGGATCTGCTCGACACGCTCCATGACTTGCTCAGCAACGGATTTACTACCATCATCCGTCGGAGCACTTGCCAAGGACTCGTTGATCGATGCTGACGCTCTCAGGTTTTCGACTTCTTGGTGAGCTTCTGCAAGGTCTTGTCGGAATTTCTCGGCTTGTTCTTCTGATACAGCGTTTGGAGGAAGGCTTGATTGTTGCTGCTGTATTTGGCCCAGCTTTACAGTAGTGTCATCAAGGTCTCGCTGCTTCTGCGTCTACATGAAAAATCAGAAAACGACCTTAAAACGGCAGACATGCAAGAGACTCACTATCTGAAGCTCCAACTCTGAGATGCGCCCTTGCAGCTCCTGGATCTTTTCTTTATACGTAAGAGATTCACTCCCCAACCTATTACGCTCGGCTTCTGATTGGCTTAGCTCAAGCTGTGTATTGTTGAGTGTTTGCCTTAGAGCCTGTTTATCTGATTCTGTGGGCCTAGGGGTTTCATCTTCATCGACTTGACCCTCTTCAGCACCGCTTTGCTCGTTGGCCTCCGCTGTGTTCGACTGGGCAGAGGTAGCTCTGTCCACAGCCTGGTCCCTCTCTAGCTTCGTAGCCTCGGACTCCTTCAGCAGGTCTGCTACTCGCTGCTGAAGATCTTCTTTCTCTTTGTTCGCAGACTGTAATGCAGAATCCTTCTCTCTGATAACAGCCGATTGATTCTTTGACCTTGTCTTGAACTGCTCCGTAAGACGTTGTCGCAATTCCTCCGTTTTTTCACTGCCTTGGTCCTGGACCTTGGCGACTTCGCCTTCCATGCGACCTAGCCGTTCTTGTAAAGTCTGTTTCGCTGAAAGCAGTTCATCGCGTTCAGTCTCCAAGTTCTTAATATGCTCTTTCAGTGCCTCCAACTCAGCAGGGTCCACCCGGTCATACTTCTGAAGTATATTCTGCGTCCTCTGCTGCCATCGATCGCGATCTTCCTTCAGAAGCGTGACTTCGCCTTGTTGCGTTTCTTTCTCGTTCTTGAGCTCTAAGATCTCAGCTTGTAGCGGTTCAATCTTCAACAGAAGCTCTTCGACTTCTTTAGCCTTGAGCGCTAGAGCTGCCTGCGCCTGCCTGGTTTCGTTACGCAATGTGACGCTGCTCTCACGGAACGTATTGAGCTCATTGAGAGTTTCCATAAGCTTGTTGTGGGTCAATGCCGAACGTTCACTGTCTTCCTCTACATGCCTCTGCTGATTGAGTCTCAACCGGGTCTCATCTAGCTGACTTTGAGTGTAATCCAGCTGCTGCTTCAAGCGTTTCGCTTCTTGTGCGGATAATTCCAACTGAACGTCGACGATCTCTTTCTCACGTCGGAGGTACTTGATTACTTCTTGGAGATTCTCCAAACCTGAAGTTGGCGCATCAGCACTAGGGTTTTCTGTGTCGCTAGTTGTAGCACGTTTCTGAAGACTGGATATTTGGGCGCTAATATTTTCCAGTTGCTGGTGCAGACGATTGTTCTGGGCGTTGAGATCCTCTTTTCCAGTTCTTAGATCAGCCAGTTCCCTCTCATAGCGTTCTCGTGTGTCAGCCCAGCTCTCCTCGCTCTGAAGTAGTCTTGTCCGAGCCGACTCTGCCTCCGTCTTCATCTCAACGATTTCAACCTTAACCTGGTTATAGTCGGCTCGAACTTTCTGTAACGCCTTGGCCGCTTCAGCATGCTTCACCAGCTCGTTCTCGTAGTTTGACTGTGCTTGTTGGGCAATTTCTGCTTGGACTTTGAGATCCTCCTGGTGATACCTTGCGGCAGTAGCGTGACGCTCATCTTGATCTCTCAGTTGCGCCATCTCTGTCTCGAATGCCGATTTTTGTTCCTCCAGCCGTCGACCATTCTCAGCTTGGCGGTTACGTAGGTCCGTAAGCTCCGAAGTTGTAGAAGCGAGTTCAGAGGAAATATCATTAATACGTTCCTCAAGTTCCTGAACCTTGATGTTGCGCTCCTCAATAGTTTTGTCTGTTTCTTGGCGGTAAAGGTCGTGAGTCTCGTTCAGGCTTTGCAATTCTTCTTCGGAAGCTTGACTGATTGCTTTGTACTGCTTCACTTGAGTCTTGGCACTCACAAGTTCACCTTTGGTCAATTCAAGATCGCGCTTCAGCTCCGAAACCTCAATCGCAAGCTCTTGCTCTTTGCTTAGTCCTTCTCCGCCTTCGATTGATTCATGGAGCGCTTCTCCATCCTGGGCAGGCTCTGAACGGGCTCTGGGTGTTGGCTGCAGGACATGTACACGTTCTTCAGCACTCCGCAGTTCAATAGCCATTTCGTCTAATCGAGCTTGCAGATGGTCGCGAGTAGTTTTTGCAGCAACAAGTTCTTCGCGAGTGGACCCAAGACTAGAAACTAGATCATCGATCCTCTTTTGCGATTGCTGGTGGTCATAATCCCGACGAAGAGCAACTTTCTTGCTCTCCTCAGTCTCTTCTAAGAGCTTCGCCTTGGCTGCCCGCAGCTCACTTTCAAGACTCTCAATTTGTGATTGCAAGCGTCGTCGCGATTCCGTTTCCGAGTACTCGCGCTCGTTCAAGATGTTCTGAAGATTGGTATTCAAATTGTTTATCCGGGCCCGCTCCTCCAAAAACGTTTGATTCTCAGTGGTGAGCCTCTTTTCAACGCTCTTCCAGAACTCTTTCTCCACTTTGAGATTTGCAATTTCATTCCTCATGCTGTCCAAGAGCCCCTTAGCTTCTATCAGATCCTCCGCAACCTGCTGCGTTCGCAGATCTTGCTTTGCGACATTGTCTGAGAAGAATTGGGATTTCTTCTGCAACTCAATATTTTCGTTCTTGAGCATAAGATAATTAGCTTGGAGCATCTGGTAACGCTCATGAGCGAGTGTGACTTGGCTATTGCTCCGCGCAACCTCGCTGCGGAGATCACTGTTGCTTCTGGAAAGGCTATCTACTTGTGTCTTCAGAGTTGAGCGGTCGGTTGCAGCTTCGTTTCGGTAAGCATCAAAGTGAGACTGCATGTCCTTCAGAAGCTTAGCATAATCAGCCATATCCTTTGAGCTTGGAGCTTGTTCCAAGCTGTCGAGAACACTTGCTTGCTTCGGCGTGGTCGGTGGCTGGCCGTCGTTGATGGACTCTCCGAACATGGAGTTGATATCGCTACCAGGCTGTAACTGACCCCGATGGAGAAGCAAGCGTCTGAACATATCGCGCTCCCGGATATAGCTTTGGGACTGTGTAACCAGCGACTTAATCTCATCCTTGCAATGTTCATAGTTTTGCCGCAATTCCTCTTGGTCTTGCGCGGTCTCTGACTGTTTCCGTAATGCTTCTTCATGTTCCATCCGCTCACCAACTTCCCGAGTAACCCTTATTAAATTGGTATTTTGTTCCTGAAGCTCGGCAATAGTCTTGAAGGTAACTAGGTTCTCGCTGATGAACCGATCTGTGTCTGTTGAATCGTCGGCAAGATCGTTGGCTTGTACTAGAGCCAGTCGCTCCAACTGAAGTTGTCTCTCTCCATTGAGATCCTCAACCCCTTGGTCTTTAAGGTGAGCTTCCATCAAGAGAACCTTGACTTGGGAGCTTAGGTCTCGAAGCTGCTGTCGAAGTACCTCGCCTTCTTTTATCTTGGCTTCAACCTGACCTTCCTTCTTTCTCATATCTTTCAAGGCTTGGTCTCGCTCCTTGCCTACGTCTTCGAGTAAAGAGGATACTTCTGCCAATTCGGATTGCAGTCGACCATTATCTGCGTAAACCTCCTCAATTTCGGGCTGTTTGATTTCTAGATCCTGTAACATGTTGTTCATTGCAGAGGCGAGCTTTTCGTTTCTGACATTTGCCGCGTTCAACTCTGCTCTGGAATCGTTGAGATCGCTGAGTAGTTGCGTAACACTAAAGCCTCCTTTCAACCGCGAGGGACTAGGAGAGACCCCTGGAGCCGGAGAATCAACCTGACTAGGTGTGGTATGCCCATTAACGCCTTGATGTGGAGCACCATAGCTTTTCAATGTCAGTACGTCAGCCTCAAGACGCTCCACCTGGACCTCAAGCTCTGCAATTCTCCGTTCAGACGCTTCCGTGTTACGATGCTCTGTATCGATCTCTGCAGCCATCCGACCAATCTGCTCGGCTGCTTCTTCCTTCGTAGTCTCTAATTGATCGTGAAGGTCTTGCTGACGCTGTCTCTCGGTGTTTACGGAATTCCTCATCAGCTCAGTGAGACGATTTGCGGCAACGATCTCGACGTTGAAAGCTTCATCCTTTCTAGATGCCTCCTCTTGCATCTGTTGGATCCTTGATAGGCAATCGTCGGCCTTTTGACTCACTTCCTCATACCGTTTGCGTAAGTTGCTCTCCGTGCGACTGAGAGCATCCAGTTTGCTTGCAGCTTCATCATTTTGGCGTTGGAGCTCGGCAAGCCGAGCGCCCTTCTCTTTACGGTGCTTCGAATACTCTTCAGACTTTGTCTTGAGCTCTTTGTCTAGCCATTCATTGCTTCTCTTAAGATGTTCGATTTCCTGTTGAAGGCCTTGCTCGTGGTACGATGCGCTCGCTGAAGCGGCATTCGCGGATTGGATAGATTGTTCTAGAGTAGAGACCTCACGTCTAAGCTCCACCGTCTTCTGGTGCTGGACAGCAAGCTCTTCCGCTAGCTTGTCATGGGCCGTTGATTTCGACTCTAGAAGAGACAACGTGTCGCGATTAGACGACTCGAGTAGTTCGATACGTGCTTTAAAGGCAGACGCCTCTGAGGCCGATGATGAGTTAGAAGACTTGAATGCTTCGAATTCTTTTTCTAGTAAAAGCCTGGATTCTTCTGGAGTAAATCATATTAGCAAAACTGCCTCCCCAAACCCAAAATTCGCACGTGCCTGCTGCCTGAAGCTTTTCCTTCAAATCTGCAGCTTCCTTTAGGCCCTGGTTGATAGAACTTTTGAGAAAACGGCTTTTCGACTCTCCGCCTCGGACAGCATTCTCCAATTCAACGGCGAGCTTGAGCTTCTCCGACTTCACTTCGTCGAATTCTTGAGCCCTCTCTGATATGTTGCTGAGGAGTGTCCGGACAAGGTCAATGGTTGGGGTGTCAAGCAGGCTTTCGATTGTGGTTGGAGGCAGAGAGCAAAACGCGGACAGGCGCGCAACATCGAGCCCCACAGCTGCCATGATAACGCAGGTTTAAGATGCGAATGACTTCATGTCGTTTGGAGGGTGGTTAGACCTGAGATCAAGTTTTAATTGCTGAATGACTGTGTGAAGGAGTGACGATGGGCAGTCGTATCTCAATCGGTCATTCCGGTCAAGCTTAGCCAGGAACCTAAGATATACATAGGAAATCACCGAGTATACCAACTGAGTTAACAGTTCGAGGCAACTTGGCATAGAAGATCTGTGCTGTTGGCTTTGTTCAATGAAGGTGCTTCACTTTCGGTTTTTGGCCCGAACCATTTTGTGCCGAAAACGGCTTAGCTTGCCAAGACTGATCACTTATTTGACTTTACCCTCAATCTCAGCCTTCCTTACTCGCAGTGTTTTCACAAGGCCGCCGTTGTACGCCTTGACAGGATCGCAGCTCGAGGCTCGAGTCGTAGCGTACAACAGGGTCACACCCGTCCAAGTCTGTCTCTGTGGCTGTCAGCATCATGTCCTATCTCGACAAACAGATCAGTGGCTTCAAAGCCAACCTTGCGTCGGCCGCGAGCAAGATTTCAACTAAGCGGACTGTCGCTGCTCCTGCGAAACCATGTCCCTCCCCCGCGCCACCTCAAGCTTCGACATCAAATAAGCCAGACCTGAAACGGAAACGGCCTGAGCAGACCAATGTCGTCTTCTCTCAGCCAGCAGATACTGGTACTGGGGAGAATATAATGACTAAAGTCACCTACGCCGTTGCATACCTCAAAGACAAAGATACTCCTCAAACACTTACGGACTTGCTCTTGTACTTATCGCTCCAATATCAGACCGAAGAATATAAGAAGATGATTTCTACAATTCTGATAAGTCATGAGAAGGTGGACTTCGATAGGAAAAATGCTACGTATACATTTCGACCAATCCACAACATCCGCTCTGCAGAGCAACTTCTAGGCTACCTACAGTCTCAACCAACTGCTCAAGGCCTTAAAGTTCGTGAGCTTCGAGACGGTTGGCAAGATGCCGAGGAAGCCATCGACAAGCTCGAGGCAGAAGGGAAGCTACTAGTGACTCGTAATAAGAAGGATAATCATGCAACGATGGTTTGGCCGAATGATCCGTCCCTTGCCTTCAAGATTGACGAAGAATTCCAACAAATCTGGCATAAGATCAAGCTTCCTGAGGCCGGAGCGTTGGCAGACGAGCTGGAAAGGGAGGGCCTTACGCCAGCAAATAAGAGTAGGGGCATGAAGATGAAGCCAAAGCAAGCGGAGAAGAAGACCAAAAAACCACGAAAGGGGGGCAAGACCACCAATACGCATATGATGGGTGTTTTGAGGGATTATTCGCATCTAAAGAAATGATGAGATCTCTCTCAGATGGGATGGGGAATGGCTGCATCTGAAGAACGGTGTTTGGAGTTTGGCTGGAAAAACTAGATACCAATTTGCTAAGGACTTAGGATGATATTCGGGATGAGGGAATGCATGAGCAGAAGCCACTTCAGAAAGTTCGGTTATGGCTACCTTTGGTAGGCTATTCTAGGGATTAGGATAAGCCTTCTTGTATTCAAAACTAAGGTCTTTTCCTCGTTAAGGGGTATAATAATGGTGTTTATCTGTTACTATCATGGCACAGCGTTCTTTCGAATCCCAAAGAAATAATTACCCCATTTCTCCCCCCCGTTAACCATATTCCAACCTAGCCCGGGGACAAACACGCATCCCACGGTTCTCACCCCTACCTGCTCACCCCATCCCTTTTGTGCCCCGAAGAACTGCCTCAACTCTTGCTCATTGATATATTGATTCCAATCGTGCGTCCCCCTGGGGACTAACTTCGCTACATCCTCCGCCACAACCTTTGTCGTCAACCAGCTGGTCCACGTCCTCGTTATGGTACTGAGTACAAGCCATCCACCCGGCTTCACAAACGGAAGACACGAACTCAGAAAGGGCGCTGGATGGCTGATATGCTCGATGACCTCGAAAAGAGTGACTACGTCAAATTGGTCATCGCTTGTGCTTGGCAAAGTGAGGTCTTCAATGGACTGGTTCGAATAATCTAGCCGCCGCGGCTCCATTAACAGAGGATCGTGCCGGGCGTGCGCTTTTGCAATTGCGATGACCTCGCTACTCGGGTCAATCGCTGTGACACTCGCGGTGCTAGGAAGGCGAGCAGCGCTCTCAGCAAAGATTCCGCCCCCACAGCCGATGTCGAGATAGCGGATACCACTGGAAGGTGAAGGTTCGGATTGAGAAGCTTGGCAGGTTGAGATGAAATCATGGCGGAAGGGGTTCATGAGGTGGAGAAGCCGAGATGAGCCATGGGGGTCCCACCATGTTGACGCGAGAGCGTTGAAGTGGGAGATTTCGGTTGGATTGACGGAGGATGTGGAGTTGAAGCGGATCTGAGAGGTGTTGCGGGAGGCAAGGGAGAGTTTGTGGAGGGCGGCCGGGCGGAAAGCCATAGATGCGTGGACGGAAGAACTTTGAGAAAGTCTGCTAAGCAATTATTCAGAACGATGTTGAAGGCCTGAAAGGAATTTCCCGCAGATAATGGCATTGAACGTCAAATCATCTGCGGCCTGAAAAAGGTTCCCTCGAACAGCAATGCTGACAGCGTAGTAGAACGCTCATTTCCGCTTCAAGTACCGATACCTACCTTAGAGTCCGGAGCTTCGACTATGCCATCAACCGTCACTAATCTCCAACGCGACCAGGATGAGAAGAATCGTCAAGGCGATTGTGAATTTGAGATATTCAATCTAAGCGCCATCATTGACGCAATAGGCGCGGGAAATATATCCTACGCTCATTTTCAAACCTTGATCTTCGCGACATGATCAGGCCATCATCAAGCAAAGCTCAAAGGCTTGTATCGGGAAGATGGTCGACCATAAGTCCCAGATCATGGTATTGTGACCAGGGCCGTCAGAAGCTCCTACAGCGCCGGTATCTGTCAACTGGTAACTCTTCACTATTTTAACGTATTCACCGTGATCATCTAATAGCGCTATAGAACCTCCTAGCTACCCTCGGCTTGAACTAGATGGCTCTTCTTACCCCACTGATTCCTGGACCAATGTTCCATCCTCTGTTATCTCCGCTCTTCCCCGCCGCTTACACCTTCAACCATCCCACCCGGTCTCCCTCACCCGCCAACTCATTGAATCGCTCTTCCCACCACCAATTTACAAGCACCATAACACATTATCACCCATCGTTAGCGTCGCCCAGAATTTTGATTCTTTAGGCTTTCCGCAAGACCACCCCGGTAGAAGTCGCACCGATACATACTACATAAATAAAGATACTGTTCTCCGGACACACACTAGCGCACATGAACTTGATATATTCCGTAAAAACGAGAGTGAAGGGTACACAATGAGTGCAGACGTGTACCGTAGAGATGCTATTGACAGGAGTCATTACCCCGTATTCCACCAGATGGAAGGGGCGAGAATGTGGGATCGACGAAAAGTGCCTGGAGGAGATGTAGCTAAAGCCGTACGGGGAGATTTGGAGAACTTACCGAAACATGATCTGAAGGTAGTGGACACAAATTCGACAATTCATCCGGAGAGAAACCCATTACAGATGGAACATCACAGCATAGAAGAGGTCGAAGCTATCGCCGCACACCTGAAAAGGTCTGTGGAACTGGTTGTTGTAGAGCTTTTTGCGAAAATCAGACAGGCAGCTCTGGCTGCTGGAGACGCGCATGTGGTAGAGCCCCGTAGGGTTCGATGGATCGAAGCATCCTTTCCTTGGACAAGCCCTTCCTGGGAGTTAGAGGTATTCTGGGAAGGCTCCTGGCTGGAACTACTCGGATGCGGTGTCGTAAAGCAAGAATTGCCTATCAGCGCAGGAGTGCCCGATCGCGTGGGCTGGGCATTCGGAATCGGTCTAGAGCGCGTTGCAATGCTCCTATTTACGATCCCAGATATTCGACTTTTTTGGTCGAAAGATCCTCGTTTTCTTTCTCAGTTTTCGTCCGTAGAATCGATCAATCGATTCGTACCGTTCTCGAGACATCCTGCATCTCACAAAGATGTAGCATTCTGGCTTCGAAGCTCGAGCAATAATGCAGGTGGCGGATTGAGGAGCAACGCACAAGATTTTCACGAGAATGATATGATGGAGGTGGTGAGGGATGTTGGAGGCGATCTGGTTGAGGATGTGAAACTGGTGGACGAGTTCTCGCACCCATCTTCGGGGCGCAAGAGTCTTTGTTATCGGATCAATTACCGGAGCTTGGAGCGAACGCTGCATAACAGAGAGACGAACTACTTGCACAACAACGTGAAGAAGCAACTTGCCGAAAAGCTAGGTGTTGAAATTAGGTGATCTCAAGCGGGAAGAAGACTTATACATAGTACTATTCAACTATGGATGATGTAAGAAAACAGCTTCCTAAAGCCACCGTAGAGAAGCAAGCTGCGAATTGTTGTGCTTATTCCTTATGAGAATGATCTCAAACCCTAAATAGCCACTGTCGAGCGCTCGCTATTCACTGAGACCATTTGTTAAGAAGACACCAGTGCCCTCGAACAAAGCCATGTTGAACTGGAACAAAATCCTTTAGCGGAGAAGGGTTTGTAGAGTCTCATCAAGAATGGGAAATCCTTTGCTCTCTTAAGTTGGGGGCTTCATTTCAGGTGACGAAGGTTTGTTATTGGTTTTTTGGAGGTATGTTAGCAATGTAAAGCTTAGTAGTCCTATATGTTGATAGAGTGGAAAGTCCTCAACCCATAGAAATGCCATGATATGCGATGAAGGTAGAGAAGGGAGTATGTTACAGAGAAATCATAACCTCCAATATTACGGAGATAATTTATCAACACAGCCCAGAAAAGTATCCACATGGAGAAATGGCTCAAACCCTTAAACTGATTCTTTTATGAATTCTTCACCACCCCTACCTTCGCCGCCCTCAACACCCTCCCATTGAGCACAAACCCCTTCTGCTGCGTAGTAAACACACTCCCATCCTCCTTCCCCTCCACCGGCGTCTGGAACGTCGCCTCGTGCAAATTCGGATTGAATTTTTCCTCCTCTACACTAGGATCAAACCTCTCCAAGCCATGTTTCTTCAGCGTCTGCATCAGTATCGTCTCGGTCATTTTCAGACCCTCGTATAAATTAACAAGTTCTTGGTTTGTTTCTTTCTGAGATATTTTATCATGGGGAACGGTACTGAGGGCGCGGTCGAGGTTGTCGATGGATTCGACAAGGTCTTTGGCAAATTTGGTGATGGCGAAATCTTTGGCAGATTGAATGTCGCGTTTTGTACGATCCTGGAGATTGCGGAACTCGGCGACGGAGCGGAGGTATTTGTCCTACGTGGTAGAAGGTTAGTTCATGGACGAAGCTTTCTGAAACGGGGGGTGAGGTGGCGGGCTCACTTTTAGCTCGATCACTTCTTTGTGCTTGGCATCGAGCTCCTTTTTCGCCGGGTCCTCCTCTTCTTTTATTCCCGGCTGGCTTTGTTCAGCCGTTGAAGCTTCGGAGTTGGCGCTAGGTTTCTCTTCCGTTGCAGTGGAATAGCATCTTAAAGCTATCCTTTGCCGCTGAGGCGGCGGAGTTATTCGTAACGATGTGAAGTAAGATGTCGAGGGGGAAAGATTAGAAGAGCATCGTAGTCTTGAGCTTACTTGTCGTGACTGTCTGAATAGAGATCGCCGAATCATGGTGGATTGTTGTTGTGATTTGGTGAAGCTCGGAAGACCAAATCGAAATCCTACAAGATCATCGTCATCCCGGCAAGCGCTAGTGCGGTAAAATTATTGTGCTACGAGTAGCACCTCCCCCCTCGTCCTCGGACTCTACCTGAAAATCCTTTCATGTTCAATAAGATGACTACTTCGAAAAGCGATACGACTACAGGATCACTTCGCTCTTTGAAGTCTATCGATACTGGGAAACGCTCAAAGTCACCTTCTTCTTACCGCAAAAAGTGTGATCTTTGCCATACCCCTAGTGACGTACTCGTTCGCTGCCGCATCGACGACACCCTCAATTGGCACTTCGTATGTACATCAAAATGCTGGAAGGAAGTCTCAGGTGGAGTGGTCGATGGCCCGGACAAGCCCTACTACGTGTATGGTGGCATGTGGAAAAATAAGCATGCAGGCGTCAGTGCCAAAAAACCAAAAAGAAAGAGGGGTATACACATTGAAGACTGGAACGCCTATAACACTAGGTATGTTACGAATGATAAGGTAAGGTATAGTGGAAGAATTTGGGTATGTCGGAAAAGCCATCAAAGCAGCGAAACAAAATATCCAGGTGTAGATTACGCTTTATGGAAGGAAGACGAGCAGAGAAACAGAGTGATTGTAGAGCAGCCATACGACGATGATGGCAACGACAATGCTGAATGAACCAGCACGTCGGCTTAGATAAAGACACAACTTCTTCTAGGCTTTACGGTTTTCGTAATTACGGCCAAGCGGCAGGCAAACTGCAGATATTGCATGATACATTATTTCGTTATTCGACTATCTTACAGGAAACGACGTATAGCCCGAGACCATGTTTCAGTCGATAGAAAAAGCGCGATTTTGGCAAATCTGTCTCAAAATCTTACCGGCTTGGACGTGTCCTCCATCAAGCCAATGTCCTGTTCTATTTCAGCGAGCAAGGCCGCCACTGCGGAATCGGCATAGACCTTGATTGACTGAACGTCGTGGCGTTCACTTTTGCAACCGTCTTCAAATTTGGGTGGATTTATTGACGATCTGATGTCATTAACGACCTGCTGCGACTCGGGGTTTCCAGTGGGTGTAAGAGTCAAGGCTGCTGCTATATGCTCCAGTAATCGCTGATGAACTTGCGCCCTACGATTCACTGCCTGTTCTAACTTCATTACCCAGTCGTCTATCGATTTGTCGAGTTCTGCAAGCGCCTCTTCTTGTCTAAGGATACTGTCATGGGAAAAAATCCCCATTCGTGGAGACTTGAGGTACGTTATTATACGAGTGTGTAGGCTTCTCCGGCCTTGGCGAAGACTGGCGTGTGTGTTCTGAAGGATCTCACAACGTTCCTCGAGATATCGTAGCTCCTGTTATTGTTAGAGGACAACACCCCAACATTTTCTGATGATATACGCACTTTTGAAAGCTTCGAGACTTGCTTGATTGGCAGTACTTTAAAGACTTCTGCCTGCTCATCTGCCTGCTTTTTAAGATACCTTGACTCTTCATCAGGGACTTTACATGGTGCCTCGGTGGCTTTGAAGCCACTAGGAATATCCAGAAGCCCCTGACCAACAGAAGGACTTCTCAGCATTGGCCTGCTAAGGCTTCGAATCAGCGAGGTATCTCCTCTCTTCATGGGCCTTCCTCGGTCGATGACAGATGCCTCCGAGATTCCCCTATGATGCCACAACTGGGCTTTGACTGCCGATGGGGGCCTCTTGCTTGATGTGCTCCTTACAGGAAGCGGGTATGCGTTCCTCTGGTGGCTTGGTGGGCTCTTGACATGAGACGCTTGGTCCCAAGGTGCAGTTGGAGCTGTTGATTTCTCGGCACTCGTAGTCTGTAGCAGACTCAACGAGCTATTGCTATCCTGAGCCATGCACAGTTGTCCTGCTGATGTATTGATGCCACTTGATGGAGAGGCTCCGGTATAGGTCGTTGACGTGGAACTACTGGCAGAATGTGGCAGCTTCTTCGAACGCGGAGATGCCCTGCTTTCAGTTCTGGGGGATTTCGGAGGAACTTGTGGCCGTGTATCATCTATTTCTTTACGGCTCAACGATGTCCAGGTATCCAAGGTCTCTTGCGGTAGAGTACTAGAAGGGATCACTAGCGGTGCTAGTTCTTCCCAAAGATTCCTCGAACCTACCCTTCGTATTGCCTTTTCCGGATGATCAGCGATGTGCAAGGCTTCCGAAACATTTCCGGCGCTGGCTTCTTGATAATTTGACTCTCGAAGCAATGTTCCTTTGCGTTCTGCCGATGTGCGCCGTAAGGTCCTTTCAGGCCCGCTTTTAGATCTCTCAAAGTTGGGCTTCATCGGATGGTGACCGGGTATTGTTGCTGTTGATGTTAGTCTTCGACAGCACAACTAGGTACCGGACTACTACATACGTGAGTCCAGTGAGCTTTCCTGGACAGTGGTCATAAAGCCCGGTACGCTGAGCTTTTTTCTCCTTGGAAGAGCTACTTCCCGCTTCTTTGGACTTCCGTCTGCACCCTGGATGGCGTGGTTCAGGCCATAATTTGGCGCAGTCGCTGGCCGCGGAATATTCTCCGACAGTAAATCCGCATCGAGCCTTTTGTTTTTTTTTGCCCGGGATTTGCTCCTTTCAAACATAGACCACGTTAATAAGTCGCCTTCTACGCGTCTAGCTGGATGATCATATTCTCCTTTGCCCGAATGATTCTCCGCGTAATTTTCAAAGCCTCCGTGCTGGGGAGCTTTTAGCGAAGCTCAGCAAAGATAATGATCAAGGAAGTGCGACCTACACTGACTAGAGTCGGGGCTATCCAGAAGTTCAGGGTGTCGTTATCTGCATTCGTGGCGTTCGAGGACGTCTGTCGAGTAATCCAATTGCTCAGATTCTCCCCTCTCTTGGGGTAGATTATGTCCTTCATGCCGGGGAGTGTCCAAGGGCTAAATAGCCTGATACCTTAGGCCTCGTGGCTTGGTGAGATGACAGTCGATGATATGTCTGTCAAATGAGGTAGTCGCGCTAAGACTTGGCTGACATGTTGAATCTTATACAGGTCTCTTTGTTCCAAATATGTACATACGGTGCCTTCCTTAACATCGGCAGGTTGGATGCCTAACATAGGAAGCCTGTGCTTATTTGCATTGAACGAACAAGACCCCACTGGCTCAAATACCGTTATCAGACAAGATCCTCCGGGTTGCAGTTGTCTTGCAGCTAACGTCATGGATTCTATGTACATCCATGCAACCTTTTCACGACGCTGGCCGCAATCCCATGGACCCTGAAACGGCACCCGCATCTTCAAGTCGTTTTGTATATGGGTATAGTATAATGCTACAATTACAAGTTACGTTTTCAAACCATAAACGAGCCCCGCAACATTATCACCGACGAATACTCTCGTACAGTCTTGGCCTTAGCACTACCTCCTGCCACAACAGGACGGAGAGCATTGCTCTCTTTTTCTAAAGGAGGTAGATCGATGATGTCGTTTACACATGAAGACTTGAATATTTTTTTCTCGAGTGAAGAGTTTAGGTGAAAGCTTTAGAAGACACGCTCTAAATCAACAAGGGTGAAGATAACCAAGAGCTTGATTCAATCACAGGAAGTGGGGCCGCAACGTGGTCCGTAAGCTATCATACCTTCGTTGGTTAGCAGTCTGCAGGCTTGAGGATCATGGTTGAGACACAGAGCGGGACCAACCTACCTTACCTTCTCTGAAGACTGGTGGTGTCGATCATTGGTTTCAGTCTAACCTTCGATGCATGAAATTACTCCGCGCCGACTCGGTTGACTACATGAAATGTGGATGAGCACATCAGAGTTCGTGAAGCACCTAGAAGCTGCAGAGGTAAGACAAGATAGGGTACTATCTAGCTTCTCTAATGACGGATTCGATTGATCCTTTAATAAAGGAGCTTTGGCGTTTGGGCCACAATGTGATGCTCAGAATTTCGATTCGGAGTCCATCAATACAGCGGTTGTCTTCGTTAGCAATTATATCCTAAAGCACTCGACGTTCTTCTTGCCTTAGAAGATTTTAAGGATCAATCCAAGATTGGTTACTCAAGTATACTACTACTCCGGTCCATTTCAGCGCCAAGAGAGGCCGCATGGAATATGAATCACACTGGCCGGAGAGGCTCCTACGACAAAGTCTCAACCGCATTTTCGTTGTCTTTACTCGCTAGGGCATTGGCCAAAGATCGTGGCGTTCGACTCTCCCGGATCTTCCACGTGAGAGTCCTGTCTCACATTGGCCACGCAAATTTTCCCGAATCCTGCCCCAGCCAGTAGTTCAAGTGTGAATTGTCTGTCAATCCTTTGGGGCTGATAGCAGAACAAGCTTTACCAAGCTCCGGATACAGACTATACGATTATGCGCTCCAACCGTCTAGATCCCGAGCTATTAATTAACATCGCCTTCGAATCCGATTTCTTTGAAATTCTCCGAGAGGTCACGAATATGCAAGTCTTGCGGATGGCCCTACGCTGCCTCCAAGCTTATCGTTTGTCGCATTTGGTCTTATCATGTGCTGCACGAATGGAGGATTCGACTGCTGGCAGCCGTGATGTGTGGTTGGATTAATTCTGGTTGGTAAGGGTAATTGCATGTTTTGAACTTTTGTTCTACCTTCTTCTCTCCCAGTGTCGCTCACAGCCAAGGCTTCGCGAGGTTGGATACCGCGGGCACAACTGTTATCTAGAGCTGCTTTGAGCTCCAATACATATCACGAAGAGTTGCAGGTCTTGGAGATAATGCGCCCACCCGGGATGTTTTTGCACTGTGCGCTCACCGCTCTACTGCGCCGGTGAGACGCACAATATTGATAGTATTCTACGGCCACTGTGATACTCCTCCACCAACTTCCCCATTAGACTCAAGGCTCCGTGATTGGTCGTGTACAATTTTCCTGGATCAAGCAAGGCACTTGAAATACATCGATCGGACGATGCAATCTGCACGGCTGGAGTGGTTCAAGGTTCCGGCCAAAATGTGAAACTTGGGGTGGGGGTCGTTCGTTTCGTCCCGTGTTATGATGTTAGACGCATGAAAGAATAATGAAGCTTAGCGATGTTCCGCCTGTCACGTCGGGAAACCGTGAAAAGTACGAAAACCTCGTGGCAACAAGCCTAGTTACACGTTAGGATTAACTCGACCTTCAACTACGGTGCATAGTAGCGGTGCTACGACTAACAAATCGGATCCTGTAGCGACACGCCGCTCTCGCGCCTGTCTCCAATCCTCTGTCTTCTCTGTTACTCTACTTGAGAGGCCATTAGAAGGATCAGCCTTTCACACCATTTCGAAACTGTGGCGTGAGGCCGATCAGATGACTCGGTTTGATAACCCTAACAGAAAGCTGCAGAACTGCTACAACAATCATCACAACTACAACAATAATAAGTCTAGAATTAAAACATCGCAATGGCCATGCCGATAGGGTGTTGGGGGCCTAAACAGCAGCTAAAGATTACACAGTTAGTTTTGGATTTCCAGCAATGGCATGTTCTTTCAAACCATAGTTGTTCAGCTACCAACCTTGGGTTTTTCAACGTCAAATTCCCTGTTGTTCGTTTCTCATCTTGAACTCCTTGGATTCTGGAATGGTCATGTCTTCCTGAGATCAAGCAATCATGTCTTCTGCCAGTCAAAAGAGTTGAGCGTCTTTGGTCTTCCCGCTGTCAATCTTACACTGTCATCGATCTGTCGAATCCCAGTATTCGATTAGCCTGCAAGAAGCGTAATACGTTTCCTAGTCCGGTCAAACATCAGCCAAAGCGCGTGGACTTGGCAAAGGTAAGTTCATCTTTGTCGATGATGCCTAGATCTCTTTTTTCGAAACATTTCAGATTCATGCTCATTGTTCAAGGACTCAGGCGTTTCCCGTAATATCCTGCAATTTTAGATTGGCGAACTTCTACCACCTTGATGAACATGAGAAGTGTACTAACCGAACACATCGTGAAACGGTAGTGTCAATCCTAAATAGACGGCATTGATGTGGAAATCAGCTTCACAGATGGCAACATCGTGAATTGGGTACTACTCGTGGTTCATACTTGCTGACGGGTGGAGAAATGCCACTAGGAAATTTTCAAACGCCCATCGAAAGATCTCTGCCTCGGCATTTCGATGAACTCCCCACAAGTTTGCCTGGCCGGACAAGCTACGTTTCTTCGCTTTTTGTCGCTAGAACGTTGGAATCTTATATCCAGTTTAAGTGCATACGGATTTTTGGTTGCTAGTCGAGCGGACTCCGACTTGTCTTGGGTAAAACAGCCTGGGGAGACTTGCAATCGAAGACTTAATTGCTCGAGCTTTGTTGCGTACGAATGAGAAGTCTTCTGCGTTGGAATTGTCTTTAGGTTCGAAATAATCTCTTCCAGAGACTTTGACGATGCGTTAACAAAGCTGTGGTCAAGCATATCCTGCGACGAAACAGGCGCATGCGATCCCTAAAAACAGCAGAATAGCAATTGCAGAAACAGGAAATGCTTTTTTTTCGCTCGTTCAAGAAACAAGGCTCGAGAACATCCGCGCGTCAATTGAGCATTGACCGTCCGTATCTAAAACATTTTGGCATTTTCTGTTCATATCACTACTGTCAGTCTCCAGAGAGCTTAGGATTGCTCTTTCGAATACGAATACTGAAAACATGTTACACACGTGATGCGTCCATAGGCTCCAAGCTTTCTGACTGACGAATTAGCCTCTGCTGAGCAAGGGCGATAACTCGTCCCACCATCTTCCATATGCCCCTAGACACGGCAATACCACATCTTTCAACTATCAACTGTCAACCACTTTACTCCTCAAATTCGAACACCATTCTATAAAACCACCATCTCTTCTATACTGCTCTAACCGCCGTACCCCCATTCTCATGACATTATTAAGCTCGTCATTGAGCTGTTCATCATTTTAATGCATACGGTTTGTATGATACATTTTTCTTACCTTTTCCTTACGATACCAGCCGTCCCAACCCAAATGTCGTATCCTCAAACACCTCAACATACAAATGAGGCAGACTAACCGACACAGACAACCACCAAGAAGACGACATGCTGTACAACACAGCTGATACTGACTTTTAATTGCCTGACACTGACGTGCCGCATGTGAGTGTAAAAGGCAAATGAAGAGATGTCATCATGCTTAAAGCAAGGCGTTGTGAAACATCTAAGGTTTCAGTGAGTACTATTCTTTATGAACAACGTTAACTAAGTGATTTTGATTTACCCAACTCAAATTACTATCGTGGCCGATTCAGATGCAACATCACAATGCGGTGTCCACCTGTGGTCAGAGTGATGCTTGAGGTACTTCGCACAATGCGATAGATAATAACATTTCAAGCAGTGGGCACAAGGTAGCAAGAATCGCAGATGGAGACAGCCTTGGCTATTAGGCCTATCTACCGCAGAATTGTTCGAAGATGTCCATGAGATTTCACCACCTGATACGTTTGAAGATTATTATTGCGGCATTTTTACCGATATATTACCCGGGGTGGTCATTGCTTGCTACATTCGATCTAACACAGCCTCTCACCTCGAGCCCTCGATTGAGAAGAGTAAGCCCTAGTTTGATCAAGCACTATCGTCGGCATGTAGAAGCGAATCCATGATTACGGCTCTTTTTGCTCTGAGAGGGTTGCAGTGTTTTTATTCGACCTCTTCAGATCAGCATCCTCCCTCTCAATAACAATGGTGCAACAACTTTTCTTATCACCAGATGCGTGAGCAGCAGCTGGATACGTAGGTGTTTTCTGGTCGCAAGATGCAGGTACTCTATAATCAACTCGGTACTGCTTTCAATCCACTCGGTCCCACAGGCTCAAGCACCGGTCTTGACAACGCCAGCATGTGGTCTCAACCCTGCAGGTATTTTGGGCACCCGCCTGAACACCATCTTTGCACGATTAGCTTCCTTTACCAATTCTGAATTCTTAGTTGATGACACCGAATTGAATATCACGAAGGGTAGCGTACGTTAATTTCATCCCTTCCAGCATCACAATGAGACAAATACCCGTCCCCAAAGGCATCTTTGTCCTAATTGCATCGGCCTCTGTTCCCTCCTTTCAAGAGTCTACCCATCTATTCCGGAGTTAACCACGCCGCCTCAGCCCCTAAAGGCTCCCTTGGCCATTATTATATACCACAAAACCGACTGCACAACAAGCCCGTGTACCGATACAGCTCACGTGTGTGACATGGTCCCTTTCCATTCAAATGCTCTCATTGAATTTTCTTCATTCAGCCCCAGCATTGACGGGACAACACTTCTTGCTCTACATCTCATCATGAACTCCAGATAAGGGAGAGGTTGGTGAGTTGAAAGGTGATGACGAGGTAGACTTTTGGATTGATTGACACTTTGAGTAGAATATAGAAATTCAAGATGGATCGGATTTCTAGTGTCCTTTTGTCCATTTCTTCTGGTTCCCATCAGCTTTACAATGACCTTTCGAGTCAGTGCTTGTATTGTTTCCAGAACAAGATGAGTTCCACTGTCCGTTTCGAAGTCTCTACGATGAGCGGTTATTGCTCACTGACATTACACACCCCCTGTTGCATAAGACACCTAGTTCGTAGTTGATGACACGCTTCGGAGTGTATACGAAGTAATCAGATGGATTGATATGATTTGATTTGAATTTAATTCGACATGGATGTGGCATCAGAGTTGCCATCTGTGGCTGCCAAGTGCCAAGACTTTACACAGCCCCCATTAGAGTACGTAGCACCGTGGCATCTTACCAGGATGATCACCGTCATCTCGTCGTGCTTTCTCCAATAACGATACCTTACTGAAGTAATCTACACAAGACCGAGGACGGAGGTACCCTCATAACAATTGATACTTACTCTCTGGTGGCCGACTTCAATTGATCGTTTGATACCGGTTGCAGTACGCAATATCCAATCAAGGATCCTTTGTTCCGCAACCAAAACATCTCGCGTGCCAAGCGCATCTGCCCGCCTTTGTTCAACTGAAAGACTCTTCGTACTCTTGGTAATCTTGGTATTCTTGGCGATTATGTGTAAGTGCCTCAAACATGTCTAGTTTGCCTCTGACTGCGCATGGACGATGTGATGGCCTTGGCGATTCACTACATCCTTCCCACATCCTGCACTTCCGAGAATCCATAAAGAAACTACACCACTGCCTGTTCTGTTCATGAATGCTAACTCTTCACTATCATGGAACGTATAGCTGCCTCGAAATTGCCCTCTCGTTTCAGACGGACTGCTTCTCATGACAGATCGCTCCGGATACAGAGCAATGACGTTCACCGAGAGGACAGCAACGGCCGCTTAGAGCCAGTCACAGAACACACTTCGCTCCTACGGCATCCGATGGAGCATTTCCAAAGGCATCCTCTCCAAAAGGACGACAGGCCATGGGTCCGCTACCCGGCGAGCGCTGCATACAATGTCGGATCTGCCAGCTACAGAATGCTGGTTTGCAGTTGGGCCAACGTGTTCTTGGTGTTTGTTCCGCTGGGTATAATATCTGGCGCGCTTGGATGGAATCCCACTGTGGTCTTCATCCTAAATTTTTTCGCCATTATCCCCTTGGCTGGACTACTGAGTTTTGCGACTGAAGAAATATCACGAAAAGTGGGACAGACACTAGGTGGACTGCTCAATGCAACTTTTGGGAATGCTGTGGAACTCATTGTGAGCTTAGCAAATTTTAATCCAGGAACATGGCTGCTGACCAAGGGCACAGGTTAGTATTGTGGCATTGAAACAGGGACAGATTCGAATCGTGCAGGCTAGCATGCTAGGATCTATCCTATCGAACATCCTCTTGGTTCTTGGCTGCTGTTTCTTTGCCGGAGGCATCAAGTACCACGAGCAACATTTCAATTCCACGTAATAAGAAAAAATTGGTCTATTCTAAAAGAGCAGTGCTAACTCGAAGATCTGATAGTGTCGCGTCAACCATGTCCTCTCTTATGGCAGTATCATCGGCTTCCTTAATCATCCCAGCAACCCTATATGCAGCAATGAAGCAATCAGGTACCTCTGAGGACAAAGAAAAAAATGTTCTTGATCTTTCGCATGGCACCGCTGTCATCCTCTTGATCCTTTACGTTCTTTACCTCTTCTTTCAACTCAAAACTCACCAGGATCTCTTCGACGAGGAACAAGGGGCTGAGAGCGAGGAGGACCAAGAGGAACCCACCTTAACTCCCTGGGCCGCTGGCGCAGCACTAGTGGTCATCACGATTGGGGTTGCGGTTTGTGCCGAGTTCCTCGTTGATAGTATCGACTCGATTGTCGAGACGGCCAATATCAGCAAAACGTTTATCGGCCTAATTCTTCTCCCAATCGTCGGCAACGCGGCAGAGCACGTTACAGCGGTAGTAGTCTCGATGAGAAACAAGATGGATCTCGCTATCGGAGTCGCCATTGGAAGCAGCATGCAAATCGCGCTCCTTGTCACGCCTTTCCTAGTTATTCTTGGGTGGATTATTGGCAAGCCGATGACGTTGCGCTTTGAGGCTTTTGAGACGGTGGTCTTCTTCCTGAGCGTGCTCATTACGAACTACCTGATTGCCGTACGCTGATCCCCCTGACTCGCCGCATCTGTGACTAACAGGGACCTAGGATGGCAAATCGAATTACCTCGAAGGGGCAATGTTACTTGGCATGTACATCATCATTGCCCTGGCGTTTTACGTTTACCCAGATGATGCAGGAAGTGCTGGGGCAACTGTTTGGGATTTGTTCTCGAAAGGCTCGTGAGCGGATTTCTTTGGTGGCGTTTCGGATTGGAACTCGAACCGCTTATGCACTTGCGTGGCTCACACATAGCCCTTGTACAAAGGTTAGTTTTTCTCAGCGAAAAGGGTCAGGATTCGTCGTCGCGCTTGGTGGCCTGGTTGGAGTTATGCTCCGAGGGTGTGAGCTTCTGTGTACATACTTCCGGCATAGGGCGTATGATGATTGAGGTTCTTGATTGCCTAAGAAAAATTACATGGGTGGGCTTTCTTTTCTAATTGATAAGAACGTGTCTTTTAGCATTGACAATGGTGCTAAGAGGGTCCGACAAGCAGCACCGCCCCCATCCCAAGAGCGAAACATCCTACAGAATTTCTCCCAATTTCAGCCTCTACTATCCCCCCCATCGGCATCAACGGGTGTGAAAAGTCAGTGAACAGCTGATTGGTCTTTGTAGAGATGTTCAGATGGACCAAGGGACGAGTTGTGTTCTATGGTAGTACTATCGCTATTGTAGCTGGTTCAATATGCATTATCTTGGTAGCCAAATTGCTACTCGACGTACGTAGTCTGAAAGCTGGTTGCTTCTAGCCTATCTGGCTACCAGTGTTTACTGAGTATCGACTTTCTGCATCCCCCCCCCCCCCCCCCCCCCAACAGAGTACCGACATCACAACTTCGGCACAAACATTGGTGTCTCCCGCTTCCACTTCTGATAGTCCTTCCGCTCCCCGTACCGCTTGTCGTACTTGCCCTCGCTCATGGGCACGCCGCTGACTTTGAGGAGGAGGAAGGTTACGAATGCGGGGCTGATTGCTGCCATTGAGAGGCCTAGGATGCGGCCACTCATGCCTCCGCTGAGACCCATGCCTACTTGGCCGACGTTTCGGACGAGAACGCCGCCGGCCATGACGGCCATGC
>JAABUS010003350.1_pt1 | contig 26319 bp, 31 predicted proteins | sample 5560161 | NCBI WGS metagenome assembly JAABUS01 (sample SAMN10711885, study PRJNA513376) | rock metagenome | isolation source: Antarctica rocks | place: Antarctica: Victoria Land, Trio Nunatak nord | collected 2016-01-04
GCACCGCCCCTAAAACCCACACATTAGCACATTATCCCAGCACCCATCTCCCAGCACCTCATCCCACCCCAACATCGCCACCAAGAAAAAGAAGGGAGACAACTAACCAGGCATCCCACCCGTCATCCCCAGCCCCTGCATCGCATTCGGGAACGCCGCCGCGCCGCACAGGCACGAGCACTCGCAGACGCCGTTCGTGGGTGTTTGACCCGTGCCTTGTGCCATAGGGGTATTGTTCGGAGAAGCGACGGCGGGTTGAGGTGAGGCGGGGGCTTGCGCCATGGGTGGTGCGGGGCTTGGAGAAGAGGCGGCGGCTTGCATTTGGGGTGGGGGTTGGGAGGCTTGCTGCTGGCCAGTCGCCTGGTTCTGACTGCTCGCCAGATTCGTTGCTGCAGTCATCGTTGCAGTTGTGGTCGTCTGCTGCATCGTCCCCGACGCCGCGCCCTGCATCATCGGCACGCCACTCGCAGCCGCGACACCAGCAACACCACCACTCGCAGCCGCAACCCCAGCGCCCGCAACACTGGTACTATTAGCCATCCACATCATCGCCCTTGCCTTGAACGCCGCCTGCGTCTTGTCCCCCATGCCGGGCTGGTGCGGGTTGATGCTGAAGGTCATGCCGTTCCCGCTGCCACAGTGCGGTTTGGGCGTCTTTTGCCGGCAGTAGAACCACATGGGGGTGCTGGGTGGGCTGGTTACTTGTAGCATCATCATGGGGAAGGGGCTGGTGTCGGTGCTGGGCATGAAGCCAGAGTCGATGGGTGGGGTCATGGGCATGCTACCTGCAGAGGGCATACCACCGGCGGGCATCCCTGCGGCAACGGGCATACCACTGGCGGGCATGGGCATGGGTTGCATTTTCTTGCATGGTTCTTGGAAAGTGGATTGCGTGACGGTGTGGTTCTTGGACATGAAATTGAACTGGATCATGTCATACTGGGCGGCCTGGACGCTCTCGGGGGAGTAGATGAGGCCAGAAGGGCCGCCGACAGTAACCTGGGGGATGGGTGTCAGTATGCGGTGCTTAGGAAGTAGAAGTAGAGGTAGGGAGGGCATACAGTGTGTGTCGCCTGTGGTGGCTGGACTGCGGTGTTCATCTGCTGGGTCTGGGAGCTGCCGCCGGCGTTGGTCGCGATGATGATGACGGGGTTAACGGCGTTCATCATGGTGTTGCCGCCGCCGCCGTTACCATCTTTGTCTCCTTGCATGTCCCCGTTCTTGCCTTTGGGCTCGGACATTTGCGTGCTGCCCATCTTCTGGCCGGACGGTTGCGCGCCACCCATCTGCTGGCTGTTCATTTGTTGGCCTTGCTGGCCGGGCTGATATTGCTGGCTTTGCTCCATCATCTCACCAGAGACACATGAGAGTAGAGCGCTGGCAAAGCAGGCTGCGAGGAAGAGTGATCGAGCCATATTGAGGGAGGTGTCTCTGTTATTCCGGACACGGAGACTTAAGAAAAACGATTATTATGATTAGTTCCACAAAAGAATGAGAGTATTTTCGAGATCCTGCTCGTAGAGACGTGAAGGAAGGACTGGGCAGGAAAGAATGAAAAGCACAAGGATCAGGTCCTAAGCATGCAAGATTAGGAAGAGCAAAGAGAGGAGGACGATTAGGGAATCATGTAAACTTTATCATAGCATGATGTTGCATCCTGAGCCATCGCCGGATTGGCCTTGCGACAGATGCAGTGTCATGCGAAGGGAGCTGGTAGCGATCAGTCCAAGCATTGCAGGCGCCCATACAAGAATACTAGCGCCACAGGCATTGACCGTTCGACAAGGCTAGACCAGATTTATATTCATGTCTTCTAATAACGGCGTCAGAAATGATATCTGGCGGGGAGATTGTGGTTTGCATAATGAAGGGTTTGGGTGGTTATACCTCATTCGGCTCATGTGCGCCTCGCCAAACCATTTCCGTTTCAGAAAATCTTCGCTCACCACCAGCCCTACCTAAGCGCCACGCACTTTTCGACCAAAGTAGCAATGATATTTCCAATTCTATAATCGTCGACGGGTCAGCACGCCCGATGTACCACTGGTGATAGATTTGAAACCCAAGCTGACTGTTTTGGACGGCTGGCACCCGGTAGATTGGAACCATCAGTATTGCAGGAAAGAAGTCGACTGGGCTATCCTCGCTTACGACGCTCTGTTCTCCTTCCCATGGATAACGTTCCAGGTGAAGAGCTTGGTTTTCATCAACTGGAAACCTGGACGGGCCATACCGCAGGCATTGAATGTGGAGAATCAACAAGCGTTGCTGGAACCTCGGAAGCAGTACACAATTGTCATGGATGAGGGCTCAGCCGGTCTTCGCCGCCGCCTGGTTTTGTGCATCCATTCGTTGGCCTTCATAGAGTCCAGTATAGTACCCTGCATAATACCAGGACATCATCAGGTTTTTGAGTGCTTCGTCTTGGACTGCTATGAGTTAGCGACCTATGTACCGGGCAATCGAAAGGGCGCTCACCGCTAGAAAGCATAGAATTGGGCATTGCTGATGTCCTAAGTGGTTGGCCTTGCGTACAACTGCTTGCTGGTGGTTGTGGTTGAGCAGGCTGATCCACTGGTGATGTCTTCTAGGCTGTCAGCTCACGAAGGACAGTCTGATGGGAGAATGACCCACTTCAGAGATCTCTTTCGGCATAACCTCAGCCTCAAACCCATTTTCGTGCACCTCGTCTTCTACTTCTCCCTCCTCCATGTCTGCTGGGTCGGCACCGCTGGTTTGCGCTGCGGCTGCTGAATCACTGTCCTTGAATCCGTTCGCAACCACCTCTTTGTCCTCACCGCGACCTTCTGTGTCCCTTATCACGTCCTCGAGACGTTCACCGCGAGCATGAATGCTGTGATAAAGCTATAGACCTCGTCAGCGAATTATTCAGTGGATTAAATTGGACAAGCCCACCTTGTACTCTTCATAGGCCTCATCCCATGATTGCTGAAGTGCGGAGTCGTCCCATATCTCGGCTTGGGTGAGCTGCTTCTTCTTTTTCGCCATAATTAATTAGTCACACTCCAGTTGTCGTACATGAAAGGGTTTCATTGGCCTGAGTCCAGCACGACCAGTCTCGAACAATAGGCCGCTAAATGAGGCTAGTGAGTTTCGGACATAAAATACGTCAGACCTTTTCATTACGCGCCAGATCCAAACAAACCAACTTTCCTTCTCGTTTCACTTCTCCTCACTCATGTGCCCACGATTCATGTTTGGCCATTCAAGCATCACACAGCTACGCGTGAATATTGATTAAGGATATTCGCCTACCTAGTCACTCTCTGCAAAGTTCTCTCTCGTCGCAAATATGCCACCAAAATCCAAGAAGGCGATCGAGGAGCCTCCTGCACATTCAACACGAGCCAAAACCGACGGAGCTTCCGATGCGAATTCGAAATCTCGAAAGCGCGCTGCCGGAGTCTATGATGGCGAGATCGGCGATAACTCAGAGAAGGTGGTGCCACGCTCAAAGGTCCCAAAGGCCAAGACAGCCAAGCAGACCGCAGAAGTAGAGGCCAACAGCAAGCCCATACATATTGACCATACTTATGAGGAGACTGAGGAGACTCGCGCTGGTGGCGACTCTGGGAAAGCTGAGCCTACGGCGCACGCGATATCGCATGCAAAAACAAGCATGGCTAAAATCACGAAAGGCGACATTGCGAAGTCTGGCGATGCAGGTGCTTCTCCGGGGCATGTTAAGACTAAGAAAACCATATCTACGACAGGCGACACTGCGGAGTCTGGCGACGTAGGCGACTCGACTGAGCATGCCAAACTCAAGAGAAAGAAAGCTCCGACAGGAGAAGCTGCGGAGCCTGGCAAGGTCGATGATTCTACGGAGCATGTCAAACCCAAGAAAAACAAAGCTACGACAGGAGAAGCCGTGGAGTCAGGCAAGGCAGATGAGTCTACAAAGCCCACTAAGAGCAAGAAGGGCAAAGCTACAAAAGGCGAAGCGGCTAAGCCCAGCAAGATTGACGATCATCCGATCGAGACGGAGAAGACACATCCTGGTGGCGACTCGGTGGAGGATGAATCTGTTGAACAAGCACAGGCTAAGAAAGGAAAAGGTGCAAAAGATGCGGGCGCCGAAACAGCGCCAGTAGAATCTACAAAAGCAAGAGGAAAACGTGGACGACCCAAGAAGGCTGACAATAAGGTCAACGCTTCGAGCGAGCCAGACGACGATGTGGAGACTGCTGGTGGCGACTCGATGGAGGTTGAACCTGCTGAACGAGCACAGGGGAAGAAAGGAAAGGCTGCGAAAGGCGCGGGCGTTGAAGCAGCGCCAGTAGAATCTACAAAGGCAAAAGGAAACCGTGGACGACCCAAGAAGGCTGACAACAAGGCCAACGCTCCGAGCGAGCCAGACGACGATGTGGAGACGGAAAAGATCCACCCTGGTGGTGACAGAGTGGTAGTCGAGCCTACTGAGCCTGCGAAGGGCAAGAAAGGCAAGACCACAAAAGGCAAAGCAGCTGATGAACCTTCAGCACAATCTGCGAAGCCCAAAAGGAAGAGTAAAGGCTCAAAGACGGATGAAAGCAATGTCGACACTTCGAATCCGCAGGATCATGTTGCCGAGCCTGCAAATAAAGAGCCCGCCAAACCCGAGAAGAAAGCTACAAAGACAGCAGAACCCAAGTCATCGAACAAAACACCAGCCAGAAAAGATACGTCAGCCAAGTCAGAGGGAAACTCAGGTTCGGCAAAGCAAGCATCTAGTGCTGAGCCCCAGAAGAAAGGCGAGAAAACGAAGGCCCCTTCTGCAAAAACCAAGACAAACGCCAATGCTGCCGATGTCGACTCAGACATGGTCATGGACGACAGTGTTTTCGATTCCCTTTTAAGTACTACAGACATGGGCAAGCAGCCCGTTGACGGAGGCCCAGCATCTACTAAGAAGTCTAAGCCCGCAAAAGCCTCCGAGAAGGCTTCTAAAGATCAACCCAAGGTGGATACAACTGCCAAGGCCACAGCAAAGCCTGAGAAGAAGCCTAAAGATGCCCCTGAAGTATCAACCTCCAAATCCAAAAAGCGCAAAAACCCTGCCGATCTTGACGTCGACGCCGTTAAGAAGGACGTGCTGGACCCTCTGACTGATCTCGCTTCAGCCAAGAAGAAGCAAAAGAAGTCTCAGCCCGGCACTCTGGGGGTGGTGGGTTCCCTCCTCGGATCTACCGTCGACAGCGCCAAGAAGAAGGCTAAGGCTGTCATAGACTATGCCGGTGACATCACGGGAAGCGCGCCGAAGTCCATCATGGACGATGTGACTGGTGTCGCTGAGGGCGCTTTCGAGGAAAAGAAGAAGAGATCGAAAGAGGATGATAAACCTAGCGAGGAGCACACGGGAGAGGCCAAAGCACAAGAAGATGGAAACGCATCCGGAGACGAGGACGACGCGTCCTTCTTCGGCGACACCGAATTTCTAAAAGGCTTCGAATCCTCCGGTGACGAGCGCGAAGACGGCGAGGACGTAGACTTCATCCCCGACATCGCTGTGCCTGCCCTTTACAAAGACAAAGCAACAGCCGCCTTAGAGCACGCCGCCTCCTCTTCCGACAACAACCCCGGCTACATCTACGTCGGCCGCATCCCGCACGGCTTCTACGAGTCCCAGATGCGCGCCTACTTCTCCCAGTTCGGGCACGTCACCAACCTGCGCCTCTCCCGCAACAAAACCACTGGCCGCTCCAAGCATTTTGCGTTCCTCGAGTTCCAGTCCGAGGAGGTCGCGAAGATTGTCGCGCAGACGATGGATAGCTATTTGCTTTTCGGACATATTCTCAAGGTCCAATTTATCCCGAAGGAGCAGCTCCATCCGGAGACGTTCAAGGGCGCGAATAGGCGCTTTACGGCCGTGCCTTGGGCCAAGATCCAGGGGAGGGAGCTGGCGATGCCCGTTGGGAGAGAGCACTGGGAGAAGAGGGTTGAGAAGGAGAAGGGGAAGAGAGAGAAGAAGGCGGAGAAGGCAAAGGAGATTGGCTATGAGTTCGATGCGTCGCTGAAGGGAGTGGAGAGCGTGCCGGTCAAGGTAGGGAAGGGGGAAGACACGACTAGGGAGGCGTCGGTCGAGGAGGAAGAGCAGACGTTGATTACCCATGAGGACGAGGGCGAGAGGTCGTTGGTCATCACACAGACAACGAAAGTCAAGAAATCGAAAGGCAAGGGCAAGGAGGTCGAGGCTGCGGCTACTACTACGGCCATCACTACGGTGAAGAAGGGAAAGAGAAAGGCAGAGGAGGCACAGGATGCGGTTATGGATGTTGCTGATTCATTGACTAAACCCGCTGCCAAGAAGGTGAGGACGGGCAACGACAAGGCTATGGACTCGGTGGCTAAGGGCAAGGAGGGTGTATCCAAAGAAGCAGCGACCGTTGCGAAGAAGACTGCTGAGAAGGCCAGGAGGGCCATGAAGTAGTGGCTTTGGCTGACAGCTCTGTTCGATGCTTCTTGTTGCTGAAGGTCGGCAATGCAGAGCGTTCAGATGAGATATCGAAAGGAGGAACGGTGCACGGATGAAGGAGCATAAGATACCTTGTATTTGTATCCAACACATTCTGCGAACACTTGACTTCTCTGCTCTGTGACTGGCATGTAAGATGATATAGATGGCCAGTGCTACCTTTTTTCGGTCGGCGAGCACTGAATCGGTATCCCACGCGATGGCAGCCAAGTCGCTTCGCAACCGGTATAAAACCCCTTTCTTTGAGGCTCTTCACCTTATCCCACTGATGTCTTTCAACGTTTCACTGCACCAGCAACACAACAGGCCATCACTGGTCATTAGACAGCCCATCGCCATCTGGTTATCACGTTGTTCCCAGAGTAGTGCAAAGCCTTCGACTGTCGCTTCAGCGAGCCTTGAACGGAGAACGTCAAGCAATTGCCTTACCACACGGACGCAGTCAAGACAATCCTACGCTCTCCAATTCGACTTGCAGAAAGACTTGTTTCGGGTGCAAGCTCGCCACAGCGGTTCGCATTCATGAGGTAGCGTGTCTATATATCTCTCTCGAAGCCGTTGAAGCTGGGGCTCGATCGTGGAAAAGAATCCTTCAAGCAGCAGATCTTGACTAACCGACAGCACTCCACGACGGAAAAGACGAGCAGCCGTTTTTGAGCCTCGCGCTTGTGATGATCGGAGAAGGTGTAGTTTAACAGCAAGGGGGCCTTGGCGATCTATGCCGCCGCTTTCTCGATGGAGCAGGGAGACCAGTGAAAGCTCCGTCGCCAAGTCGACAACACGTTGTCTTGGAGTGCGAAACAATCTGGTTTTTTTTGGATCTAGCGATGCTCTTGAGGTAGCACCCCCTGCCAGCGCAAAGGGTACTCCCGATGTCGATGTGGGGAGTCCGCTCTACCTTCACAACCAGAGCACATTGACACCGAGATACCTGCCACTCCATCATCCATCTCTCCTGCACATTCACCATCACCTTACACATTCCATTGCCTGAAGCCACGCTGCGAGCAATAGATCGAGACATAACTCCTCTCCAGCAAGTTGACGAATTCACTGCTTAGAGCGTCGGAGTTGGCAACAACATGAATGATTCGAAGGACTTGCTAGAAATCCACGGCTACTGTGTCGAGACTTCCTACGAGAGAATCGAGGATGGAAATGAAAATGCATTCTTTCTCACTCTCCATTCAGATCTGATAAGAATCCCGAACGTTCGATCCCCGAAAGATTCCTCCACCTTACCCTTGCACCCAAAGACTGAGCATTTCCTTGGCTCTCGAGCGTTCGATTATGTCTTGGGGGTTTGCAACTCGTGCAATCACAGGTACGAGGCTCGAAGAATGCTCCTCGTCTGCTTGTTTTCTTGGGGTGCGAGACCAAGAGCCAAACTACCTTTACATTCTGGAAACATGTTTTGACAACATAGCGATGGACAAAAAGACCAACGAAGCCAAAGCGCCAGATGTAGCCAGAGGAAGTTGCAAACGTTGGTTGTTAACTGACTACGGGAGGGGATATTGCCATGTGTAATTGGAAGTACGACATTACGTTCCCCAGTACCCGGGTGCGAAGCGTTTTTCTCTTTGTAAGACTCTTCAGCTCGCTAAGAAACAAATAGTATAAGAGATGCGATACATCAAGTATGCCCTCGCGACCAAGAAAAACGGCAAGATACAGATTGCTCCCCGAAGCTAGACGCCCTCCTTGATCAGGGGTACTCCCCAGAATAAGGCAGCTTGGAGTCCGAAATTGAGAAAAAACAGAAGAGAGAATAGCTATACCTCAGAGGACAACCAGAGACCCGACCCCTTCAATCGTTTCAGACTAGGCGTGCGTGTATGCCTGCTTGACAGTCTCGGAATCTCACTCAGTTTCGAACATCCAAAGATTTCGACCTCCTCGTATCAGCAAGCCGATCCTAGGATGTAAGGTATGCTCCCTGCCATAGACCAGTAATTAAGGCATAGCTACAGCTTTACCTTCCACCTACCACTATCACATGCACCAAAACGAAACATTGCGCTCGATTCTCGGAATTCATGCCAGAACACAAAGGCGGAACGTAATTGAAATGATTCACTAAGAAAGACTCATAGCTGAAGAGGCGAGCCGTTAGAGCATTGCTCTTAGTCGATCGAGATGCCTAAGAGCAGAGAAGGTCCTGAACTTATGTGAGATGAGGAAGTGCACCGTGCCGACGTAGGGGATAGAAATATTGCTGGCTTGGTTTGTAGATGGTGAGGAGAGATAATGTGGGAGGGATGTTGACTTCGACGGATGTTTTGGGGAATTGAGTGTAGCTCTTGAGGAGTTGGTGTTTGTTGTTGGGAAAGTGGTGGACTGTGCTGTTGCGGACGCGCAGAGAATGTTACCGCAGCTATATCCATGGAGCTGGGTCACCCGACTGAGCCAATTGTCTTGATGCCAGTCGAGGATTGATAATTCGTACCTTGAATAACCGAGACATCTTGTCCATCTCTTCATAAGCGACCCTTCTCAGCTCCCAGGCACCTGATTCAGCACCCCCCCATCCACCGCAATCACCTGCCCGTTAACATACAGATTCCTCGCCAGGAACAACACCGCCTGCGCCATCTCCTCATCGCTCCCCGGCCGCTGCGCCGGCACATGCCCCTTCTCCTTAACCTTCTCATCCGGCAACTCCGACTTATTATCCCCCCCACTCTCCTTCGTCGTCAGCTCCGACGGGAAATACCCCGGCGCAATACTATTGACGCGGATATCGGCCTTTTCGAACTCCGAGCTCATGAGTTTGGAGAGGTGCACGGTGGCGCCCTTAGCGGCGTTGTAGGCGAACTATATGACTTCGGAGTCAGTATTCCTTCTTGAAGTTAGGGAGTGGAGACATGAAGCATGTCTTTCGAGCGACTGCTCGCTGGACATGTCTAAAGGCTCTTCAAGTGCTCGGAAAGGGGTAAAGAAGCTCGGAAAGGATAACCTACGTGGCCTTGGGAGTTCCGCATCAGTCCGGACATGCTGGAAATGACGATGACGGAGGGGGAGCGGGGGGCGAAGCCGTTTTTGAGGCATTCTTGGAGGAGGGGGAGGAAGGCTACGGTGGTGAAGTAGACGGAGGAGACGTTGGTGTTCATGACGGAGGCCCAGCCCTCGAAGGATTCGGCTTCCCAGAGCTTTTCTTTCAGTTCTGATGCCGAGGTTGAGTCGGGTATGCCTTTTGGTCCTCCAATACCGGCATTGTTGACTACGTGGAGGTTGGCCCGATATCTACGACAGTTGAGAAGAAGGGAGGAGTACTCAGGAGATTGATGAATTTCTCTTTGGAGGAGATCTCTTTGACCAATTTCTCCAGATCTGTTTTCGAGGTGACGTCGTAAGGGCCCACTCTAGGATGCCATTCTTAGTCATCGATGGTGCCATCCTTCAAGCGGAAGGGTAAAGCTCACGGTATGATCTGGCCGCCATCTTGCGGCGAATGGGACTTGGCGGCAGTCTCGAGAACTTCCATACGGCGGCCTGTGATATAAACTTTTGCCTGTTCATTCCTTAAGCATTCTTTGACAAGGTAGCACATCACCAAATGTTACTCACGCCATTAGCCGCAAGGGCCTGGGTCTGGAGAAGGCATGTTTATCAGCACTACTCCACCATTGATGAACGTCGATTGGAGAGCGAATCTCAGAGCCACTCTCATAGCCCATGCTACATTTTTGAAGTGTGAGAGCATCAACGAAGAGACTTACTGCCATCAGGCCAATGCCGGTTCCTCCACCAGTAACAACACAAACATGGTCCTTGACAGAGAAGAGGTCCTTGACCTTGAGCTGATGCGTTGCCGCCATGTTGCTACCGTTGATTGAGAAAGAAAATTGCAGTTCAATGTAGATATCAAGATGCGGAATTCTAAAGAACAACCATCCCGCTTTTCGTGCAACAACACTCTCGTGAAAGGGTTGACGTCACATCGCGGCAGCGCGCTTATCATACTCAAGCATAGGAAATCTTAAGCGACTTCTGAGCCTCAGAACCGGAATGTGAAGCTTCTCGTTCTACAAATGCCAGAACAAGGTAGGATGGCGCAATAGGGGCCATATGCAAGTCGTCTTATGGAACACTGCTAGGGAGACCAATCGAGGACACCTTACATTTGACGATGATATTATATACAGATTGATCAAGCTGCATGGATTACCATTGCAGCTTTCGGATGATGTATCGTTTCCAGGATCTAGTTCTGGCGCTGTTCTGTACGTGAGAGCCACGAGGCCGGCCAGGGTCTCTGAAAATATAGTGATAGCGTAGCATCGCCCAGTCCTCATCTGAGGACACCGAGCATCGAACGATAAGTATCAGCACGGCGAGGAGCTATCTGTGATTGTTTGTCCGCTAAGGTTTGGAAGGGCTCTTTGCTTTCCTCCTTCACGGTATAGTTTCGAGACTCCATGGTCCGAGAATTAAAGTCGCTGTGAGGTTCGAACTTGGGATCTCTTCGAAGGGAAGCCCTGTTGAGTAGTATTCCAATGTTTCAGGACCATCGTCGACCAAGTCAGCTGACTTAGCTCCTTCAATCGGCCTTCCAATGCCCGGTCAATCCGCCGTCAATATCTTCTTTTCCAAGGTACAGCTCCAAGGCATAGAGGGCCATGAAGCCTGCAACATTGACCCATCTCCAAAAGTTGCCGCCGGTATCTCCGCCTTGAGTCGTCCACCAATCGCCAGGGCCTCCATCACCACTTGTTGATGCGAAATGCTGCATAAGGAGGCTCGTGTAGACGGCGATCAGGATGCTGGGGCTGAACCAACTCAACAGACCAAGGATCTGGCCAGCGCCGTCCGAATCTTCGAGGGATGCTTCTTGTGATAATGCGCGAGCACCAGACTCACGCACAGCGGGGATGATGCGGGTCGAGGCGTAAAGTACGAACAGTCGGTAGGAGAGCGATATGATGACAGAGGGTGTTATAGTGCTCAGTGCAGCAACGATGAAGTTGAATGCGGCATGGATCGTGGTTGGTAAAATCGATAGAGCATGCATGAGCGTAGTGTATGAAGCCATGATGATTGGCGGGAAGGGTGGAAAGTCGGCCGGTTGAGGAGGTGGAGGTGGATCCATAGGGTGAGAGGGTTGATAGTCTGTAAAGATCTGGTAGATGCAGAGGACAATGTATGCGAATATTAAAGAGCTCTCAACCGGATTGCCTTTTCCACTGCCTATACCCCAGGCTCCAAGGAAGATGGCACAAGTCATTGTGATCCCGATCAATGTTGCGTCCACATTGCCTATTTCAGGGAATCTAGTGACCCTCCAAAGGAAGTACACGGAGCTGGAGATGATCGAAGCAGACATGACAAGCAAACCTATCTGTACAACGGATTAGTATGCAAAATCCCGAAATCTTCAAGAATCATACCATCCAAGTGTCGCTCCGACCACCCCTGTTCACGAGCCATCTCGTAATCTGACCTGCCGCTTGAATAACCAGCAAGCTGCAGAAGCCTTCGACGAGCTGAAACACCGGTGTTGACCAGCGCAGTAACTTGTCCCAACTTCCCACTGTTGCCATTTCCACCAGGCCGTCGGGCCCAAAGATCCATTGCCCGACTGAGACATCCTGAGCCCTCTTTCCGTTGAACGTCCGTTCGACCCAACTGCTGCCATTATCCGTATCGATGGAGAACCGATTCAAGGACCAGATCATGAGTGCCGGAAGCCATATCCATTGCGTCCACCCAATAAGTTGGATAAGAGTCCATCGAAATCGTGACTTTTCCGGCGTCGTCAATCGGAATACCGAATACGTAAAGTATACTGAGGCCAGAGAGAGGGAGAAAGCTAGGCCGCACGCTCGTCCTCCCACATCGAATGCCAAGGGTATCGAAAGGATGATGGCTGACAAGAAGACCACTGACGAGCAGACCTTCAGGATCCACATCGGCGCAGCCGCCGAGTACGCGTTGAGGCGCACTCAGCCTGATTTATGCTGCCGGAGATACCCAGGTGTAGAAGCACCTCGTTATCAATATCTTATGTTGAGAAGTCCCTGCACTCCCCACTTCGTGCTACCTTTTGAGATTGGTGGTAATGGTCTGGCGATCTTGGCCCATTCGCAGCTACATTCATATGCCGGGGCGTCCCACGTTGATAGTGAGTGCGATGACGATCCTGGCCAAGTTCTCTGTCCCGGATGACGGTATGGTGGTTGGTACCTGGTTGTCGTTGCAGAAGGCTCTGAGCCTGGTGGTATCGATAGGCTGGTGTCGCGTGCCAGCTCGCAAGACTTCAAAACTTAGCTGCCGCCGGATGCTGCAGGCAGGCAGGGGAAGTGTGCAGTCAGAGCCAGCAGACCATTGGCCTGAGAAGGGTAACAGCTACCGAGTGGAAGGTACCCTCAGAGTCTGGGCTTTTGGTCTCTATCGCACTCAACCCAAACCAAAGCCGCCGAGTAAAGATGCAATTTCCCGGCTTTTCCGATAGAAAATCCTGGAATTGCAGGAAACAAGGATGATTTTCACATGCTAAGCAGTCCCGCGCATGAGAAATGCCCAGGCGTGCTAGCGTCGCTTAGAGTAGCTCAAACGACGACTTCGAAAATTCTCGCGTGCCCGACTCGTTGCTTCCTTTCTCATTAACGTCCTCTACATACCCTTGCCCTAGAGCTTTTGCATTCATATCTAGGAGTGCATTCCCGAGCAGACGAAGAAGGATTGCGTATCGCCCTTTCTAATCCCCGGCTTTTTCCGCAACCACGGCATGCTGGGGTTCGCTTTCTGGGCATACATGCTTTTTGGAGACGAACAATGCTAGTAGGAATATGGAATATGATTCAGGGCCTGAATGCGAAATAGACAGGATGTTGAAAGAAAGAATGAAGCGACATGGCAAGCCTGAATACTATGTGGATGCCATCCCTCTCCACTTAATTGATACCGAGACCTCCTCGTTCCATAAGCCACATCGTCTTCAAGGCCTGTCCCGTCCATGCCCAGTCGTGCATAAATCTTACACAAAGGACTTTGCCCAACCCTCGAGCAGAGTCAATGATAACGTTGCAGTATGATCTGTCTGCACCCGAACCAGCAGAGTTCCTACAAAATCTAAAACATCCACTCCCCGGCTTTTTGCCGTCACAATGTAATCACTTCTCGCCGCCTTCAGCCCATCCGACGCCCAATCCAGTGACTGATATTCAGGCCACTTCTCGCCCAGATACATAGGATTCCCTTTCAAGTCGAATGCATAAATCGTGCGTTTTCCAGTCTGGTGGTAAGTAGCGGACTGGTCCTTAGACCACAATAAATTGGCCCAGTGACTGCGCCTGTATCGCTGGTACAGACTGTTTGTAGGATCTGGAGAGAAGGCGATGCCACTGGGTTGCTTTAAGATGGTCTTCAACAACGCTAACCGCGCCTGATGAGGGGTAAAAAGCTATAGGTCACCCGTAGACCGGACATTGCCGTTTGGATGGACGATGTGGTCCAGGAAACGACTCTTGGGATAGATTGTTCCGTGGAGCCTGCGGGGGCCCGCGAAATCAGTGCCTTACATCCTGGTTGGTTTTAGAAGCGACGTTTTAGAGGTAGAAGCCAGGTCACACCACAGCGACCATAGTTTGCGATATCAATTCCACAGATGCTGAAGCGTGAGCATGGTGGTTCTGCAATTGTAGACAAGGCATGGATGCTTGAATCCCTGTGTGCTTTCAAATCCTCGTTTGACTTAGTGCCTGGCGTGTAGGATTGAGACATCCTCAATACTGGACTCGCCTTTGTCAGTATGATCGCTGGTAGGTGCGGGAGACATCGACGGTAAATTTGTCGCAGTCGAGATACTGCGACTGACTTCGCCTATCAATTTCTCGATGATCTTGACCTTGCCTTCGGCCCTCTTCAGACGATCGTCAAACTGCGAGACCGACTCCTCGTCATTCTGGGTGGAAAGGCTGCTTGGCTCAGCTAAAGCATAGAGAGTGCGGACATGCTTCTCCAGACGAACAGTAGCAGGAAGATCCGGTAGAGCTAACGATGACGTTTCTTGCTTGTCAATTTGGCTTGACCCTGGGTTTTCGATATCTGTGTCGCCTCGTAGCTTCGTCACGTGCTCTTCATGAGGATGTTGCCGCGCTGCTTCATCTTCTATTGGCGAAGTACGCATTCGCCCGGCCCAGACTATCGCTTGACCGTGCAATCTGCCCATGGCGGCATATTTTTCGAAGCCTTTCTCGATCCCGAAAAGACGGCCTTCAATGAGCCCTGCTCGGCTGCCATCTTTGACTCCTAGGTCGTATCCTTCGTGGTAGTATTGATCCTCGAGATTGAGAAGGTCATCAAAAGGATCGTCATCCATATTCACGATATCGGTTGGCTTATGAATTAGAAAAATTACAGACTGAAATCTATGTACTTGTCCTCCGTAGCCTACCTTACTCGGGGCAGAGCTTGGCATAAGGTACCCAGCACCCATTTAATCCAATTTTGCTAGTGCCCCAGAGTGCTTCAGGGGGTGGTGCATCCAAGGTAATGGCCACCAAAACAAGAATCAATAATGGTTAGTAGCCCGAGCTTGTCATCAGACGACATTTTTGAGTGAACTTCATCGCACGCACCAACGGCAAATTTGACATGTCGAGATGCCTCCATTTACTTTGATATACTTTACTACGTATCTAGATTTCCTCCTAAAGAACGCTCCTCCAGTCAACGAATGAAGCCTCGAGGCAATCTTAACAATCTTATCAATTCCCTTCCTTCTCTTCCGCTTCGCCAACAAGTGCACAGACCCCTGATAGCATTGGCGGCTCAAGCATCCAGTATCGTCGACGAGGCTCTGTGCTCTGATGGGTTCTCCGCGAGGCCGTCCTCCAGGCGCAATATGGAATGACGATTACTCTGATGAAGGATCCAGGTCAACGTGACTTGACATAAAAATCTCCTGAGCGTTCGCAGGCAGATTTGACAGAGCTGGTGTTAGTGTCGCGTACTGTAATTGATGATGCATAGTACTCATCGGATGTAGGCTGCTGTACGAGGTCGTTGAGAACAGGGTTCCCTTATTCGCGTAGTGGAAATTTCCCAGTATTCGAACGTTGACCAGATTTTCCTAACTATGCCTATCGTACATTCGTGATCGTTCATACGGTCACAGAATCTCGTGCACCCGGTTGTAGAAAGCCTGATGACGCTCATAGCCGGCCTCCAAGAACATCTGGCACACATAAGATACAGCTGAAGAGTCATGACAATTGGGAGGCAGACTCGGATGACGGCCGCCGTTGTATATGTATTCCATGTATTTTTGAAGTGCACGATGTTCTTCTCGCTCGTTGTCTGGTGAACATGGCCACCATTCACGGCCGTCGTGTCGTAACTGTCCTTGAAGACTAAACATCTCCCATGCGCATGACTTCACGGCTTCTACTATTCCTTCCCATCTGCCACCTAAAAGGTCGATGCGGTTGAGCCACACGCGCTCTAATTGTGGTATTTGCTTGAACAGCAAGATCAACAAGTCCAAGGCATCGATGGCCAGACCCCTCAGATGAAGCATTTTAAGGTGTGGCCATCGACCATGGCCTGGAAAGACTTGCGTATAGTTGAAACAAGAGTCGTCAAGTGACCGCAGAGACGATAAATTCCCGCGCTGGGTCACGCGCTCCGCTGTCTCTAATGTCAGTTTCAGACGCTTTAGGCCAGTCATCTGCTCCAACATTGGTCAGCTGGGATTCGCAAGGGGTGATTTGGAGCTCTAAACGCTCGAGGCGGCAAAGTGCGGTGCTCATACAGTGCGCGAAAGGATCTGTTATCTCGAAAATGCTGAACACCATAGGCGAAATGCCATTGTTAAGCAATGTTTCATACTTGAACCGCTTCACCTGTCTCTTCGTCACTGCTAGTGCTTGTGTGACCTGAGAGATGTGTCGAGATGCCAAAAGCTCTGGATCATGCTCCAACCGCTTCGGACGCAGATGCCATGGGTTCCAGCCTCGAGAGAGGGGCGATCCAGACTCTACAACGCCTAGAGCGTGGTAAGGGTTCAGAGCATCAAGTGGGTATCCGAGTGACATTTTGAGGGAGGTGTGCATGCGATTCCTGTCCCACATGTCATCGTCCATCTTGACCGCTTGCAGATTTGGAAGCCGACGCAGTCCTGCACATAGAGTAGTATCATAGGTTCCGTACAATGCGCTCCCCCAATGTTCATTTTCTTCTGCTGAGAGCTCTCGCCAGAACCGGTACCCATTCTCAATCAGTTGCTCCCTGCCGTATTTGGACAACAACTCGCCCGGTTCTGACTCGTCCTGCGTAACACCATTGACAAATCGATTGATTCGACGACTGGAGCTACGAAAGGGAAAGCGTTTTTCAGGCCGCCAAGTAATCGAACTTACTTCACGACGCAGTTGATAAAAGTTTCCTCGTATGACAACTCAGGAATGGTAGAAGTGTCACATATCAATTCCTTTATCGAGCTCGCCAGAATAGGATCATGCGTGATGTTCGCGAAGATTTGAAGATCTTTGTCGTATGGTGAGACAAACACTCTGTCGAATAACGAGGGTGTGGCGGGCGCGCTCCAATCTCTGGAGACCAGTCGAACGTTCTTCAAGTCGGACTTTATGAGAAAGTCTGCCACAAGGCTTTTAATCTCTGCTGGTAGATATGGTAGATCTCTGTCAAGAAATCCAGAATTCGGTCGGGACGCCATAACATGTATTGAGAGCGCTTCAATCGTTTCCACCTGCTTGAGGAACGATCAGAGGATATGGTCAAAATGTACCTCGACAGAGTAAAACAACACGGCGACGCGTCACGAAAATATTCACTCTTTGCAACCGTAAGGGGTTAGACCAAATCCTAAGGTATCTTAGAACGCTCGAGAACCCGTGATCAAAACAATCTGGAGTCAGATGGACTGATCGAGGTAGACAGGTAGAGCAGGCGGGACACATTTTACAAATCGGGCGATCCTAGTCAGATTTTCACAAAAAACGGTAGATCTACTAGATGATTCGCATACTCCTGGCCTCCAATGTTTCCAGACATCTTTAAATAGGCAAAGCATCTATATAGCGGATTGAATGTATATGCTACATGTAACAAGGCACCACCGCTATGCAGGGAATGCAGTATGCCTCAAATATACACCAAGATACGCTAGTATAACAAACAGAGACAAAGAACTACTATATACGTTCCAAACATCGGTAAATCCAGAGCCGCTGTTACAACGGCAGAGCTAGTGCTGGAAGGCGTCGATGCTGAATTGGCATGCGATGCTGGCACTGAAGTGGTCGCTGAGCTTGGTTTAGAACCTTCGGGTATCAAGCCAGAAGGAGAGACAGAGCTTGCAGAAGCAGACCCAGGCATCGACCCCATTGTTGTGGGCTTGGCTGCGGCCGAAGTACTGTTACTTTGGGTAGATGTAGGACTCTCGCTCTTGACACCAAAGCCTAGAGATCGTCAGGAATGACGGTCAAGAGCATTCCTTAGACGGCTAAGACCTACCAATCCGATTTTTGTCGAAGTCGAAAACAGTGTACACGTTCTTCAAAAAGACATCCCCAAGAAGCCATTGATTCACTGAGAAAGCTTTCTTGCCAATGATGTTACTCTCGCACAGATTTCCTCCCTTGACTGGGTTCCCGATGTAGTCCTGAGGCGTGATGTTGTAAGAAACGCCGGAAATGACAATCTGTACGGGCCGCTCGGTTGAACAGGGTATGTTGTAGATTTCGCCCTGCTGCTGCGATTGTGGAATCTGAGAATGAAGCTGCTTAGAGTCATCAGGCGGAAGTAGCATGAATGTTGTTCCAGTGTCAATAACTGCGCTTTTGCCGGTGAACTTGCAAAGATTGCTGTCGAAGCCGGCATCATCCACTGGGATCTCCCACAATTTACCGTCCGAGACCGTATCTGTAAAAGATAAATCCCCATGATACTTGGTATTGTCTGGTGCACCGAAGCTCAATTCTCCATCCGTGCTGCCGTCACTATTACGCTGCAGATTAACCCCAAACAAGTTTGCTGGCAATTTTTGTGAACCCGTTATGGCCTCCATCACAGTAGGAAATTGCATCGTATTTGACGCTGATCGGCCCAAGCCTAGTATTCCGTCCATCGGATAGTCCAAGAAGTCGTTCGATGTGGTCGACGCTGCGCCAAATGACAGAGGTATAGACATCCCAGCTATTTGAACTGTGTCGTTGACCGTGGCTCCCGACACTGAACCAGTACCATAGGTCAAATTGAACGTATCACCCGTAGTCTTGAACGTGGTCGAGTCCTGCTCCCCAAAAGTATTGTGATTTTTGCAGGCTTCCGTATTGCAACTCGAGCCCATGACCCATGTGTTGGCAGCTCCAGTATCGACTAGCATGTACATGAGAGTCTCTCTGGAGCCGAAGGAGATAGGGGCAAAATAGCTGAAGTCTGTTCCATCCTCATCAATGGGTGCACTGTTGGTCTGGATTGGCTTTGCTGCAGTAACGATGTTGAAACCGTTGTTGCGCTTAATGGGTGATGCAACTTCGGTCTCCGCGTGTCTTGGGTAGTTGTGATCAATTGCATCGCCTTCATCCCTAGCCCATTTGTGGGGGCTGAAATTCGACTGTTCATGACGATTAGCTACTAACCAGTACAATACGCTCTACTTGCTCACTCGTGGTGCTTTGCGCTTCATCGTTAATTTATTGGACATTTCCGGTCTGGTTACAACGACTGGGGCATCATTGCCGTTCATCTGCCTCGTATTCACAACGTGCACCGTATCCCCGCCCACTTGCGAGCTCTTTGTGTGTTGATATGGATAGAACGCGGCTGTCGGCATGGTAAGGGAAATGGCGTAGAGGAGCCATGAGCGCAGATACATGCCGCAGTAGACGCTCGGAATATGCAAGCTGATCCACGTGCATCAGATGTAGCCGAGTGCAAGGGTTCGATGATAAAGGTATGCTGCGTCGTTGCTCCCAGCACCATCAAGGAGAAAGATCGCGCATTTGATATTCTGTACAAATTCGTGCACTCGGCAATTAGATAGGTTTCAAAGAGAAGGCGAATCAGTATATTTTTGCCTTCTTGAAGGGTGAGAGTGCGTGCAAGAGAACCAAGTAGCTATTGACCGGGCGGTGATAGGATTCCACGTGGGATCCAAAGCCGAAAGAGGGTGTGTGCCGAAGACAGCATCAACTTAATGAGTGTCGGATTGGCAGCAGAAAATTGAAAACGATCTCTACAGATCTGAGAGAGACTGAACAGTGGGACTTGGGCCAACAAGAACGAAGGCAACAGCGAGCAAAAAGCATAAGGTCTCTCCAGGAGGGAGTGATCTACACCTTGCAATCCAAAGAGAGAGGTGCCAAGCGCTCAGGGGAAATTCTGGCTTGGCGGGGAGGCTCCGTCTAGTCAAACACGCAACTCACGGAAGACATCTTTTGGGCTCCGAAAGGTATTCTCTGAACGATGACCTACTACTTGTATCGAAGCGCTAAAGCTGTAGCGAACTGTCAAAGGCGATGTTATAATGACGCGGGCCAAGCTCCATCGATGCTGAACCAACGAGGCCTCGATGACTCGTCGTTGATGAGGGATATCAGGAGAAAGTCGATACTCATGGCCTTGCTCGTTGGCCTGTCGCTCCTCGTAGCCGGGCCGTGAAAGTGGTCATCAAGAGTCTTATAGTGAGTGAGAAATGTTGTGGAGACTTAGGAATCTCACCCGGAATATGCGTTCATTCAAGACCTCTATCTTGTGCCCTAATTATATATGGAGCCCGGGGAGGACGCCAGTTGAAGAGGACTTGTTGCAGAGTGTCTCCAGTCAGGTTCAGCTTGTAAGCTTCATCGGAAGGTTAAGACGGCTGTCTCCTATCCCATCCCCATCTCTTGATTTCTTTTCGCGCCCCCTAGAAATTCAAGCTACTTCTCCCTGTCGATGGTTGATGGGCCTTCCGTCCTTTACACAGGATGACCGTTGCGAGAATCTCCGCGGCGTCTGCAGTGGAAGTGGCGTCCCAACCAACAATTTTGTCAATATATTGCTCACGTATGCTCGCCAAGGGTCTCGGCAGAGCAGTTAATATCACTCAGCATGTCGCTTTATCCTTCTCGTATACGATTGCACTTGGTCATATCTACTCCTTATATAACATCTTATCCATCGACTAACAAGGCTGCTAATCTACTGTAATAACACGGGCCGGCTCAATCCTTAAAGTCTGTCGAGCTACAGACAAAAGCCCTTGAAGTCCATCAGCAGGACACCTGCATCGGGAAGAACAGGTTCATCACTGACGAGGGCTCCAGCCATCATGATGAAATCCCCGCTACTGAGCTTACCTCCCGAACTTCGTCGAGAGGTATGGCGCCTTGTACTTCTCGCCCCTCGTCGTCTCCGACCAATGCAGGGTTCCAACCATGGACTGTTGCCTAGACTTGTGAAAGTCGCGGACAGTATTGCCCTCCTGGGTGCATGTCGACAAATCTACGATGAAGCACTTGACATTCTCTATCAGTGCAACCTCTTTCATCTTACTCCTATGAGCTTGCCCCAAAGACACTGTATAGAGAGCTCACGCTTCCACCTCATCCAACACGTCAACCTCGAATTCACCTTCAAAGACTTTACCAGAGATTCTCGTGATGCCAGACTCACTCACAACATACGTGATAGTTTGCTCGCAGTCTCGATTTTACGCCTAGCTGCGCTATGCCCCCGACTGAAGACCTGTACCATTATATTTTCGGAACCAACCGTTAGGCGTATCGGCTCCTGTCTTGCAGCCGGGACTCAGACTGCAATGGCCATAGCTTGTCTCAACACTCGAAGTGTCTCAGAGCGACTGGAGGTCATCACTGAGCTCTCCACTTATTCACAATCTTCTCATACGACCCAGCCTATTCCAATCAACGAGTTCCTGCTTTCCATCGCGCCAGCGAGCAATTGGTCGTGTAACCTGTCTCGAAGCTACGGTGTCGTGCAAATCCAGGCACGGTGGAACCACCTTCCGCATGCCCGCAAGTTGAGTCGTCCAGAAATGGTAGGTTATTCATCCATAACTTCTATTCACGACGCTGATTGCTTTCCCAGCTTAGAGAGCGTTATATTGGAAAACGCAAAAGTCTTGCCACAATCGAAGGTTCGGTATTGAGGACACTCTGGCCACATTGTCTCGAAACCTCCATGCAGTTGGCCCGAGACCTGAATGAGCTGGAACGGGTAGGTCGATCTGCTAATGGGTATTGAAACGCAATAGTCAACTCCGACCAGCTCTGTGTGCTAGCTCAGTTGTCGGTCAACGTGAAAAAATGGCTTGAGCGCCCTTGGCGAAGGGATAGAAAATATTCAGAAAAAGCTGATGTCGACAAGCACAATGCGGTTCCTGAAGTGAAGCATGCGAAGTATGGTGCTAATATTGAGGTTTTTAGTGGCTTGGAGCATAGGAGGGCATAGGTGGCGACGACTTTTGTAAGCTCTACTTGCGTAGGCTCCACTTGAGTCGTCTCAAGTGCAAGCAGACAGATCTGTCGTCGCATGTCCAGCGAACTGGAAGCCTTCGATCTCAGACACGAGAGACAATGTTCTACTTCGTTCACCTGTTACTGCCAACGTTTACTCTCGTGATCTAATAGAAGAATGAATCTTTTACCTATATGGATATTGCTTTGCTAACGCGCAAGACAAGAGGCCGTAGACAAGTTGGGTAGAGTAAAGCTCTATAAATGTGAGACACGGGAAAGGACAGAACCTGTTCACAACACGAGGCGAGCATCAATCGGAGGTCCAGACTCGATTCAATCCAAGTAGACTAGAGAGCACAACAACCTTTCAGCGCAAGTACACTACTCTCAAACAGTAATCCTTCTACCGACCACGGGGCCTCAATGTTTCGCACCGACCCTATATCTCAGCTGCAACGCCATCTTTCTCTCCACTCTTTATCTGCTTCCCCGTCTTTTTTATCTTCTCAAGTACAGTCTCATATTGGAGGCTGTCCTCGGCGTAGATGTCTGCCGTTTGGTTCTCGAGCGAGACGTTGTAGGACTTGATGCCTTTGTACCTGGTCAGTACCTAATTGCACCCTCGAAATGATAAGGGAAGTAAAGGACAAATCCGTGACGGTGGTGCTCACCTTCGGTCTTCTTGAGCACACGGTCTATGGCACCAGAGCATCCTCCGCAGCTCATTTGAATGTTGAATTTGTAGTGGTGAGGGGCTTGGGTTTCTGCCATGACGATCCAGTACAGGTGTGATGATAAGGTGTGTTGCGCGGTATGAGTCGGTGGGCTGATTGACAACTGACAGAGTTCTGTTGTGATTGAGTGGCTTTGTTGGGAGGTTGAGGAAGTGGGGCGTTAGGGAAGCTCTTTGTTAAATGTAAAGTAGGAGAGACTGAGCGCCGACAGCACTTGAGTCCTATGGCGTGATAGTCGAGGAAGATGTGGTGCTTTCGGGTAATACTCTGCTTGATGGTACTTTAATGAAAGCAAGTCTCAAAGTGAGCATAAAAACCGCACCCAATAATAATGCTTGGCATCAGCGCGGTGTTACTCATCAGTATCTCCGGTCAGCGCCAAGAGCTTTGAACATCCCACATTCGTGACACGTAAATTCGCGTTCCGATCTTGCCTTTATCGTCTTTCTCTACAACATGGGTTCGAAAACTAAGATCCTCCCCCAGAAGGGGAAAAGAAATATCTTAATCACAAGTGCTTTACCATATGTGCGCTCTTCTCCTCAGCAAACCATATACAAAAGCGCTAACACGATCAGGTCAACAATGTTCCACATCTGGGCAATATCATAGGCTCAGTACTCTCTGCAGACTGCTTCTCCAGGTACTGTCACCCCTGTTTGTTTGCTTTTGTATAGCTACTCACCATCATAGATACTGTAAAGCGAGAGGTTATCCTACGCTCTTTGTCTGCGGAACCGACGAATACGGCACGGCGACGGAGACCAAGGCGTTAGAAGAAGGAGTCACACCTCGACAGTTATGCGATAAGTACAACAAGCTTCATGCGGAGATCTATGACTGGTTTGAGATCGGCTTCGACATCTTTGGCAGGACGTCGACCGAGCAACAGAAGGAGATAACGCAGGATATCTTCAGACGACTATATAAGAATGACTGCTTGGTTGAGAGGACGTCGCGGCAACCTTACTGCGAGAAACACAAGTCATTTCTCGCCGATCGCTTTATCGAGGGTACCTGTCCGAAGTGTGGCTACGACGATGCACGGGGAGACCAATGCGATTCGTGTGGATCCGTCGACTATGAGCCCCTGGACCTGAAGAACCCGCGATGCAAGGTCGACCCAGACATTACTCCAGTCGCGCGAGACACAAGACATATCCATCTCAAGCTTGACAAGCTACAGCCACAGATAGAAGAATGGTTTGAGAAGTCTTCGAGAGAGGGCGGCTGGTCGAGAAACGGCAGATTCATCACCGAGTCCTGGCTGAAACAGGGTCTGCGCGATCGGGGCATCACCCGAGACCTCAAATGGGGCACCCCAATACCTCTCGATGTTTTTACGAACGAGAAGGACAAAGAGATTTATAAAGACAAAGTGTTCTATGTTTGGTTCGATGCATGCATCGGATATCCCTCGATTACAGCGAACTATACCAAAGAATGGGAAAAGTGGTGGAGAGATCCCGAGAATGTGCAGCTGTACCAATTTATGGGCAAAGGTACTAATGATGTCGACTTCGATCCCAAGGCTACCCGCTGACCACTCCGCAGATAACGTACCTTTTCACGCGGTCATCTTCCCCGGATCTCAGATCGGTACAGGGGAGAAGTGGACCATGGTGCATCATCTTTCAACCACGGAGTACCTCAACTATGAGAATGGCAAGTTCTCAAAGTCGAGAGGCATCGGTGTTTTTGGCACAAGCGCAAAAGACACAGGGGTACCCCCGGATGTGTGGCGCTATTATCTACTGAAGAACAGGCCCGAGACTGGAGATACACAGTTTGAGTGGAAGTACTTTATCGTAAGCCATTGATCTATCACAAGAACCGCGCCCTTGCTGATGTTTGTAGATCCAAAATAACTCAGAGCTGCTCGCCAACCTGGGTAACTTTGTCAACCGCGTTATCAAGCTAATTAATAGCAAGATCTACAACTCGACGATCCCGGACTACACAGCAATGCACTCAGATCTGATGTTCGACGGAATCAAAGCCGAGATCAACCAACTTCTGAAAAATTACCTCGAGAACATGGAAGCAGTGAGTCTTCGGGAGGGGCTCGCTGCAGCCATGCACATCGCCGCGGCAGGCAACAACTTCCTACAAAGTAATCGCTTCGACAACAAGCTAGCGGCCAACGAGCCTGACAAGGCGGCTGCCGTGGCTGGCATTGCCATCAACCTAATCTATCTGTGCGCCAGTATCTTCGAACCTTATCTGCCAGCAACATCCAAATCGATCCTTGAGCAATTGCAAATGCCATTCCTCCACATTCCGGATGAGTGGACGGCTGATGACATGAAGCCGGGCCACGAAATCGGCAAAGCACAGTATCTCTTCACCTTGATCGACCCAAAGAAGGAAGACGAATGGCGGGAGATGTTTGGGGGCACGCAAGCGGAAAGAGCGAAGAGAGAAGAAGAAGCGGCCAAGAAAGCAGCGAAGAAGGCCGATGCAGCAGCAAAAAAGGCAGCGAAGAGAGCGGCGAGTAAAACGAAGGCGGTCAATGGGGTGCTACCAGCAGCAAGCCAGCAGAGCGTCGAGTCCACGGCCACGAGCGGAGCCAAAGCCATGGATGTCGGAAAGGAGCCTGTCGACGCGGTGACGGATGGCGTTCAACAAGTGACGCTGCCGACGTCGTGATAAGGTCCTCCAAACCGACTCCGAGATATTTCCAGGATAAAGTCGGATGAAGTCGGATGCGGGCCAGGGCCCTGTGCATAAAGTATGCAGCTCTCGGCGGATTACACTTCGAGGACTGATGAGGGCAGACCAATTTTGGGTGCGTATTTTCTGTCCTCTCACATTTCCGTAGTCCACTTGAAGGAATGCATTATTCCCTTCTGTGGCCCACGAATCCCCCGCTTGATGGAAAGATTCTGATGGCAACATCAAGGCCAACAAAGAAAAAAGGAGCTCTCACCGCCAGACCAGTCAATCCCTGTCAGTCAACGCGGGCTCGGAAGCTTGGACCAACGGGAAGTGGGGAATCCGCAACGACCCGAGAACGCGGCGTGGTTCGGTTGGGACTTGGCAGATGGTTCGGAGCTTGAGCACGTTGCCCCACTTTTGGCTGTCGCAGCTCAAGCATCGCGACCCCTGCTACGAGTACTTTACCCTCCAAGCCAAGGACTTGGTAATCGCGTCGCATCCACCGGGCAAAAGGTCATGCTCGCCATGAGGCGGATAAGCCAAGACGTCTCCTCTTTGTTATCATAATGCCAGCGTTCCCAAGCATCCCCTCCATCCCTTCTTAAGCTGACCCTCTGACCTCTCCACTCGAACAGTCCATCTATTCTTCTTCACTGCATATTGTACATACCTTCCAACTCGATTACTAATCCTACCCTTCACCACCGAACCATGGCTTTCCCCCAACCCCTCGCTGTTCGCACCATATCCTATTTGACCAGAACCACCCCCCGCCGCCGTCTCTGCGGCCCATCCCTCCCTTCCTCCCCTGTCCGCACCTACCACCGTCTCCTCCAAGACAAGTGAGCCCACCCATTACCCTCCACCTGCCCATGCCCCCAACCAACCCCTCCTGACATGCCCACCCTCGCAGCACCCACCCCCAGCGCCCAATGCAAGGCTTCAACACCTCTACCTCCTCCCACTCCCACTTCCACATCTCCCCCCCGGGCCCCTCCCCCCACATCGACGCCTACATCTT
>JAABUS010003351.1_pt1 | contig 26306 bp, 24 predicted proteins | sample 5560161 | NCBI WGS metagenome assembly JAABUS01 (sample SAMN10711885, study PRJNA513376) | rock metagenome | isolation source: Antarctica rocks | place: Antarctica: Victoria Land, Trio Nunatak nord | collected 2016-01-04
GATCAATCGTGGTTATGTTTCCTCATAATCCTTTAAATCCTGTTAATCGTGGTTCTGTATCTTTACCTCATTAAACTTATGAACCTTTATGCTGAAAATAGGTGTATTCGGAGTCGGACATTTGGGAAAATTTCATTTAAATAACTGGAAAGAAATTGATGGTGTGAAACTAGTGGGTTTTTATGACCCTCATGAAGAAACTGCTAAAGAAGTATCTGAAAAATATAACCTGAAAAGTTTTACTGATGCCGCTAAACTCATTGATGCCTGTGATGCTATAGACATTGTTGCACCTACTAATCATCATTTTGATTTGTGTGAAATAGCTATTCGTAAAGGGAAACATGTATTTGTAGAAAAGCCGCTGTCTAATACGATTGAAGAAGGGAGGTCACTTGTAAATATGGTAAGGGAAGCTAATATAAAAATGCAGGTCGGACATGTAGAAAGATTTAACCCCGCTTTTCTTGCAGTTAAGGATATGAAGCTGAAGCCAATGTTTATAGAAGTACATCGCCTCGCTCAATTTAATCCGAGAGGCACTGAGGTGAGTGTAATCCTCGACCTGATGATACATGACATTGACATTATTTTAAGCATAGTAGACAGTGATGTTAAAAATATTTTCGCAAGTGGCGTGGCGGTGATAACTGATACACCCGATATAGCAAATGTTCGCATAGAGTTTAATAATGGCTGTGTTGCCAACTTGACAAGCAGCCGTATAAGCATGAAGAAAATGCGAAAGCTGCGGATGTTTCAAAAAGACAGCTACATAGGAATTGATTTTCTTGATAAAAAAACAGAAGTGATAAAACTAAGGCAACCTGGAGATACAAATGCTTTTGCATTCGATATTGAAACACCTAATGGTAAAAAAACAATTGCTGTCGCTAACCCGCTAATAAAAGATGCTAACGCTATAAAGCTCGAACTGGAAGCTTTTGCAGATTCAATTATTAATAATAAACCTACTGTCGTAAGTGAGATTGATGGCTTTCTTGCTATGGAGGTAGCGCACCAGATTTTGGATAAGATAAGTCATTCAAGGGCTTTGTCTTAAGTTATTTCTCCTTGTGTCAACTACTCAATCTTTATAATTTTTAAAAAATTTAAACGCAGAGTGCGCAGAGAAAAAAACACACCAGAGAAACACAGAGACAAACAATAGAAATAATGACAGAAAATGAAATTACAGAAGTAATAACTGGATGTGCCATTAAAGTACATAGATCATTTGGACCAGGATTGTTAGAATCCACATAAGAAGAGTGTATGGACTATGAGTTGCGAAAAAACAATTCTAAAATTGAAAGACAAAACATATTCATCTTGCTCAGATACTAACTTATTTGAGACTTTCTGGATGTAGTAGGATTGCTTTAAAATTTTAATTTGCTAAAATTAACCAATGGCCTAAAAAGGGTTGTCAACGTTATTGTCTCGGTGGTTCTCTGCGAAAACTTCAGTGAACTCTGCGTTTAAAAAAGACCCGAGTAGTAACATTCCTTTTTATGCAGAGATACATTAGCATTTTAAGGTATTATTTTATTTAAAAAGGAAATATTTTATTAATAGTCTTTTATCTTCATTCATTAAATTCATCTTTCCGGTGGCTAAAATCTTTCTGTTCATAAACCTGTTTCTGCTTTCTAATCTAATAAATGCACAAAACAAATACTGGCAACAGCAGGTGAATTTTACTATAAGCGTATCCCTTAATGATAAGGATAATACGCTTGATGCTTTTGAAACAATTGAATACATAAATAATTCTCCGGATACTTTACGTTTTATTTGGTTTCATATCTGGCCTAATGCCTATAAAAATGACAGGACTGCATTCAGCGAACAACTTTTGAAAGAAAGAAGAACTGAATTCTATTATTCAAAACCCGAACAAAAAGGATATATAAATCAATTGGATTTTAAGGCCGATGGCAGCAATGCATCCATACAAAATGACAGTAGTAATATTGATGTTATAAAAGTTTTGTTGCCAAAACCTTCTGCACCTGGAAGTAAAACAATTATCACTACGCCATTTAAAGTTAAGCTTCCTTATAATTTTTCACGCGGAGGTCATGTAGGCAATGATTACCAGGTTACGCAATGGTTTCCTAAACCGGCGGTGTTCGACAAGTACGGATGGCACCAAATGCCGTACCTCGACCAGGGAGAGTTTTACAGTGAATTCGGAAATTTTGATGTAGAAATAACCGTTCCTTCTGCTTATGTTGTCGCAGGCACTGGTATATTACAGAATGCAGAAACATTGCAGCAACTAAAGGAAAAAGGTCATCATACTATTGAAGGCCAAACAAAAACATGGCATTACAAACAGAACAATATTCATGATTTTGCGTGGTTTGCAAGTAAAGACTTTATAGTAAAATATGATACTGCAATACTTCCTTCTAAAAAAATTATTGACGTTTTCTCTTATTATAAGCCTGCTGCAAAAGCATGGAACGAAAGCACTGCCTTCGCTAAAGAGGGCCTAAAAAAATACAGTAACTGGATAGGTGATTATCCGTACACTTCGGCAAGTGTAGTGCAGGGCAGCAAAAACGAAACCAGTGGCGGTATGGAATACCCGACTATAACTCTCATAACAACCCAGGAAGGGGGCCAGGACCTTGACGCAACCATTGTTCATGAAGTCGGACATAACTGGTTTTACGGCGCTCTTGGCACTAACGAAAGAATACATCCATGGATGGATGAGGGAATGAATACATTTTATCAGAAAAGATATGAAGAAGATAAATACTCCTCATATTCATATTTAAAGAAATCTTTTTTCAGAAATCGTTTACCCGATGACGAAGAAGCAATGTTATTGGAGACGATGGCAAAAATCAATAAAGATCAGCCAATAGAAACGCCTTCCGAAGATTTCACACCTTTAAATTATGCTTTGGTTGCTTATTATAAAACCAGCAGATGGATGAAGAAACTGGAAAATGTTTTAGGAAGAGAATTGTTTGACAGCAGCATGCATAATTACTACCGGGACTGGAAATATAAACACCCTTATCCGGATGATTTTAAAGCCAGTATTGAAAAAAGCGCTGGTCGAAGTCTCGATACTATTTTTAATTTATTGAATGAAACAGGACCAATATCTTCTGCTGAAAAAAAAACGGTTAGACCTTCTTTTCTTTTCAATTTACGTGATACTGAAAAACATAATTATATAAACATTGCTCCTGCAGTTGGTTATAATACTTATGATAAAGTAATGATCGGAGGACTTATTCACAATTATACATTACCCGTTACAAAAGTCGAGTTTATAGGAGGAGCTTTGTATGCAACAGGTTCAAAAAAACTAAATGGTTTTGCAAAGGGCTCTTATAATATTTATAAGAAAGGGTATAAACTCAGTACTTCATTAGGCTATATTTCTTATTCTCAAGATGATTTTACTACGACTGATAACACAAAATTAATTCTACGGGTAAGGCGTTGGGTACCTTCGGTAAAACTCACTTTTTTTGACAAAGATGTTTTATCGAGCCGCCGGTTCACACTGCACTGGAAAACATTTTTGTTAGAAGAAGGGGCATTCAATTTTAAAACCATCATTACACCTGCTGATACTACGGATGCAGTAAGTATCATTAATAATCATTCATACATAAATCGCTTATCCTTTGAAATCAGCGATAACAGGGTTTTATATCCCTACAGTATCAACATATCTGCTGACCAGGGAAAAGATTTTGTAAGGGCAGGCGTAACCGCCAAATATTTTTTCAATTATTCGGATAGAAAATCAGGTATGGCTGTACGATTTTTTGCCGGAAAATTTATGTATTTAAAATCAAAAACAAATATTACCAGGTTTAATAATGAGCGATACTTTTTAAATATAAGCGCTCCGAAGGGAAACGAAGATTACACCTACGGTGACTACTTTATTGGAAGAAATGAATTTGAAGGATGGCAAAGCCAGCAGGTAATAGAACGCGATGGGTTTTTTAAAGTAAACACAGATTTGTTTTCTAATAAAGTAGGTAAAACAGATAACTGGCTTATGAGTGTAAACCTTGCATCAGACCTCCCTGATAACATTAATCCTTTAAGTATTTTGCCAATAAAAATTCCAATAAAAATTTTTGCTGATGCAGGCACTTATGCAGAAGCCTGGAAAGAGAACCCTGCATCAGGTCGCTTTATTTATGATGCCGGTATTCAATTAGCACTATTCGGCTCATTCATCAATATTTATATTCCTGTTATCTTCTCAAAAGTTTACCGGGATTATTATAAATCAACAATTACCGATAAGCGGTTTCTAAAAACGATTGCTTTCAATATTAATCTCCAGAAATTACAGTTTAAAGAATTGGAAAAAGACATTCCTTTATAAAAACTGACTACCACTCTGCACGTGCTGTCGGACTGACCGAAAGATCAGCAAAATCCCGTTTCAGGTATTTATAATATGCTGTAATAGCTATCATTGCGGCATTATCAGTACAATATTCAAACTTTGGTATAAATGTCTTCCATCCTGATCTTTTACCAAGCTCTTCAAGCCCATTTCTCAGTCCGCTGTTAGCGCTTACACCACCTGCGATACAGATGTCTTTTATGCCTGTTTCTTTCGATGCCCTTTTTAATTTGTTTAATAAAATGGACACAATTCTTTGCTGAACAGATGCACAGATGTCATTAAGATTTTCCTCTATAAAATTGCTGTTTTTGTTTTTTTCTTTCTGAAGAAAATATAAAACGGATGTTTTTAAACCACTGAAACTAAAATTAAGCGCCGGTATATTTGGTTCAGGAAACGAGAAACGGTTGGGATTACCTTCTTTAGCATTTTTATCCATTAACGGACCTCCGGGATAAGGTAAGCCAAGTAACTTTGCAGTTTTATCAAATGCCTCACCTGCAGCATCATCAATTGTTTCACCAATTACCTTCATATCATAAGGACTTTCACATACCACAATTTGTGTATGACCGCCACTGACCGTTAAACATAAAAAAGGAAAAGAAGGTCGTGGTTCATCAATCATATTTGCAAGTACATGAGCCTGCATATGATGTACACTTATCAATGGTTTTTCAAGAGACATCGCAAGTGATTTTGCAAACTGAGCACCGACAAGCAAGCTTCCGATTAAACCCGGAGCCTGTGTAAAAGCTATAGCATCCAATTCATTTAACCTCACACCTGCTTTTTGCAAAGCCAGGTCAACTACCGGTACAATATTTTGCATGTGTGCCCTGCTTGCAAGTTCAGGAACAACGCCGCCATATTGCGCGTGTATTTTTTGAGATGCTATGAGATTAGAGAGTATTTCACCATCACCGCAAACAGCAGCACAAGTATCATCACATGAAGATTCTATTGCTAAAATTAACCCCTTGCCCCTAAAGGGGTTATTAACAGCCTCACTCATTTTGCAAAAATAAATTTTTTTCCTCCGTTTAAGGCTGTGGTTTTATTTCATCCTTATTGCAACGACAGGATTCATCTTTGCAGCTATAGAAGCAGGAATAATGCCTGCAAGCACACCTACAACCAGGCAGATAGAAACAGCAAGTGTCAGTGTGTTCATAGAAATATTTATAGGAAAAGGCATGACTGCACTTAAGACTTTTGTGAGTATAAAGACCAGTATCAAACCTATTAATCCGCCAAGAAGACAAAGAAAAGCGCTTTCAAGCAAAAATTCTGTAAGTATTGTTGAGCTTTTTGCCCCGACTGCTTTTTTCAAACCTATTTGGCTGGTTCTTTCTCTTACAGTTACGAACATAATATTCGCTACACCAAAAGCACCTACAATAAGAGATAAACCCGCTATTGCCCAACCTCCCATATTCACAGAACCAAATACGGATTCAATTTGTTTACTGAAAATATTAATGTCATTTAACGAAAAATCATCTTCTTGTCTCGGGCTAAGCTTGTGTATAGATCTCATTATTCCTCTCAACTCGTCGAGCAATGCAACTGAAGAAATATTTTCTTTTCCCTTAACCATTATATTAGGGCTACTATATTCTGTTACAAATACTTCCGACATTACTTTATAGGGAATTACAATTGCTTCATCAAACTGCCATCCCATACCTTGCCCTTGCTTTTTAATAATCCCTATTATTTTAAGTGTTTTACCTTTAATTTTTACTTCCTGCCCAAGGGCTCTGTCAACGGTACCAAAAAGATTTTCTGCGTTTGTATAACCTATAACACATACAGGAGCAGCATGTTGAAATTCTGATTCACTAATAAAGCGTCCAGCCTTTATGATAACCGTAATAACGCTATTAAAATCTGCCGTAACACCATAACAATTAACGTTGGTTAAAACATTATCGCTGTATTCGAGGTCTCCATTTCCTCTTATTGTAAAACAAACTGAAGATGCCAGATTAGACCGTTCTTTAATTGCTTCTATTTCCCGGTATTTAGGATCTGGCCTTTTTAGAAACTTCCACCAGGGATAATCGGGCCCTCCGGATAAATCTGCTTTAGTAATATAAATAGTATTGGTCCCCAGGGTTTTTAAATCACCTTGCACCTTAGCTTCCAGGCTTTCTACTGTAGCTAACACACCGATAATGCAAAAGATACCAATGGTAATACCAAACAGCGATAAAAATGTACGCAGTTTATTGTTCTTCAATTCCTGCAGCGCCATTTTAAAGCTGTTCCAAATAATATAAATTATTGTCAGCATTCTTCAAAAATACAATAGAACCACGATTAAAGAACCATGATTTCACCAATTAGAAGGATTATGAGGAAATATAAAACTAAGGATTGTATTGATTAGAATTGTTAAAGGGAAAATAGAACCCCGGTTTTTTAAAAGTATTAAAAGGGAAACCAAAGGTTATGGTTCTATCTCCCATGATCCCCAAAAATCACAAAAATCCTAATTCAGACAAAATCCCAAAAATCTCCCCCATCTCAGTTCAGATATCAGTTCAGACAATTTTTGCGTAGGTTTGACCCTTAGTTTTTCAGAGCGTACCATGAAGTATAATTTTATTACAATCGAGGGAAATATCGGCGCCGGAAAAACTACCCTTGCCCACCTGCTTGCTGAAAAACTAAATGCAAGATTGATTTTGGAAGAATTTGCTGAAAATCCTTTTTTAGCCAAATTTTACCAGAATCCTCAACAATACGCTTTTCCCCTGGAGCTGTTTTTTATGGCAGAGCGTTATAAACAATTGAAAGAACTGTTACATACTAAAGATTTATTTCAAGGGATAACAGTAAGCGACTACCACTTTACCAAGTGTTTGCTGTTTGCCAAAGTAAATCTGCCCGTTGAAGAATTTCGCCTCTATCAAAAACTATTTGATATTCTTCATCAACAACTGCTACATCCTGATATTCTTATTTATCTTCATGCCCCTGTAGAAAGGCTGCAAAAAAACATAAAAAAAAGGAACCGTCAATATGAGCAGTCAATACCAGACCGGTATTTATTAAATATCCAGGAAACCTATACAAGCTACATAAAGCAACAAAACCTGAAAACCATTTTTATAGATGCTGCCAATGCTGATTTTGAGGGCAATGAAAATCATCTTGCTGTTGTATTGAATGCTCTTGAAGGTGATTATCCTGATGGGCCGCATTATTTTACTTTACCATAATCCGACTCTTTTGCACGAAACTATAACTTATAAACATGATCCCTTAGCCGCCATTAAAATTATCGAGTACCGGAATATGCTTATCGGGCGCTTTTGTTTTGTAATGGCTTTACGAATGCTTGGTACTCTTGTTGGCTGGTGGATGTATGAACTTACAAGCGCTCCATTTGCAATAGGGTTGGTTGGTTTAGCAGAAGTGGTACCCGCTCTATCCCTTGCTTTATATGCAGGCCATGTTATAGATATCAGCGAAAAAAGAAAACTTTTGCTTAAAGGAATATCAGCGTATTTATTTTGCGGAGCGATATTATTGTTTCTTTCCACTGCCTATTTTAGAAACCACAGCACCAAAGCAATTATTGTCGGAGGAATATATACGGTAGTTTTTATTACAGGAATAATCAGAGCTTTTTCCGGTCCTGTTTTCGGTGCCATTTTAGGGCAAATGGTACCACGTGAAATTTTACCTAATGCCATTACCTGGAACCAGGGCACATATCTTACTGCATCGGTTATAGGGCATGCTACAGCAGGATTTTGCATTGCCTTTTTTAAAAATACAGGAACACTGGTAGTAATAGTTACACTCATGTCTGTTGCATTATTTATGCTTTCTAAATTAGCTCCAAAACCTGCCGCAGCCGTTGTAGGAAATAAACGCACATGGGAAAGCGTGCGCGAAGGATTACATTTTGTTTTCAGCACAAAAGAGGTATTCGGCGCTTTGTCTCTTGACCTTTTTGCTGTTTTATTTGGCGGAGCAGTTGCTATGGTACCGGTTTATGCAAGAGATATTTTACACGTCGGGCCTATTGGTTTCGGCTGGCTCAATGCCGCAACAGATATGGGAAGCATTATAATGGTTATAGCCCTTACTATTTTTCCGCTAAGAACAAAACAGGGACAAAAACTGCTTTTTGTAGTTGCAGGATTCGGCTTGTCTATTATCCTGTTTGGCATATCAAAAATCTTCTGGATATCTTTTGCAGCCTTATTGTTAAGTGGCCTGCTCGATGCGATTAGCGTAGTCGTAAGAGGAACCATAGTACAAATGAAAACACCTGATGAAATGCGTGGACGCGTAATGAGTGTAAACTCAATGTTTATCAACAGCAGCAATGAACTTGGCCAGTTTGAAAGCGGCCTTACAGCAAAACTTATGGGTGTGGTGCCATCGGTTATATTTGGCGGAGTAATGACACTATTGGTTGTCGTAATTACCTGGATTGAAGCACCTACACTTCGGAAAATGGAATATTGATAGAACCACGATTTATTGGATTTCGAGGAATTGAGAGGAAAACTATAGAACCACGATTTATTGGACTTTGAGGGATTGGGAGGAAACTGTCTGAAACTTTATCAAAAACGCCTATTTTTATTATATGCAGCTTTACATAAAAAACATGGTTTGCAACCGGTGCATATTAGTGGTAAGACAGGAATTAGATAAACTTAATATTCAATACAAAGACGTTGCACTTGGAGAAGCAGAGGTGGATGATACAACGTCAAAAGAGCAGATACAACAATTCAGCAGTCATTTAAATGTATTGGGCTTTGAACTGCTCGATGACAGCAAGCAACAATTAATTGAAAAGATCAAGAATACTATCATCACATATGTGCACCATAAACAGGATGATAATTTGCATAACTTTTCAGCCATTCTTTCAGAAAAACTTCACAAAGATTATTCATATTTAAGCAACTTGTTTTCAGAAGTTGAAGGAATTACAATAGAAAAGTATATTATTAATCAAAAGATTGAGAAAGTGAAGGAGCTTATAATCTATGATCAGCTTAACCTTAGTGAAATTGCTTATACAATGGGCTATAGCAGTATCGCTCATCTTTCCACACAATTTAAAAAAATAACTGGTCTTACTCCCAGTCATTTTAAAAAGGTAGGCCAAAACAAACGTAAACCTTTGGATGAAATTTGAGTGTGTCAGGAATTGCCACCTTATTCAATTTTTTCTTATGTCAACTAATGAAATTGCAAGTACTGGTGAGTAAAACCAATAATTTTAATTAGGTTATTTAATTAAAAGTTATATGATTAGGTATTTAGTTCGCAAAGAAAGGACCGACCTCATAAAAAATGCGTTAAGAAAATTAATAGGCCAGGCGTTAATAAATGAAATAGATGTTACTGAAGTTTGGACATTTTTTTGTAGGTAAGTCGCACACAGCTACAACTTATTCAAATGTTGTGACTTATTTCATTTTACCCTAAGCTATCGATTTTTAGCATTTTTTATGCAGTCTTGATTTTTCATAATATAATGCAGGCTTATGTTAGTGGAAACTAAGAATGCCAAAAAGAAAGATACTAAATAAAAATAGGTAATAGGTATCAGTAAAATGTCAGCAGTTTTTATCTGCCCATTCATAAACTTCTTCTATATTACATCCTATAGTTTTACAAGATGTACGCAGATGGAATGCTGGTATTTCTTTCTCACTACCCCAAACGGGTATAGTTCTATGGCCTCGCTTCTTATACCGGTCGTGACTTGAGCTCGTCCTATCGTAGCTAAAACCCTTGAAGATTAGAAAAGCAACCCAACACTTCGTTGGCAGAGGTCTAAAATTTCCTATTAGAAATTATGCAGCTTCTATGGTTAAGTGTTTTACTTTCCCTTCCACTGCGTTAAAATTTTTAAGCTCACCCTCCCCATCAACATAAACCTTAGAATATTCTTTGTTTTTAAATTTATCAAGTTGCCATCCGCGAGATCTAAGTTCAACTTCCATATTCTTTTTCGATAATGAAGTTAGATAGCTAAAAAATTCGCTAATTGAAAATTTTGCCAACTCAAATGCTTTTTCACGGGTTTCTCCATAGCCGGATCTCTCCAAACCTGGAAAATATATTATAAATTGCTTTGTGTCTGCATCTTGAAATTCAAGAGCATTTAAATGTCCGGTAGCGTTATTATTATGGATACGTATAGTGTCAGGATGGTGAGTTTCTTTTAGTCGAAGTTCCCTAAAATTTCCGCTCATAGTTATACTTTTTTTAATAACTAAATATTATCAATTAGTTATGGTAATAACAGTATTTAAATATACACGTATTAACTACAATAATAACACAAATATTGTTTTCAAGCAATAGTTTTAATACTTCATTTAAATCTATGAATACTACAAGATGCGTTAAAATGCTAAAAGAAAGGCTATTTTTACATTTTCATTGCAATGATGCAAAGAATATCTTTGGTCTAACATTACCTTTCAAGACAAAAGAAAAGTAAAACATAATCAATAAGAAATAAAAAGGATTTGCGAAGTAAAGTAACTACCTAATCCAATAAAGTTGTTCTTTGTGTTACAATTTTTCAGTGTTCTACGTGGTAGAAAAATTAACCACAAAGAAATACATGAGTTTAGTTCACAAAGAGCACCAGGATAATTGCCTATACTGAATATTTTAAAAAATTTTAATTAAGTTATAAGAAAGACAATTATTTTTAAAGTTCTTTCTATATTCACTTCCAAATAATAACTATTCATGAAATCAATAACTCTGGTGGCCATTTCTTTTTTCTTTTTTTCATTAAACTATTCTCAGAATAAAGACAATAAGGATATAGTAATTGCTAGCGGGCAAATACCTAATATTGCAAAAGACAATAGCAACAATATTCACCTGGTATATGGCAGCGGCGATAGTATTATGTATGTTTTTTCAAAAGATGGAACAACTTTTACATCACCTGCATTAATTGCTGTTTTACCAAATTTATTTGCATCCGCTATGCGTGGGCCGCAGATAGCAGCAACAGCTAATGGGGTTATTGTAACGGCATGCACTAACAAAGGAAATATTTTTTCTTATAAAAAAGAGGCGTCGGGCAAATGGACAAAAGCCTTAAAAGTAAATGATGTCGATGAAGTGGCTAAAGAAGCTTTAATGGCATTGAGTGCAGACGGTCAGAATGCGTATGCTATATGGCTGAATGTTAAAAGCACTAAAGGCCAGAATGTGTGTGGTGCTAAATCAGTTGACGGCGGTAAAACCTGGAGTAAAAACATTTTGGTATATGAATCACCGGATAGTACTGTTTGTGAATGCTGCAAGCCCTCTGTTACAATGAAAGGAAATAATGTTTATGTCATGTTTCGCAATTGGATAAAGGGAAGCAGAGATTTGTATTTAATAAAATCTTCAGATGGTGGAAAGTCTTTTGCGCATGCACAAAAGTTAGGTGAGGGAACCTGGAAATTAAATGGTTGCCCGATGGATGGCGGCGGAGTTGCTATCAATAACAACGGAATTCCTGAAACGGTTTGGAGGAGAGAAGGAAAGATTTATATTGATGTTCCCGGCACTCCTGAAAAGGAAATCGGCGAAGGACGAAACTGTACAATTGCAACAGCAAATGACAAAAATGTATATGCCTGGACAGAGAATGGAAACGTAATTGTAAAAAAGTCTGATGGTATGAAGAAAAGCCTTGGCAAAGGAAGCCTTCCATTAGTAAAAGCGCTTAATAACGATAAGGTAATTTGTGTTTGGGAGAATGAAAAACAAATTCATGCATCTGTCCTCGAATTATAACTTAAGCTTAAAATTTTATAAAATTCATCCATAATTGTGTAACAGCATCTGCATTGTACAATAGTAGCTTTGCTATATCAAAAAGAAATGGATATGGCAACCGAAAATAACAACTCAATTTATATACCCTTAGAAGGCGTCGAAAGTGAACACTGTGCTTTAATCGTTGATAAAGGATTAAGCAAAGTAGAAGGCATTACAGCACATAAAGTTGAACTGAATAATAACAGGGCAGTCATCAATACTAATGGCGCTTTAGAAGTTTTACCCAAAGCCGTTAAAGCCATCCGTGATTTAGGGTACGATGTAGATACAGTAAAAAAATCTTTCCCTGTTCTCAACATGTCTTGTGCATCATGTGCAAGCAGTTCACAAAGCATTTTAGAAAATCAGCCGGGTGTGGTAAACGTTTCTGTTAATTATGCTAATGCAACTGCGCTGGTAGAATACATACCGACTATAACAAACCCACAGAAGCTAAAATTGGCATTGCAGTCTATTGGCTACGATTTGATGATTGATGAAAGTGAAGAGGCCAAAGACGCTTTGGAAGATTTGCACCAGCAAAAATTTAAAAGGCTTAAGAAAAAAACGACAGGGGCAGTTCTGTTAGCTATTCCAACAGTAATTACAGGAATGTTTTTCATGAATATCCCCTATGCTAATTATATAATGTGGACTTTGGCAACTCCTGTAGTTGCGATCTTTGGACAACAGTTTTTTGTAAATGCCTGGAAGCAAACCAAACACCGCTCTGCTAATATGGATACATTGGTAGCACTAAGTACAGGTGTTGCCTATTTATTCAGCGTCTTCAATACCTTATTTCCTGATTTCTGGCATAGCAAAGGCTTGCATGCCCATGTGTATTTTGAAGCAGCATCAGTGGTGATAGCTTTTATTTTATTAGGCAAATTATTAGAAGAAAAAGCAAAAGGCAACACTTCCTCAGCTATTAAAAAATTGATGGGTCTTCAACCTAAAACAGTTACCGTAGTTCATGACGGAGGACACCAAATGGAGATGCCGGTTGCAAGTGTAAAAGTTGGTGATATATTATTGGTAAAACCAGGAGAAAAGATTGCAGTTGACGGAATCGTCAGCACAGGCAGTTCATTTGTAGATGAAAGCATGATTAGCGGCGAACCCGTTCCGGTTGCCAAAGCACAAAAAGATAAAGTGTTTGCAGGAACAATCAACCAGAAAGGCAGCTTTCATTTTACAGCAGATAAAGTAGGTGGCGATACTATATTGGCACAAATCATAAAAATGGTTCAGGAAGCACAAGGCAGCAAAGCGCCTGTACAAAAGCTGGTAGATAAGATTGCAGGCATCTTTGTTCCAATCGTTATTGTTATTGCAGTTCTTAGCCTTATTGCCTGGATAATTTTAGGTGGAGAAAATGGTTTAACACAAGGGCTTTTGGCAATGGTCACAGTATTAGTTATTGCATGCCCATGTGCTCTAGGCCTGGCTACACCAACAGCCATCATGGCCGGAGTTGGTAAGGGCGCAGAAAACGGTATTCTGATAAAAGATGCAGAAAGCCTTGAATTAGCCAAAAAAGTAAATGCAATCATTCTTGACAAAACAGGAACCATCACAGAAGGCAAACCAGTTGTTACTGATATACTTTGGCGGGACGATGACACAAGCAACTTAGCCGCTTTGGCATCTATAGAAAAGCAATCAGAGCATCCTTTAGCTGAAGCAGTGGTAAAGCATTTTGGTAAAGTAAATTACCAACCCGTACATCATTTTGAAAGCATCACAGGCTTTGGAGCAAAGGCGCATATAAATGATAAAACCTTTTACATTGGTAATGCCGCTCTTTTGCAAACCAATCATATAACTAGTACAGATGAATTACAAAATGCTGCAACAAAATGGCTTGCAGAAGCAAAAACAGTTATCTGGTTTGCAGATGAAAAAGAGGCTTTGGCTGTCCTAGCCATTGCAGATAAAGTAAAAGACACTTCCAAACAAGCGGTACAACAATTACAGGCGTTAGGGATAGATGTATATATGCTTACAGGCGACAATCAGGCTACAGCAAAAGCCATTGCACAACAGGTAGGTATCACGCAATATAAAGCCGAAGTATTGCCGGCTGATAAAGCCGCTTTTGTAAAACAATTGCAGCAGCAGGGTAAAACAGTTGCCATGGTTGGCGACGGCATTAACGATAGTAATGCACTTGCGCAGGCCGATATCAGCATAGCCATGGGTAAAGGCAGTGATATAGCTATGGATGTTGCTAAAATGACCATTATTTCATCTGATCTTTTACGCATACCCAAAGCCATTAAATTATCTAAACATACTGTTGCAGCCATTAGGCAAAACCTGTTCTGGGCGTTCATTTACAACATTATTGGTATCCCAATCGCTGCTGGTATTTTGTATCCTGTAAATGGTTTTCTTCTTAATCCAATGATTGCGGGTGCAGCTATGGCATTAAGCAGTGTGAGTGTGGTGGCGAATAGTTTGAGGTTGAAGTGGAAGGAGATTTAAAATAATTGTTCATCACTTTTAAATGCTTAAAAATGCAAAAGCCTTGCTCTAATGGATTAAGGCTTTTGCATTTCTGCTTCATTCTTTAAGAGTATTATTTTCTTGATCAATAGTTTTAGAATTATTGTATAGAATTGATGTGAGCTTGACCCTAAATTCTTTTTTGTGTATAGTTTTTCATTTCAGATTTCTTCATTTCATCTCATATTACTTGTTTTCCTTTCCTTATACCTTTAGTTTATATTTGTCACTATTTATAAATTAATAAGATTATACGAAAACTGGTACAAGTACAACCACAATAATAAAATGGAAGGAGAATCATTAGACATACAAAAAGATAAACTTGAAAAGCTAAAGCAACTTTCCCCGAACTTTTTTCAAAAAATCAACTTATGAGAAAAAGCTAAAAGCAGCTTTTACCGATGATATAAACTTTACAAACGAAAGGCATGTAAGTCAGGTAAGGCAGATGCTATATGAGTTAATGATCAAAGCGGATTATTTACTCCCTCTCTCCAAATGGAGCCAAATTGAGAGGGGGAGAGTTTATTCGATTAATAATGGTGAATTAATAATTGCCTTAGATGAAATAAGTCAACCTATTATAGAAAAAATGATTGTAGCTAAACCAAAAAAAGTAATAACACTTGATATTCTGTTGGCAGGAAACGACCAGCTAAAAACAAAAACAGTATTGCAAATGAAAGATGCAGGGATAAATTTTAAAAAGATATAAATACTCAGGAATGGAGAGCAGCGAATTACTGAAACTGATAAGCAAAGGCGAAACCAGCATGGTACAATTCAAAACCAATGTACGTAATGAACAAAGCATTGCACAGGAAATGGTTGCGTTTGCCAATACCAAAGGCGGCAGTATTTTAATAGGAATTGATGATAAGACCTGGGATATTGCCGGACTTACAACTAATGACCTTAGACGCCTCACAAATCTTTTGGTAAACGCTGCCGACCAGCACGTAAAAGAACCAATATTCATTACCACAGAAACAGTAGAAGTAAATGGCAAAATGGTAATGGTGGTTACCGTACCCGAAGGCACTGCCAAACCACATAAGGATAAAGATGGTGTAATATTTCTTAAAAATGGAGCTAACAAAAGAAAAGTAACAAGCAACGAGGAAATTTCCCGGCTGCTTCAAAGCAGCGGATATTTTTATGCAGAAGAAAAAATTATTGGTTATAGCAGCTTAGATGATTTAGATGAGGAAAAATTCAGGGAATTTTATGAAGCACAATACAAAGAAACAATTGATGATAAACATTTAGATAAACACCTGTCGAATCTGCGGCTTGGTTCGGAAGGGAAATTGGATGTGGCAGGAGCTTTGTTATTTGGAAAGAACCTGCAAAAGCTTACACCTTCGTTTTTTATTACTGCAATATGGTTTTGGGGAAATGATATAACAGATGTCAAATACCGCAGCAGTGAAAATATTTACGGCACTTTGGATAAGCTATTTCACAGGGGATATGATTTTATTCTGTCAAAGCTGCATAAAATACAGCCGCCAGGGCAATCATTCAACAGTCTTGGAGTATCCGAGATACCGGAAGTTGTAATAACAGAGCTTCTTATCAACGCTTTAATTCACCGTGATTATTTTATAAATGACTCTATCAAGCTTTATGTATTTGAAAACAGGATAGAAATTATCAGCCCCGGAAGATTGCCAAACAACCTGACTGAAGAACAGGTAAAAAGAGGAATCAGAAGAACACGAAACAGCATCATTGCATCATTCGCTCCTTTCCTTATGCAATATCGCGGAGCAGGAAGCGGAATTTTAAGAGCACTGGAGGCATATCGTGATTTTGATATTAGGAATGAAGCAGAAAATGAACGTGTTGCCGTATCTATTAAAAGACCTCTATCTTAATGAAACTACACTTCGACCGCAACCAGGAATACCGGTTAGATGCAAGTATTCTGTTCCTCCCGGAACATCAGAAGCATACAGGTTATGCCAGAACCTACGAAAAAGCTCTTTAACATCACTCAATCTTTTGTAGCTGAAAATAATCTGCTCTCATAAGTCGTCACATCATTTTTTTTATACCTGCAATCTTGCCAATTTCTTTTATATGATCATTAATGAGGCGAGTACGCTGTTGTATTAGTTGTCGCTCCCTTTCCAGCGGTTACGTTTTTTGTTAGAACGAGCAATATAAATGTCTCGTCAATTATTTTTTCGTTTCCCCATCTTTTTATGATATCTTTTATTTCAGCAAGTAAGACTACTCGAATTGGTTCAACTTTTCTTTTTGTTCGCACTGTTTTTGCCCTCTCAAATACAATTACATCCTAATGGAAATTATTATATTTTAAAAGGCACATATCTTTTACATTAATACCAGGAATTTCTTATAAATGCATTTGGAGGATAACTTGCAGAAAGATGAACCTCATCTTTACTTACCATACTTTGGAGGAGAAGATTACTAACAAATCTGTACCGTTTCCATTCCAAGCAATTCTCCAAGTTTTTTTATTTTTGATGCAATATGGTTTAGTCCCACAGCGCAATGATGGGCAGGGCCATACGAGTTCCAGACGTTTACAAATTTTCTTGCACCTGTAGAGAATTTAAAGCGGCTGTTTGTGTTTCCGATTTGCAGAATTGGCCCGTCCACTGTTTCGCCTTGTGCAACGAGCAAAAAAAGTTTTCCATCCATTTTCTCAACAACCGAAAGCAACGTAACCGGTCCCTTTTTTACAGACATCTCAACCGACAATCCATTCCCCACTTTACCATGATATACATTAAGGGGACGTACTTTTGTTTTATCTTCTGCAATGGCAATATGTCCTGGACCGTCATGCCCCATCAGCACGACATCTTCAGCATAATCCATCGCATAGTATTCTGTGAAGGAGCCGCCTGCACCAAAACTGTCCATTATTTTCATAGCCTGTGCATTTTTGATTTCATACTCGCCTGCGACAGGAATGCCTCTTGCAGTAAGCAGTGAATTTCCTAATATTATCGAACTAATTGAGTCATGATTGGGTGAATTCAGGGCGCCTTTATAATAATAAGCCATAGAGCCTAACTGATATTTTTCAACCAGCAAATCCAAAGCAACAGAGGTTCTTGCAGCTCTTTCCAACTCATATTGAGAACAATCTGCTTGTACAGAAAACGCGTTATAAAATAATGCAACCCGCTCCCTTATTTCTACATCAGAAACTTCATTTCGCAAAGCTGATAACTCATCTACTTCAATTATTTCAATATGCCCTCCAAAATATAAATAATGTTGTGTAAAATCGGAATAGATATCAAGCATGCCGCTGTAGTAATGCCCCATACAACCCATCCTGTTATATGACATGACATTAGCAACTTTTGCAGCCTCTATCCATTCTTTTATTTCCCGCAAACTTTCTTTATCATTATGCAATAAGCCGGTAACCTCGTGAAAGGTAATACCGGTCCGGTTGAACACATTAGCTATTTCAGGAACAGGACAGGCAGAGCAAAACGTCAGCCATTCTCCCGTCATTTTTGTTCTGTCATCCATTTTATTAAAAGCGGCATAATCAATAGTTTCCGCGGGAGATAAATTCAGAATGATAACAGGTACTTTAGCATGTTGTACAACAGGCAACACCGTTGAAGACAATGCATATGTAGTAACATATAAAAAGATAATGTCAACATCCTCTTTACGAAATAATTTTCCTGCTGCAAATGCTTTATCAACTGTATCAATCAAACCTGCATTAACTATGTAAGGATGTATTGTTGCAATCTTTTTATGCACTTCGTCTAAATAACCTTCCAGTTTTTCTTTCAATCCATCAAACTGCTCCCAATAAGTATCGAGACCTATGGCAAACAACCCGATTTTCAAAGAAGATGTAATCATAGCTTTGTTATTTATTTCCAAACCGTAACTACTATTGAACTGATTTCATTTTTGTTTCTCATTATATCGTTTGTTATATCTCTTCTTGTGCTTCTTGTTTTCATGAGAAACATTCCACTTTTACCACTATTAATATACCAACATTTAATATCTTTTTTTCCTGCCAGCTAATCAAATCATCCCAATTAATGCAGCTTACTCCTCCTCCATAATTCTAACAGGCCCAAGCAACCCCGAAGAAATTAATGGTGAGTCTTTTGTAAAGTAATTCCAGGTAGTAAAACAATATCTTCCTTTAGAAGGACGTGGTTCTTTTTTAAGGAACCAACCAGGAAACTCTTTTAGTGAATATCCTCCGCTGATATAACCTGGTATCCACTCGCAATCCGGCGGCTCCAGTTCATCGCCAATCAGCCGTTTTGACCAAACATTGGTCACTTCAATTACCAACTGATTCTCCTTTGTTTTCAGTAACACCCAGGGAATTTTGACATGCCATGGAGCTTTCCATACAACATCTAAATCCTGATCATTTAACTTAACAGAGGCAATGTGTTTAACAGTGCCTAAGTCAAGACGAAATACAAATATTATAGCAAAAGCTTTCTTCATCATAAATTAAAACAATTCAAACCCTGCGAAGAACTTAAAAAAACGAGTTATCGGTGATATGTTGTTTATTGCGGGTAGGACTTAGCTATGGCAATTTGTGAACTATAATTTGTAAAAGCTTTGTTCCCGCTGATTTCGCTGATACCGCAGATTTATCGCGGATAAAAATTATTTTCTGCGTTTATCTGCGCAATCTGCGGGAGTACAATACTAATCTTAATAACCCGGATTTTGAGTTATCACTCCTTTACTTTCATCTCACCGCCTGGGAAACAGGCATATAATAATTTTTCGGACGTTGAAAAGTACGTGCCGGAACTATAACGGTATTAATTATATGGCAGAAGGCGGGAAGCTGTTTTAGGTTTGCTGACGATAGTATCAAGATTTATAAGCTGAACTTTATCCCACCGAAGCAAGTCGTAATATCTGATGTTTTCTCCGCCTAATTCTACACGGCGCTCATGTACTAAATCCTGGAATGTTGCCCCTGTTACGTCGTTAATACCTGCCCGTCTGCGTACCGTATTAATTTCCATATCTCCTGCATCCGGTCCGCTTTTTCTTATTTTAACCTCTGGTACCAACAGGTATATATCCGCTGTTCCAAGCAATGGTTGCTTTATTCCATTATCAAGTCCGCTGCGATCAGGCTTATAACCGGTATATTTTCTAATTGAAAATCCTGTTGGTGACTGGCTCGGCAGCATCCTTCCACTTAGTTGACCTTGTTTTCCTTCAAACACCTGGTATGCATCCTTATCCGTTATTTCTATCAAAGCGGTTTGATTAGGAATAGAGTCCCCAACTGTTAATATTGTTGCTGGTTTCCGCTGGATATCTGCAGGCTCAAATTCATCTGCAAAATTTTGAGTGGGATGATGGAATCCCCATCCACCCCATGCGCGGTTAGTAAAATACATATTAGCAACTGCTGATCCAAAACCATCTTTATTCCAGATAGCAAACAAAAGTTCAGGATTATCGTTTTGAACACTCTTGTCGAAATTGTCGGAATAGTGAGCTGCCAGACTATAACTTGGATTTGATATTACTTTCTGTCCATATTCAAGTGCTTTGTCCAGGTTTTCCCAGGTCATATACAATTTGCAAAGAAGACCCCATGCTGCTCCTTTACTTACCCGTCCCTTATCGTCGCCGCCATAACTTTCAGGTAATAAATCTGCTGCTTTTAAAAGATCGGCCTCAATCAGTTTCCGTACCTCTTCAACAGGAGACTTTGCAACATTATAATTGCTTTCGATGACATTTTGTTCCAGGATGATTGGCACTTCTCCATAAATCTGATGTAACACATAATATGCATATGCACGTAAAAAGTAGGCTTCACCTAAAGACCTGTTCCTGATATTCTCATCTATTTGCGGAACTTTGGGAATATAGGTAATGGCATTATTAGATCGTGCTATTTGTTCATAAGCAAACATCCAGGTTTGGGGCGAATATTGGGTTGGTTTAAGGGAGAGATTGCGGATAACCGGATGAAAAATAAATTTTTTAATAGCAGAGATGCTTTAATTGATATTGGCATTAAGGAAGAGGTTCTCAATTTGATTACTCAAATCATTGAGCATACAAAGGTGGAAAAAACGGGTTACCAACCTCTTGTTTCAGGCACTTTATTACACCTTTTAGGTTTTGTTCACACAGTTGTAAAACAACAACAGTTTACAGAAGAAAACCACATAGAAATAATTGTAAATAAAGCAAGAATATTACTCAGGCAAAAGATAGACGAGGATGTTGCAATGGAAGACATTGCCAGGGAACTGAACGTAAGCTACTCATGGCATACACAGGCATTTCATTAGGGCAATACCTTATACAACTAAAGATTGAAAAGGCTAAAATACTTCTCGCAAATAATTCCAAAACAATCAAGGAAATTGCATATGATCATATGATCTTCATTTTGAGTCTTGCTTTTATTTTTCCAGACTGTTTAAAGAAAAAACGGGGTCTGTCACCTGAGATGTTTAGAAATTCTATTAGGTATAAAATTTATTAAGAATAAAGAGAAGTAGCGTTTTTTATTCTCCTTATCGCTAAAATTCTTCGAATCCTGACTAATAATTCTTAGTTTGATTTTCTAAATACATGTTTTCATAATAAAAATATTTTTGCCAATTGTTATATTAAATCTCCTTTATGGTAGTTGGATTTGCTACAGAAGCTTTCTAATAGCAACTACCTTAGTGGAAGTTTCCGTTGAAGGAAAAACTACTAATAAGTTCAATTTTAGTATTGGTTTTTATGTCAGTATGCAGCGCGCAAATGATAACAAGCGGTATTTGCATAACATTACTTAGCAATAACATCACCATTAAAATTAAATTGTTTATTGATATATACAATACAAGGAAATACCCAAAACAGCCTTAATAAATTGGCCGAAGTAATTAAATCCTTCTTATAATACTAAAAGCACTGTTAATTAAATCTCTTGTATTTGTTCAATATTAAAAATTGTTCCTACTTTTTCTAACGGTGTTAAGTAGATGATTAATTACAAAATGGGAATAACTGAAAGAAAAATAAGGCAAAGAGAAGAGGTTCGTTCTTCCATATTAAAAGCTGCGTGGCAGTTGGTGATAGAGGAAGGATGGCAAGCCTTGTCTATTCGCAAGATTGCAGAAGCAATTGAGTACAGTGTTCCTGTTATATATGATCACTTTGCTAATAAAGAAGCTATTCTGCTGGAGCTTACAAAGCAGGGTTTCCAGATTTTAAACAACGAATTGGTTAAGGCTAAAAAGCGGTCGGCAAATCCTGAAAAGCAAATTGAAGCAATGGCTTATTCCTATTGGGAATTCGCCTTTGACCACAAAGCGTATTACCAGGTAATGTATGGTTTGGGGATGCCTTCATGTGAAACTGTCAACCAGATTAATGAATTAAGCACTTTTACCGAATTGATTTTACAACCTATCAAAGATTTGATTGAGGGCAGCAATAACCCTTCAACAGATGCCTATTTAAAATTGCATACTTTCTGGTCTATGTTGCATGGCTTAATTTCAATTAATATGATGGGTAATGATGATAGCAAAGAAAAACTTAACCAAATGGTCTTGCATGATTTTATCACAGGATTTATTTCAGGAATAAAAGGATAAATTTTTTAGCTATAAAGTTAACGATGTTAGTAAAAATAGTAGTAGTAAGAAAACCATACTTAATATAAGAGCTGTTTGTACAGCAAACGGTTGATAACTTTTTTAAAAAAACACATATTACAATGGCAACAACAAAATGGTCTTTAGACTCAACACACAGCGAAATTGGATTTAAGATTAAACACTTAATGATTTCACATGTTTCAGGCAACTTCAACAAATTTGATGTGCAGGCAGAAACTAATGGTGATGACTTTGCTAACGCAACCGTAACACTAAATATTGACGTAGCTTCTATCAATACCAACAACGAACAGCGTGATGTTCATCTTCGCAATGCAGATTTTTTTTAAGGTTGAAAAACATCCAAATATTACCTTCAAATCTGCAAAAGTAGAAAAGGTGAATGATGATACTTTTAATCTTTATGGTAATTTGACAATTAAAGAAACCACTAAGCCGGTAAAGCTTTCGGTTGAATACAGTGGTATTGCAAAAGACCCATGGGGTAATGTAAAAGCAGGTTTTATTATTAATGGTAAAATCAATCGTAAAGATTGGGGCATAAACTATAATGCAGTTTTAGAAACAGGTGGTGTAATGTTAGGAGAAGAACTAAAATTGAATGGTGAAATTCAATTAGTGAAACAAGCTGAACTTCAACCTGCTTAGTCTCAATTTGTAAAAAAATTTAATTACTGGTTATGGCAACAAAAGCAGTTGAACAAGTGTTAGCTCCATTACCGCCTCACATAGTTGGTGATGGCTTTAGAGTACACAACTTTTTTCCAAATGGGTATAGAATGGGCAATAAGAGAATGAGCCCATTCTTTCTCCTGGATTACAACTCGAAAATAGATTTTTCATCTCGTGAAACTCCAAGAGGAGTTGATGTGCATCCGCATCGCGGCTTTGAAACGGTAACTATTGCGTACCACGGTAAGATAGCGCATTACGACAGTTTCGGCAATAGCGGTGTTATAGGTGAAGGTGATGTACAATGGATGACAGCCGCATCTGGTTTATTACATAAGGAGTATCACGAAGAAGAATTTTCAAAGCAAGGCGGACCGTTTCAGATGGTGCAGCTATGGGTAAACCTGCCTGCAAAAGATAAAATGTCTGCTCCACAATATCAGGCTATTACTTATAACCAAATGGGTAAATATCAATTGCCAGATAACAACGGAACAGTTGAAGTGGTTGCAGGAAGTTTTAAAGATGCAAAAGGTCCGGCAAATACATTTACGCCAATTGAGATGTACAATCTCCACTTGCAACAAAATGGAAAAATAACCTTTGATTTACCTGAAAATTTTAATACAGGTATTCTTGTAATTAAAGGGAAGGTAGAAGTTAATGACAACCAAATAGCGCCTCCTGACCATTTTATTTTATTTAAAAATGAAGGTGAAACTATCTCAATCCGGGCGGAAGAAGAAAGTACATTATTAGTGCTTAGCGGAGAACCAATCAATGAACCTATAGCAGCCTACGGTCCGTTTTTGAAGAACAGGCACGAAGAACTTGATTTTAAAAGTGGAAAATTCGGGTATTTAGAAAGTTAGAAGCAGAAATTGATTATAGTTATGGAATAAGCAAATTTTTTTTTTGTAGCCATCTTTATAACTCTTTTCAACATTGTTGTGTCACTCACTGCAACTGACAGCGCTCTAGTCAGCTATCTTTAAATAGTATTAAATAATAAAAAAAGGTAGTTAAGCTTTTAACTCAAAAAGAATAATTATGAAAGTAGAAATATGGTCCGATATCGTTTGCCCATTTTGCTATATTGGTAAACGCAAATTTGAAAAAGCACTGGAAAAGTTTGATTCAAAAGACGATGTTGAAATTGTATGGCGCAGCTTTCAGTTAGACCGCTGAAATGAAATATGTTCCCGGACAAAATGTAAATGAATACCTTGGCAAAAGAAAAGGCGCTACCGCAAAAGAAGGCAGGCGAATGAACGATTCAATGGCAGCTATCGCAAAAGAAGCAGGACTGGAATATAACTTTGATAAAGCGATCATCAACAATACATTGGATGGACATCGCCTGCTGCACTTGGCAAAACAGCATGGTTTACAAAACGACATGAAGGAACGGCTATTTAAAGCTTATTATACAGAAGGCAAAAACATAGGCGACATTGATACTCTTGTAGAACTGGGGGAAGAAGTCGGCTTGCCTGCTGATGAAATAAGAAGCACTTTACAAAGTGATGCTTTCGTGCAGGAAGTACAACAAGACCAGTATGAAGCAGAACAGGCAGGTGCAAGAGGTGTTCCATTCTTTGTATTCAATAATAAATATGCCGTATCTGGTGCACAATCAACAGACGTATTTAAACAAGTGCTTGACAAGGTTTGGGAGGAAGAAAAGCCTGCCCTGATTGTTGATGAAACATTAGCTGGTGGTTTTTGTACACCTGATGGTGTTTGTACCCCCGCGCTGAAGGGAGCCTGGAAGTGACGGCAAACAGATAGGTGATCCAGATAGAGGATGTGAAGCCATTATTACAGCAGTTGTATCTGAAACACCACATCTCAGTTTATTACCAGGCGAAATGGCTTATAACCTTGCTATTGAAAAAACAGGAGCACCTAAAGAAAATTTCACAGCATGGAAAGAACTATCTCTTAGTGCGGATCATCCGGAATCAGAACGATAAAAAATTACTGATATAATCTGAAAAACTATTAATCTAAAAAGTCATTGTAACAATGATAGTGGCTTTTTAAACAGGTATTTGTTGGTATAGGTGTAATGGAGTGAAACGTAGAATAACCTCGTTTCTTTCCCAAAGATTAAAACAAACAATGGAAAACAAAAGCAAACAACTAAAAGATATTCATTTATCCATATTAGACCTGGTACCTGTACTGTCAGGCAATACAGTTGCTCAATCTTTCAGAAATAGTTTAGACCTTGCACAAAAAGCAGAGCAATTTGGGTATAGGCGTTTCTGGATGTCCGAACATCATAATATGGAAGGCGTAGCCAGTTCTGCTACTGTGGTATTAATTGGTTATATAGCAGCCAATACCTCAACCATCAGGGTTGGTTCAGGAGGCATTATGCTACCCAACCATGCACCACTGATAGTAGCAGAGCAATTTGGAACACTGGAAACACTTTATCCGCGCAGAATAGACTTAGGTTTAGGACGGGCACCGGGCACTGACCAATTAACTACGATGGCACTAAGACGTGACATGAAAGGATCTGTGGAAGAATTTCCATCGAACGTGGTAGAATTAAAAAGCTATTTCTCGAATGAAAACCCTTCAAGGGTGAAAGCCGTTCCGGGGCAGGGTTTGAAGGTTCCTATCTGGATATTAGGTTCCAGCACCTTCGGGGCACAACTTGCAGGAATGCTGGGTTTGCCATTTGCATTTGCAAGTCATTTTGCACCTGCGTTGCTGCAAACTGCTTTAAAAGTTTACCGCGATAGTTTTCAACCTTCGGACGCTTTGAAAGAACCTTATGCAATGGCTGGCGTTAATGTGATAGCTGCTGATACCGATGAAGAGGCACATTGCCTGGCTACTTCTTTATATGCTTTCTTTTTAAATGTAGTGCGGGGCACTTCTTATCCTTTGAGACCCCCGTTAGATAATTTACAAGGGTTGTGGAATGATAATGAAAAATATGCGGTGGAGCAAATGTTGAAATATAGTTTCATTGGCAGCGCTGATAATGTGCAGGCGCAAATGCAGGAATTTGTTGAAGGCACACACATTAATGAATTGATGGTTGTGTCAAACATTTTTGATCATGCTGCAAGAGTGCATTCGTATGAGCTTATTGCAAAGTTTAAAGAATATAAAATTGAAGAAAAAATTTTAGCCTCCATCTAAACCGACAAGTTTCAAAACCTGATAGGTTTTCTGATATGCAGCAACAAGGTGATTTATTTTATATGACCTGGTTTAATGCT
>JAABUS010002222.1_pt1 | contig 26299 bp, 32 predicted proteins | sample 5560161 | NCBI WGS metagenome assembly JAABUS01 (sample SAMN10711885, study PRJNA513376) | rock metagenome | isolation source: Antarctica rocks | place: Antarctica: Victoria Land, Trio Nunatak nord | collected 2016-01-04
GAGGCCCAAGGGGTGGGGGGATGTTTAATGGCGATAGAATTGGTGGGGAGGGTGTGCCGAGTGGGGAGTGGAGGAGAGGAGAGAGGGTGCCGGATGGGTTTAGGGGGAGAGGAAGGGGGAGAGGCTATTGATTGGATTACAGTCAGTGGATGAAAAAGGAGACTCATAGGCATTGGTTGACACGCTGCCGGCCACGGCCCTGTTAATAAACATTCCCATTTTGGAAAAGTACATTTTGCTATATGCACGTTCTGACTGCTCCCATATGAAATTCTGCCTACCTCACCTCTTACGGTACATTGTCAATTTTCTTTACACCTCCTCGCCTTTCACGATCTTCGCAACCGTCGCCTACAAATTCTCGTTCACAGGAAGCCCCAACAACTCATCATCGAGCACCCTCCCCTGCGCGAAATCATACCTCCCTCCACTATACGAAGCGCCCATAATCGCAGGCCCAACCCCACTCCGATTACCTTTCTCCATCATCGCTCGACCAACCCTACTCTGCACCTCGCAAGTCGTCTTTATGACATCCCATTTCTGGTCAGTAGCTTTCTCCAGAGCAGCAAGAACGTCGTTCTGCCTAGCGTGGAATGAGTTGATGAACACATATCTATCTGCCGTCTCTACTGGATTCATAAGGAAGGGGGTAGTCGCTTTGCCGACTCTAGAGAGCAGTGTGAAGTTTGCGGGCGTGCTGCCTGAATCGGAGATGGTTGCTGTTCTGGTCTTGAGGTTGAAGCCTAGGAAGCCATCTTCGAAACCCCTGCGAGACTTGTTAGAGAGACTGTGGCTTTACACCGATGGTACTGAAGGTGCAAACCAATCAAAAAAAGCTCCCACAACCAGGCCCGTCCATGTCAGGCCTTGTCCTTCTCTAGTCTTCATATACTCCCTAATGTCAATCTTGCCCTGATATATAGGCACCGGCTCTGTGGTCGCGACTCAGGGACATTTGTGCCAGACTCAGAAAGAACAACCCTTTTCACTCCCGCTTCAAAGGCTGCGTCGATAAACCTTTTGTGCAGTGCGACTTCGGTAATTGGGGCCATGTTGACAATAGCATCCTGCATTTTGAAGGCCGCAATAAGCTCGGTAATAAGGTAGTCATTGGGGACTCGATGGACTTTGAACTGAGGAGCGAACGTCGTCTTGGAGGACCCCGAGATAAGATGGAACTGGTGAAGTTGGAGTCGGATTCGAGGGCTGAGAGTATGAAAGGGCCTAGATTGTCTGATGCCTGACAGTATTGTTCAATTAGGAGGACGAAGTCAAGGCTTGGGTTACACCTACGCCGATGATGATCACGCTCTTGAGTGCCATTTTAAGCTTCGTTTCACGTACTTCAGGTAAAGACAATGTACGAAAAAGAAGCAACAATGACTACCACCCAGACAAAAGCCATGAAATTGCCGAATGAAACAAACAGCTTTATGCAGACGGATTTTCAAAAAGCCGACGGAAATAAATCCAACCAGCAGAAGGGAATAACGCTCAACGCTCGATGATATACAAGAGCTGACATACTCACAATATTTTGAGTAAGTCAATGACCCTAATCAATGTCAAGTTTGACCAACATCAGAAAGTCGAACAGTCATTTGTGAGTGAAACAAAGAAGATGATTCACAAGACAGTTGCCGTTAGATATCTATCAAATTTGGGGCCTTAAGCCTAACCGAGATCGTCATTATCTGGATCCAACTACGAAATGTCTAAAGGCGCCAGCACTCCTAGAAGTATCTTTCTCAGTTCTAATACCTCTAGGTCTACAACAATAGATTCTACAGTCTTGAACTCCCCCAATGAGCTGATGAACGCGTCCTTATCTATAAATTTATAGTAGGCTACCTTTCCGAGCAACCTATCAACGCTGAGCTATGCCGTATTTCCGCAAGATCGGTACTTTGAAAAAAGCACCACCAAAATCGGCGTTTTCTTTGGCTCTGACATTCCGAGCCACAATTTCTCCAAACTGAGCGAAGAAACGTCCCGATCCCCCTTCGTAAGCTGTGTAAGGGTAAGTATTTGATGGTCAGCTAGTTCAGCAAGCTTGACCTTAGCACGCTCGACTCGCAAAATCCACGTCGATCAGTCACTGGCGCGCACAGCACAAGCGGGGCGACCCGTTGGCATAGCGCCCGGCCAATAGGACTCGTGTGTTTTCAGCTGGAGTAGCCTTATGGCTTAGCGCAATTAACCTCAGCCGTCCTCCCGTCATCTCCATTATCACGCTGAACACGCTTCATTAGTCTTAACATGGAGCCAATATCGGCCATCGCGCTTGGAGCCTCAGTCATCGGCATATTCGACGTTGTCACGCGGACGATCAGCGCTTTACGAAAACTGCAACAACGATGGATTTCGGCCAATATGACAGTCGGCGCGCTTCTCGGTCAGTTGAGCACGTTGAAGGCTGCCTTGGGTCAGATCGCAAAGTGGATTGAAACATCGCTAGTGGACAGTATCCAACATCATCAGCTAGTCATCGATCTTGGAGCATCCTTAGACAGCTGCAGTATCCTTGTCTCGGTCATGGATGGCTATCTCTCGGAGCTTGATTGGGACGAAAGCAATAGCCTGACATTTGAGAGCAAGACGAGATCGGTGTTGCAGGATGGCAGTATGAAGGAGTGTATCAGCCATTTGAGTCATCAGAGTATAGCTCTGAATCTCCTACTTACCGCATTGAATTGGTGAGCACATTGGCAATGCTAGAGGAGAAGGTGACGAGCCATTAACAAATATGCAGTCAGTCGCTGTCGGAACAAAAAGAGCTTTTAGAGGCGAGTCAAAGCCGGCAGATCTTAGATCAAGTCAAAGGTGATTCTTCCTCCTTGGTCGTCCTCAGAGACTCGGATTCCTTCCGCAGCTCTTGGGCTACCTCCACAGTGCGCTCCTCGGTGCTTAACCAAGTCTTCGATTTCGACCGAGAGATAGTGAGTTCGAAGGTCTATCAGAGCAACATGAGATCTCTTATCCGCCGCGTCTTTCGAAAACGACATCCCCAACAAGTGATAGGTTTCAAAGACTACCACAGAGTCCAAGTAGTCATGTGGGCCGGCATGGGCCAATCGTACGAGTGCATCGAAGCAACCATAGACAGGACATGCGCGAACAATTACATCACTCCATCCCTAACCTACAGGCTTCTTCTCGAGATCTATCCACTGCAAAAGGAGCGGATTATATTAATCGAGTCTCCCGTACATACCTCCAACAATAACTTCTTTAAATTTAGGTCCACCAAGTACGTGCGACCGCGATGGCACATAGATAGCCAGCAAGGGAACATGATACATGAGGATATAGATTTCTTGGTGCTAGAAGGTCCAATCGATCTACAGTCTGGTGAAATGGTCGAGGCGGGTATAGTCCTGGGCAAAGATTTCTTAAAGAAGTCGAGAGATAAGCACCGGCATATCTTGGGACCTCAGATTTCGAGCGCGATGCAAACAAATTACTATTGAGAGTTGACCGTTCAGCCAGATGCCAAAAACACAAATACATTACTTTCATGTAGTCAGATTGGCCTATCTGCTTGCGGGCCGCAGCCGAAACCTTGTACTGGATAGATTTGATTTAGGCACTTGACGCTATAGCTTAATTTGATAATCGCGGATGCGTGGACGCGCTCCTTGATGATTACTATGTATCTCCTCGAAGGGCACGGCTAATCAGCATACAATCAGAAAGGCAAGTAAGAGCAGAGCAGATATTCCCGTTGGCAAAGCTCTGTCTCATGATCTATTGCCTGCTAGCTTCATCGTGCTAGCAACATCTTCGCCTCCTATCAATCAACACCTACTTCTAAGTCTCCTCGCCCTCATAATTCAACTCAATCCCAAGACTAGATCTCCCCATCAGGCTGCGGCTCTCTCTTATCACTCCTCGTCCCCGCATATTTCCCCTCCTCCTTCTCCCCCGCCCTCTGACTCTCCTGCGTCCTCTCATCCGCCATCTGATTCCCACTTGCCGCACTAGCCCCCACACCCGCCAAACCGCCTCCATGACCTCCCGGGTTATCCCTCTCGTGTCTCTTCTCCTGGCTCGTCTGTCCTTGTCCCGGATGGCCCATGCCCGTGTGAACATCACCAGAGGTCGCACCGCCTAGAGTGGATGAGGCGGTAGTCTTGGTAGATTCTTTACCATGCATGCGGTCATTGTCGTCGTTGAGGGCCTGACCAGGGGTTTCGGAAGTGGGATTGGGAGCGAAGGTGCGGTCTGGGGGGGCGCTGCCGGGGGGAAAGGTTTTGGCGTGGAATTCGGGGGCGGCGTCGTTGCCTACGAGGACGCCGGGCTTGTGCTGTGGTCGGTGTTAGCGGTGTATGCGTTGATGCGTGGCTGAGGGTATGGATGTGTGAAAGCTATGTGGAGGAACTTACGCCGCTGGTGGTCATGGGCTCATCACGCTTAATGTGGGAGCCGATTTGGCCAGGCTGATTGCTTGAGGCATCGGCGTTGCGTGAGGCAGACATGGTTCTGACTGCTGTGAGACTTGCTATGTGATTTGCGTTGAGAACGTAATTTCGTATCTGACTGTAGTGGTCAAATGATGAAGATGTAGAAAGGCAATTGAATTGTGATGCAAATTTTGGCTCGAAGTGGAGGATTTGGAGTGTCGTGTGTTTGCGTCACACGTCATAATCCTCGTTGAGCAATACATCATCGACATGGGTAAGGTTAAGCGAGGCGAATCACTTTCAGCCTTGTTTTCAGGTACGACATGTAGCTTTGTGAATGTCATGATAGAAAAGACGAGCTTTCATAGAATGTGCCGGCGCGATTTTCTCGCTGAGAAAAGTGGCAGGAACCTCACCTGATGAATTACTCGAGGATGTCCTAGCCTGAACATTCAGCATCGCTAAAGCCTTCCCATTCCTCGTCTACCAGCTTTTCCACAGGCCTACGGTCATCATCGCGTACAAATGCAGCCACGAAGAACCCCTGCGTACCTTCGTTCGTGCCTTTTTCGCACCGCAGACAGGCCTCCGCGATATGGTCCACATCCTCGACATTGTCGGAATCGGCGGCTTTGCACGCCTGGATGTCGCCTCTGATCTCCCAAGCCTTCATTCCAGAAACCTGTTCAGTCCTCCACAAGATGCGCCAGCTCTTCTCCTTGGCCAACGACGAGGCTAATGCTTTCATTACGACATGCTCATTCTCTTGCGCGTAAATTGAGCATGTAGAGTAGGCGATTTTGCGAGCTTCAGGAAATTGGAAGGCATGTAGCAATAGCTTGAGCTGGAATGTAGATAGGGCCGTAAGCCGCACCGAGAGCTGATCTGATGCCTTGTCTTCACTCATGGGGACATCCTTCGATTTTACTCCGAGGACTGGCGTAGGATCGATTTGAGTTCGCCTCTTTCGCTTCTTGGAGCCGTTAGCAGGAACAATGATACTGTTGTCCCTACTAGGAAGGACAACCCGGAGAGCCTCATCGCGTCCAATGATCCCACTGCCCGAGCAGCTAGGATCGAGCAATAGAGCCCTGACTTCGTTCCAGGGTGGCTTATCGGGATTGACCCTCAGGAAGTCCTGTCCGGCCTTTATCGTGACACAATCTCCAGCGCCTGTAATACGGACCATCTGCTTCAGGGTCAATGCTCGGAGTTGATCCTTCTCGCAGGCGTAGATGATTGGCTTTAGCTTGCTTGAGCCGCTGTCGTTCACGATCGCTGCCAGATGCGTAGTCTTGTTTCCTGGTGCCGCACAGGCATCTAGAAAACCGCCTTCGTCAGCTTTCGGGTCAAGTATATAGGCGGGAAAGCACGAAGCTTTATCTTGCAGGATGATGAGGCCATCGAGGTAGCGAGCCGTCTTTGATAGCTCTGTAGCCGCGGGTAATGCTACGAGATTCGGTATATGCTTATCGATGTGCAGGACCTTCTCTGTGGGTGAACGTGGACTGCTTATCAATATCTCGAGAGAATTCAATGCCTTGTGGCTGGCAAATGTAGTCTTCAATTGCTCATCGAGATTCGTCTTGAGCGTATTGACGCGCACCCACCTTGGATGAGGCCATTGTCTAGCCGGTGCACTGCCTGTGGCTCCATTTGCTGTGTGGGCTCCATTCTTCGCGTCTGCACCATCGACCTGTAGGCTTGCTCGTAAAGCATCGATTGATGTATATCCTCTCTTCAGTCTCGCTTTTGTAAACTCAGCTGCAAGGCGTGCTTTGTGTTTCTCTACAGAGAGCCTCAATGGATGTGACGCCGGGGCTGAGATGCCGCGTTTATTAAGGAGTAGGTCATGCACCAGGAGGAGGGCGAGGTTGGGTGAGAGCTACATGGTTGTTTACACACACTCCGTCAGTCAGTATTTTCACAGAGAAGATGCATAAAGCAACATACCTTACGCTCTAGTTGTAGAAGCTGGGACTTCTCAATGACATCCACGAGGAGTAGACTCCATCTCGCAGCCTCGGTCACCAAAGCGTATACCTGCTTGGGCTGTGACTTGAGGTCTTTAGAGTTGAAGACCTTCGATTTTAGAGAGCTTTCGGAGTCGCCGCTTGAGACTAGAAGTGGCGCTGCATCGTAATACAGCGACATTGTGTCCCAGGAGTGCTGGACCAGCAATGCAGTGCTTCGAACGAAAAAGAAAAAAGGACAGAGCAGAGGGTGCGTCTAGAAGTCTTGGCATGAGTAAACTCGATATGGTGGAGGCGTTTTCAGAAGTACCTTTCTATTAGGACACCGAAATACGCCAGGACAACCGATTTTAAGTGAAAGTAATTTATAGTAATGTTGTAGAATGGACATTAAACTACAATATTCTCAGCGATTTAAACTCCTTAAAGCCAACCCTCGCGGAGCTAGAGATAGTAGAAATTAAAAAGCTACTTGTCGAAATGCTAGCGTATCTCGAGGCTCGTAGTTGCATCCAGAGAATTTGCAAGGCCGAAGTAGGGATAGCTGTCCTATCCGAGCTAATTCGTTTCGTACAGATTTAGAAAACTTATCATGAACAGGACCTCAAGGTGCACATTTATTGGCGATTATGAACGATGTGTGTATAGTCCATTGATGGCTCAGGCCTACAACTAAGTCTTGCTACTTGCCTGTTAATTGAAGTATGTCCGAGCTTTTCCACGAAAGCAATTTAGTAGACCCACCTGCTCTCGCACCGTCGCACTAATTCAGTCATGTACTATACCCGCGAAGCTAGGTACTAAACGTATTGAAGTCCGTTCGCTTACGACAGCCAATCCTGTCTGTACTTGTCTACCAGATGCTTATAGTGCGTGCAGAAAAGGTAGAGTAGCGCCGTTTCTTGTGACCCCAAAAACACGCCATCTGGCTCGAAATACAGGTCCTATGACTCTATAAACAACAAAAAAGTAATAGCCCTGGTGATTCCTAGTCGATCCATCCTCGACATGCGATCCTCGCGACGGAGTGACACAGTCTCTTATTTTCTCTCTCCTAGCTGCAAGATCATGGTCGTTGTTTTTGAGCTCCACATTGAGAAACGCCGTTTGTCAAGAATTAAAAAGTCCTGGGAATACCTTGACAAGGTTCGCTCAAGGTGTTTAACAGCTCTAAGCAACAAGTACGATTTTCCTCAAATAGAGAACGGAATCCTCATCAGCAACCCACTACGTAACTCGTCGGCCGAGTCTCGGAGCATTGTCGAATGATTACGACTCTCGGAAGTGACAGTTTCAAAGAACGTGGCTGAACATCAGACCTCTGTGACATGCCATTAGGGGAAAACGGCCGGAAGGTTGCGCCTACTCGAGGTGGGCGCTTTATAAGCTACGATGTTTGAAAAGCGTCAATTTCAAGGTATTTGGAAGCTCTGGCGTTGACAGGTCTCTAAAGTAGTGAGCTTCCCAGTGCGCCACTTTCCAATCCCGCCGGATTACACAACAACGGACATCCTAGCAACGCAAATACCACAAGCTGCGGGCAAACCAACTATTGAGCGCCCACGGCATCATGCAGCTGCTGAGTAAAAGCCATGTCACATAGCGTGGACCGCCAAATCTTTGAAATACTTATCAAAGGCAATTGGTACAGTAATCAGCTATGGCGAGCATCCCGCGCTTTGAATCTGCAAGCCTTGCTCATGTATATATACTGAGGCTTGTGTCCCAAAAGTTTCGACCTCTAAGTCTTGAGTTCCGCGTCTTGAGCCTATTTCGAAGTTGAATCTATCCTACAATCGACACCCCTGACCATCCGCTTCTCCAAATCTACCGTTATCACGCAGATTTCCGACACGGGTCCCAATGCCAACCCACGTGGGATTGCTATCCGATTCACTCTGGCCGAAAATGTGCTTACGTATATAATCGCACACTCGACGCCATTTTCTTCCCCACACGCACCGGCAGCGACTTTCTCGGGCTCTTGCAGTCGCTTGCTGCGTCGCCTTCGAAAAAAGGAGAGCCGAGCGCAGCAGATGAATTCTTCGGCTCTCACCCAGCTGCTCTTGCATTTGGACAAGCGCCAAAGCCCACTCCAGCTAGTTTCGCCAAGGAGGCATACTACGGTGTGAATGCCTTCAAACTGGTCAACGCGGAAGGAAAAGGCACCTACTTCCGGTACCGCATCACCCTAGAGGGGGTCGGGGCTAGTAGTGATCCGCTGCTAGAGATGAGGGCAACTGTTTATTTGATCAGTGGGAGGGAGAGGAGAGCTACGTAAGGAGTGATTAGGCCTGTGGGTTGTAAATCACTTTATGTGTCGATCTGCTTGCTTGTGCGCTCAGTCTGGGCTCTTGAATTGATCTTAGGAGTCTTGCGCTGGGAAATAATGATCAGGCTTCTTAAGTACCTACCACTCCCGTGTTAAGGTTTCCTACGAAAGATACCGTACGTCGCCAAATTGTGGACATGCCAGGGTGATGAAGAGGCCTGGTGCACCATTGTATCATGTTGAAGTTGTCTAGTACCTTGAATATTCTTAGACTATTGCAAAACTTGCTGTAATGAGACTCCTGACCGTAGCGACAATTCCAATTTGCCTGTCGAGTCAACCTCCATAGTCTCACAGGCGACGTTCAATTGGCTCCGTTTTTTCAGGAGCCTGTTCCATTAATAGCAAGTAGTGATCTGTTCCCTTCAAAAGACAACAGCTCCATACCACCGACTCGCGATGGTGGCCTATTTCCAAAATTTCGAGGAAATTCGGTGCAGCCTAGCCGTATATCTAACACCACTGTCAGTATCCTTCCGTCCAATACCACCATAATCTTCGTGATTCGACTGCGAACCACAGAGACAGAACCAACTCACTAATAACATAAAACACAAAACTCCATGGATTCACCACCGCATCCTTCGCTAATAGCGTCTCACACCCATTCACCCCTTGAATATCCAGACTCCTCCCAGCAGTAGCAAGAATATAGTAATTTACCAACTCATGCAATATCAACCATATCTGATACTTGATCAAATTGCTGCCACCTTGAGTGAAGCGATTAAAATGCGGATCAACAGTCAGGCAGGAACTATACGAATCAGACGAAATAGCCGCATAATGGAAGAAACCCGGGCATATGATAATGCCATACCCATTCGGAAGGACAAAAAGCGGTGTCTACCCCCCAAGACGACCGCGACATTGCGTGTATGCATCAACAAGCGCTCCTGTCGCACCCAGCCATGTTATTTGGCTGGGTGCAGTCACGCATGTGAATTCTGGGACCGCAGCTGCTAAAGGTGCCAGGGCTACATAGTCCGTGTCTACAAAAGGATTGAATGCGGTGCCGAGTGTGATGTTTTGGAGAATCGCGCGCACGGTGTCTGCGTATGCGATGTCCTTGAAGAATGCGGTGTATGCGGGACTGGATTTTTGGCGCTGCAGGTCTTGGATGGCGGCTTGAAGGGAGGAGTTAAGGGTTTGGAGGATGGTGAGGAGACCGGAGGTGTTTGAGGAGCAGTTTTTGATGGTGTAAGGTAAGGAATCCGATGGCGTGTCTTGCGTTGCTGTGAGGGATGTGAGTAAGCGGTGGGCTTGATGGAAATGGGTGAGTTTACCTGGTGTTTACCGAGGGAGGGAGCATGCTATTGTTAGGAAGAGCGTTGTCACCCAGGGTTTCCTCGTCAATAGCATGATCTCATAGTCTATAGCGCGCGCCATGTTCGATAACAGGAGTTCACACGAGTTCGAATACAGCAAAAGAGAGTAAGATCAACAAAAGTGGGGCTTTGGCGAGGCCTTTCTCCTCACAGATATTCGCGGGGGTTGTCGCGTATTTGTCTGTTACTAAGATGTGCGATGCGATTCCATTGCAGTCGCGCGGCATAGAGACCCTGAATCAATAGAAGCGCGGGAAATATGCCGTTTCTGAAATCTGTATTATTCGCTGCAGAAAGTTGTCGCGTTGACTAAGCCCTTATAGACGCGCTGCGCAGCGAATCCGTCATGGCCAGTTTGCCTCGCTGTTCTCACCTTCCTGATGACTATCTGAACACTCAGCGTCCTCCTTTGTAGCGTCCTCAGCAGTAGTATTCTTCCGAGCAGTATCCTTCACAGTGATATCATTCATGACAGTATCATTGACAGTATGCTTCGTGCCCACGGCCTTGATATTAACATCCTTCATAGCAACATCCTTCGTAAAAACGCCCTCTGTAGTATTAGTCTTAGCAACAGTATCATTCGCAACAGTATCATTCGCAACAGTATTCTTCGCGGACGTATCTTCCGTGGCAATATCATTCGTGGCAGCGTCACCAGTAGCATGGCCATTCGTAGCAGTATAATTTTGAGCAGTGTGCTTTGCAATGTCTTCCTTGATGGCAGCATGATGTATCACCCTGGGCTTCTTGCGTCTCGCCTCTGTGTCCCCGTTCTCACAGAAGGTCTTATTGGCTTTCGCCACACGCAGGGTACCTCATTCAACAGTGCGTCCATTCCAATTACTGATCACTTCCTTGACGTCAGAGAGGGAAGAAAAGTCCACGAGGCAGGCCGTAGGTGGCTTGTATTGGCTTGTAGGATCGAGCATATGGATATCCTCACTGGTGAATTGTATTCAGTTGTTAGTGCAACCCTGAAAGCGTGATCCGGTCCTAATGGAAGAGACTTACATTTTCAGACCTTTGAAGACCTCACTCATCTCGACATCAAGCATCGATTGGTTTGGAATATACGGGAATCCAGATACCCAGACTCGACGGCCATCTCGGCCAGCCAGACCCCAGGTGCGTTCCACAATCTGCCCATCGCGCCATTTGCGATGATCGAACGGAAACTTTTTGGAGGAGATTGTAGGTACAGTCTCGTGATTTGCAGTTCTTCTTGAGAGTGAAAATTGCTTTTGAATCTCGTGAGGCATTTTGCGGACTAATGCGACCGAGAGCTTGAAATTGAGCATGAACGTGCCGTTCAATTTCGAGACGGCACGATCCACCTCATCTCGGGCGTCGAGAATAAGATAGCAGTGGAAGTGGGTCATTGTTGGGCTTCCTTTGCCGAAGTTCTCAACATGATCGCTGTTTTCGCAATCAGAAAGATAAGTTTTGAGACTTAAGGTCTGGACTTACACCAAAAGATCGTGACTGCCCAAGAACGATTTTATAAGACCAGGTCATCGACCAGAGACATTGTCAATGCGGATCAATCTACCTTGAGCGATGGCTTGCTCGTAAAAGCTGATGTCCATCTTGAGATTGGTCACGGCGTGGAGTGGTGTATATCAATGGTGATTAAAGTGAGGTCGATTGATGATAAGCTCAATTGACGCGACGAGGTAACATTCTGCGAAGTGAAGGAACACGAAGCAGGGCAGGGATGATGTCACGCCAAACTAGCTGGTACTGTCTCATTTCTGTGTGGAACGGACAAAGGGGCTCTAGGACTCTGGGACAAGGCTCACAAGTATCCAATTTGCATGGTACTACTGAGGTAGGAGACTAAATGTAGCGTGGTAAACAGCAGATCAAACCTGCCAACTTCTGCTTCCTCCATATCTTGTTGTATAGATGCGTCTCCTTGGAAGCCTTCCTCTGCAGCTGGCGCGCGGTCTTTTCATCGAATATAGGATACCGCGGCTCTTTCATGTCACCAATGTCACGAGCCCATTTCATTGGTTTTGCGACACGTAAAGGGCCCCAATCCATTGGTCGCCCGTTCCAACCCTTAATGACTGCCCTCGCATCCGACTTCGAGGCGAAATCAACAAAGCAGAAGTGCTCATTTTCGCTGGTGCGTTTGTCAAGACTTGGCGATTCGAGTATGTGTACGAGCTCTCTGATATTTGAAGTTAACTGTTAGTAAGGAACACCTAGTAGTAGAAACAACATCGGAATGTAGACATACATATCGACATCTTTGAACATTTCCCGTATCAACACGTCGAGCCGCGTCTGATTGCAAACCCAAGGAAGCCCTCCAACGCAGACTCGACGACCATCACGACCACCCAGGTTGCGGCATGGGAACGGCATCTGCATTCCATTCTTCCATCTCCAAGGATCAAATATCTCTTTGTCTGAGGCCTCAGTCTTGTCATAACTCGAGAACTTGTCTCGCATAGATATCGTGGGCATTTCAATAACAAGCGAACTCCATAGAGGCCCGACCCAAGAGCTGAGGCCTTCTAATTCCATGATGTTGCGATTTGCGTCCTCTGGTCGGTGAAAGACAGCAAAGCAGTAGCATCTTGATGAGTTGGGTGCCGTATGGCTGAACATATCGATATGATCACTTTTCTGTTAGTCCGCTGGAATATCAAGATAAAATGGCCACAGTGATCAAGGAATAAGTACATACACGGTAAGCTCCAGGCTGAAAAACAATGAGTTGAGAAGGAATGCATTCATATCAGGCGGTGTGTTGTCAATCATAACACACCGGCCTTCCTTAATTGCTTGCTGATAGATGTTGATATCCATCGATGATATGCGATATGGTGTTTATGACAACAAGATCTGGTTCCCCTGGTGAGCTCGACTGAGCGAAGAGAAGCTTGAAAAGAAAAGAAAAAATTACAAGAGCACTGTAGCGCAGTGAAGGAGGTGAGGGCACATGGTGTTATTCCAAGCCCTGATTTCATTGGCTCAAGCCATCACTTCACTCATCGAGCTGACTATGCAAATTTCTTGGTCAGTGACTCCACAGAAGCCTAAAATAGAAAGGCTTGCCAGGTCCGCGAGAAATACGCTCATTCACTTTGCAGAGCTATCAAGGGCTGCCACTACCCTAACCTTCCTAGCAAGTTCACCATCTGCAAGCGCCATTACAGCACCATATGATTTTCAGCGTGTGTTCCTGGCTTTTGCTACACGTAAAGGGCCCCAATGGGTAGGTCGCCCAATCTAGCTCTTGACCACCTCCCTCGCATCTGAGAAAGAGAGAAAACCTACAGGGCAGCTGGCAGCCCTCTTGTGTTCGTTCACGAACAATTGCATATGAGTAGACCTCTCGTCATATGGCTGCATTGAATGCAGGCAAATCTATCCATATATCGTAGACATCGTGAGTATAGTCTTAGACGCAGCCCAGGCTGCACCTTTCAGCTGGATGTGTATTCTGTTCTTCCAAATGTGCTTGGTACCATTCTTTAACACTTAGTAGGCGGCAGACCAGGCTTGGGATCGAAAGAGCTGACGATCTATCGTCCCAGCTTAAGCATAAGCACACTCGATATAAGCACCGACTTGGGCTTCCCAGACAGCTTAATTCAGGAGGGACTAACCGCCTGTAAGCAGCTCGTCAAGAGCGCTGGCGGCCCAAATTCCCGTTCTTCTCTTCATAGGTATCGCGCATAGCGGGCTCTGTGCCCTCGTAACTGCCCTTGATTCTGACACCAAGCCTGCGTACGCCCTATTGTTGTCCCTAGATCCGGTTTCCGTATAAAGCATTGACTGGCAGGACAAATTGACACACCCGTTCAACAACTCCCCACCTACCCTCACAGCTTACTCTCTTACTTCTTCACATCAACTCTCTTCCACATAGCGACATGCTTAATACCCTCCTCCCACCACGTCCCCATCCCCTTATCGGTCACAAACCCCAAGCTATGATACCACTTCTCCACCCACTTCTGCGCATGCGCAAGCACCAATCCCTTCCACTCTGTCAATCTCTCATCCTCGAGCATACTACCCGCATTGTTTCCCGCAGTCCACAACGCCTTCTCAACCAGCACTCTCCCATACCCTCTTCCTCTAAACTCCTTCACCGTAGCCACCCGCCCAATCATGACATACGGCTCATTATGATCCCAGGCCGTACTCCCCTTATAGTTCGGCCCATCAACGGGTTTCGCATCATCAGCATCCGCATGCGCCTGTGCGGGCACAAGGCGGATTGTAGCAGCAGGCACCTCTTCTTCTCCCCCGCTGGGTTCCGCGTAGATGACCCAATGCCAGCTTATCTCGTCCTCAGCGTCTATTTCTTTTTCCGCGGAGCACTTTTGCTCGACGATGAAGACTGCATCACGGACAGCTAAGGCGTCGTAGAAGAGTTGAGGTATAGGGCGGTGCTCCGCTGGGTCAGTGGTGATACCAGTGGGTAGGACGCGAATGGAGCGGACGGCTGGGCCGGGGGGTGGGAGGAGGGTTGGTATAGGTATAGGTGCTTTGGAGGGGAATGTGGGGGACATTATTGGGACAAGAGGAGTTTGGGGTGGTGGGAGAGTAGCGAGCCATTGTTATGTAAATACGCAACGGACTCGACATGCAGCTGTGAGTCAAGCCAGTGCTGCCAACGGAGGAGGTTCCGTCGAAGTTGATCGAATTCAACGGACGTAGTTAACATGCCAAGAACCTGGTGCTGCCCTTGGCGGCCAATCTACGAGCTACTCACACATAAGCACGGAAGGAGATTCTGATGAGACCGTTCGCAAAGTGGGAGAGGCTAGCTAAGCAGTATGTTTCTCTTTCACACCTAAGCCTATTCCGTGCCTTCGCCCGTCCATAAGGGCAAGTAAACACTTTCCTACGGCTTCCAGATCTCCCAGCAACCCTACATGTCCTCTCTCCGTTCTCACTCTGCCGCCCTTGACGCATGAAAATCCGTCTGGTAGCATAGCTGCTCTAGCAAGACAAACGCCATCGCCACTGCCGAATTGCAGGTCATCATAGGCGTCCGCACGTCTAATTGCTTCACGCGAAGCAACGCGAGCGGCTGATACAGTCGGTGTGTTGTTAGCATACAGAATGGCAAGCGGTGGGTAGGCATCGGTTGCAGCATAAATCAGGTTGGGCGCGAGTTCAGCTTTGAAGGCCAGCGTGGCGTCGAGGGTACGCTTGAGGTAGGCGATAGCATAAGGGAGAGGAATTGTGCTTTGAGGGCCATTGTTGGCAGATACCGAGGACGGCGTTGACATTTGAGGGTCCACAGCGTGGGTCCCTGTAGGATTGGCAATGTCGTTCATTTTCCTGGAGGCAGTAACTGCTGCATCCGCAAGGTTCGACTTCGCATCCTTTGGCTTTGTAACAGATGACTTCCTTCCCGGCAGAGGAAGAGAAGGCATGGAAGGAAGCATGTCGGTCACCGATCCAAAGAGAGTCTTGTTCTCTGGCAGGTTGACTGGAGGCAGTGCGGGTGCTATGCATGGCGACCAAGCATATTGTTTCCAATGCTCGACGTCGAAGAAATTGACTGGATACTCCTCCTTGGTCTCTCTGTTAATGAAGCATTTGCCATCGTCTGGAAGCAGGAGGTAACTACTCCGCAGGGTAAAATTGACCTGAGCTGTCAGCACCTTCGAGCTCAAGAGCACCTCGTCGCCGTTTCGGAGAGGGCCAAGTATGTTCACGCAGTGTTGTGGTACGCCAGCGTAGATCACGCCAGCAAATAGTCCTGGGTTTCGGTTGACCGCATGCCTCGTGATCAAGCCTCCCATACTATGCGCAATAATTGTTGCTCCTTTTTGGTCCTTGGGCACATCAGGCGCATTGGACCTGAGGCATTTCAGAAACTCTATAAGCCTGTCACTCAGAAAGTGGGGACTCAAACGCCAATCGTAACCATAGTCGTGGACTCGCAGTCGACCTTCCTGTACATTTTTGCAAGCTCGCAGGCGTTTGAGTAGTCGTCGACCCATGTCTACTGGTCCTATGTGGCTTAACATACCAGATGCGAATATTTCGTCTCTCATGTTTTCCTCATCCTCCGGCTGAAGACCTACTTCAAGATTCACTCTGCGGATATTCAAACCCACTTTGACTGGAACCCATAGCTGACGAAAAGGAGGCTTGGCAGACCGTAATATTGAGCCTCGATAACCGCCCATGATGACTATATCGCCAGTGAGGTTCTCAAGAGCCTTGTCTAGGTACGGATGTGTTGGTTTTAGCCTCTTCTGAGCATCTTGTAATGCGCGTGTGTCCGTCACTGCCTGGCGTTCTCTTGGTGCTAGATCGCCATTTCTCGAGTCGATGGCGCTGTTATGGTACGCATTTTCGTTGCCAACGTTACTAGGAGACTTGACTTCGCTGTGGGCACGACTCCTGATAAACTCTGGGCGAAAGGAGCCGAGGTTGAAACTGGATAGATTGGGCATGCTGGGAAGTTTGATGCTAGAATCTTGTAGACTGTCCTTGATTGCTTTCATTCTACTGTTGACCTGCTCCTGAACATTTTCCCAGCGACTGTCATCACCTAGCGAGGTCGTTGTCGAAGTAGCTCGTCGCAGCAGTAGCGACTGATTGGACCTAGATTTGCGCAACCGTGGGGACACAGGTGATATAAGGGACCCATCTGAGATTGACCTGCGATGCCCTTGCTGACCAGGAGCAGTAGCTCTAGCCTCTACACGATACCCGGGCGATTGTGTTCCGACTGCCGCAAAAGATCTCTCGCCTGCTGGCAAATCGCCTCGCCCTCTACCACGATCTTGGGTTGATGGCTTATCGGTTACACTGCCATAGCTTGTGTTCAGCGCCGGTTCGGTGTACGTGCTTGCCCTCTTCGGCCGTACCGAGCCCTTCCGCAATGGTGAATGTGATCGAGTACTGCTGAGTATAGACGCGAGGCTTGGAACCGAGAAGTCCTTCAAGCTGGTGAAGGTCGGCGTCTTGGGGAGAGAAGGCAAATTGAAGTTGGCCAGGTAGCGCCTGACATTGAGGTCAGAGAGCATACTTGTAGCCCCCGAATGCTGATAGCTCTGTTGATTCGTTTTCGACCTTTCGAAGGTCTTGGGCGTTGCCCGCCATGGCGAAGGGAGATCTACGTCATGTCCTTCATTTGGTGTTGATGGCCGTGTGAATTTCGTTTCCAGGGTTCCCGACCGAGGGTCTTTGCCACCATTGACCAGCTGACTTTCTTCTGGTTCGTCCACCGCCCCATCAAAGAGCCTTCCTCCTTCAATGTCTGCTAATGCCGCGGCCTTCTCTGCTGCGGGTGTTTGAGGCGACATAAGTCTTGTCTGCGCCCTGCTGATACTAACTCCAACAACCGATCTTGCATCTTCCTCCGGTATGGGATCATCACGTATATGATCCAGCTCTTCTGGGGAGGAACCCTCTTGCTCGGAGGGTACAATGGATTGGAAGCGTGGCTCTGGCAACGGTAGGCGCAATGGCATGCTCGCAGGGGCACTTCGGCCTGTATCAGCTGCTATCGATTCTGTCTCCTCCCTGATATTTGTGTTGGCCATTGCTATCGATTCAAAGATATAATGGCTAGAGTTGAGATTGTTCTGGTCGTGTGCCTCTTATGATCAAGGAGTTAGACGTGTCTGCATCGAGCTCATGGCTCCACAACTATCACTGGAGGGCATCGTTCGTGGGCTGAGGCAAGCACGATTAGCATTTGATGGGAAGGAATGATTGTGGACTGGGCTCGTGGCCAACATACGAGTCGGAATAAACCTTGCGAGCTCCGACTCAGCCGGGAGAGAGACGTGCATAATCGGGATTCGGTCGTACCGGCATATTGTAGCACTGAGCGCTTTACGCATTTTGACCATCGCAAATTAGCATTGGGTATGTGCAGATCCTGTTGAGGGAGATCAGAGCAAGCAGAATGTAAACACTGTCCTTGGCAACGGCGGTGATGTTGGACTTCCTTACGTCAGCATGCACAGCTCTGAGAGGCTTAGCGTCAGGGTTGCCTTCCATACCTTAGGTTATCTCGCCATCGAGTCAGTCTCGCATTTCTCAAGAGTCTTGATGCAGCTCCCAAATCCACCTGGGCTCACCGTGTGCCTGCTCATTGACCACCATTAGTCCAGCTGTCCCTCTCTCCCGTGTGTGTTCATTGTTGCCTCCAGGAGTAGCAAGATACTGTGAATGCTTTATGCGCGACTGCTCTTTGTGTCTCATGTGGCGCAGAACGAGAGATGTGAACAACGCTGTCGCAAGGACGGCAAAGGGTATACCGAGCCCAATTACGACTATGGCGCTCGAACTTAGGCCTTGAGCTGGCTGTGGGACCGGTGTGCGAGTGGAAGAATTGATGATAGGTATTTGAGTCGTTGTTGAGGAGCTAGAGCTTGAAGTGGTGTGGAAGGAGGGGGAGGAGAAGGAGGAGGAGGCAGGGGAATATGAAGTCGAGGATGTAGTAGGTATTGATGACGAGATGGAAGAAGAAGTTGAGGAGGAAGTGGACGATGGAGTAGGACTGTGTGCATCCGCGGCCGTACTAATGTTTCATTTGTGGAACGAGTGCTTGACCTTTCTGAAGAGGTACGATTTCATCCGGTACTCGAACGACACAAGAAAAGAAAAACGCAAAGGACCCGGACAGCGCACTCTTCTACACGTCAAAGATGGTGACAAGGCTGTGAGGGTTGGAGAGAACCCCCTGGTGAAGTTCGCTAAGGAGGCGTCTTTGATAGGTTCATCATATTTGGGGGTCCGTGTCGCGCCACTTTTTCTGGGTTTTTTGGTCTTAGCGAATATGCGGCTCTCAATGCCCGCTCCTAATGTGGAAGGCTAGTGACCCGGGGTTGTGCTGGGAACATTGCGAATGAAGACAAGCGCCAGTGTTAGAGCCGCAAGAAGTTGTTCTGTCCTTGATTAACGACGCTAATTGAGTCGATGTGCTTGGTCTACGTGGCCGGTTCCAACCAACAAGAGAGGTGGAGTGTTTAGAGATCTCAGGAGTGCTTGAGTAAGAGGCTCGTTGAACAGTACACTTCAGGTCCTCGAATATAGACGGCCAGATTCAAAGTATGATACATCACACTGGAAGTGTTAATGGGATGTAATAATGATAATTTAATATGCTTGACGACAAGAAATCAGATGAGAAGTCTAGTGGATTGGATACCCATGGCATGGAGACTAATATATATTTCAGGGAGACTACATTTCAGATGTCTCCAGCCTGGACGATTGTGACCAGGGAAGCCAGTGCGACCTCCCGCCAGCTGAGGAAAAGAGAAGTACGCCCGAGAAATTGGGTGCGGCAAGAGTGGCTGCCGTTGGATTAAGAAGGAAACTTGACGAGCGTTGCCAGACGGGTGTGGAACGAGCTAAAAACGTGAGAACGGTAGAGCTTCCGTAGGGAAAGGCCTGTCTCGAAACGCCAGTTACTATGTAAACGCCTACGGGGGACTTCAAAACCCAAATGGTGGAATCATAAATTGAGAATGCAAAACACCACCATTAAGGCATATACCCTCAAGTTTCCGATATCATTGGAGGTGAAGAAGGGTCCTAGTCCTCACAGCTCACTCCAACTACAAGCCAGGTTGCTACCTTAAGTATCATTCTTGGGCTTGCTGGTCTTCGCGAAACACAGCGCTAAGGATCACTAGCTCAAAGGTCACTTGATAGTCTCTCTCCTTTCTCGGCATCATCGATTATTCTGCTGTAGCTAAAATTGCCATACTTTCGCTATACTGCTTAATGTATATGCACTTCTTAGCTCGAAACAGTTATCATTGTAGATTATCGATGACATCCTCCTTTCAAGAAGATTGATAATATGTGTGATGCCGGCCTGCATTAGTAGATCAAGTCTTGCTGCTACACTGGACTGTTTGCGCATCAAAGAATCCTAAATGGAATCACCAGCGCTCAACTTCTATACAGATGTAGAAGCCTAGGGGTCCCTTAATTCGGTGGCGAGACTTTGAATGTGGACAGGTGCTTTCCGGGCTTCTTGAACAACCTTGTAAGTCTCTCCGCCCACCTTGATAGCCATTTGGACGATGGTCAACACTGTGACAGCGCTCGTCAACCCGTCCATGGCTTAGAGTCCCTTCCGTTGGACTTCTATACTCTACTGGAGACCCTCCAGCAGCTTCTGCAAAAGAACCATAGCCAGGACGATCGAATAATCGCTGATATGCTTGAAAATGTCGAGACAATATTGCGGAATTGTATGACGGTCTTTCACTGATGTCCAAAAGGTTATTTCACCCTTTTTGGATAGCCATGGAGACGCGAGTCGAGGGAAGCTCGAGGGGTTTCTCTGGGCTATATTCAAGAAGGATGATGTGATTGTGTTGCAGCAGACTTTGAATTCTTACAAAGCAATGCTCAATCTGAGCTTCGCAGCTCTCAGCGCGTAACTCATACTATTACCTGTGTTGTGAATGCGCCTGCAGACAGAAAATGCGTGTATAGATCGTTCGAGCGCTACAAGACTAGCTTTGGTTTTCTTGTGTGAAGGGAGATTTCACAGAGAACATTTTCACACGCTAAAATACTCGCAAGGCTTTACGCTTCCCATACAGACGAGATCGTTGCCAAAATCGATGGGACCACCAGCCAAACCCAGACTACTCTCCAGGATATGCAATCCCATGATACTCGCCTGAACGACCGCCTTCATGCCATACAGAAGGTTTTCAAACGTCTGGAGCAGCAGCTAGATAACAGAGAAAGGGAAGAGTTCCTCAGAGAGCGACACTCACGAGAAAGACAACATCACGATCGCAACTACATCCCCAGCGTGGACAATCGGCTCAGCGTTACGACTTACAATCATTCGATGCGCTGGTCATTCCAAGTTCTCGAAATGATCATATCATCATCCTCTGCCTTGTCTCGAATGCCAAGCATGGCGATATCTGAATTTATAGAATCGCCTTTTTGGACCAATCGTTCGCCAGATCTCGGAGCCTGGATTAGCGATGATGCGGCTCCGGAGGCTATCGAAGACGGCTCTGCTGAGACCTTCGTAGCAAGTATGAAGGCGCACAACCAACGTGCATACCGGATGAACCGGGTTTCCACCGTTCCTGAGAACGCCGGTGCCCTCTGTCTAGCTGCAGAAGTCACTAATGGTACGAAGTTCTTCGTGATCCTGGTCAGCAGCCTGCGCTGGGAGAAGACTGGTGGGAACATCCTAGGGTTGCCCCACCAGTTCCTGGAAAACGGCCGCCAGAATTTCTAGGTAGTGACTGGGCTGCAAGGAGCCCACGAACAGCCCCGGTCTGACCTCCACTTCATGCAAGAAAACGTCATACAGCGACTCAGCCGAGCGAGCTAAGAACCAGGCTTACCATAAGAACGAGCTTGAGCTAAAAGAACTTCACGATCGAATAGAAGATTGGAAAGGGCTCGACCCCAATTACTTCGGCGACCTCAATGTCACCAGAGACGACGAAAGCGAGCAAGAACTTAAGGTCTACGCTTTCGAAAAAATTCTGTTATGTTGCCGCTTCATCATGCCCACCAAAAGCAAGCACAAGCTCTGGAGAGCCAAGAGTCCGGGCATTGAAGCTATCACTCACGCGCCCCGATTGCAACTGAAAGGGCGGCTTCACTTGAAGGATATCACTAACGTATATTACAAAGGACCTAACTCCGGGTACTCTGTCGTACTGTGCTGGAAGGGCGACCCCGGTAAGGAGAGCTTGCAATTACACTTCGGTAGTACCTTCGAGACTTCCGAGACCAGAGATATCTGGGGAGAATGTATTAGCGGACGACGTGACAGGCTGATAGCGCGTGATCAACAGCTTGAGCTCGACAAGTCTGCAGCCTGGAGTTCCGGCGCTGATAATGCGCGGCAGAATCTTCCTGAGCTTGACGGCTTGGAAATCACCAAGGCTCAATTTATGACGAGTACCAGGCATAGCCCGAGTGGAGCCGGATTTGCACCGGAAATACGAGATTTCCTTGCTGGCAGGACGTGACGAAAACAGCCAACTTCTGTTTGGAGTAAGACGGCACCAGACTGTAGCTCATCGTATGGTGGAGTAAGCAGTGACGTATCCGTTGGAATGGCGGACGATCTTCAACGAGCTACCATCTTACATGATGAGAACAATCGATGCCACAAAGTTGTACCCCGTAGTAGTCGATCCAAACTTCCTGGAATCGTTGAATAACGCAATTGTGAAGGGGATAGATCACGTGATCGTCATAAGGCAATAGTAGACTAGCACTCCCGCCGGAGAGATTTCAAGCAGGATTCCCCTTTGTAGAGTATCAGAGCAGTCTTAAATAACGATGGCTATACTAGTTGTTCTAGAATATTACCACTGCTTCCCAACTACCTGAACTAACATACGTGCTATTGAACTTCTGTATTACTGTAACGTGTGAGAGAGAACAACACGTTCGAACTCTAAATGACTAGCGAGATGACCCGCGGCATAAATGCAGCCTTGGAAAATCCTGCTGCCTAACATACGATAAAAATGTCACTAAGACATCCCATATTATAGCAATATCAGTAATACCTTTACAGCGAGTCAAGCCCAGTACCAAAACTGAGACGGATTGCGCTCAATCATCGCAACAGCCAGCTACACCATCAACTGATCCAATTTTGTTCCAGTAGAAGTATAACCAAGTTCCTTTTCTATTCTGCATATACCCCTAGATTTTCTTTGAAAACTCAGGCTGTTACTTAGCAACTCACGTTTTAGCCAATTTTAAATACCGAACACGATGTCAGATTTAATGCTGGAGCTCGTGGACCTTCCTGTAGGAACGCTGCCAAATAATCGTTGCCCTGTTTGTTAAAATCTTACGTACGACATGTTGCGCTCCGAAAGCAAGATACAAGAGCTTTTTAGACCGAAACGCGTCGTTATTGGGAACTTCGATTACCTCAGCGCTTCAGCCTTTGCAGGCTGCCATGTGTGCCGAATACTGTTTCGCCATGTCGTCCAGAAAGCAACGAGTATCCAGGATTTGTATGGGCTTTATAAAATTGTCAGAATAAGCCTCAGTCTCTCCCTAGATGATGAGTTGGCTCTTTTCTGTGAGGATGATGCAGGACCGCTTCTATTATGTGACCTACAGGCGGATGTTGTCAGCCTGCACGATGGTGATACAATTGATGACGAAGTATCGGAGGATCATGGAGCTGATACCTCAGAGACGAGTCAGAGAGATCGTGTGCAAAGTACGTTGTCCTTGAGTGAATATGGTAGTCCATGACCAGTAAAGCTACTTGACACAGACATTGATATAAGCAGATGGCAAACGCCTTCTGATAAATCCTGAAGCGGGTGACGACCGTTTTCTTCTCCTACGATGGTTGTCCGATTGTATACAGAATCACAGCCACTGTAGACCGAGTACAGGCGACAGCCCCGTGTTACCAAGCCGGCTCCTAGACGTTGGTACCCTGGAGGGTAGGGATAGCCAAACTCGCTTGATCAGGACAGAGGAACACGACCCGGAAAATCCAAACTACTTAACGCTGAGCCACTGCTGGGGTCAGACGCAGCACACAATGGCACTCAGTCATGAGAATCTGGACTCTATGATGACAGGAGTCAGCAACGAAAAGATGCCAAGGACCTTCCGCGATGCGATCATGATCACACGATTTGTAGGCCTAAGGTATCTGTGGATCGATTCGATGTGTATAATTCAGCCGACAAAGGAAGATAACAGTGACTGGGATAAAGAAGGAAGAAAAATGGGTGACATTTATAGGAACTCTACTTGCACAATCGCAGCAAGTAGCGCCCGCGACAACACGGAGGGCTGCTTTCAAGGAAAACCGGGGTCTCAATTTGACGTCTTCGCCTACCCTCTGTTTGGAAAAGCCGTCCACAGAGACTGGGATGAGTACTCCAAGATGATGGGACGAAATTCCGAATGGATTCCATTGATAGAGCCACCCACTGCTTCCTGGCTCAATCACGTACAGAATTCACCTTTAAGTTCTCGTGCATGGGTTTTGCAGGAGAGAATGCTGTCTCCAAGGATCTTGCACTGTACAATGCAGGGTTTCTTCTGGGAGTGTTCGGAGCGACGCGCATCAGAGTATGAGCCTTTGGAATGTCGAGTCGACTCTCATTTTCGTGACCAAGGATTACTGAATATCAACAAACTCTTAAAAGAACCATCGGAGGAGCTACTTGGATGGCAATGGCGCCAAATCATAGAGAAATACACGAAGCTGCAATTGAGCGTCAAAAGCGATCTTTTGCCTGCACTTTCGGGTCTGGCTTCCATCGTCCAGAGACACACAGGCGATGACTACATTGCAGGCCATTGGAAGAGTTCTCTTATTAGCAGTCTGTTGTGGTTCAGGTTGGAGCAGGATGAGAATGATAAAAACTCTTCTCAGCCTACCATTTTCTCCGCCCCGTCCTGGTCATGGGCATCCAAATTAGGGGTAGTCAAGTTCACACCAATGGAGACCAAGGACTTCCCTGGAAGGGACCCCAAGGACATCGTGTTGACGGCCGTGTTACGAAGCGTGAGCGCCGAAGCAATCAGTAATAACACCTTTAGCTGGCTGTCAGCCAGTCACCTAAAAGTACGTGGTCGTCTACTGGATGGAAATAAACTTGAAGGGCTGGGCGAGTTGAGGACCGAGAAGCTAAAGTCATCGGGGTACTGGACCGGCTTCAGGCCACTTCTGGCAGGGAAAGGTTCGCAGCACGTTATCAAGATACCCAGACTGGATGACGACGGTAGTAGAGAGGACTGTGTTCCAATTGACTCAAAGGCTTTATGTATAATATATGACGTTTCTCCACCAAAAGAGATCGCCAAAGACGGGCTGTATTTGCTTCAGCTACTCCGCGCTGCGAGGAACGATCTTGCAGCCGCTGAGTACAGACACGAGGGTCTCGTACTGACTCGATCACGCTTTTCTGGATGTTTTGAACGGATTGGGTATTTTAGATCGAGGCATTGGGAGCTTTTCGATGGGGTTGACGGGGTTGACGAGGCTGATGTTGACCTTGTCTAACGAAAGTTGGTAGGAAGGATCTCCCTCTACTTGCAAGTTCTTGTAAGATCAATCTCCTCTTATACCGACCACGATTGTCAAGTAATTGAAGAGCTTGGTAGGCCACAGAAATTACGGATGCCAGGTTAGACCCATGACATCTATTGAGCCAAATTAGATTAGTCTTTGTTACTATGGACAAAGGGGAATATTACAGACCGGACCAGGAGAGGATTCAAGGTGTTCTCGTACATACTTCTCCTTGCTTTCTTTACTTGGGCCATTCAAGGATTACCTTGCTCTGGTGGCATCACTGGTGGTAATTCTTGCAACAGCAGTAATATCCGTCGATTACCTAACGACATATCTAATGCTGCTAATCTACCCCTATGGTTTCTTTATTGTAGTGACAGACATTAACGCATGGACAGCCAAATACTGATCGCCGAACCTCTTCCACCAGTCTTGCATTACTTCTGTCGCTCTAGGCATGTCAAAGCTCTCATCGAGAGCCTACTCCATATTCTCAGCCTTGCGGTGCTCAAACACCTTCAAAGCTTCCTCGGCAGCCTTGACTCCGCTAAGGGCCATAGCACCAAAGGTCGGACCCATACGGTTGGCGCCGTCGACCTCGCTCAATTCCATGCCGCCGACAATCAAGCCAGGGACTACCTCACGAGTACGCTTGACGATGGCGTCCTCGGCGGTGTTCATGTCCAAGCCACGCATGCCCCCAAGCTTCTCGATCTGCTGCATACTGACAAGACGCTTGACACAGAAGGCGCCGAAAGGGCCATCATGACCGGTCGTGCTGATCACAACAGGGGCATTGATGGTATTTGGGTCCATGCAGGACTGATCGTCATGGTGCATGGTGACAAGGGTCCAGTTGGTCACGACACCAGCAATGCGAAGCTGGCCATTTTCGGTTGGACGAGTGATCAAATCCTCAACGGCGGTGGCGTTGAAGAGCTTGATATTGGGGAAGCTCAGAACTTTGGAGAGCAGAGTAGAAGTAAAGAGGGCGGCATGCTTGACGACTACGTGTGTGCCCTCGTCCTCGTAGGGGACGCCGAGGTCATTCAAAAAGGTCTCGGCAGGCTTGCGCATGACCATGGCGCTGAAGAGCTGGCCGCCCAGCCAGGCGCCACCACCTGCGGGGATTGTTAGCAGACACATGTCAAGAGAGCCAACGGTATTACCTGGAGAAACCGAGGCCTCGATGATAGCAATCTTGAGGTCTGGGCGAGCTTTGCCCAACATATAGGCAGTACTCAGGC
>JAABUS010003354.1_pt1 | contig 26295 bp, 27 predicted proteins | sample 5560161 | NCBI WGS metagenome assembly JAABUS01 (sample SAMN10711885, study PRJNA513376) | rock metagenome | isolation source: Antarctica rocks | place: Antarctica: Victoria Land, Trio Nunatak nord | collected 2016-01-04
CAGCTGGTAGCCTCCCTCCAGACCGATCCGCCAATTCGCCTTGCCTACATCGACTGCCCTCCTCCGCACCCTCCAGATCAAGAAGGCATAATCCTCCTTCTCCACGGCTTTCCTCAGACATCCTATCAATTTCGTCATGTCATAACACCCTTAGCGGCTGCTGGCTACCGTATCATAGCTCCCGACTACCGTGGAGCTGGTGCCTCTTCCAAGCCTGCCTCAGGCTTCACCAAGTCAGGCATGGCCGAAGATATCCTAATGTTGCTTGACTACCTTGAAATCGATGACCCAATACACCTGGTCGGCCATGATATCGGCGGCATGATTGCTTACGCTTTCGCCTCACGCTATCATTCCCGTGTCATGAGTGTTGTGTGGGGCGAGTGTCCACTCCCTGGAACAGTCGTGTATCACACAAACAAGACAACACGTGCAGTACAACAGTTCCATTTCATCTTCCACAGCGTACTAGATCTGCCAGAAGCCTTAATAGCAGGCCGAGAGCGCATCTACCTTGAACATTTCTTTTCTAAGCTTATTTACAATGCGGCAGCTATCTCATCCGCGGACCTGGATCATTATGCCGAGATGTACTCGCAGCCTGGAGCTATGAGGTGTGCATTGGAGGTTTATAGGGCCTTTGAGGTTGATGCCCAAGAGAACCGTCACTGGATAGACACAAATGGGAAAAGCAAGGTTCCGGCCATGGCACTCAGTGGGGATAAAAGCGCGCATAAAGACGAAGCCTTGGAAATGTTCAGTGAGGTTCATGAGCAGGGAATTTTTGAAGTGGCTGTGGTGGAAGAAGCTGGTCATTACATTGCAGAAGAAAATCCCGAGGGATTTACAAGTGAGGTGCTGCGGTTCGTGAGGAACCACTCATCGCTCTCAGCAGCTGAGGGGGAATGGGCTTATCGATCGCCATTTGTGCAGTAGCCACTTACAATCCGAGGGTTTCGGCCGTTCTTCAACGAATGCCCTGCCAGAGAAAAGACTTGACTTTATCGGACTACTGATATTTTTTCTCTAAAGAAGGAGGGGGTTCCTGACGGATCGTTTGACAAAGCAGCGGTTTACAGTATTGCACAAATGACCATCATGCCCTTGTTCAAGAGCTGGAAGGTTCGAATACCTCGTAACCTCTGTAGAGAGTCTCAACCTAATTATCATCATTTAGGATTTTTAAAAGCGGCTGTAGCTCACCTTTGTCGCTGCAGAGACTTTTGAAACCTACTAATAAACGAGTCCCGTCTGTAATATAAAGCAGCTGACAAATGATACGAGGGTTCAACGAGGAAGAGCTGAAAGTATTGCCCCCGTCAAGATGATTAGTGATATGTCCAGCGACTCAGGACTCGTCAAGTGAGGTCCTCAACATACCACGTCGTACTTCAGACAAGGTTTCATCCACATAAAGAGCTGCTTTCCCGTATCAGCAAGCCTCTTGAACCCCCAACCCACTCGCCAGGGGAATCTTCCCCAGAGGAAGAATGGAGGTTTTATTTGGCATCTACAAAGAGATTGAATAAAATGGTACTCGACCCTCTACCTCTACCTGGGTAGAGGTTATTCTGTCTTGATGAGGCGTACTACGAAGACTTAAAACCCGCAAAAATGGTAGTTGAGGATAAATCCTTTCGGCAGCAAGCTTAGAGGAAATCAAGAAGTAAAGAGAAGAGGATGAAGAACGCAGATGTGGAACTTTTAGATAGAAAGTGGGTTGGTGGAAATTTGTCTTTGGTGTAGATTGTTGAACTGGGGTGATGGGGTTAAATGTGTGGTTTTGGGCTTGCTGGGAGAATATGAAGGTAGGCGGCTGGATGAATAGATGGGTTTGTGGATGGATGAGAGAACAGACAACCGTTGTTCTTTGATGATATTCATCTTGGTTAATCCAGAGTACTCGCCAGATTGTACAGTATCAATACCAACTCGCCATACCCCAACTTCCAGCATCCAAACTTACCAATCCCATCCCCAGCAGCAAATCCCCCAAACCAGTCCAAGTATTTCCTTGCATAAAATCTAAAACCAGACCTCCACTGCCATAGCCACGAAACCGAAAAGCCGTAGTGCCTCCATCGGGGGTCTGAAATAGCAAAAGGCTATATCCAGCGAGAGTGAAAATGATAAACTTTTAGAGAGTGAGCAGGAGATATTGCTGACGTCGCCAACAGGGAAGGAAGGAAGGTGTGAGCATAATATAACGGACTGGTGGAACGGGATGGGTGGTATAGACGTCGATACTCAGGGTGGTGAAATAGGGAAATGGTGAGAGGTGTTGGTAGAAACATGCTTGGATTAAGGGTAGGGCTTGCCGGTGTATTATGAGCTTGTGTGAATAGAGGGGGAAGGGATTGCTGTTGGGGAAATGAGGAAGGGGAATGTGAGAGTAGTTGTCGAGTACTCTGAATACGTAGAGCCACCGGAACGTGTGCGAGTTTACTAGCAAGGAAGCAATGCACAGGCGAGAGATAAATTCTACTAAATACGAGGCTGGGATGTAAGGGTTAGTTGGGAACAAATTTTCCGTCCGCTGGATTGGATAAAAGTGGTTGGCACCTAGCATGTTGTTCTTGCTATGAAGGGAGGCCAGAGAGTGGTGAAGTTCAGGTATGGTTGCTATTTTGTGGAGTATGGAGAGTGAGGATGAGTGATTATTGAGGGATACCTTGGTAGAATGGAGAAAGCGCTGGGTATCCAAGAAATACAGTCCCAAGGCTTAGAAAGCTATGACTTGGGACTCGAGATCCGAATGTGAAAGATGATTTCTACAAACACAGCGGCACGGCATTGTATATGCTGGAGATGGGTGAGACATTGGTAGAACTGAAGCAGAAAAAGGGAAACGCTGAACTCATACAGTGAGCGTCTTGGCCGAATTACATTTGGTTTACATTTAAATTATTATATCCCATCAATTTCATACAATTGCCTAAAAAGCCAAGCAGTCCTCGTAAATCACCAGCTCATACGGCTTCTCCAGTGTTTGCACCAAATCGAGCTTATGTCAAAGTTGTGCAAGAAAAGTAGTCGAGAGAGCAGCCGTGTATTTATTACATTGTTACAAAACACCATCCGTTCGGGGTCCTAAGTATCGGTCGTGCACTTTTCTTCGATCTCCGGTTCATACGGGATGTGCTCCTCAAAGCCATCCAGATGTCGACTAGCGATTTGAGCGGAAGCATCTACAATGGCTTTCATTAGACAAAGATATGTTTCCATTCGGAGAAAGGGGGGGGATCTTACTTGCAAGAGTCCACTCTATCCCAGCTTCCGCCAGGTTCGCCCCCTGTTGGAGCTCGACCCAGCGCTCGGCCCTACAACTGCCCTGCCAGCTAATGATCTTTCTTTTCCATGAGTTCCGGATCAACCTTTTTCGCTGCTCTTCTTCACGGTCAAGGAGAAGCTCGGTTCTTGTCTCAATGTGGGCCTTAGAATCGTTGCCGGCTTCTCTGAAAGCCTCTTGCATGCATTCCTTACGGTATTGTGTCTTCTTCCGCTTTCGACAAGCTAGAATGGCCTCATGTATCGCATAGTTATCGGATTGATCAGTACTTAGACGGTTGCAGTTCCTCCTAATCTCCCGTAGCTCATCGTCGTCATAAACTATCTCTGTGCAAACCGAAGGAGCAGAAAACTCTAGACGAACAAGGTTCTTGCTAAACTCTCGTATCAGAGGACATAGATGAGGAGGCTTCTCCTCTTGGTAGCCCATCGTGTTGGTCCTTCCTCCAAGCAGTAGTGTCACATGTGTCAAGCTTGGAGAGGCTTGCTGAATTAGTTTTGAAATTATATCAGGGTCGAGGTTACAGAAGCGAAGTTCGAGATGTTTGAGATTTGAGGCCAGTGAATCTTGGTGGCCGAGAAGCTGTACTAAAATTGTCTTGTCAAGCTCCGGAGGGCTCTCTAACGAAATCCTTTCGAGCTTTCCCAGGCCGTCAAGTAGTCCGAGGCTTTCTGGTTTGCCAGGAAAGCCGGGATAGCCGTGAAAGTCGGAATAGTAGTTACAATCCATGGCCTGGCTGAGGATACTTGTGCCTTTGGGTGGAGGCGAAGCCCACCAATGATGTACCTCGACTGATTTGCAGTCAGGTAATGACATGCCATTGACTAAAGGACGCCAAAACTTCGTATCTGGCTTGCATCGACACTGATTCCGCCAAGGCTCTATCTGTAAGTGGGACCCAAGATAAAGAATAATGCTGGTGACACGAGGAAACGTCTCGGTCCCTAGCGTAGCAACTGGACTTTGGCTGCAAATTGAGTTGATGAAGCATAGGGAAATGTTGATTTTCGGACAATGTCTGTGTGAATCTTAGCAGCTGGTTAGAGCCCTGATATTTCGACAACAAGAGCATCTCACTGAGCAATTATCGTTATCATCCTCGAAAGAAGTACCGCTGCTGGCCCTCGACCACCGGTATTTCTGGCAGCATCTTTGACTGGATCTACTGTGATGCTTAATCTTGCAATCTCTTTGCTCGTGGAAAGCCTATTAGAGCCCTGTCTTCTCAACTTCATTTCATTGAGAGTGCGAACAAACAAGGTGAGTGATTCGAATTTGTCGATATGGGGATCATGGTACAAAGGTATTTGAACGATTCTGTATATTGCCTGTGATGATCGTGCAAGAACACAGATATTCGAGGGCGTAAGAGAACGGCATATTTGGTCTCTACCAAAAGATTAGTCAAGTCGATGCATAGCAATCTGCCTACAGCAGTCCCATGGAATGTGATGAGTCCGGGCATGTGTAGAGAATTCAAGCAAAACAGATTGTCTTTCCATCATGTAGGGTCAAAATTGATATGCCTGCAAAATCATCACTTCGCTATATCAGACTGTACTCACGATATCTCTGCAGGAAGGCATTCAAACGGCGACAACTTGGCGTTATCCATCCTGAAGCTCATGTTTCCAGTGATGGTAGTCTGTTAGGGGTTGAGCAATCTTGGCGTGATACGTGATGGTGAAGGTCCGACGGTGGGAAGGCTACTGTAATTCTGCTACGAGTAGGCGATGGCAATGCTGATTTGACCGCGTCAACATTCGAGGGGAATCCCCAGGCAAGCAGTAAATCCGACTCTTAGCAAGCATTCACGATGAGCTTCACCAGAACTTGTAGAACTGTCATTGTGAGACCGACTACCGCTAACAATAGTATTGAGCGCTTCGTAATTGATGTTATCCTGCGGCTTCCTATAAGTCTTACAAAGCTTTCCAATTTCTTACTTCGCCAATCAGCGAAGCCTACATCTACATGACACTTCTATGTAGTGATAACTAGGACTGTCAGCCTTGGTTGTTGCCATCTTCGCATCAATAATGTCTCCAAGCAAAGTGTGTATGTACGTCCGAACTCAAGACCGCCGAGAATTTCATGTACTCGACTGCAATCCATCTCCCGGAAAACCATAGAACATCATGTGTATCGCTGATTTCTCATGTGCGCTTTCACCATGATGTATTCAGCCTCTGTGCCTTCAACTTTACCATGCTCCTTCCTTCGATAGATTGTTTCGTCTCGACCATTCACTTATCCAACATCTTGCCTCGAGCATCTTTCCAAGTGTAAACCTGGACACCTTGTTGCATGTTCATGGACCCTTTCAGTATGCCACAGCTCGTGCAAGTTCCTTCGACCATTGGGTGACTCGAACGCCATTCGATCTCAAATTTTAAAATTACGGTGTTTCAAAATTTATGTTCCTCGGCCGCGGATTCAGCCGTAGAGGCTGGATGTAGTAACAACAAAATGATGGTTATTGGTCGGGCTGGTATGCAGACATGGAGGGAGGTAAGGCTGACATGTTGTTAGCGAGACAGCGATCCAGCACAGGCTCGTCATCGATCCAAGTGCTTAGTTTTTTGAAGCGGGTAGTCAACAGGGAAGCGGTTGCTTGCATTAAGGGTATTGTAGCTGGAAAGATGAATCGACCTTAAACTGACTTCGTGTAAGTTGGACACCACGATCCCGAGCTGGACGTGGTATGTAAGGCGAGTTTCTGACCACCTAGACATTGAGGCAGGCCGTTGGTGGACTCTAGGCCAGATTGTCAGGATGTGACCACAGGAAAGACTAGCTGCGATTTCCTTCCAAGTGTGTGGTCTAGGATCCGAACGCCGCCGCTCGACTTTGTGCATCGCTTTCCAGGATCCCCGACTCCATAGATGTATGTTGACAGATCAAGCTAAATAATAGCATCTCAGCGGGTGTGTGGTGTGATACAATCGAGGTGGACAGTTGTTGGTGATGGGAGGTGGAGCGTAAGATGGAACACGAGGGTGTCGTGGGTGTATGTACGATTACGGAATAGATGATGCGACACACAAGGCTTAGCGTCTTCGGAGCTTACGATAGCCTGCTTAGTAAGTCTTTCAGAGGGACTTTCCAACAAAACCTCGCAATATCGTTTCATCCTCCGTACTACCTTCTCTGTCCGTAACACGGTATCATTGTCAGGTCACTATGAGGTCTCCCCCACCCCGGCTTTGAGATGAAGAAGAGTGTACTCCGTGCTACGCCTCAGTCGATCATCAGGATCAGCCATCAAGGTACTGGCCAACTTCCTCTTCCAACACGTTGTTGTGTGGATACCTGGTTAGGTACTCCGTAGAGCTCTACGTTTCCGAGTTCCACTCCCGACCGTTCCATGTTTCCTATCCACGCCTGATGGTCCCGTCATCATGTAGTATTCTTGCTTGCGTCACCCGAAATTTCTTTGAACTCAGCCGATTTTCATGTGCTTCTTTCTCTGTGCATCGTATCGTCTACTCGTACATGTTTGGTGCTTTAGTATTTAAAAGGCATTAAAGTTGCAAGAACACCATAGCCTACGAGAAAGTGGAACCAGGGGAAAGAGCCTTTTGCGCCAGCGAACCCCTGCACACTTAGTCCATCTACTTCAACCACAGAATATACAATCCGGAAACTTCCATCTTCTAACCGTCGAGTGTACAAGCATGGGGTGCCATAACCCATCCTGTAAGACGATTGGCGATATCCGAAGCATAACAATGCGTGGCAATCCCCGCACCAAGATCTCCGGATGAATCGATGGAGCCTGAGTTGTAGATCCTGGCAGCTTTGTAAAAAGCGGAAACATCGCCAGCGTTGGACTGATTGATGCATTGGGCGAGACCGTCCCCACTAGGGGTACCAGCTGAGCCCTCGGATACCATCTGATTTATTTCAGAGGTCGGGCAAGGGTTCTGGACGACGCCTGCATCATTGCACGTTCCGGCGCCATCGTGATCTTGCATTAGGCCTGGGTTACGGACACCAAAGTTGGATGTTGGAGCGCGGACACACCCGCCTGATTCTTGCATTACGACGGCCAAGATGAAACGATGGTCTATGTTGGTCGCGGTGGCGGCTGATTGAATCGCGTTGTACAGATCGGTGACTTCTGTATCTGAGTCGACTGCTACACCCCACTGGTTGCAGGAGCTGAACATTACGGGTTTATTGTTGTTAAACCTTACTGATGGTTAGTGCATTCGTCGGTTGTGTCGGGCAATAACATACATATTGTCATATGATTCCCAAGCCGATCTATCGGGCCAGCCAGCGCCAGTGGTGCCGTCGCCGTTGTACTGCCTGTAACTGTCTGCTCCGGAGCCGCCATCGGCGTTGTTGATGGAAGTCACGGCAACGGCAGGGTTTGTTACTTGGCCACCAGTTGCAGCGGGCACTGGAACGGCCGCTATGTCCGCACTGACGCCGTTTCCAGAACTGGCTCCCGTGCTAGGCTGGAAATTGCCTTGCTTGTTGCCAAAGGAAGCGGTTACCGTCGACCTAAGAGCGAAACTGATAGCGTCTTGAGGATATGGGCTTGCAATCACAGCCAGCACAAATGAGCTACCGGCAAGAAGCTAAGCTCGAGTCAGATCGCCATCTTTCCACAAAGGATTGATATAGTCTTACTGTTTTGCATAACATATTTTGAGTATAACCTGGTTATTCGGGTACCGTTGAATCTTATTGGCTTTGAGAAGAATGTCCGAGAAGGCAGAATGGGTGAGGCTCACGTTATATGTGCGAAGCTGCTGCATCGGGCCCACCAAATTAAGGACTTCATGAATCGAGGAGAAGATGTCTGCACGATTAAGGAGGTTTGCATACAAAACTGTACCTGAATGTTTGGAGCCCTGAATGCCACAGCCTCGATTCCGGCTCGTCCGGGTAACCATCTCAATCTGGACATACGCTCCGCGTTCTGTACCATGGATGGGCTTCCACTTCAGTCATTTCTTGTTAATAACTGTCACTAATCAACATCATCCTATCCACCCTACTACTACTGAAGTTGTAACGATGTCACCAACCCTGGTTCTGTTGTTGAGTAGCTTCGATGCGCCGCACTTGTGGGCCCCTGCCGATCACCGTACCGTCATCCATCACACCTCTCCGATCGTCTGGTCTGCCTCATAGCGTACTGAATCATGAGGCGAGCAACCCACACATGGAAAAAACATCGGAACTGGGTCTCCTGCGTCTTACCGGAGGATGTTGACCGGAGGAATTGAGATCCTAGGATGATTAGTTACAGCCAGCAGTACCACCCAAGGGCCGCTGTTCTGCAGTACTCAGCAGAAATCCTGCGGCCCTTCAGGCATTTTCCAAGTACGGGGCGACCGAGCGCTGCCATCTATTTCCACGCAGTCAAATAGCAAAGTCAAAACTGGCAGATGATCCTCCGAAGCCTCTTTCAGCGAATTCCTCCGGTAATTTCCCGAGACCTCATAGTAATCACTAAATAAACACGTTCATCGCAGGATCCCTGGTTCGACTTCTCCCCTTGTGAGATGATGGATGCGACCACCAAACACGAGAGCAACAATTATAGCGAGATTGCAAAAGCCGTGGCGAAGCATCTAGATCTGGATTACTATTTGACCTGTCAATCTTGAAAAGCCTCAATCCTTATATAATCTGATCCTAGGCCTCACATATGACTAGGGTGGCGACAGAATGTCATACGAAGAAGTTCCAGAGTTTCTCAGCGGCACTGAAAGAGATGTCAGGCTTGGGGAGCCCTCGGGGTTATCCTGTCGCCTGCTCCTTGTATGAGTACACAGATCATCAGTTGAGGACCTTGTATAAGTATGACCCCCAAGCGAGAGAAGAAAATGCTTAGAAATGGGCTTCGTACGTATTGGACACGAGCACACAATGATATTCGGCCCATGGAATGACCACCAGTCCTCATCTACAAGAAGCATGCCGGTCAGTCACTCTTTTAGATGCGCCGAGTTGTCCCCGAACTCGCGACTCCTCGGTGATTGTATCAAAGATGCGGTCGGCCCGCACCAAGACTGAAACCCGCGCCCGTCGCAAGTGTTAGAGTTTTCTTGCTTGGTAATCAAGAGCTTTCCATTGTCTTGGGAAGACTCCTCAGAACTTAGCCGACAGAGCAAGAAAGTAATGGGACTGAGTGTACAAACGTCTGTACGAGGCGATATGATATATCGAAACGCGGTAGCTGGATATGGAAGATGGTGTGGAGAGTAAGCACACCCCACCACCTTGCATGAATCTTCCAATCACGTTCACCAAAGTTTACACACTGTAAGTAAACATTATTCTTATATGACCCGCTCGACCCCACAGTGCAACCCTTCTTATTAAGGAATAGAAGTCGTGGCCTAGTAGGCTGTACCACGAAGCCTGTGCGGTAGTACCATTGATGCAGAAAGGTGTTCCAAGTCGATCCTTCAGCGTGACTGTAACATTCCGGCCCAGTATAAGAATCGTCACTCTCGTTCCGCAATTCTTTTCGCCCATGTGCCATTATCGCCCACACCAACAAGACTGTATCTGCGACTTGTGATACTTCATTGTTTATACCATTATATTCCCCAAACCGCACCACGGAGGGGTCAGGCGCAAAAGATGCGTGACAACTGTATTCACCCTTGGCCCGCACAGATTAATGGACTAGATTCAATATCACTGCGCGCAATGACTCCAGAGCATCATCATCTTCTAAGTGCCGACGAAGTGTTCAAGTCTCACGTCCAGTCATCTGCCCTATATCGTGTTGCGCAGTCACATCCTTTGTCTTGGTCTTCTGAGACTGTCTCGTTCAGACAAAGCGAGCGAAAACTACCAAGTCCGTTACAGGGAAAGAGTACCTTTCTTTCATCTTGCCCTTTCTTTGATCTGTCGGCGCCATTCCAAGAACCGACACTTCCACACTATCATTAAGTAATTGTCTATCGGTGTCTATCAGTGCTTCGTGCCCTTCGTCCAATCATGAGGACGGTTCTGTTCCTCATTCTTTTGTTGCAAAGGAATATCCTGCTGATTTCGGGCCTTATAAGCTCCATTGACACACTGTTAGAGCTGCCATCAAATGACACGGATGTCCTAACTCCAGGCATTAATACCTATACTTCGCACCTGCCTGATCGACGGTAGGCTGCCACGATCTATAATCCTTTGCCCTACTAAGTATCTTGTAGTGGCATCCAAATACCCCTAGACTCCGCAAAACAGCCATGGAATCTACCAGCAGGTTCGGGCATTAGACCACCACCTCCAAATGAACTCTTGGCGGGTATTTGTCCACTAGATTCAAGACCCGCATCGAGCTTCTGGTACGAACAGATCTCACACAACGGCACCTCCCCATTCATCCCTGGCGGAGCGAATTGGAAAGTTTTTCGGAATGTCGTAGCAGGCTATGGTGCAGACCCGTCTGGAGCGACTGACTCCCAGAATGCCTTTCAAAAGGCTATCAATGGTGAGGCTATTTGAGTTATGATTCCTCCACTAACACTGACAAGCCGAACAGACGGCTCTCCAACGCCGTACAGCCGCAATACCAATAGCCTTGGGACCACGGGTCAACCAGCGGTGGTCTATGTGCCCGCGGGTACATATATACTGAAATCTCCAATACAGCTCTATATTGGTACAGTACTAATGGGTAACCCTTTGAGCCCACCTGTTCTCAAAGCTGGGTAGGCCTGGGCCGCCTTACTGTCAGATAATGGGTACTAGTGCTAACTAATGGCAGGCCAAATTTCAACGGCAATACTCTCATATATGGAAAGGATCCCAACCAGGATTCTACCACCAACTTTTACATTGCCATCAAAAACATGCAGCTCGATTCTAACAATATCAACAAGGACACGACTTTTACAATCTTGGATTGGAGCGTCAGTCAAGCTACCCAGCTGACCAATCTTGTGTTCAACATGCCAAATTACTCCTCCGGCCATACTGGTATTGCAATGCCAGAAGGAGGCTCGGGCACTATGATGGGTGACTTAAGTTTCAACGGCGGTGCTGTTGGCATCAACATGAACAATCAGCAATACGAAATCAAAACTGCTACTTTTAGTGGATGTACTACTGGAATACGAGTCTCTCATTGCTTCGATTGCGTGTTCTTCGGCATCACATTCGAGTACAACAATATCGGCATTGATATGTCCCTCAGAAAAGATCAATCAGTGGTACTTCTAGACTCAACTGCTAGTAATGTTGGTACAGTGGTCAATACGCTTGCTGAACAAACCGGATATAGCTCTCTGGTGATTGAGAACTTCGTAGCTGGTTCTGGCCTGGCCAGTGTCGTCTCAGCTAGCGGCACCTCGATCCTTGCAGGAAGCGTTCCTAGTGCTTGGGTATATGGTAATGCTTATACACCCGGAGGACCAAGTTCAGGGTCTCACCAGACCGGCACCACCTATGCCACACCAAGATCCTCGTCCCTGCTTTTGAACGGCAAGTACTTTGCCATGCAGCCTCCAACGTATCAGGACTTTGATGTCAGTCAGTTCATTAACGTCAAGCAAGTTGCTCATTACCCGGTGTATGGAGATGGAAGCACTGACGACACGGACAATCTAAACAACATCATTGCTATCTACGCCGGATGCAAGATCCTTTTCTTTCCCCACGGAACATATATGGTGACTTCCACACTTTATTTTCCAGCTGGCTCTAGGGTCATTGGTGAAGCGTGGAGTACCATCTCCGCGACAGGGAGCAACTTCTATAACCCTGATGCACCGGAAGTGATGGTCAAAGCTGGAGCCAGTGGAGACAAAGGTATTGCGCAATTTTCCGACATGCTTTTCACCGTGGCAGATGTTCTACAGGGCTGTATACTCTTGGAGGTGAACATTGCGGGCCATTCCCCTGGGGATGTGGGCTTCTGGAATACCCACTTCCGCGTTGGAGGTCAGTGTTGTCTCGACTAACACAATGAGGTTTTATTGATAGAATCGTAACAGGTGCTGTTGGTTCAAAAGTCCAAACGAATTGTGCCGGCCCACCCGCATCCTGCAAAGCCGCTTTCCTGATGTTACACCTAACTCCTTCATCCTCCGCATACATCGAGAACATGTGGGCTTGGACTGCTGACCACGATCTCGATGGCGGGCATGGCCAGACTATTTCCACAGGCCGGGGGATGCTAGTGGAGGCCACCGCAGCTACATGGCTTCATGGAACGGCCGTCGAGCACAACACGCTATACCAGTATAATTTCCACCAGGCACAGAATATCTTGGTTGGTCTGCAGCAATCGGAAACCCCGTACTGGCAAGGCGGCAACGGGAATCCCAGCCTGGCTCCTGCACCATGGACCCCTTCCCGCGTCTATGGCGATCCCGATTTTTCCAGCTGTGGTGGCGGTGATGCGCGGTGCCGCATGGCCTGGTTCAACACCTTTCATGGAGGGTCCAGTATCTTTATATACGGTTCTGGGTTCTGGACTTTCTTCAACGGTCATCCAAGTCCCGGCGACCAGTCTTGCGGCGACACGTGCCAGACCAACGGATGCAACGTTGTCAATACCAAGAGTCTTTACTGGTTCAATGTCAACACTCATTCGGTGGCTAACATGATCGTGGAGAACGGGGTAGTTCTGGTAGCAGCGAGCAACAACCCCGGATCATGGGGTGGAGTTGTCGCTGCTTTTCTTTCTGAGTCGGGCAATTGAGAGACGTGAAATGATACTTGTATTCCGTAAGATGATAGGAAAAATCATGGTAGCAGCGCTTCGAATATCTCATGCCTCCAAGTACTTGTGTAGCGTATCGACGCTTTAGTGCGAAAGGTTGTACCAGTATCTCTTGAGCTATTCCGACATGTATGGTTGGACGCTCAGCTTAGATTTAGTGGCGCTTGTCTCATACGACGCTGAGCAGAGTTCTCAAAGGTCATCCATCACCTCAATAGTCAATACCATTCCATACAACAGAGAGTCACGGCGATCCGCCTTAGTTTGCTGACAGTCAACGCCTTGCGGTGGCTTCGACACGTTCAAGACAAGTCCCTTACCTAGTACACGAGGCATGATTGAAGAAGCAATACTTCTTGCGTACTTAACACGTTCTTTCGTCCTCCTATGAGAACACGTGATCACGTCTATCAAATGGTAAGATGACGCTTACCAAATCCGTCCGCCACCCCCCACTAAAGCTCCCACTACCCACGACCGACTCCACAGTACGGAAGTACCTATTCCGTAAGACGCACCTGATCCCCCACCCCCCGCACCATCGGGATGGATCCCTCTCATCGTTGTCGTGCAACGTCAACCGGGTACGGGGGACGCTCGGCTCCCCATAGGGCGGCGGCTCATGTAACGCTGGCAGTTGCCATTGGATCTGCTGCCCCGCCTTAGCCGCCTCCCCCCCCACCATAGGAACCACCTCCGCAACGAGTGCCCGTGCCTGCTGATATCGAGGTATCTATCCTATACCATCTGCTGTGCTCATATGCTTCGCCTTCAGTCCTCTTGGTGAGGAACCCGTATTAGATAATAATGAAGAAACTCCCTTTGAAGGGGTTTGACGATGTTGGATGCTGCTGGATGATGATGACGATGATGTCATGGGTTGGGTTGGAATCAAGATCTGTCGCACGTTTTCTCATTTGTGGGTAAGGTAGCGAAGTCCCGACTGTCATTTTCCCAGAGTCATTTGTGTGGGTTTTATGTCGCTGTTCTCGTTCGAACCAAGTCAGTCACACACAGAGCGCTCGGATAACGAGCGGTGGGAACACGCGGCCAGTCAAGTCATATTGCCTCGACTTCTTCTGAACTTGTTGCTTCACTATAAATCGGCCGCGCATGGCTTTGACTTTCTTCTTCGCCGCAACCTTGTTTCCAGTTCTTTTTACATACTCGCATCTTCGTCGGAACATATTGTTTTGAGGGGTTTGAGCACGTGCTTGCGCAGTCGAGCGGATTTCTCCCATCCCAGCGTAAGAGGCAGTACAGGACCACAGGCCTTTGTCTCCATATTGACCATTCCCAGTTTGTACATATCTCGGAAACGCTACTTCTATTCCAGAAACTTTCATCGCGACGTTCATCATGACGAATTCTACACTTGACATCGCGCTCCAAAACCGAACCACTTCCAACACCGTCTTCGCCTACATTACCGGCTCCGCCATCGACAACAACAACAAGGTCTTTCTCCTCCAAGCCGATGGCCGTACTCCCTACTACCCCGACTCCCCATCCTCCACCGGCGCTCCGCTCCAAGCCGACTGTGCCATCAATCTCGGTGCGCCTGGGGCCAGCAGGACCGTCACAATTCCCCGCCTAGCGGGCGCCCGCCTCTGGTTTTCCGTCGACGGCCATCTGACGTTCCTGATCAACCCTGGCCCCGGCCTCGTCGAGCCCTCCGTCACCAACCCCTCCGACCCCAACTTCAACACCAACTTCGGCTTCTGCGAATTCACCTTCAACAGCGCCCAGCTCTTCGCCAACATCTCCTACGTCGATTTCGTCTCCCTCCCCATCTCCCTCGACCTCACCAACACCTCTGGCGCCACCCAGCACGTCTCGGGCATGCCGGCCAACGGCCTGCAAACCGTCTGCGATGGCCTACGCGCCCAGTCCGCCAACGACGGCGCCGGCTGGAGCCAGCTGATCCAAGGCGCCAACGGCCAAAACCTGCGTGCGCTAAGCCCAAACAACGCCATCGTGCTCAACAATAGCCTCTTCAACGGCTACTACCAGCCCTACGTCGACCAAGTCTACGCCAAATACTCCAACCAACCCCTCTCGATCGACACCCAAGCCCAATGGGGCACCGTGCCCGGCACCGTCCAAAACAACACCTTCGCGTTCTCCGGCTCGGGCGGCTCCTTTGGAAAACCCTCCGCCGCCGACATCTTCAGCTGCAGCACGGGCCCCTTTGTTTTCGGCTCGAACATCGAAATGGGTGCCATCACGGCGCGGCTCACCGCGGCGTTCAACCGCAGCACGCTGCTGAGCGATACGCTGCAGCCGAATACGAATAACGACTACTACCAGGAGAGGATCACGAACCATTATGCGCGGATCGTGCATGATGTCAATCTTGACCATCGGGGGTATGCGTTTCCGTATGACGACGTGGCGGCGTTTGGGGGCGCGGATCAGTCGGGCGCGGTGTTTGATGGGGCGCCCGTGCTGCTTACGGTTGCTGTTGGCGGGGCGGGGGCGCATACTTGAGTGCACCCTTGCTTTGATCAAAGAAGATGGAATTCTCGATCCACGGGTACGGTTCTTCTTGCATTATTTCCGGCCACTCTCATTAGATGATGAACGCTTGACGGCTACGATAATGCTTCGACACTCTTTACGACTGGGGTGGGTGGGTATTTGTGGCACCTGCTAGACTGGGTGGGTACGGTTCTTCTTGCATATCTCCGGCCACTCTCATTAGATGATGAACGCATGACGGCTACGATAACGCTTCGACACTCTTTACGACCAAGGATGGTATCTATGGCACTCTCGCTAGACTAACTGGGCGGCTATCATTCACAGCATCTTCTTCAGATCTCTCGTTTAGCATAAGAATTTCCGAGGAGGAGTCGGACGCTCTTTAAGTTGACGGCCTTTTGTATGTATGTAGATAGACTATTCGTTCGCTCAGAAGCCCCTTTTTACTAGTCTGATCTTTACAACATCCCCCCCTGTTTCTCGACGTTGCCCTAGGCTCGGCTACAGCTGCCCATATTGTATCAACTAAAACAAGTCATCCACTGTGTATCATGCGGAAATTTTTGTCCGTAGAAATGCATTACGTAAGCATGTCTGAACGTAATTTCTGTTGTATTAGGAATGTATGGTAGGGGTGGTATATGATGAGCGAGGAAAATCCTCTTCACTACAGTGGGTTAACTACTTATGGCTAGCTTAGCCCTAACCCTAATAGGAATGAATACGATCTGCTATGTCCAACAATTTCCTCTTGACCCTCTGCTCTGGTACAGCTAACTTTCGTCTTTTCTTCATGGTTGTTCACTGGCAGATTATAACGCTGATCTTCGTTCGAGATGTCCAAGTCAATTTCGGCTAAGGCTACTGTCCCCACAAGGTGGGTTGTTGAAAGTCTCTCCCAAATCGCTCGACACCAGGATCCGCTCTCCAAATTGCAAGTCATGCTCGATGCAATTCTTAACTTCAGGAAGGGAAAGACTGTACTTCATCACTTTTGCGCCTCATTCATGTTGCGAGAACTGACCAGCTGCCACCGATGCCACAACGGGACGTCTCGCGGCACTTTTCAATATCTGTTCCGACTTGAGCCGGATGGGATTGAAGCCGTGGAAATTGCAATGCGAGCAGTATGAAATGCCGCAGAGACTGAGTAAAAGCCACATTCAACCTGCAATGTCTATTCATAGACTAACGTACTGCTCTCTTTCCATTCTTAGAGGACAACCTAAGCGACTTGACAAGAGTGTTATATAATGACGCCACCGACGCCACGAGCCGTATTGCTGTCGACATGATGCTAATAGCCTGTAACTTACATGTCATGGACCTTCATTCTACTCATTTTTCGCCAAAGAAACGGAAGGTTGCGTCTCGCTCAGGCATCTCACAAGATTCCGAAGTTCGAGAAATGGTCAGGATTTATCCAGAAGTAGAGTTGGCTGTCGAAGTCATGGACCCAAATATGAACGAGAAAGTCCGCGTTACTGGACGTGCAGATTGGGGCTTTGGTTATAGCGGCCGGGACGATGCTGCCCACGGTATATTCCTCGTGGCAATGGCGGCAAAGCGGCGCGACCTCTTTTCCACAGCTGAACTGCAACTTCTTACGTATCTCGCGATACTGCGAGAGTTGCGTATAAGAGCTGGGAAGACGAATACGGTTACGCAAGGATTCTACACGGACGGATACCGATACTGCTTCATGGCCATCAATGCCGACGGGGAAGTTGAATCATCCATGACCTACGATGTCATGAATCCAGAAGGCGGGAAAACCATCTTCAATTTCATCGTCACGATTCTGGAATCTGCCATGAAAACCTCTCCGACCGTGAAACCCACCGAAGCCGCCGAGCAACGAGACAAGGAGACCGATAACTTCACTGCAGACGTATGGTCAAAGGTCTACGTACCGTATCTCTCGTCGCCTCAGACAGAGTCGGACGGAGAGGGCGAGGAGTTCGAGGATATGCCACGACTGGAACTGAAGGATTGATTCAAGAGACGCAAAAGAACAAGAATTCTATTAGATCCAGGTACTTCATCTATGGGAACGAGACAATATGCAACACGTCGATACCCTCTTGGTAAAGCACCAGTATCCATTCCGTCTAATTTCGGTTCCCTGGTAACATGTGATGGCAGCAGATAAGAAGAGAGAGGGTAAGAGAGCAGAGAGGGAGCAGGAAGAAGCATGGGAGAGGACCGAGGGGACTGAAGGGAGAGCACGAGGCAGCAAACAGCTACAATAGTCGTCAGCGTAGAAGTAATGCGGCGGGGCCCTTAATCAGTCAATGATCATATCTACTTTCCCGGTGGCCGGCATCTGCCGACCCAATTCCGAGTATGTATCTAGCAGTCAGCCACCTTCGCTTGCCGATAGAATAGCCTTCAGTGCAAGCTGAACCTTGATTAAAAAGTTTACTTCATTGCTTAGTAGAAAGTAAATTGTAGATTGTAGATTGTAGATTGTAATTCATACACCCTTGTGACATCGGTTTAGATCCGACCCATGGGGGAAACTATGCTATGTGTATCGAACGGACAAAACCCTCTGGGGGAGAAAATCGCTCGCCGACTACACGACGACTTCGCGTCGTCGATACAATAGGTTTGAGGCTATGTACCAAATAATGAACCTAAAGCTTCTATTCAGCGCGTGACGCTCGAGTAAACTCTTATGAGTGCCTGTGCTGTTTGTTGTAACGCATCATCTTTGCTCTGCTCTTCATTGACGATATTCTTTACAAACGATGTCCCGATTCGATTCTCGATTCGAAGATGAAGAACGTTTTCTTTGCATTCGTGATGCTTGTGATTGTAATGTCGATAGCTGTGTTCTCTTGCTCAATGATTGTCATTCATTGAGCAGAGAAATATGCGATGAAAGAGAGATGCGCACGATGAGAAGGTAGAGTGTGATTGTATTGAATAATTCTTTCCTTCTTTTGATTTGACTTGTGTCACGTAGACATTGAATGAATTGTTAGTATAAACGTGCGATCGCAATCGTTCGATGAATGACTCTGATCAATAGAAGAGAATGCGTTCTGATCGTTCTTCTTTGCTCTCAATTTTTCACGTAGATAGATGTATGACTTGACGTCAAGTAAAGAAGATGAGCTCAAGTCTTCTCAGTATATCAGCATGATCGACGAATCACTACTTCTTCGAACATTGTAGTCATGACTCTCAGACTGAGAACGACTATTCTATCTGATATCTTTTCATCAATTACTCGACGGCACTGTCGATGTGATGAAGACGTTTCAGTATATCGACGCGATCGATGATCGCAAACCTCACGATCACTTGCAGTCACAACTCTCAGACTCTTCATCTGAGTTGTCTAACGCTAGATATCTTTTCATCTTTTACTGACATCGACATGTCATTAATCTTCTTCGTAGATCGATTGTGACTGTTAGGGAAGATGTTGTCGCGTAGGTGAAAACTCTGCACGATCGACTTTTCTGCTCACGCAACATTCTAACATCGTTCAAATTGCGTCGAATTGAGATCTCTTGACTCTTCTGACTTCTATTCGAACACAGAATAGAATCAAAAGGTTCGTAGTCGGCATCACGGACAGGTGAATATCGTTGCCAGCCAAGAATTGAAATAACGAACGAGGAAAAAGGCACGGAAAAAAACATGATGAATACTGTGAATATTATTGACACGCTACTGCTTACTGAAATACCTTACAGAATGCATGGTTAATCATGTGAACATAATTACCTTCTAGGAACTACTGCTTTTTCTCAAGTTATTGTCGCTCTTTCCCAACTCACAAATTTCATATGACAGCTAGCTTGTTACCATCATCAGTGGCATTCCCAAACGATTTCAGATGGTACCGACCAACCAACCAATCAATCGCTTGCCCCGAAAATGAATTCACAGACCATTCCATTCACCCCCATAGTCTTACATTTCATCGTACGACACAGTCTACTCCTTTGGAATCGGTCCAACATCCATACACTTCCCCGTCGTAGCAATCGGTACTTGGCCAGGTGGACATTCCGTCTTCTTCGGCTTACACTTCCCAACAACATCTGCCCGAGTGCTCACAGCGTTATCTGTCTTCGCCTTCTTATGCATCTCGATAGCCTTATCCTCGTACTCCCCCATCCTCTTCGCCACTTCACCGCCCTTAATAGCATCCAAGTCTCTAAACTCAAAGATCGGAGCCGGAGATGATGGATGGTCCACTACGCTCTCCATACGGTCATTCAGACCGCCGATTTGTCCGTGACGGGTTGATAAGTCCATCAGTTTGAGGAGATCGAGCTGATGTTTCGCGACTTTATCGTTCATTTGCAAGGTATCTAGAAAATTCTTGACGCCCAGACGGCCTTTTTTGATCATATCGTCTTTGCCATCCCAGTCTTGATCAACCTTGTTGCGAAGATCGTCGGGCTTCCATTTGAATTCGTAGTCCTTTAATTTATCGTTGGAAACCCCGGAGACGGTGGAGACGATGGTATAGAGGGAATTACCGCACTCGGTGATCTCGGCTCTGAGTTTCTCCTCGATGAATTTCTTGTACATGCTGAGGAAATCGGTACGTGGCATGATGTTGAGTGAACGTTTGGGACCATAACGTTCATCGTTGTCGTTGGCGACGATGCAGTAAGTTGTGAGGAGAGAGAAGAAGCCAAGGAATTCGTCGGTGATGTCGTTCGGCTTGATCTTCCCAAAGTCCTTGAAGCTGTCTTTAGTCGCAATGACGATATTGCCGTTGTAAGAAGCGCCTTTGTTAGCTAGGACATTGTCCTTTCTGTCTTTGCCGTCTTTGAGGACTTGCAGTAGACCTCCCAGTGGCAGTGCCGCTGTGACTTGAGGGCTGATACCGAGTTGATCGAATTTTGTTTCTGGTTTGGGCCACAGTACAGCCCACGGGTTGTACTCTGCAAACCCCTCGATCTGGACTTTACAGTCTTTGTCACGACATGGAGCCCAATCCCCCTATATTTCGAAAGTCAATCGCGTAAGAACAAGCAAGACGAAAACTTGAAGTGAATTAGAATGTACGCACCATATATTTGGTAATCTGCTCGCCGAGTTTCTCCGTCCCATGTTTTCCGATCTCATTTTTCTTGCCATTTAAGATGATTTCTGTGAAAGGTTTATTCGTGCCAGAAATTTCAGCGGTGATATCCCAGTTCTGCTTAGGATGGTCTTTGCCAAAACCGATGGGTGTGATTATTGCACCCTTGAGTTGCTCTCTCCTGTCTGGGCTCATATCCTCATACTTTTTGCCTTTTGGATCGTACACGATTCGAGCGATCTCAAGCTCGACTCCCAGTCCGGGGACATCGAGTGCACGTTTATTGTGCGGAGCTGCAGCGCTAGCTGGAATTGCAAGTACGGAATGGATGGGACCTGTGAGTGCTAATACAGCGAGAAAAGAGCTGATGGAACGAAGAGAACCTGGACCTTGGGGAGTGAAATGCATGACGCTATTGGACTGCGTGCAGGAGAGACTCGGTCACGGTGAAGGATGCGGATGCACGTCCGAAAGATGGTAGAAATGTTAGAGGAGATAGAAGGTCACAGACCAAGTTAAAGGAAGTTAACGAAAATATGTTCTGGCTTTCTGAGTGGAAAGAAGATTTGGCATAGGGGAATGAGCATGGTTTTTATAGACATTATACCCCTGTGCTCGCCATACTGAAGTAAAAGACGAGACAGATGGTATTGTCACAACATCAGGCTATGCGTGGCCCAGACAAGCAGATGACTATCACTGACCTTGTTTTGCTTTTATTACGGCTGCGTTTGATCCTGCTAGTCGCCTTATGCTAATGCTGACATTGATGAATAGCGTAGTGTTACGAGCCACCTAATGTAATTCGCTGAGGTGACAATATATTCGAACATCCTGGTTTCTTCCCACGCAAGGCCATGATGTCGAAGCCCACAGCAGCATGGGCGCGAGATGAAAAGGATGATGGTGCCGACCACTCTGATTGCCCTTGTCGCGACTTGCCTGTAGACTTTGACGAATTAAACTATCGTGTTGACGAAGCTTCGAAACAATGGGTTCGGTCAGAGCGGCACAATCATGCTCGTACTGCTCGTACTGCTTATCCTCCTCTTAGGCATTTATTTCTATTAGATTAGGAGCATTTGTGGTGGTGTGATGGCTGGAGCACTGATTTTGGGGGATTGGGGCCCGAAAATATCTAAAAGTGATTTTCACAAGCGGTCGAATAATTGGGGTAGATACAAGCGTGACAAGGTACTTATGATAGGCTGAGACGTCACCTTCATCCTGAGACTTCACCGCCTCCCCCTCCGTTTCCAACTGCATCCTCTCACGAAGCTGCGCCCATGAATACTGCGAGGCAAGACTTCGTCCAAGTGGCACGACGGTTTTCGCTTGGGATGCCCGACTGAACTACAATTCGCATCCGTTACCAGATGTAAACCCGCAATCACAGTTTCATATCCCCATGACCAAACGTTGATAGCTTCTATCGGCTGCCTGAAAAGGATCGATGATCACAATGTCCATCATAGACCTCCCACCAGAGATACTCTGCCAGATCTTCCAATCCACAGCCGACTTCTCCGTCGTCAATGCTCTGGCTCGGACATCCCGAGGCCTCCACTCCATTTGGCTCGCCAACTCCCCTGCTATCTTCTTCGCCGTCGCTGTCCGAGCCCTCCCCAATTTCAGCGACGCTGAGCGTCTGATCGCTGCGCAAGAAGAGGCCCACACCGCAGCCCGTCCAAACTTCCCTGCACCCTCCCTCTCTCGCCATGAGCGCTTTCTTTTCAACGCCCGTTGCGCCTCCGCTGCCTGCAAACACTGGGACGAAATCTGCCAGGTGCACAATCTCGACCGCGCCCGTGGCGACAACCCAGCACTGAGACCTTCCGAACGCGCACGCTTCAAAAGATCATTCTACCACCTCTGGACGCTATCTACCCTTTCCAACACGCGAGGCTTGCGACCTCAAGCCCTCAAGTTCCTAGTCGACTGCGATCCCGTCGAGCTCGCCGGGCTTGACGAGATTGCTGCCTGGGCTGATGGCTATAATGAAAATGAATTCGGAGACTCCGGCTTGAATTTCAAGGACGCGACGTGGAATGCAGCATTTCAGATGGTTGGCCAATATTGCGCTTGGGACAGGAAGGAAACAAGTGGACATAGAAGGATTAATGTTGGTGGGGACGAGGCGCCCCTAGGTTTCTGGGTCTTCTTTGACCACACGCAGCATTATCTTGGGCAGATAAGGGCGCATTGGTGATTCTAGTAGGTTCGAGTGGGGTCCGCTGAATTGATGAGCGAAAAGGTGAAACTCTGTGTGTCATTCACGCCATATCACTCGCCGGAATTCTCTACATTTTCTCTTAACTTTTCACTCAGGCATGACCAGAGTCCACACACTGCTCAAAGACACCGGCCGATCCGCCTTCGCCCGCTCTCTTCAGTACTGCTCAATATGTCGAATTCCACCCGCAGGTCTCGGCATATCCTGAGACATCGCCATACAGACCTCACTGTCTGCATGAACCGTGATACCATCTGGTTCCGGCCAGATCCACTCTATGATTTCGCAAGCCACTGCCTCTGCACGGGCAACCTTTGCTGCTAGCTCCTCCTCACTGCCCTTCTCCTCGTTTAGAACATTCTGCTACTGCCGCTGTCGATAATGATCTATACAGATTCTGATCCCAAAACCTCTCTAATGAAGACCTCTTGAATGTTTCCTAGCCCGGAACAACGAACAGCGCAGGGCTGAACGTCAGAAAGCCTTAATCTTCCCTCATAGAGTTGCTTCCTTTCCCGACCTAAAACGGCAATCTCAAATCCTAAGTTCGGGGTGTATATAATACATATATATGTCAACAAGCTGATATCGAATTCACGTCTAAGCAAAGAATGACTTTCTTAGACTCTATATTGCGATTTTCCAACTGCTTTGAAGATCATAGCGCGCTGTATCTAAAACATCCGCTTGACCTCCTTTGATCAGGTCATAAAGTTTCATCATCTGGTCTTCGGTTAGGGAACAGTATCTAGTAGCAGAGGCCCAGCATCGGGCATGCGATTCGCTCGACCTAAATTGACAAGACTACTAGGCTTCAAGGCTTTCAAAGCACGAAGAAGCGACTTACCTGGATCAGGAACCTTTGATGGTTTGAATATGTTGACAGGCCACAATGACAGCTTGGAAGAAAGGATGGTGAAAGTAGATATTGTCACGGAAGATTTCAGGCTCTTAAGCCATTGTCACGCACTAAGAGCATAGGCAGAGAGTCACGGGTATAATTAAGGCTGAAGTTGGGACAATGCAATCGATCGTAGCGTTTGGATCGGAGAACTCAGCTGAGCAGGCTTAACGCATATCTAGTCTCCAGTCTCTCCCGAAGTGAAAGATAGATACCGAGCTCAGAGCTCGACCACTCTCACACCCCTTCCACCTCACCAGCTAAGATCCACCACCCACGAAGCCCCTGATCCCAGCCGTACCTGCTTAAACGGCCTCTCAAGTCTTTATCCGTCTACCCGATCACGACACCCTCTACAACGAACGCAATACAAGAAACCGCAGCATCCAGTCAAATGACTCCTGCAATCCTCGAGCATTGGCTCCGACACAACCCAAAACCCTATCCGTGGCCCTGCTTGCTTCCTGCAGTTCTTTGCGAAAAGATGGGTGTGGAGGCGATATAGAAACTATCCCCTGATTGCACGCCGCGGCGGGCTAGCACGCTGTACACCTGTGCAAAGAAGTAGGAAGAACAAAAAGTCAAGGGAAATGAAACACGGCGGACGAAGCGCAAACGACAGCATGTACCTGACTACCTACCGCGCCGACGTGGCTTCGCGAACACTGCGTCAAAAGGAATACTACAACTCGTCTGCCCGGAATGAGTGGCGATGCCGATGGTGTTGGGATTTTTCAAAATATACTGGGGAGCCGTGTCGTTTCAAACTGCGGTATGGAGAGGTGGGCAATTGGATAGAACGCAGAAGACGCAGACGAGAAGCGAATCAGAGGGATTCAAAGTTTGGCAAATGGGTTGAATGCCATGGTCTTGGTTGGGGGTTGAAGGGAGGATTGCGTTGCGATTTTGTGCCTAGGTGGAGAATTGTCAAAGTAGGTGATATGGCGAAGAAGACTTACAGCTCACTGCTTATCTTGCTGTACGTTTCCATGCTCTCCGAGTATCAACTCCATTATTCTTTCGGGCGATTAAATCAAGAAGGCTCGTACAGCTAGAAACCCTCATGTCTAATCAATGTTCGCACAAGCAATTTCTCCCGCTTTTACCTACCCCCCAGCAGATGCTTCAGTCCAGGCTAATTTCAAAAGCAACACATAGAAAGCCAACCTCATTATCAAGAGTCCTTCACCTGGGATTTCTCGGCCATAAAAACCACACCCTCCAAACCCCCTACCTCCTCCAATCACCCCCAGCCACGATACCTCTACTCCCCCCACCCATTACCCTCATGCCTCAGCCTCGACGGCTGCATAATGGGACCATGATCCGTGCTCTCGACATTATCAGCCCCGTTCGGCACCGCCGCTCCATCACTGCCGCCGTCATCTGCCCCCGCTTCTGGGTCATCACGGTACGCGCCCTCGATCCTGCCGCGGACGCCATCCGTGTGACCGTTAGGCCCGTTGACTGGGTCGTCTTCGGCGTCACCGGCGGTGATGGTGTGGTAGCGGCTCTGTGTCGGATGGAAGAAGGAGCTGCGGGTGCGGTAGAGGAGGTAGAGAGAAAGCTAAGATAGAGGATGCGGTTTAGTGTCGTTAGTTCAAGACAGCAAAGGAGCAAAGGAGCAAAACAGTGAAGCTCACCTTTATGAGGAACGACACCACAGCCACCAAAAGCAACAACCCAGCATAAACCTGCTCATCACGCCTCCACGCCCCAAAGCAACTCTCCTGCCTCCCAAACATTGTCGCGCAAGCATCAGCCGCATGATGCTGGTCCTGGAACGGCCAGGCCTTCTCCTTTATATGATGAAGCCCGCAGCACTCATGCACGTCCTGGATCCTCCTGATCGCGCCCGCGTTCTTATTCGAATAGAGCTGAGCCCATTGTCGATCTAGATGGCATGCTAGATCGCTGGGAGGTGCCATGTGCGTGAGGGCGAGGGTCGCGATGGCGGTTTCGTAGATTGTGAGGAGTACGAGTGCGGCGAGGGGTTTCCAGGAGAAGGAGAGTTGGTTGGGGCCGTGGAGTTTGGTGGAGCGGGTGATGAGTGCTTGGGCCTGTTGGATGCCGGCGACGTTGATGAAGGGGAGGATGAGTGCGGCGGTGGCGGTGATGGTTGAGATGGGGAGGGAGAGGGATCTGATTCTGGATAGGGAGATGCTGCGACGCTATTAGATGGGACCAAAAAGGGTATTGGTAAAGCTGTGCATACCATGCGGTGATGACGAGGCCGGTAAGGAGGACCTGTCTGCAGTGAGGCTCAGGGTTCTTCTAGAATCGTTGAAATACTTACGATAGTTGTCGCACGGAGGAAGTTCTGCTTGGTGGTAGACATGCTGATGGATGCTGAAATAAGAGCTGCCAGTGGCTACAAAATCCTTCTTAGTAAGTTGGCTGAAGCTATCAGTTTCTTCAAAGGATGGATGTCGACTATCTTATTAGAGAGGCCGGGCTTCTGAAGTACCCAGTGAAGTCACATGTTATCGGAGCCCAGCATGGATTAGTGGCAACTTGCATTGACCCTCGTGCTGTGGCTGCAAATTGCCTGGCTAGCTTTACATCTTCCCCTCTTCACGATAGCCAGTCGCTGTGTTTCACGAGTAAGGAATGTTTTAACGGACGCGCAGTATCA
>JAABUS010003355.1_pt1 | contig 26279 bp, 21 predicted proteins | sample 5560161 | NCBI WGS metagenome assembly JAABUS01 (sample SAMN10711885, study PRJNA513376) | rock metagenome | isolation source: Antarctica rocks | place: Antarctica: Victoria Land, Trio Nunatak nord | collected 2016-01-04
TGGGGATGGGGAGGGAGTGGACAGAGACAAGATTGGAGGGAGGTGGAAGGCGTTACGGGGATTCATTGAGCAGACGATGGAGAAGAGGGAGGATTTCAAGAGTTGAGAGATGAGAGTCGAGGTAGATTCCGGTTGCGTGGATGGCGTTGCTACGGGATCTTGCATGGCATAGCAGACAGTTGGCAGCGTCAAACACATATCAAAGCTTTCATCAGGCGATCATGGCACAACACTTGCAAGGCTGTACTGAGACATCCAAAGATCGGTGGCAAGAAGTAGGTCTCACTGAGCTCAACGCACAGGAAGAACCCGTAGCTCAAGCAGTGCTAAACTTCCAGCTGCATATTCAAGCCCAGATATGATAACCATAACCATGCGTATCCTTAAGCTCTTGCTGGTATCTCCCTTCTACAATAGCGCCAGTATTAAGTATAAACATAATCCAACCCATTTTCGTCATGTAACAATGCACGCCTTCCACATGATGCTGAGTCCTAGCTCTGGAAACGCACCCTGCTGATCGTCTCACTAGTACTCCGACCGAAACCTGCGAGTCATCAATCGTCTCCGATGTGTGGATCAAGCCTGGAACTGCTGGGTAGATAGAATCTTCTCCTTCCTTTTGCTCGGGCTCCCGTTGCTACCCAAGAGGTCCGGAATAATTGCTCGACGAGGAAAGAGCGGCGTCATACTTTGTCTTGACCGCTTCCGAGTAGTAAATCCAGGTGTGACGCCGCTGGTGTCGTTGTCCATATGCGAGATGCCCTTATGGCCAAAGGCAACCGGAGGCGTGACAGGATGCAAAGGCAACGGTCGACCATACGGGTTGCTCTGAGTACTGGAGTCTACGAGCGAGGCGGACGTAGAGGCTTGACCTTGCCTTGTAGAGGAGATGGAGGGGAATGTCTGTCCTGCGCCCATCGAAGCAAGTGAGTCGGCTTGTGTGGGATGTTGGGAGTGTTGAGAGGATTGTTGGAACGCGTTTTGAAGTCGAATAGGATGAGTTTCCTCCTCCGACTGCTTGCTCTTGATAGTGTTACGATATGAGAGATGCTGCTGTTGTAGGGATGTCGTAAGATGAAGCTGGTTGGCTGCGGTATGCTTTGCTCGTCGTCCACGTCTTGGTCTAGAAGAGTCTTCCCAATCTTGAGATCTTGACAGAGTGGGAATCTTGAAGGCTCGCTGGGTTGGGGTTTGATTGGATCGACTAATGGTGGGAATTTTGTCCCATCTATTAGACGTGGAAGTGCCATTTAACACATCACGAGATCCTTGAGGTTCGGAGGCGTTGAGATGTGCTCGCCGTGTTGTTGCTCGAGCTTCGCTCTTTTGGACAACAATAGTCGTGAATTCGTCGGATGATACTGAAGATGCTTGGTTCCTTTTCTGGCTTGACGGTATGCTAGGAATTACAAGATCTGCATAAGCATCTTCGGGCTCTGTTGTAGGTTTATCAACCGTCGCCTCGCTTTCAGCTTCGGACTCGTCTTCGGCAATACTTTGGTCAAAATCCTTATTATTATCGGACGCTTGGTCGCTAGATAATTCTACTATCTCTATCTCGCCAGGGGGTCGATGGCTATCTGCAGTACGATTCTGTAATCGCGCTGGGCTGCTGATCATTGAATCACTGCTCGCGTCGATTGTCTGATTTGCGGCAGTAGCATCCTGTTGTGAGTTTGAGCGAGACTGGAGACGGAAGGGAGACTGTCTCATAGACTCCTCACTGCTGGATGGAGCGCCCAAATCCAAGGAGGCCTCACGACCTTGTGGAGGAATGAGGATATCATCCTGGCCGTCAGAAGAAGATGTTACGCTCACTGGAGATTTGCCAATGCGGATTGTCGTGCGTGGAGATAGACTAGTCGGTTGCTGAAGGCGGTTCCTTGGCGTGGCATGGAGACTCGTTTGCAGAGTGGCCAACTCGTCCTCCTCGGAGGAGACGTCAGCCAGTGCATTCTCATCGCTGGCTTCAGGATCAAGAGATAGTCGCGTCGGGGCAATTGCGTCCGATCTTCGCTGAGAGATGCCGTCCAAGTGACCAGATGCGGTCGAGGCTTTGGTCACCCTGTATGCCGCAAAACGCCGCTCGGGAGACTGAGCGTCTAGATCCGAGTAGGCAAAGATCGGATCCGATACCAATTTTTCGCTCGCGCTCCTTCGCGATAATCTGGGTGAACATGCCAACGTCTTACGTATTGTTGGAGAAGTAGGCACAATTGGACTGTCGACTTCGGCGTCACTCGAGATCGAGAACATCTGGTACTCAGACTTCTTTACCCTTTTCTTAACTTGCGGCAAGGAGACGTGATGATAATTTGCATCTTGGCGTCTGCTAGCCGACGCAAGATTATTGACCCCATTGCGTCGACGAATGGATGTAATCTGATCTGAACTATGGGAGGATTCCGACGATCCTCGACGTCTTTTGCGGGGATTTGTTGGAGCGGACAAAGAACCAATGTCGTCTTCGTATGTCGGATGAATTTGCACACTGAAGAGTTGCTTTCGAGGCCGACCTCGAGGCCGACCTCTTGGTCGCTTCTGTCCCGGATAAGGCGTTGACGAGGTCGTGAGAGCATCTAGAGGATCGTCGTTGGCGCTGGCTTCAGTCTCTTCTACGGGCCCAAGAGGTCGTATTGTTGAGGGTCTCTTCCCTGCGCGACGCTGTTGTCGCCTGGAAAATTTGGCTTTCTCTCGAGCTTGCTCGTAAAGGAACTGCCCGTGCTCAAAGCGTGTCAATTCATTGAGCGACACCCATTTCAAAATATCGTCCGGCCTGACTCGCTTTGTTTCGACTTCATAATTGATCGTCACATCCACCGAGTAGAATACCCCATAGTTGCACCCCGTAGGACGAATGAATGCAGTAATTGTAGGAGCAGACTGCACTGTTTGATCATTTGTGGTAGCCAGGACTGCACGTTCTTTTACCACAGGCGCCGAGGTGTTGGTACGATGATTGGGTGTCTGGATTATCACGACCTTAATTACTTGTTAGCCTGGTGCGCATGTGACAGCAACACTAGTTTCCTCGATTCATTGATACCTTGGGTACAACCTTCTGGCTACTGTAACTACTTTGCGACTTTGCAGAGAGGTCTGGGGAGGTGGCTGTTGACAGGTTCTGCGGCGACAACAGAGACGGCATTGATTTGCTATTCTGCCCGATAATCGGAAGAGCAGTTGACTGTCACTTAATAAGCAGAAAAGATTTTTAACAGAGCTAATGACCTACTGAAAAGAGATTCACTTGTTAGAATATCAAACGTTGTTATTACTTGCACTTTCTGCAAGTTTCATAGCTTGTGTATAAAAGATAAAGAAAGTATTCGAAAAAGAATTGATTATTGATTGTATTACTCTTAGCGTTGCGCTAGCGCATACTCATGTTATATTGGATTATTCAAAAATTTGAATAGAACTTTTCCAAATTTCTTTCTAAAGTCTCTGAATAGTCTATTCTATACCCGTTTCGCGATAAACAAAGATACTAAACAGTAATTATTATCTCTACTTCTCGATTTCTTGTAAATCTTCAGTTGCGTCGTGATAAGAGTTTCTGTCGACCATTTTGAGCAATCGCAAGCTTGGCAAAAAGCGGAATCGAATATCTTGGCGCCAAGGCAGCCGAATGCCCTCGCCAAACAATTGACTTTTTGAAGCGTTTCCTACGCGTAACATGAAGTATCTGGCTGTTTCTGCTTTAGATTCTTTGAGTGTCGGTTGCTGTATTTCCGAGGCCCGCCAAGCTATGCTGTGGCACCTTCTTTGACCTTATCAGCGAGGGCATTGAGACGCAATGGATTCCTTTGCCAAGCGCCTCGCAACCTTCACCTCATGGCCCCATCATGGCCAACACGTGCCGCGATACATGGCCGCAGCTGGCTTCTACCAAGACCACAAATGGGCACGAGACGCGGCAACGTGCTTCCACTGCGACCTTACCTTGGCTGATTGGGCTGTTGGGCAAGACCCGGCGACAAAACACGTCGAATGCCAGCCCTCGTGCACTTGGATCGTCGGCAAGACTATGAATACGCAGGAGAAAAGGGAGGATACATTCCAGAATTGGCCTTGGGATGGCGCGCTGTCGCACATGATGGTGGCAGCGGCGGGCTTCTATCAGAGCGATCGGACGAACCACGCCGTCACGTGTCATAGCTGCCAGCTCACTCTGCAGCCTGGGGAACTTTTGTCTGACCCATTGCAGGCTCACATCTCGTCTCTGTCTGGTCGGCGATGCACGTTCGTCCGCAGCAATTTGTCCTCCGTCGACGTCAAGGAAGAGGCTACCGATGCCTTACGCCGGGGTCCAAGTCGAGGACCAGTACAGACTGGCGCCGCTCTTGTCGGTCCATTTCCTCCAAGCCCACCTGCGAGCCCTCATGCATCCGATAACGCATGCACAAGGTGTGGTAAGGATTTCGCTACAAAACGCGAGCTCTTCACTCACCTTCGCGAGGTACACAGGATCAACAAGTGTCGAAAATGTGGCAAACGGTTTGCCAATGGCGATCGCCTTGCCGATCACTTACTACAAGACCACGCGGTACCAAAAGTGACAAAGATCACGAAGATGGGTGGGAGGAAAGTTCAACTGACTGGTAAGCCAGTCAAAGGAAGAAGGATCGGCCTACGGAACCGTGGTGCAAGAGCTCGAGCTATAGGGAAGAATTGGCCTTTCATCTTCGACCACGACAATAATGACGAGATCAAGATAAAGCAAGAGCCAGAGACGTAGGGGTCGCGATCGATGTCACTGTTTGAAGTTCGGGAATTATTTTTCTTGAGTTTGGGCGGAGTTTATCAATTGGCACAAGCTGCGGTGAGAGTGTTCCTCCGCTCAGCTTGTGTCTGTGAGAGTATACGGCGCAGGAGGGCGCATTCGAATCAACGGTCGGAGGTCAGGGGCGTCTCGTCTCTGAATTTGGGAGGGATATATTTTTCTGTGTTTGTTGGCGCGGACTTATTGCTTCCCCCTAGCTTCGGTTTGTGTTAATGTAGTATGGCGCAGTGTCGGAGGTCGCAAACCACCCAAGCAATACTGGAGCATTGCTTGGGTGGTTTCTCGTTGTCTACCTTCACGGTTGAGAAGATACGAAGCTATATCGGTGCCAGTGGCTCTCTATTCTCTGTTTGAGTATGGCGGATCAGTCGGTATCGGGGCTGTATCACCCATTGAAGCATCTGTTGTTATATCACAATATTGATACAAACGTAGCGCATCTCAGGATTTGCAGCTTCTGCAGCGAAATCGCACACTGTGGGCCACATTATGCAAGAGCATGAGATTGAAGTCTCCAAGGCCCTTGCAATAGCGACGTAGCGTTGAGGTTTAGGGTCTCTCGCTCCTCCGACAAGTCGCGTCGAGCGCATCAGAAAGCAACGCAGTGCTTCCTTCATTGATAGCCAAAATCGTCGCAATCCTGGCATGTCTTCTTATCGAACGACTTGACCTGCCGCAGTGAAGGCTCATTACCACATTCCTAACTGTAGCTGGCGAGGGCATCTCATTGACGTCATGACTGGAAATCGCAACCCCATTTTGCGACTTCACGACTTCACGGTGCGACCATTTTACATCCTCCCGACTTTCATACCTCCCATCTGCAACTACATCTTTCTCTGTGTATCTTGAGTCGATGATAAGCCACCGCCATGTCTCTTTCGTCTTCCTTCACTCGACTCACTCGATGTCACCATTTGCATCGCCTCTCAACAACTGCTAGGAGCCCCACTGCAAGCCACTGCTTGAGAAGAATACCAACAGGTGAGCGCTCGCTATTAGTGCCTGTTACCCCATTGCCAGCTCCAGCCTTCTCTTGCTCGCATCTTGAAGGTCTTACTTCACGCACGTACTCACTGAGCATTTCTCCCTACTGTAGCAAGCGCCCACTTCAGCACCATAACATCCCTCAACGCTGCCTCCGATGACGCCGGCCAAATCATCTCCGACACCGCCAAAGCCGAGGGTGGTCCTTCCGAGGGCTCCGCTTCCGCCCAGATGCAATCCGAAGTTGCCAAAGCCCGCAACGCCGAGCAAGGAGACGCAACGACCGGTAGCAACAAGAGCAAATCTGCTGCAGGGCAGAGGATCTCTGAAGTTGCCAAGGCGGAAGGTGGAACAAGCAAGGGCAGCGCGTCGGCACAGATGCAATCGGAGCTTACAAAACAGCGAAATGCCGCCCAAGGCGTAGGCCGCTCGGGCAATAAATCTGCTGCAGGTCAAGCGATCTCCGACGTGGCTGAAGCCGAGGGCGGGACCACCAAGGGAAGCGCATCGGCCCAGATGCAGTCTGAGGTTTCCAAGGCTCAGACTGCTGGCTCTGGGCAGGGAGGCGTCTCTGAATCTGTGGATCCAACTATGCGGAGTCAGATGGATCGTGAGGCAAACCTGATTGATGCCGAGCAGGAGGTGGTGCCGAAGATGCAGAACGATCCGGAGCACGTCACCAAGGAGGACGCAAGCCTGCTCAGGAGTCGCGAGACTCGAGCTCATGGAGTGACGGAGAAAGGTGGCGTTGCCGCCACTGCCCAGCATTTGGCTGCCGAGAACGAGAAGAAGGGGACGGTGTGAGGGATAGCCTTGACATGATGGAAATGTTGGTGCGGACAACGGACTGTTTCCATGCTACACCTTCAGGTTGTACACTATTGTAAGCCCTGTTTCTTTTCATTGAAGGCCATGCTCCAGGCTAATAAACAACAGTGTTGTATAACATTATACTGGGTATCTGGCGACGAGGCACGAGCGGCATAAAAGCATGGTATATGTGGATTAGCGATAGCATAAGGGCACTTTTAGATTAGCATAGTAGATGAACTCTCAACTCTTGCATACTTGTATCTTGTCTACTGAAAGGTAGCTTAATTACTCACGTGACTACAATCCTTCATCGCGTTGCCTGTCCCCACCTTGGCAACCTCGATCCTCACTTACTCGGTCAGTCATCAACGGTTCCCAGGAAACCGCGCGCATCGCGCTACTCAGAACATTGTCGCCAACCCATTGAAAAGCTCGACAAGAGTCCTTGTCCACCCTTCCATCATATCAATCAGGCAAGACCAGCAGTCTTCCTTTCAACAGCTGAACTGCTGTGGATTCATCTGACAGTGACATCCTATATAAGGCCGACGTCTTCGCTATAGAATGATGAGGCTTCGAAGACGGAATAATGAGGAGAAGGATGCAGAATATACGTGTCACGCGGACAAGATGACCATGCACGACTGGCCTGGACCCCGCTGGCTTTGAAGACTGTGCCTTTGGCATACGGTCGTCACGATGATAGAGATGCATTAGCAGGAATAACATACCGACCTGCATATGGAAGGCATCGGCATAGTGTGGTCGACTGTGTTGGCGTGGATAACAGACCGCTGGGACCTTGGGCCTGAGGAGATGGACAGAAGTCCTACCATTTATACATCGGACGAGCTTGGGATCGTCTGTTCACCCATGGGATCTGGAAAGCAGAGAATAGAAGTCATCATACAAGGACTCGGTGATATCATGGACGTGGACTGGATCATAGCTACAACGCAACGGCCACCTTGCGCACTGCTTTTCCCAAGATTCGACTTCGTTCTTGGAGGTATGACTCCATCAATGATGTGCGGGAGGGTACGGCAGACCGCCGAACAATTCGTACGCGGCGGGAGTTGGCAACTACGGCACGTAGGACTTGAACATTTGGAGTTACAGGCCTTGTGAAAGAGGAGCGTCTGCGAGTGGTTGGGTAAAGGCAGGAAGGTTTCTCGAATTGTCCTTTCGTCCTCCATTGGTTTACTTGATGCACGGCCAGTTTCCGCCATCATCAAGCATTCACTGTCTATGCCTGTCCCTGACAGTCGAGAATGTATATTTAGAAGTTCCGTATCTCGCCATTGTTTCATTGCATCTCCACCATTCGATATGCGCTGGTCACAGTTGTTCCGCTGTTCAAGACGCGCAACATGCGACAACCGAGTATAAGCTGAGCATTCTCCCTGCATTTACTTGGAACTGCGAGTCTCAGTTGAGCCTGGTCATACGGCTCGAAAGGTGGTAATGAGGCTAGCTGTACTTTTGCCATTGTCCGTGGCTGGGCTGCTCTCATCAGCGCACACTCTGCTGGAAAGAAGAGGTAGGAAAATATTGTGATCCTGGGAAACAAAGCATTTTTCTGATCACGAACAGGTGAATATCCCAAAATCAACAGCGGCAAGTACAGCATTGCGAATTGCGGCCCCAACGCGGCGCAAATAGACAGCCTTCTCAAGAATCTGTACCACGCACTCCTGCCCGCCATTCAGGATGCAAACCTCGGGCAAGCCAGCCCGGCCTTCTCAACCTTCTTTAACAACATCGGCTATGCACCATACGTCTCTACTCTCCTGACCAATGTAACCACTGGCGTTGCAATGGACCAGCAAGGATCTCCCGTCTTCTTCTGCCCTACGGCTGCTGGCCAAATCGCGACTGTCGATAAGAACACGGGGCAGTCAGGGGACGTCTATAGCCGATGCGTGGAGCAACCCAACTTGATGATGTACATTATGCACGGCACGCCCTACATTGTGGTGTGTCCGAATTTCTTCACCTTTGGCCTACGAGCACTGCCGCCACCGAATACCTGCCTCCAGCTCAACAGGCTCAAGACGCAATACGAAGGTAATGGGGACTCGGTAGTGCACTTTCAGATGTGGGTGCTTCTCGAGGAGATTGCTCATTACTATATTTACATGACGACGCAACGCGAGCTGGATATTTACAATGTCTTGACGTGCGTCCGGATGAATGGGAAGGACTCGTCGCAGAATCCGCACAACTATCTTTACTATGTGGCGAGTAAGTCATGCTGTAACACCCAGTGCTTCCGCGTCGAGATCACTAACGGCCGGCAATAGGTATCTATGGGGGGTGTACTGATTTCCCCGTCCCTCGGAAGCGAAGGCCCAACGAGCACGAGCTGTTGAGTGCGCCCGACGACCAGACGGGAGTGGCCCAGGTGAGCCAGGTTGATGTAGCCCATGTAGCCAGGGAAACGGGCACTATCAATACCTAGTTTCCGCTGCGTCGAGGAGGATGAACTCACCGTGGGCCACTTTGCAGCACCATTTCTGTGAGAAGCCCGGTTATCCAGTGGCAACAATTGCTCTTATCACTCTCAGCATCTCAATTGTCTTACCTTGTCAACGCTGCAAAACTTTTTACTTGCGCCGCAAGGCCCTAAGCCCAACCCTAAGCGCATAAGTGGCTAGCCTTGTTCTGTGAAGGTCAAGTTTGCTTCCAGGTTCTTTCCACATGTATTGCACCGCCATCTCACACATGATCTTGGGTGCTGATCCTGCTTGATAGCTCTTCATTGCGTGCTAGCTCGTGGAAGAAGTCAATCTGTTCCTTCAGAGAAGAGTTGGCAGTTCCAGAGTGCAGCATGTTTACTCCCACGCGCGTTCAACTAAAGTATTGGTTTTATCCCACAGGGAATACGCCAGCTGTCAACCTCTTACGGGACATACCTCCCTCGGACAACAAGAAAGAAGACAATGTCGATCTGCTATTGCTAGCATGCGGAGACCCGAGAAACATACTTTTCTCACTGTGGTGCGAGCAAGGACATGGTAGGTTTCGCCGCTCTCAGACTCTGCAACATCCTCCTCATGTGTCTGGGCCCCTGGCTTGTTTTGATTAGCTAAGTACAACACACATGTGGCTCGTAACCTTTTCAATTGCATCCTGCCATGCCTGAACAGCCAGAAGTGATATGCACTGACCTCTTTGTTCTGCATAGATGTCAAGCGTAATTATCAATTCACTTGTTGTGATATCGAGCCAGCAGTGCTAGGTAGGTTGATCGCCGCAGCCTTTCCCTCGTCTGAATATTGACCATTTCTAGCCCGCAATGCCGTTCTCTTGACACTTGTCGCCGAGCGCTGCGCGTGTAAACAGAGTATCTCTAACAACAGCGGCGCCATATGGAATCTTTTCTACCATCTCTATATCCCCGAGGGCTCCCTAAACATCCTGCGACAACACGCAGAGTGTCTGCTTAAAGCCTCCGATACTTTCGAACGGTGGCTTTCTTCCCCATTTGGAAATTTCTCGGGCTTCGTAAACCGACAAACCCTAGAAGCACTCCGTAAATTTTGGGCCCTTTACGCTACAACCAAATTTTCTGAGAAGGTACGTGTTGTCAGGTCATGACTTTTTTTGGCATCTGCCGTATCATTGTTGGGACACAAGTTGTTTCATTCGGGGAACTGAAGATGTTGCAGGCTGGAGCCGGATTTCTTTCCTCTGTCAAGTTATGACGCCGCGGCGAGCCTAGACCCGCGGTGTTGGAGCACCAGTTGAGGTCGAAGTCTTGTCATTCCACTTGTCCAATCATAAGAACGCAGTGATCTTCGTCGAGTTCTTTTCCCCCAGCAATAAGAAAAGATGCTAATCAGGCGATCTCCACCAGACCGAGACCCAAGCAAGGGACACGATCGCGAAGCGGAGCAAAGACATCGGTAGCTCTCGCTTCATACACGGCGTACGCTCCGCTGGGCCTTTCTGGTTGGATGCGACGGAGATGGTGGCACACGCTTACCGAGAATATTGGAGGACGGGGGTTACTGGAGGAAATGAGGCAGATGTTGCCGAGCTAGGCAATAGTGGCAAGGGCTTCGTGAACCCAATGTTTGCAGTTTCATCAGCGCCCGCTGGCGACTATGCTGTTCATTACGGAACGGACCCTTTGCTGGGCTTTACCCTAGCTCAGGCCTTCCATAGGCAAGTACTAGCCGGTCATCAGGATATCGTGAAGTCAACCGAGGAAATTTTCAAGGCAGCAAAGTTACAATTCAGAGACTGGTGTTCCAGCTTCAAGAGGTACCTCGACAATGGTCGGGTTGCCATCAAATTATTCGACGGAGATGCATCTACATTTTGCAATGAACTACAATTGGACCTTATCGTGGACGGTGAGCATTCGCCTAGAGCGTATATCAAGCCGTGGAGCTCGCATCCCTTGTTACTTGACGGATACAGCTCATCCATTCCACTTGAGGCTTTCGATGTTATTGACACATCGAATCTCTGCGATCACATTGGCATGATCAACATGCTGACGGCCACTGTTCCGCTGTTGCGCAAGAGACCTTCCGCCGTACTATACACCGAGACTCTTCTGATGGCGTCGGAAAAGCCCCACGAAATCCTTTCGACCGTTCTCGGGTGTGATGTTGCAACCGTCTCTCTGTTGCTGGGTATAGCACCTGTTGGCTTGCTCTCCGGGGTAACTCTGGAAGCCACAGCTAATGAGATAGCCATGTTCACTTTCATGCAAGCGGACAAGGATAGAAGGCAATGCCGGATGCGCGTCCCGTGGAAGATGCTTGACTCCGCCGACCAACTCACAGTACTCAACCATGATATTCCGAAAGAAGGCGCCTTGCAGGTCTCTTTTGAACCAGAGGCGCTTGCTGGCTGTCTTTTCAAGATATACAGGACAATGTTTGCACATGAGGATATGGCCAATCTTACGCAGATGATGACGCGGATGAGCACCGGAAAGTACTCAACGGATATGGAGCGGTATACGAGAGCAGCAATGGTCGCTTTGCTTCGCCTTATCAAGGTTAGAGCCGTGGCGGAGTGGGACGAAACAATGAGAATGTTCATTGAGAAAGTGGAAAGTGACGGTTCGTTGATCATCGGAAGCAACAGTCTTCAAGAGCTATTCATGTACCTTCACTACTTTGGTGTCTGGACAACGGATGTCCTTCGGAAAGGGCCAAGACAGATTGGTGTCATCCCTGGTCTTGCCATGCGTTCGAGATCAAGTGACCATGGGCTTCTTGCGGACAAGACGGTTCCTGCTGTTGTGCACATAATCTTTGCGGTTCCGAGGAAGGCGCTCGGTGTCTTCACAAGCCGTAGTGCAGACTTGGTTGGAACGCCTGCACTGCACATTTCAGTCTGTCAAACGGTTCCTGGCTTTGCATACGAAAATATCTTCTCTTCTTTCCATTCCTGTTTCGGTCAAATGGGTACCGATAGCACGAATGCCGATGAGTGCGCCATAATCGAAGATGATCTTGGTTGGAAGGGATCAGCCGATCTGATCGTGAGCTGCCCGGTTCCCACATTCGGTCTACTGACGGGTCCGAGAGACGGCATACGGGTATCTCTAGTTATCAAAACCAGTCCGAGCACAATTGCTACATTCCAAAGGCACACCGGACTCCGATTGCAGGTCTTTGAGACCCTTCTGAAAGAGGATGGCAAGGTCCGCATCTGCCGCGACGCCCCAAAGCTCAGCTGCGGGGACTCCATTGCGATGCAGCACCGATGGGTCGAGGTCAACTGCCGTCATGGAAAACCCCTCTCGCGATCGACAGCCAAGCTGACCTCGGACTTCTCGACGAGTCACCTCCAACAACACGTTGGCTATCCTCATGACTCGCCAGAAAGCAAAGCGCTTTCCACTGGATGCGTGGTGAAAGTAGTTGAAGCCTCGTCCAGTACAGTCACGTTGCACATCGGAAGCACAGCTCGGACGGTCTATTATCCATTTCATGTACGGGGATCGCAATCAAAGGTCAGAGTTGCCAGAAAGTCCTCGTGGGTAGAAGTAGAGGTTCCGATCCACACTGCACAAGCAGCAGACACATTCGACAGCTGGACTCAGTTACTAATCCCCAAAGGCCAGCCACCCATTCTCTGGAGCATTCCGAAAATCAATCTAGCAATCCAACCAAAGATAAGCCTTCCACCTGGGGCAAATCGATCATGGCTGACAGCCTTCCTCGGGCTCGTGCTGAGCGACTCCGAGCATGTACTTAGCAAGTTGAATCAAGTGACTACAATATCTCCGAAATACGACCTCAAGCAGTCGCTTAACAACATGTTCGGTAGTTTCGCGGGGCTTCACCCTCAATCTCCATCGTCCTCGAATGTATTCCAGCTCAGCGTGGAGAAGAGTTGCCATACGATAATACTTGCAAATGCCCTGCGCCACGATCTTGACCTCGGATCCATCGTCCTGGATGCTTGGGTTGTACCTCTCACCATACCACGTGTTCATGAATTGAGTAAAGCCCTTGGGCAAATGAAGCAGAAGCAGCCTGTGGGGATCATCTTGGGTCGAGAGGAGTCCGTCCTATGGAAACGCTTGCTCCCCGCCCTGGTCGAGCGTTGCCGCACATGGTCCCACAAAACCAGCTGCGAGTATTTGAAAGGCGGCGTCCCGCTCTCGATAGCGGATGAGGAACCTTCACTCTGCAGTTGTGGCCAAGGCCAAGTACCTCCTGACTTCGCCAAGGAGAACAAAGAGTGGAAACCGTTCGCCAAATACGCCACACGGATCGCCATTGCTCCGATTTTCCCGGTCCCGTACGTCGAGCCGTCGATGTCTCAATACATGGATGTTCTCAGCTCATCAAGAAACGAAACACCTCGAGGCGAATCATCAACGCCGCGATGCCTCGCCTGTGGGAAGTCGGATGGATCGTTGAAGGTTTGTTCACGATGTGGTAAGGCTCGCTTTTGTAATCAAGCATGTCAGAAGGCGGCTTGGAAAACGCATAAGAGTGACTGCAAGGCAAGTTGAGTTTCTGGAACTCGTCAAGCCCGATCTTTCAACCAAAAAAGATCCCCTCCAAGTGCAGCCTTGCGATGTAGTCAAGATCCAGATTCGTTGCAATCCGCCTTCTTACAACTTTTGCCAGCTGGTGACACTTTCGAAAAGGCTCTGTTCTGTAAAGTCGCGGTTCTGCTGCCGATCACTAATTTAGCTCTTAACGAACGTTGAGAGAAGTTATGACCATCGTCGACTTCCGTGGTCGGCAAAGTGCTGATCTCATAGTGGTGTCTTTGTTCGGTCGTGAAATAAATGTTGCGTGAGGGATCTGTCACACGCTACTTGGGAGATGAGGGGGCCTTAAAGAAAGCAAGCCAGGACAAGGACACTCGATATCTACCTCTATATTTACCAGTAAGAATATCTCATATATAAAAAGTCAAGCATCGTAACCAGAACTGGAGTAGATCTTGATCCGTTCTGCGTTAGCAGCAAGCAGAGACTCTGAAATCAAGAGATCCAGATCCCTCACCCTAAGCATCAAGAGCTCCGGTGGAATGACTCCTTGGGATCTGAGTCTATGCTTCCGTCTCGAAAGTCGAGAAAGATTGATCTTGAGCGAGTTGAAACTTTTCCTCTACCGAAAGCTGTTCTACTAATTCTTTCTGGTTTGTTTTTCTTTTGGAAACTATGTTGTTCTGTATGTCTTGATTATATCACTCCACGCTGTCAGTCTTCATTACATTTTGCTAATGCCTCAGTACTTATCAGGTACTAGACCATGCAAATGTAGTATCGTATCTCTATCTTTGATTATGCTCATATCATCTCCATTCAATCTTTACTTTCTTTACTGCGCATGACAACATCTCACGCACCATATCTCCACACCGCACAACACCTCAGAGCTACATCTTACACCCGGCGCGGGGTCTACCATACCATACCAACCAACCTACCAACTCAGTCAGCCCCTGGAACCCGAACAGCCTAAATCACAGCGCACACCCCTTTCCAACCTCCCGACACGCATCGGAAACTCAGGACATGTTTTGTTCGCTCTCGATCCTCTGATCCGGCTTTGGCTATTTCTGACTCTCGTTTCCACGCTTTCTTCTTGTGCCCAACTTGCGCTACCTACCTCTCTTTACTGTTAGCGCCAGTGTTCCTTTGCCTGCTTTCATTGCCAGCACCCTCGGTATTCTTGGAGAGACGGACATCCTCGGGCGCTGGTAAGAGAGGGTGGAGATCGTGCCGGGAGAGATTGAGATTGCGATAATTGGTTGACGGATCTTGGTTGACGGATCTTGGTTGACGGATCTTGGAAGGCGGATCTTGGGAGGCGGATCTTGGGAGGCGGATCATGGGAGGCGGTGTTTGCGAAGCGGTACCCGTGAGGCTGGATCCGGGGGCCGATATGCCAGGGATGGGTTTGCTTGAGGCTTCGAAGATGTATAGCCGATTGCGTAACAAGCTCCGGTAGGGATGACAGCAATGGGGTCTTCTCTGACGGACCATCTTGGCTTCGAAGCGTGTATTTGCTGTGTAAGCATAAGCAAATCGAGATGTTGCAAGTGTGAAGACTGAGAAGGGTGTATGTACGGGCAAGCAAGATAAAAGGCACGAGCGAAGTGAAAGAGCTGTAAAGGAGTGAATTCTGATTGGACAACAAAGCAGACCCGCGAAAAGTGAATAAAAACTTCTCAACAGAAGGGGCAAAAATGAATGCCACTTATCACTTTGTCATTGCCAGTATCATGACTTATCAAAATTCGATAGCCTGAAAATTGCAAATCCCAAGAGTCATACGAGTTAGTTCCAGTCTACAAGCTTCACATACGGAGATCGAGACCATGTCACTTCCCCTTGTGTTTGCGTTGCAACCCCAGAACGCTACAGGACTCTCCATACCGACATCTCTTACCCCGTTGATTTACTTTCCCCTTTTAGCGCATCTGGGCCCTCACTCTGACACTCCACCCAAAAACGACCCTTGAACAATGAACAGTACTCGAGATCCTTCCCCGAGCAGTCAGTCCTATGAAAGCTATTCAAGCCTACGCCGCCGCCCTGCACAGCGTGGTCCTCCCCCGGATTTCTACGTCATGCAGTCCGACAGTACGGGAACTTATATAGAGCACTGGCATGCGCCGCAAGGTAGCATGCAGTGTGTGTCGGCCATCAGGAATGGGGTCAGGACTGGGGACGTTGCTTACGAGTTCGAGAACCCTCAGGGTGGCCAGGATGCGTGCCCAAGATACGAAGAATTCAGAGCGCCCTTTGCTGCTCAACCTGCACGCTGCTCCGGCCAAAGCAAGCGATCCCATCAAGGCCAGCCACCGTTCCAGAGTACGCAGCCAAAATTCCAAATCCCACACGTGCCCAAGCCATTCGAAGGCGAAGAGGAAGCCATACAACAGAGTCTCGAAGACTATAATAGAGAGGTCGCGATCCAGAAAAGCCGGGAAGACGAGTTGATTGCCCAACAAGAAGCTGAAGCAGTTCGAAGAAGTCTCGAGGACCAGAGGACCGTTCAGCAAGAGATCGAAGAGCATGAGGTCTTGCTGAGGGCGTTGGCGAGGCAGGAAACGCTATTGACGGGCTTCTCGGAGCAGAGGACTGATGCGAGGGCGTTCAATGGGCAGGAAGATTTGGTTGCGCAGCTGAGGCAGAGGCTGTTGGCGCTAGAGAGATGAGGGTACGCAATGACGCCCTAGAATCGAGATTTGATGGGTAATATCGAAGTGGTGATCCTTTGTCAGGTTGCGGGACTTTAAAGCTGTACGTGGCTGCTGGTAGTTCGGTTGTTGAGAGCGGAAGAGGGTCCTGCCTGCAAAAGGCTATAGTACGAATTGTGTTCGTATAACACTGAACTCTCTTTCTGGAGTCCACCTCCTTCTGAAATTGAGAGTGACAAAATTTGCCATGGCGAGATGTTAGTCGACGGTGACGCAGAATTCGAGAGCGAAGAAGCTGAAGTTCATACTCACGACTTGCTTCTTGATGCTGGCCTGACTCGAATTGTTCGTGCTGCGATTGCAGCAGCGACTCCTTTCTTGACGCAATCTAAAGGTCATACGTTCTGCTGGGGCACCACACAAAGCCTTCTGCCCAGTTTTCCCACTGAACCTGTCTTGCTCCGCCGACCTCCAGATCTAAACAGAGATACATCAAGAAATTCCGAATGACAACTTACTATCAATCGCTTGCCCCGACCAGCTTACAATCGAGAGCACCCACTTACCTTAGTCTCCTTCAAACCATCTGGAGTCGGTATCCACTCTGCGCCTAAAACCTTATATGGATCGTACTGAGCACTTGTAGACATGGGGAATCTACTATCTACTCAAGATATCGCGTGGCAAGCACTTGCAAGAGCCCGCGGGCTTCAAATACAGACAAGAGGACCGCCATGCAGAGGTGCCATCGTCGATTACTGCGAAGGACGTCTCGATGCACGACGCCTGTTTCAGTGGTGCACGCCTCTGGAAGCCAACGAATTCGCTCGACTAGCGCCTGGCATCTACATGCGCTGGATTTTGGATCATGCGCCCGATATTCGGTGTGAACCTGGCCGATGCCAGTTCCCCATGGACGGAACACATGTCCGCGGTTGCGGATTCCGTATCCAACTGCCGCCGGAAATCAAGCTACCCGACGCATACTTTGCGCCTGCTTGTCGCCAGTCGGGAGACCCTGAGCTTATGGTTATCGCTCGCTCATGGGCCGGCGGAAGCTCTGGCCGCCATACGCACGCCTCCCATGGTCGATCCGGTCGCAACAGCCACCGAAATTATCATGGATATGGCGGACATCAGGGACACTCCGGCCATCCTAGTCACCTCACTCCTCGCAGGCAACGTGAGCATCAGAGTCCTCATGTTGTTCACCAAGCCCGCCCTGGCCGCTCCGACCACCGTCACGCCCCGCACGATTGGAGCGCATTGGGATATAGAAGATGAGTTTCCTAGCATAGGCTAGTCGTGAGTTAAATCGGTAAAGGAGGCGTTGCCATGACGGAGAAGAAGAAATCGCCTATGTCGATCAAGGAGAAAGGGCTAATAATTGTGCTTGCTGTTAGATCTAGTCTTCAGCCTGCCACTATCAAAAGATTGCAGGCGGCAGTTTGCCGATTCGTGTGCCGGGTTTCTTTCCATAGTGATGATTGTCATCTTGAGACAATAGTCCCGAGTAACACATCGAATGCTGCAATTCCACCAGTCGACCCCAAACATGCCGATCGAATGGCACGGGCCAATGAGGCCAGAGCGTGTTCAGCCATTACAACAAGAGTGGACACAGTTTCGCAGATTCGCGTTGTTTCGATTCCAATTCTGTTGCTGTTGAGAAGTTGTTGTGTTGATGAAAGATGTTGGACATTGACAAAACCCCAAGACATCACAATTCATGGGGAGTTGAAGAGTTTCAGAACTCCTTTTCATCCTTCAACTAGAAGCGTATAAGAATGCTTCTGCTTCTTCGATCGTCCCGATTAGCATCCTTCCTCAATCAGCTCTACCAACCTACCAAACCATAATATCTCAACGACTGCAGCCAAGATCCAAGTAGTCATAGGCAATCACAATTACCTAAAGTAACCAAGTCAAGCTCGCTGAGAGCTGAAAAGAAGTCAAGCTCGCTGAGAGCTGGAGAGAATGGGAACTACTCATTCACGTCTGCGCTATTCTGTAAGTCTTTGTTGCTGGCTTCCATATCATAGCGTCCTGTGTTCTAGCACATTATCAGCAACGTCATAGCAATATTACTTCAAACGGTAGCTTTCGAGACAGATGGCTAACACTGTGCTCATCCAGGAGATAGCATATGATGCTCTCATCAATGCTCAGCTTGTTTATCGAGATTTTGGCGGACCAAGGCCTCGCAGCGCAATCGTTGCGTACTGTAATGGCGAAATCAGCTCCTCTTCTTTGGCTCGCAATTGTACGCAAATAGAGCTCGTGGAGTTCTCCCGATTGGAATATTCGGTATGTGTGCGTTGGATGGATACTCATCATGGCGTCTTCCGATGCCAGCCTGTCCATGGTCGTTGTCGCTATCCGGATGAGTTCATCCACCATACTAATTGCCGGTACCATGTCCCGTTACCTCCGGACATTGAACATCCACCTCCTCGCACGGGGCACGGTCATCAGGCTCACGGCTCACGTCCTGGCCATGGTCATCAGGCTCATGGCTCGCGTCATGGCCATAGTCATCACGCTCACGGTGGGGGTCACACTCGAGTCTCACCTAATTTTTCCGGTGGCCGTCATATATCTGGAGGACGCATCGGTAGAGTTGGTGGTCACCATAATCACTTCATTGAGGATAATCTACACGACGCTTCTCTTTGCGGTAACTCCGATAGTCGAAGCGGCACGGGTCGTAGTGGACGGGCTTCTCTTGGTGGCAACGGCAACGGTGTTGCGACTTCTCGTCATGGTGCAGCTGTCCGGAGTGGTCGAAGTTTACGTGATCCCGCCGCTCGTAGCGAGACCTCTCGTGATCTACTACTAAACACTGGCACCACTCACGGTGGCGCCTCTCGTGCGGATCGGACTCCTCGGAGTGGTGCAGCCTCTCATGGTGGTCGAGATCCTCGTGACAGAATGGCGCAGGGCGAAGCTGCTCAAGACTCATCTGCAAATCCAGGGGCTCCTAATCGCGGAGCGGCTCCTGCGGATACCACTTCTCGTACTACCAACGCTACTCACGATCTCCGAGAGCCCCGGTTCAGTACGGCTCAAGGCGTGGTTCCTGCTAGCGCAATGTCTCTTATTGCTGCGGCCGCTCACCATGTTGAAGAGCCACGGAATAGTACGACTCAAGACGCCACTAAGGCCAATACTGCTGCTCGTCCAGTTGTCGCCGCTTCTGCCAATACGACTTTTCATACAGCTACAGCTGCTCACGGTATTCAACAGCGTCTGCACAGTATGGCTCTAGGCGCAGCTACTGCTGGTACCAATTCTCGTACTGCTGCCGGCGCTCGTGGTTTCCAAGCTCCGGCTCATAGTTCGGCTCAAGGTGCGGCTGTTAAAGCTTATGGCGGTGAGATCTCCCAAGGAGGACAACATGGACCCCAAGCTTCGCGCATCGGAGTCTCGAAGAGTGTCAGATTCCAAACAGGTACGCAAAGGGCAGAAGCAGGAGTATCCGAAGATTACTAGCTGTGGGACACGGCGATCAATGAAGCGGATAGTACTCTGATTATTGGAAGCCGGTCTGTAAAAGCAGCGGTGACCACAGATCGACACGGACTTGGGATGAACTTGCTGGCTCTTGTATTTAGCTCTTAGTTGACCAATTATTGCATTCCATTTGTTCCATCACACGGATCTTTCCTGTGAACACCATTGATAGTCGAACACTCCTCCAGACTTTCTTGTTGCGGCTGGCAGCGTAAGTAGAGTCAAAGCGTACTTAAAACAAGAAATCAACTAGGAGATCACGAGCTTTCCAAAGTGGAACGACAGTCATGAAAGCTGTCGACAAGAAAAGTTTAACCACATCGAGATGTCCGTGTAAGACCGCGAAGCATTTCGGGGGGAAGGGAACAAGGATATAAACTTCCGATATCGAACTATGTGGTTGATACACCTCATAAAGGCAAGCCAGCGACTACTTGTGAACATGGACGGATGGAGCATACAAGTATCTAAGAAGACCCGTATCCAGAATTTGTAGATGCCGATATTTCGGCTCATTAGCATACCGCTTTATAGAACAAGCGGATGTTGAACGGGAGAGCCGGAATCTGATGATTGAGGAAGAAGGCTTGGCGTTGCCAAGAAAATCGGCCTCGGTCCGCTCCCTTTGAAGCCCGCGCCGCCGACCAAAAATCGATCCTGCGCAACTCACTATCACGTAGCAATTCTGATACAAAAAGGTGACACAAGGTCCAGGTCGTGGAGGCTGAGGCTCGGCAGCCACAGGTCGTCAGGTCGCTGCATCTATCAGATGTTGTCGATGCTCTCCACACCCTCGGTGCACCTGCACTTTGCCATCCCATATGGTCCTTCGATCTCGATCTTTCAACCCTCTTGATGCTCTCTGGTTTCAGCCTCGCGCACAGCAGCAGGGACACCTTGTGCATATGCATCCTTTTCCCCTCCTCGATCCTCTCTGCTTCTCCTCCTCGCTTCTGCTTCCTCCTCTTCACACTTGATTGGTCACGACATCGCAAGCATTGAGCCTCGAGCTTGATCGCTGCAACGACCTGCCCATACCCCAAGAACCTGACTAGGTGCCTTACAGATACCATAACGAGAAAGAGAGCCACGTCACTACGTACCCTCCAGACGATCCTGTGTCACATGGACTCTCGCAGCAGCACGTCAGACAATAACCGCCCATACGTATACTTAGCATCGTCCTTGCTATCATGACCGTCCTCACTGCCGTTGCAGCTGGTGTTGGAGCCGGCGTAGCCGAGAAGCGGGGACGAGAATGAGCTTGCAATTATCCGTGCAGATCCTCACTAATAGCTTCCTGGCAGAAACGCCAATTTGAGGAAGCTCCTCGACAGTAGCACTGCCCAAAACAACTGCACTTCTTCCGCCGTATATGCTACGGCATGGTCTCGATCGGTGTTCACCACCGAATGCTCCCTCGACTACACTGGCTCTGATATGCTCGGCGTCTGGGTGTTCACCTTCGCAGATTGCATGGAGGGCTTGCGCGTCTTGGAACGATCGTGGTATTACCCCAAAGTATTGCACTGTGTCTTACGATATCAGCCATTCTGGTGATCGGTGGAAAACAGTGGGTTCCGGAGTTGCTTTCTCAAAGACAATAACAAGATACAAGGGCATAAGAAAAGCGTTACAAGTAGGGGGTCTATGAAATTCAACACGTGATCGAGCGACAAGTGCCCACGGAGATTAATGCCAGGGTAAATGTACGATTTCGTCTCCATCAGGTAACATGCAGTCTGGTGGCTGTGATATATAGTCATACATGCAGTAGAGAAGCGTCTTGCTTGGTGGACCGTATACTTATATCTCTCGTTTCCACTTATTAGCATTGCATGCTTGGGACTTGAACTGCTTCGATTGATCTTTCATTCGCAGACCACTCGCTCGACGTAGCCACGATATGCAAAGGCAGCTGCGATATGAAAAGAATATTGATGCATCAGAGGATCTATGGGTTAGTTGTTCACGTCAAGTCCTCAAAAATATTGCAAGTATTTTCACAGGTAAGTCATGAGCACACGAAGTTCAAAGTCAGCAGAAACTTCACTGATATTAGGCACCCTTTCAGACTGCTATCGAATCTTCTCCCAGACGCAAATTCCAAGTCACTATTCGCAAGCACTTTGATTTGATCGCCGTCTAGGATGTGGTCGCCATCCAATTTACAGCTGCCCTGTCGACTGCCATGTATTCAATAGCGTCCTTGTTTGCCATCTCCACACAGTGTCTCCCCACTCCAGTTGCTGATTGAGTCTGCCTCCTTTGTTCCCTTAATCGATTTCGTGGCCAGTTCCTGGACTCGCCTGTCTTTTGGGTTTGACCCGTCTAGTTGAGTCAGCACGATGTTTTCTTTGTTGAATCGGTCTTTGAGACCTTTGCTCGGCTGTTTCTCCGCAGACACGGATTTCTCCTTGCGGGTTGTGGTGGTGTCGCTCTGCAGATGTTCTTGGTATGCGACGCGGTTGCTTCGAAGCTCGTGATTGAAGAACTTGGAGATTGAGATGGTCATGGTTGAAGGTATGTGGTGTTTCGAAGATTGTTTGATAATAGGAGTAATTGTGGGAAGTGGTGTCTTTGTTGGTGAGGTGGATATGATGGGCTCTGACAACAAGTGGTGAGTTGTTCGAGTTGAGGTCGAAGGGAGCGCGAGATAGTTAATGTTTGAGAGAAAATGCGGGTATATATGATATGAGTCAACAAGGCAGGATAACAAGGCGAGTGAAGCTTGGTGAGTGTGTTAACGACGATTCTATTCCATTCCGGAACCACAACAGTGGACTGCACACTAGATTGACACTACAATACATTTTCACTAGACAGCACTAGCCCGTTATAGGTGATGCTCTCTGCTATTTCTCCACATTACCCAATATTAGGCATGTGCTGTGGCTTCTGTGTGTCATGGCTCACAGTGGATCACATTTTGTGACACAGCATCTATAATCGATTACGATCGTATAGAGTCAGGCTACCTGCCATTATATAAGCAGAGCTCTAGCTTCCAGGTTCCAATGCTTAAGTTCTTCGATCTTCTCCTTCAACCTTTCTGATCGCCTCTTTGTTCGAACCGTTCAGCATCCACATATCTACTCCCGTACCATAGCAGCAAAACATGTACCATCCGCGTCATCATTTCTCCAGTCGCGCACCGCCATGCGACTATTCAAGGACCCACCGTCATGGCCCGCCCCACTGCCACGAGTACCTGGATATCATCGATATGCTCCATGGATTCGATCTTCACAACGTGGCAGAGCTAGAACATGTCCTCCATGGAGCTCATATGGGCGATCGACAGTGCATCGATTTCGAGACCGAATTGGAAATCATGGAATACAATTATTCGGTCCTAGCTCACTATCACCTTCTCTCCCCTGCGTGGCTCGACGATCATGACCCTCTTATGGGCTTACCCATGGATGGAGGTAGATATGGTGGGGGAGTTTACATTCCGAGCGGTGCACCAGGTCATCATCACCATGCCCCTAGTCATAATCACCATGGCCCTGGCCCTGGCCATCACCATCATGGACCTCGGCCATCAAGTGGGCGAGATGGTCGCGGAGTGCCCTACGTGGAAGAGACCGGCTCCGAAGCCAGTGTCTTCCCCGGCTATCGAGCTGCTCAAGCCAGTGGACGAAACCAAGGTCGGCGCGGGGGTCGCCAACCCATTGACCGAGATGAAGAAGATAGATACGAGACCTCGCCACCACCACGCCGCGGTGGCCGTCGCCGTCACGACGAAGACGAAGACGAAGACGAAGACGAAGACGAAGTGGAGGGCAGCGAATCAGATGGGTCCGCACCACCACCGCGCCGTGCAGGGGGAGGCCGCACCCGCCGCGACCCAAGCCCAGAGGTCTCCGAGCGGCGTGAACGCGTCGGCGCCCGTAGCCGCCGTGATGAAGACGAGGATAGTAATGTTTCTCCACCACTACCGCCGAGGCGTCGTGCGGGCGGTAATGCGAAGGTGGAGGAACGACGGGCACGAGTCGAGCATACGGGGCAGACTAACATGCATTGGCAGCCTGGTGCGTTGAGATTCGAGGATGTTCAGGAGCTGGAGAGTGAGGAGGAGGGGGAAGAAGAAAAAGTGAAACCGGTGAAAGCGATGAAGAAGGGGGGGAAGAGTGGTGGTGGGGCGAAGGAGGGGAAGGGGAAGCCGAGGGATAGGTACTAGCTTGTAGGGAAGGGGGGAGCATCGGAGAAAGGCACAGTTCTTGGAACTGGGTTGCGGCTAAGGGTGTGCGGATAGCAAGGAGCCCTTCGCATGTGATCCACAATTAGAGACTTATATGTCGATCAATGGAAGCACTAGCCAATATTAACATATAGCGAACTGCGAACATGACGACCATAGCTATTTGCGAGAAGTCGTAAGCGTTCCCGTCGAACATAAAAGAATGGCGAACAATTCCTGGCGATTAGTGTGTGTCATCCCAGGCGGATCATTCCGTACATAGCGTACATCTAGACTTTGAGGCTTGTATCGCTCTGCAGATAATCTCAGCCTTACCGAAGGGCTCCGCTTCAGGCCCGACCGGGCCTAGGTTCTTCTGCCCAAAGGGGCAATTTTTCACCGCATGCGTCAATCGTGCCAACAATTACCCATCCTAATTGCCTCATGAACTACCCGACTGACCAATTGAAAGCAAATACCGGAATGGACTAAGCTGAAGGCTCAACGCTTTCTTTGCGCAGGTGTACATTACAAAACATCTTACTCACAAGTACGTAATGTGGGCGATGACTCAATTTCCAGTACTATTTGATCAGTCTTACGACACATGTGAAGCCGAAGATTGCGGTCTGGAATAGAGATTACGCCAGCTCTTGCCAAACATTCCAACGATGACCCGCGATGTCAGTACATGACAGTCCATTGGACGGTACTCTTTCCTCGCTCTCTGCGCCATTCCGTTCTCTCTGTTGCCAAGCCTTTTCTCTACCGCTTTCGTGAAGCCCCACATGCAGGCCTGAGCAAGTTTACAGGCTCTCTCCCCCAACAAGATAGCCTCCCAACATTTCCGAATGACTCTTCCCTCCTATTGCTCAGGCTAGTGGGTAGAACTCCCAAAGTCTATCATTTTGATTGGTTCCAACGGAACAATTGACATATGTTCGACGCTAGTGAGTGCAAAGTAGGTGCGAAACCCCAATCCCCCCAGATCACAGGCCTTTCCCACAAGTACATATACTTCGCCCACCCCCCAGGGATACCCTTTTTTCTGCAGGCCTCTGTCCTCTCTTTATGACAAGCCTATCTTCTTCTCATCGCCTCAATCCAGCCATCCTATATCCTCCTTTATTACTCTACCGGATCTTCACTGCCCTGTCATTCATCTACCGGACCTTCACTGTCCTTTCATCCATCTACCGGACTTTCACTGCTGCTTAATTCCTCTGCCCGACCTTCACTGCCCTTCTATTCTTCACCACCTTTACCTTCTGGATCTTCTACTACAATTACATTTATTGGCCACCCTCTTGGACGACATCCACCACCATGGACCTCAACCCTCGCCGTCGCCAACCTGGATCTTCACTCAACGCACCGCCGCTCCTCTTGGACTCTCACTGCCGCCCTCTCCAGGACCCTTTTATACTATATATACCCTTTCAATACTATATATACCCTTTCTATACTATATATACCCTCCTATCCTATATATGTTACCACCACCGTCCTGGACCCTCTCAGCCCTCCCGGACCCACTCTTTCCACCGAACCCTCATCGCCTTCCAACCTTTCTATACTATATATACCTTTCTATAATATATATACCTTTCTATACTATATATTTCTACAATACATATACCTTTCTATACTATATATACCTTTCTATAATATATATACCTTTCTATACTATATATTTCTATAATATATATACCTTTCTATACTATATATACCTTTCTATACTATATATATTATCGTCGCCCTCCCGAATCCTCACCGCCTTCCACCCGGATCCTCACCACCCGCCTTTTGCCCCCACCGACGTCCTTCGCCGCCCCCCGGACTTTCTTTTCTTTCTGACATCTATAGCCATCTATCTTTCCTATGTTGCACACCATCTATTTTCCATCTTACAGACTATCTATCACGCCACATATAACTAATTACCTCTCCTTCTGTTGTGTCAGCTGCTTCTTCTGAAGTTTGCATTCTTATCTTCCTTCTTCCTTCTCTTGTAGTCGTAGTTGTAGACTTTGCGGGCCTTAGATGCCTTGTGCATCTAAGGAGGGCGCGGCGGCGGGTCAAGGTTAGTACAGTAAGTCCTTTCATCTATCTTTGCATACCTGCCATTACCTTCCCTTCCCTCCTTTTCTTACGTTCTCCTTTTCGTTCTTCCCTTGCCATCATATTCTCCACTCATCGCCTTTTCGCCGCCGCATTCGATCCCCTTCCCCATCTCACCATCCCCACCTCCTCACCATCCTTACCGCACCAACCCTACCCCAGCATTCCATCTCACCGTTCCCATCCCTCACCATCCCCACCTCACCATCCCCACCTCACCGTCCCCACCTC